>VMHT01216351.1_pt1 | contig 21224 bp, 24 predicted proteins | sample 4693611 | NCBI WGS metagenome assembly VMHT01 (sample SAMN12280063, study PRJNA550983) | marine metagenome | isolation source: seawater sampled from same location over 5 years 0.02-0.2 micron viral filtrate | place: USA: collected off the coast of southern California halfway between the port... ...
CCTACCAGGCGGTAATTGTCATCCACCACCGGCGCTGAAAGCCAGTTATACCGCTCAAACAGACTGGCCACTTCATCATCGGGCATATTCACCGGGATAGCCTGGGCTTCTTCATCCATTACCTCCGCCACTTTGTCTTCTGGGGCGGCAGTGAGCAAGCGGGCTACAGGGACGGAACCCACAAGGTTGTCGGTACGGTTTACCACATAAAAGGTGTCAGTATTTTCGGGCAAATTGCCTTTAAGCCGGATATACCGCAACACCACATCTACGGTCACATCGGGACGCAGCGTGATGGTATCGGTATTCATGATAAAGCCGGCGGTTTCCTCGCCATACGACAAGGCCTGTTCGGCCCGTAACCTGTCCTGGGTGTCCATCGACTGTAAAATATCGTGCAAAACTTCATCAGGCAGACTGCTGAGTGTTTCTGCCAGATCATCGGTGTCCATTTCTTCCAGGGCATCGACCACATTGTGGGGCATCATTTTGGAAATGATGCCGTTACGCACTTCTTCTGACAGTTCTTCTAAAATATCGCCGTGGGCATCGCCGTCGATCAACTCCCACAATTCGTCACGGGTTTTGGTCGGACTGGACTCCAGGATAAGCGCCACATCGGAAGGGGGGAACTCGTGCAGCATCTTGCGCACTGACACAAAACGACCATCAGCCAACGCCGCGTTTAATGTGCGAAGCTGACTTTGCGCAAATTTTGATTCTAGTGCTTCTGCCACAAATAAAACCTTATTAACGAAACATAATCTTGATGAAGAACAAACCGTGTCAGACTAAGCTAAGACCCCGCCTGTACTATTTAGCCTGTCTACAGCGTTAACCTGCAACGGCTTTTTCCGGGCGGTACGACTAGCTTCATCGCAGGAACAGTTTTGCTGGTTATTCTGCCTCGTTAAACTTACCGACGATAAGCGCTTCGATAGCCACCATGGCCGCTTCGGCATCCGGCCCTTCACACACCACACTTACCTGTTCGCCCTGATGGCTTTCGAGCATCATCAGCCCAAGTACGCTGTTAGCCTCGGCGGTTTTTTCTTCTTTTATCAGGGTAATCTGGGCATCAAACTGATTGGCCAGTTGCACCAACTGCGTCGCCGCGCGTGCATGCAGGCCGAGTTTATTAACAATAGTCAGTTGTTTTTCGACGGTCATTCTTTATTTAGCTCCCGGTGACGAATTTGGACATCCGGGTGAATATCCCGGAAGGTCTTGGCCAGGGTTTCGGATACAAATACCGAACGGTGCTGGCCGCCTGTACAGCCGATAGCTACCGTCACATAACTACGGTTATTTCGCTCCAGATGGGGTAACCAGGTGGTAATTAAATTCTGAATCTGCCAGATAAACTTAGTCACAATAGGCTGGGCACCTAAAAAGACTTCCACCGGCCCGTCCAGCCCGGTTAAATGTTTTAAATCGGGCTCCCAATGCGGGTTAGGCAAAAAGCGGGCATCAAACACATAATCCGCGTCCTTAGGAATACCGTGCTTGAAACCGAATGACTCAAAAACCAGTACCAGCCTGGAGCTTTTTTTACCCAGAATGCGCTCGCGAATGAGCTCTGCCAATTGATGAATCGATAACGAGTCGGTGTCGATGTACAAATCAGCACGTTCGGCGATAGGAGCCAGCAATTCCCGCTCCGTATGAATCGCTTCAGCCAGTGACTTTTTCAGTCGGGCCAGGGGATGTAAACGACGGGTTTCACTGAAACGTTTTACCAGAATATCATCGCTGGCATCAATATAAACGATGGTCATCGACCAGGATTGGGGGAGATAATCAAGAATTTCCACCAACTCGGCGGGATCTTCGGGTAAATTCCGAACATCAATGCTCACGGCCACCTGGTCGAATTGTTCAGACACTGAGTGGGTAAGGGCAGGCAGTAAGTTGACTGGGATATTATCAACACAATAGTAACCCAGATCTTCCAGGGCCCGCAGCGCTACTGACTTGCCAGACCCGGAACGGCCGCTGATAATAATAAGCTTCAAAGCGCTGCTCCTGAAATACGCGTTAGCGAAGGATGTTATTGTAAAGCGGCGAGAATGTCATCACCTGATTGGGCCCGGCGAATGGCTTTTACGGTGTCTTTATCACTGAGTTTGCCCGCTACCATGGCCAGCGTTTGCAGATGACCTTCGGTCTGTTCTTCAGGCACCAGCAGGGTAAAGAAAATATCCACGGGCTTATTGTCAATAGCATCAAAATCAATGGCGGGGGTACTGGTTACCACAATAGCAATCACCCGATCCAGACCGGGTAAGCGGCCATGGGGAAGCGCAATGCCATTACCAATACCGGTACTGCCCATTTTTTCCCGTGACATTAGCGCACTCATTACCCCGGCTTCATCCACCTCGGGATTATTATCCGCAGCAATGCCACTGATAATTTCCAGAATACGCTTTTTACTATTGCACTGGACCGCACATTTTGTGCGGTCCAGGCTTATAATGGCTTGTATATCCATAGTGACAGACTAATGTTTTTTCAGTTTTTCCTTATGCTTGATAACCTGCCTATCCAGTTTATCGACCATGCTATCAATGGCTGCATACATATCGGTATTTTCTGACGAAGCAAATACTTCTGCTCCACTTAGGTGAACCGTAGCTTCGGCTTTCTGCGTTATCTTTTCCACGTTCAAAATAACATGAACATTGGAAATGTGGTCAAAATGGCGCTCCAGCTTACTGAATTTTGTATCGACATAATTACGCAAAGAGTCAGTGATCTCAATATGATGACCAGTAAGATTGATTTGCATAGTTCGCCTTCCTTATTGTGAGCTAGCCTTATTAAATCAGGCTTTTGCGTTGGTTCGACGGTGGGATCGATAACGATTCCCGATATTTTGCGATTGTCCGCCGGGCAACTTTTATTCCTTGCTCGGCCAACAAATCTGCAATTTTGCTATCGCTAAGTGGCTTGCTGGGCGTTTCAGCCGCGACCAGCTTTTTAATCAAAGCCCGAATGGCAGTTGAGGAGCACTCGCCGCCAGACTCGGTGGCCACGTGGCTTGAGAAGAAATACTTCAGCTCAAAAATACCGCGAGGGGTGTGCATATATTTCTGGGTGGTCACCCGGGAAATCGTCGATTCATGCATATCCACCATTTCAGCTACATCATTAAGCACCATGGGTTTCATCATTTCCGGCCCATGCTCAAAAAAGCCCATTTGTTGCTGCACAATACAGTTAGCAACTTTCAGCAGCGTATCGTTACGCGACTCCAGACTTTTTATAAACCATTTTGCTTCCTGCATATGCGAGCGGATAAACTGAGAATCGCTGCTATTGCGAGCGCGCCGGCTCATGGCTGCATATTGTTGATTAACGCTCAGCTTTGGCAGACTGTCAGGATTAAGCTCTACCGACCAGCGGCCGTTCTTTTTAGCCACCGAGACATCCGGAATTACATACTCCGGCTCTTTGGTTATCAGCGCACTGCCCGGACGAGGATTCAGGGTTTGCAGTAAACGCATGGCCTCACGCAACTGGTCTTCTTTAAGCTTACTTTTGCGCATCAGGGTGCGGTAGTCTTTGCTGCCCAGTAAATCAGAATAATCTTCAATCAGACAACGGGCTTCTTCCAACCATGGTGTATCAGGAGCAAACTGACGTAACTGCACCAGCAGACATTCCTGGGGGGTGCGCGAGCCGGAACCAAGTGGATCAAACAGCTGGATGCGTTTTAGAACGCATTCCACCTCATCTTCTTCAATGGGCTCTTCGGTTTCGTCACTGTTTACGCTTTGCAGAATGTCTTCCACCGACACGGTCAGATAGCCGGACTCATCAATTGAGTCGATGATCGCCATGGCGATGGCACGATCCGTTTCCGAAAAGTGGGTAAGGCGCATCTGCCACATCAGGTGGGCCTGAATATCGTCGGTTGTCTCGCCCTGAAATACCTGGTCTTCGTCACTGCCAGGGCCCGGTGCCGGCGCCGAGGAGGCGGAATAATACTCATCCCAGGTACTGTCGATAGGCAGCTCATCCGGCAGGTCATTTTTCTCCAGCGCTTCGCCAGAGTCCATATTATCGCCGGTAGATGCAGATGCCTCGATATTGTCAGACTCGCTGTTGCTGTCCTGGCTATTTTTTTCTGCCCCGTCGTTATCACTGCTTTCATCTACTTCCAGCAAAGGATTTGAGTCCAGGGCTTCCTGGATCTCCTGCTGAAGATCGAGTGTCGACAACTGCAATAGCCGAATGGCCTGCTGCAGTTGCGGGGTCATAGTTAACTGTTGACTAAATTTTAGCTGTAAAGATGGTTTCATCTACGTCTTATTTTAAACTCGGGTGCATGTGTAAGTTTTCCGGTGAAACACCGGGCATAAGATCATCCCTAATACCCACACTATAGCTTGAATTGTTCACCAAGGTATACATCACGCACTTTCTGGTTGCTTAATACTTGCTCCGCACTGCCTTGCGCGATGAGCTCTCCATGACTAACGATGTAGGCTTCCTCACATACATCCAGGGTTTCCCGTACGTTATGGTCGGTAATGAGGATCCCAATGCCCCGGTCACGTAAATGCTGGATAATCTTTTTTATATCATTGACTGAGATTGGATCAACTCCGGCAAATGGCTCATCCAACAGAATAAACTGCGGATTGGCTGCCAGGGCCCGGGCTATTTCTACCCGCCGGCGTTCCCCGCCGGACAAACTCATACCAGTACTATTACGTATATGGTTGATATTAAATTCATCAAGTAGGGCATCAGCTTCTTCTTCTCGTTTTTGAGCATCCAAACCGCTGCGGGTTTGTAAAATCGCCATGATATTTTCGTGCACCGTCAGTTTTCGGAAAATAGAGGCTTCCTGCGGCAGGTAACCAATACCCTGCCGGGCACGTTCATGCATGGGCTGATGCGTAAGTTCGTTATCATCAATAGTGATTTTGCCCTTATCCAGCGCCACCAGGCCCACAATCATATAAAACGTGGTGGTTTTGCCTGCACCGTTAGGGCCTAGTAAACCCACAATCTGGCCGGTGGATACCGACAGACTAACATCCAGTACTACCTGCCGGGACTTATACGATTTTGCCAGATTCCGGGCCGTCAGTGTTGCCATACTTATTTGTCACCTTGCGCATCATTCTGACTTTCGGAGTCGTCGTCACCCTGAGTGGCATCCGACTCATCACTAAGTTTTTTTACTGCCTGCGGACGAAATACGGTAGTGACCCGGCTGTCATCGTTACCCTCACCACTGGTGGCCAGCAATTGTTCTTTCATCATGTCATAGGTAATGCTATCGCCACTGACCATGCTACTGTTTTGTTTTATCCGGGCATTACCGCGCATAGAAATGGTCCGTTTATTCACTTCATAGCGAAGTTCATTGGCTTGTGCGATGACCTTGCTGCCATCGTCCATAGTCTGGGAGTAACGAGCAGGTTTACCGCGGGCAATCATAGTTTCTTTGCCAGCACCCTGTTTGGCATTGACTTCAACTTCATCGGCTTCAATGGTCAAAGAGCCCTGGGTAATAAGTACATTGTCTTTAAACCGGGTGACTTTATTTTTGCCATCCATAGACTGGGTACGTGCATCCACGGTAATAGGTTTTTGAAAATCGGCACTGCCGGCCATAACCGGTGCGGCAAAGCACAATATTGCCAGCAGACTAGCCGCCAGGGGAAAACGATGTTTGTACATGATCAATCAACTCATACTGTTGTGAGCTAAGGTCGCCCTTTATGCCATTACTGTTTACAACAAATTCTGTTCCGCGAATCACCACAGGCTGATCCGAAAAGAGCGTTTTGTCATCCAGATTTATTTTTATGAAGTCGGTTTCGATGGTGCGAACAAACTCGTTTGATTGCAGATTGCGAACCCTTACTTTCGACTCCAATTCGATAAGATTATTATTATACAGCGTACCCTCATTTGCAGTGACCTGCCAGGGGGTCTCACCTTGTTCTAAATACACCGTATACTCAGGTTTTTGGAATAAAACAAAGCTAAGCTGATCGTAATGCTCCATAGTTTCGGCAAACACCCGATGATTCAGTGACCCGGTATCATCATACAAGGTAGTAGTGATATTTTTTGCAGTGTACGCCGGCTTCAGCACATCTTCTTCAGGCTGGCCCGTGGTGCTGTCGGTCTCACTCATCCATACCGGCATATAGACCAGCAACACGAGCATAAACAGCGAGGCGATACTTATTCCAAGACGACTCACACGCTGGCTCCATGAATCTGCTCAAGCTTACCATTGGCCTGCAGAATAATATCGCACAGCTCCCGCACGGCGCCAAAACCACCTGATTTGGTTAATACCCAGTTGGCGGCCGCGCAGACCTGCGGGTGAGCATCTTTCACCGCGATTTTGGTGTCGGCATATTGATACATCCCCAGATCAGGCACATCATCACCAATCGCAGCCACCTGGGCCGGCGACAACTCAAGTTTCGCACATAGGGCCTGCAGCGCACTGGCCTTGTCTTCTTCGCCCTGAATAATATGCTGTACGCCCAGCGCTTCCATACGATTTCTGACGATGGCGGAGCTACGCCCGGTGATGACAGCAACTTGGATGCCACTTTTTACCACTGCTTTTAATCCGTAGCCATCACGGGTGTGAAAAGCTTTGAGTTCTTCGCCATCATTGCCTAAATAAATGCGCCCGTCCGAGAAAACCCCATCCACGTCACAGACCAATAACTTCAGTTCTTTCAAACGATTAAAACTTTTTTCTTCTAACATGCCATACAGCGTTACGGTATGAGGCATTATAAAACTCCTGCTTTAAGTAGCATGTGCATATTAAACGCGCCCACCGGACGCCGGTTTTCATCTACCACCATCAGGGCGGTGATGCTACAGGCTTCCATAGTATTAAGCGCTTCCACGGCCAGCTCTTCAGGGCCGATGGTCTTGCCATTACGGGTCATCACCTGGTCTATGGCCAGGGTATGGATATCGGCTTTGCTGTCTAACACCCGGCGTAAATCGCCATCGGTAAACACTCCGCACAGCCTGCCCTTATCGTCAGTGATACCGGTCATGCCCAGCCCCTTACTGGAGATTTCAAGCAGTGCCTGGGTGATAGTGGCCTGCTGTGACACCAGCGGCAAATCCGGCGCGGTCAGCATGATATCTTTAACTTTAAGCAGTAATTTACGTCCCAGACTACCGCCCGGATGAGATAGTGCAAAATCATCAGAGGTGAACCCGCGTGCGTCGAGCAGGGCAATTGCCAGCGCATCGCCCATGACCAGCGTAGCGGTAGTGCTGGAGGTGGGGGCCAGCCCCAGTGAGCAGGCTTCTTCGCCCACACTGATGTCCAGCACCACATCGGCATGCTGACCCAGGGTGCTGTGCCGGCTGTTCGTCATGGCAATAACCGGCACATTCAAACGTTTTACTACCGGTAACAGGTTGATGAGCTCTGCGGTTTCGCCGGAGTTGGAGATAGCCAGCAACACATCTTCTTTGCCCAGCATCCCCAGATCCCCGTGATTGGCTTCTCCCGGGTGCATAAAAAAAGACGGAGTGCCGGTACTGGCGAGGGTAGCGGCAATTTTGTTGCCGATATGACCGGACTTACCCATACCACAGACCACCACTTTACCCCGGCAGTGATACAGGTAGTCACAGGCCGCGGCAAAAGCGCCGTCCAGACGGTCGGCCAGCGCGGTAATCGCGCGGTTTTCAATGGCAATTACCCGGCGTGCGGATGCTAAAAATGTGTCATGCATGGTGTGTTATCTCACCCAAATAACCAAAATTGGTACCCTAAAAAGCACACCAGCAATAAGCCGCCTTCCAGTCGCCCAATTTGTTTTTTACCGATAATACTGAAACTAAAGAAAAACAGCAGCGCTGTTAAACCAAACATAACGTACATGTCGCGATTGTAAACATCCGGGTCCACCAGCCCCGGAGCAATAAGCCCGGGCATACTGAGCACCGCCAGCAGGTTAAAGATGTTGGAGCCAATGATATTGCCCAGCGCCAGGTCGTCCTCACCTTTCATTACGCCGGCAATACTGGCCGCCAGTTCAGGCAGGCTGGTACCTAAGGCAATAATTGTCAGGCCAATAACCAAATCACTCATTCCAAAATACTTGGCAATATAGACCGCAGAATCAACAATAAAATGGGCGCTTAAGGGCAACAATATCAGTCCCACGCCAATCCAAAGGACCGCTTTGCCGGTGTTCACATCGGAAGGGATCTCGTCCACGGTTTCGGCCATCAGCGGGTCAGACTTTTCTACATGCAGTGACAGCCATGCCATCCCTGCCAGAACAAAGATAAACATACCGAATAAAATCAGGCCTTCGACATGCGCCAGGCGGCCGTTGAATAAAAATGCCATGGCAATCAGCGTGATTACAATGAGTGCCGGCATTTCACGCTTTAATGTGGTAGACGAAACCACCAGCGGTTTTACCAATGCGGTGATAGCCAGCACCAAACCAATATTTGTAATGTTAGAGCCTAAGGCGTTACCCACCGCTGTGTCGGGGGCGCCATTGACTGACGCCATGGCAGCGACCACAATTTCGGGGGCCGAGGAGCCCATAGCCACAATTGTAAGGCCTATCATCATGGGGGAAATACCGATGTTCTTGGCCAGGGCAGAAGCGCCGTAGACAAAACGGTCAGCCCCCCAGCTCAGTACACCGAGTCCGGCAACAAATATCAGAACCTGTAACAGCACGCGTAATCTTAATGGTTGGGAATTTTATAAGATTGTCTCAGAATCTACATGTTTTGCCTATGGTTATGTTTTTTGCCAACTTTTAGCACAAAGGCAAACCCGGGGGACGTCCTGCAATATCTACACAACCCTGGTGCTATGCATACAGTTAAAGCGGTGGCCTCGCTGGATGTAGGTGTTAAGCAACATGCAAAAGCGTCAGTATAGCGGCAAAGAATATTAAGAAGTGGTTATGCCTGGGCTGGCTTTGGCCTTAGGCGGAGGATTTTCAAGCCTCTGAAATATATAATTTTTCCATTATATTGCAGAAGTTTACCGGCAACCTGCGGTATTATAGCGGGCATATTCAATATTGCGCTTTTGTAATGTTTTGTGTATTGGCGCGGTCATTGCTGGTAAAGGGGTAGTGTTTAATTAAGGTAGCTGCATGATGTGGTTGTTCAGAAGGCTCTGGAACAAACTTCACAGGCGATTTTTAGTTACCGCATTGTTCGAGATTATCGAACATACTCTGTAACTATTTCCTTTTGGACGGATTTTGAAAAACGCGTACAATATAAAATTACACTGCCCAGTAAACTTTTTTGCTCATCTGCGGCGTCACTTCAGTGATGTTTGCGTCAGCTCTCGTTAAGGATCCCTCAGATTTTTTAATATGGATAATATAGTCGATATAGACAATATGACGTTCAGTCGTAGCGATCGGGTCATTTACAACGATATATCGCTCAAAGTGCCCAAAGGTAAGATCACTGCGGTCATGGGCCCCAGCGGTATCGGTAAAACCACCTTGCTACGTTTGATAGGTGGCCAGCTGACCCCGGACGCTGGCGATATTCGCTTTGCCGGTGAGTCCATTGTGGCGATGAGTCGCAGCAAATTGTACGAAACCCGTCGTCGCATGAGCATGCTGTTTCAAAGTGGAGCCCTGTTTACTGACATGACAGTACATCAGAATGTGGCGTTCCCGCTAAAAGAGCACACTCGATTGGACAGCGATATCATAGATACCATTGTGGCGTTAAAGCTGCAGGCGGTGGGTTTGCGAGGCGCGGCCAAGATGATGCCCAGTGAACTTTCCGGTGGGATGGCGCGTCGGGCCGCCCTGGCCAGGGCAATTGCACTGGATCCGGATCTGATTATGTACGACGAACCTTTTGCCGGTCAGGATCCTATCTCGATGGGGGTCCTGGTAAAATTGATTCGTCAGCTAAACGATGCATTGGGAGTCACCAGTATTGTGGTGACCCATGATGTGACCGAGGTACTCACCATTGCCGATTATGTCTATATTCTGGCAGATCAGAAAATCATTGGTGAAGGCACTGCCGACGAGATACGCAACAGCGATTCGCCGCTGGTTCAGCAATTTTTGCAAGGTGAAGCAGATGGGCCGGTGCCTTTCCATTACCCGGCGGAGGCGTTGGACAAAGCCTTGTTTGGAGAAACATCATGAACCCAATTCAGGCATTAGGCGCTGGGGCAATTGCCAGAGTGTCGTCCATTGGCCGGGCCGGGATTATGTTATTCGGAGCCATCTTTGCGCTGCCCCGGCTTAAGAATGTGCCCCTGACCCTGCAACAAATGTATGTGGTAGGGGTTCAGTCTCTATTAATCATTGTGGTGTCAGGCTTATTTATCGGCATGGTAATGGCCCTGCAGGGTTATACCATCCTGGTGGATTATGGCGCCGAAGGTAGCCTTGGACCGATGGTGGCGCTGTCGCTCCTCAGAGAACTAGGCCCCGTGGTTACCGCGTTGCTGTTCGCGGGACGGGCGGGTTCTGCGCTTACTGCCGAAATTGGCCTGATGAAAGCTACAGAGCAGTTGTCCAGCCTGGAAATGATGGCTGTGGATCCCTTGCGAAGAGTGGTTTCGCCTCGATTCTGGGCCGGATTTATTTCTATGCCGATGCTGGCTCTTATTTTCAGCTCGGTAGGAATTTTAGGTGGGCACCTGGTCGGGGTCGACTGGCTGGGCGTGGATGCCGGTAGTTACTGGTCACTGATGCAGTCTTCGGTAGAGTTTGGTAACGACGTAGTAAACGGGATTATAAAAAGTCTGGTATTTGCCTTGGTTGTGACCTGGATTGCCATATTTAAAGGGTATGATTGTACGCCCACCTCAGAAGGAATCAGCAAAGCAACCACGCAGACCGTGGTTTATTCGTCATTGGCAGTACTGGGGCTGGATTTCATTCTGACCGCCCTGATGTTCGGAATTGAGTAGGGGAACAAAATGAACAAGTATAGAGCGGAACTCATGGTCGGAGTGTTCGTCTTATTTACCATTGGTGCGCTATTGTTGCTGGCATTAAAAGTAGCTAATCAGTCGATGGCGACACAAAGTGACACTTACACCCTGTATGCCAAGTTCGACAATATCGGCGGGCTGAAAGAGCGTTCAGCAGTAAAAGTAGGTGGGGTGACCATTGGTCGCGTTACCTCTATTTCGTTAGATAAAAAGGACTACACGCCGTTGGTCGAGCTCAGCATTTTAAATAAATACCGTGAGTTTCCTGAAACCAGCTCGGTGTCGATCCTGACCTCAGGGTTATTGGGTGAGCAATACGTGGGGTTTCAGCCAGGTTTTTCTTTCGACGGTATTGCTAATCTGCAGGACGGTGACTATCTGCAGGACACCAAGTCGGCCCTGGTACTTGAAGACTTGATTGGCCAGTTTTTGTTTAGTCGTGGCAAGGACGAAGAATAAACTTGCCGGCTATCGCCCCGAATTTGTAATTTTTAGGAGAGACGTGTGAAAAAATTAATTGCCCTGATTGGTATGGCAGTCATGCTGGTAGCAGGCTCAGTGAATGCCCAGCAGGTTAATGAAGAAAACCCGTATGAGATGATTGAAGATGTGGCCAACAAAACCTTTGACCGCATCAAAAACAACCAGTCGACGCTAAAGGATAACCCGGAACAGCTGCGCACCATCATGAAAGAAGAACTGCTGCCGTACACTGATTATCAGTTTGCAGCATTTAAGGTGCTAGGCAAACATGCAGCCTCGGTCCCTCGTGAAAAACTGTCTACCTTTGTACAGGTCTTTCGAGAATATCTGATTACCACCTATGCGGTAGCGATGAGCTACTATGACAATCAGGAAGTGGTGTTTGAGCCGGCTTCTGATGTCGGCGACAGTACCTATGTAGTGGTGCGGGCGATTATTAAAGATCCTAACCGGCCTGAAATCAAAGTGGCTTTTAAAGTACGTAAAAACAGCAAGACTAACGAATGGAAAGCCTTTGATATGGTGGCGGAAGGTATCAGCATGCTGGATAGTAAGCGTAGCGAATTTGAATCCATCATTCGTCAGCAAAGCATTGATAAAGTGATTGAGCTGATGCGCGAAAAAATCGACAACCCATTACAGATGAAAGAAGAAATGGAAGAGAAGCAGGGGCCCGCGTGAGTTTATTTCAGGTCAGTGAACAATCGGTGGTAAGTATTCATGGTAACCTTGACCGTGATACGCTTAGTAAAAACTGGTGGTCATTGTTAACCGACGCTCAGCGGCAACAACTGCAACAGGCTAAGGCCAGTGTATTTGACCTGGCCGATGTTGAACGCGTGGATAGTGCCGGGCTTGCCTGGCTTATCAATGCGATCCGTGATGCAAAAATACACAATGTTGCAGTTACCCTGACTGATCTGCCAGAGAAGCTTATGAAGCTGGCTAAAATTAGCGACGTGGATCGCCTTTTGCCTGTAGAATAATTTTTATTTCATTAAAAAGAGCAACGAAGTTTATGGATGTAGCCGAAATCGAAGCCATTTTAAAAGATGCCCTGAATCTGACCGAAGTTCACGTGAAAGGGGACGGCTCTCATTACACCATCATCGCAGTAAGCGATGAAATCGCCCAGCTCAGCCGGGTGAAGCGTCAGCAGGCCATTTATGCGCCGCTGTCGGATAAAATTGCGGATGGCAGCATGCATGCTATCTCTATCAAAACCTTTACCGAAGCCGACTGGCAGCGCGAGCGTCAGTTCCATATTCCGCAATAATTCAGGCCCCTGCTGTGGACAAATTAGTCATAAAAAAATCTCCGGCGTTGCATGGCGATGTACGTATTTCCGGGGCAAAAAATGCGGCATTGCCGTTGCTGATGACAGCCTTGCTGACCGAACAGCCGTGCCGTTACACCAATGTACCTGCACTACGTGATATCAATACGACGACAGCCTTACTCGAAGAACTTGGGGTTAAGGTAAGCCGGGAGCCCAATGAGGTGTATCTGACTGCAGATGCGCTTACCAGTGTTACCGCTTCCTATGAGCTGGTTAAAACCATGCGTGCTTCGATTTTGGTCTTAGGGCCTTTGTTGTCACGGTTTGGTAAGGCTAATGTATCCTTACCCGGTGGCTGTGCTATCGGCGCCCGCCCGGTGAATTTGCATCTGGCCGGCCTGGAGCAGATGGGTGCTACCATTGAAGTGGATGAAGGATATATTCGCGCCCAGGTGGACGGTCGCCTGAAAGGGGCCCGTATTTTTATGGATATGGTAAGTGTGGGTGCCACTGAAAATCTGATGATGGCGGCGGCGCTGGCCGAGGGCGAAACCATTTTGGAGAATGCGGCCCGGGAGCCGGAAATTGTAGATTTGGCAAATTGTCTGACCGCAATGGGCGCTACCGTAACCGGGGCCGGCACGGATACTATTCATATCCATGGGGTTGAAACCCTTAATGGTTGTGATTATCGGGTACTGCCTGATCGTATCGAAACCGGCACATTTTTGGTGGCCGCTGCAGTCTCGGGCGGAAAGGTTCGTTGTTTAGACGCCGCGCCTGAAACCCTGGAAGCTGTGCTGAATAAATTAAGGCAGGCGGGGGCGAAAATCACTTGTGGGAAAGACTGGATTGAATTGGATATGGAAGGGCGAACGCCCGCTGCGGTGCAGGTAAAAACTGCGCCTCATCCGGCGTTTCCCACCGATATGCAAGCGCAGTTTGTGACCCTCAACTGTATTGCTGAAGGCACTGGTGTAATCACCGAGACCATTTTCGAAAATCGCTTTATGCACGTGCCGGAATTACAGCGAATGGGCGCTGAAATCGCCCTGGAAGCAAACTCTGCGGTTTCTAAGGGTAGTTCCTCGTTAAGAGGAGCGCCTGTGATGGCGACCGATTTACGAGCCTCTGCCAGCCTGGTAATTGCCGGCCTTATTGCTGAAGGCGAAACCCATGTTACCCGTATCTATCATCTTGATAGAGGTTATGAGTCCATTGAAGAAAAACTTCGGGGACTCGGGGCAAATATCCGCCGCGAAAAAGAATAACCTACAGGGCGTTCCGACGCCCTTTTTTATACCCGCCAAAAGTCTTTACATAACAATTACAAAGGTCAGCCCGATTATAAGTGGCACAGGGTTTTTATACCTTAAGCGACCTTCTTTTTTGTTACTATTAAATAACACGGTCTATACGCCGCCCCGATTGTCGCTTGAATTATGTGAACAGACGGTAAATAAAGCAGTGAGCAAGAGATTGCTCAAAATATGTTCGAAATGTGCGACATTTACATTCTGATGATGCATCTTTAAAAAAATAAAGTATACTTTCGTCAATCTTCAACCATGGTGGCGATGAAAGGTGTCAGTCACAGTGATGATGACCTGTTCTGGCAGGAAGCCAAATACAATAATTCAGCGATGGTTGTCGAATCTGCACACGCAAGTATGAGGTTGTAAAACAAACAAATGAAGGGAAAACTGGGTTTGAATCAGGCTATTCGTCAACTGCGTCCGTTCCTATCACTTCGGCGCTCTATTCCTACGGTATTATTCGCCATGATGGTAAGCACTATGCTGTTTATCGGCGAGCCTCCCTATGCGATGGCAGGGGCCAACAACGAAAGCGATATGAAAACCGCTCAGCGTGAACAGCGCCGTGAGCAAAATCAACGTAATCGTGTAAAGTACGATAACAGCATCTGACTTTTGCGTTTTAGCGCCACAAGAAAGCGCTTAATTCCCTCTTTGCAAAGCGTTTACGCATTTTCGATTCACACGCCCTGACCTACAAAAGTAGCCACTGAGAAATGCATCAACGCTGGCAAGCGTGCTATGCACCCAGTTCAGCCACCGTCACGGTAATATCGATACTTTCTCCATTACGACTGACCTGTAACTCTAACTTAGTACCCGGGCTGGTTTCGGCAATCATATCCAGGGTTTTGGCAGCGCTTTCTAAAGTAACACCATCAATGGCCATGATAATATCATTGGGCCGAAGGCCTGCCTGATCGGCCGGGCTTTGTTTGGCCACTGCGGTCACGATAACGCCCGGACGGCCGCGAATTTCACCGCCGATAAAACCAAGTTGTCCACGCACGACCTTACCATTGGTGATGATATCATCCATCACCCGGCGGGCCAGCTCGTACGGGACGGCGAAATTTATCCCATCCACATTGCGAACGCCGTTACGCGAGTCCCTTACCTGAAAATTAGCATTAGTGATGCCCACCAGTGTGCCACTTGAGTCCACCAGAGCGCCGCCAGAATTCCCCTGATTCAGCACTGCGTCGGTTTGAATAAAATCGACAAAATTGGATAAGCCGTTTCTGCCAGCCCGACTAACCATACCGTGGGTGACGGTCTGGCCTAAATCAAAGGGGTTACCGATGGCCATTACGATATCGCCAACATCGACATCCTGCTGTTCAATTTGCGGTATCTTGTGCAGGTTTTCACCCTTTACCTTGAGCACGGCTAAATCGGTGTAGGGATCAGTACCCACAATCTGTGCATCCAGAATCTGACCATCCTGAACTGCCACCAAAATACTGTCAGCATCCTGAACCACATGGTTGCAGGTAAGAATATAGCCGGACTCTGTCATGATGACCCCTGAACCCAGGCTGGTGCGTTCGCGGGGGCGGCTTCGGTAAATACCGACGTCATTTTCAATACTGACACTGTAGATGTTAACCACGGCCGGCGCGGCGCGGTTAATCGCCTGACTGTAGCTTTGGCGGCTGGGCGATACCGACTGCGGGTTAAACCAGCCTGATGAGGCGCCTTCGCCGGTGCGCAAGGTGGGCACCAACAGCAGCATCAGCGCAGCCACAAAGACGCCCAGTACTACCGATTTAATGAGAAAAGAAAGAATTTGCCTGCCAGCCACAGTATTGTCTTATTGTTGAGCCTCCGGTGTAACCAGGGGGAGGGAGGCAAAAATTGTTATTAAACAAAGAATAACATCGATGAAAAAGATTACCAAAAGAATCTGACCGCCCAGTTCTGGCGCGGGATACGGTCAGATTTTAGGTATAAAAAAAGCCACTTTAAAAGTGGCTTTGGATAAACAAAGGAAAAATCAGCGTATCAGAAGGTACAAGGTAGAGTTTCCACGCTTCACATTAAGCGCAATCACCCCTTGAGCTTCATCCAGCGCATTGCGGAACTCTGAGACTCCGGTGACCCGGTTCCGGTTCACCCCTACAATCACATCTTCTGGCTGCAAGCCAATTCGGGCCGCTGGGCTGCCACGCTCCAGCTCGGCAACCTCTACCCCTTCATTGCCAGCAGCATCTGTCCCATTAGCCAACTCTGCCCCTTGCAGGGCCGGATGAATCTGGGCGGCGGTTACCTGGGTATCGGCAGCATCGTCTAACACCACCGCGACCTTCTGGGTCTCGCCTTTACGCAAAATAGTCAACTCGACCTCAGCGCCGGCCCCCATACTTGAAATACGGGCCGCCAATTCGCGAAAGCTTCGAATGGCGCGGCCATTGACGGCGGTGATAATATCCCCGGCCTGGAGATCGGCTTTAGCGGCCGCGGTATCGGGCTGAACTTCGCTGATGAACGCGCCTTTATTAACTTCTGCTTCCATAGCATCGGCCAGACCGGCATCCACATCACTGCCCAGGATCCCTAATAACCCACGGCGCACTTCGCCGTATTCGGCAATTTGGTCCACCAGACTTTTCATCATGTTGCTGGGAATGGCAAAGCCGATGCCGACGTTCCCACCGTTAGGGCCAAAAATCGCGGTATTAATACCAATTAGCTCACCACGTAAATTAACCAGGGCGCCGCCAGAATTTCCCCGGTTGATAGCCGCATCAGTTTGGATGAAATCTTCGTAACCACCAATATTCAGGCCAGAGCGACCCAGTGCACTTACAATGCCGGAGGTAACCGTCTGGGTCAGACCAAAAGGATTACCTATGGCAATGGCATAATCACCTACCCGAATTTCATCAGAATTGGCAATGGGCAGAGCGGTCAGCTCGTCAGGTTCAATTTTGAGCAAGGCAATATCGCTTTGCTCATCGGCGCCGAGCTTTTTGGCTTTCAGTTCACGGCCATCTTTTAGTTTAACGGTGATTTCGTCGGCATTATCCACCACATGATTATTGGTGACCACATAGCCTTTCTCGGCATCAATAATAACGCCGGAGCCTAACCCTTTAAACGGGCGCTCCTGCACCTGTTCCTGAGGGGCATTGAAAAAATATCGGAACATTTCCGGCACCTGGCGACGAGCAGTCTGGGTGCCTTCTACAGCGATGCTCACCACGGCCGGAGTGGCTTCTTCAAGCATGGGGGCCAAAGACGGCATCTCTTGCTTGCTGTCACTAAAAAAGGGCAGACCGGCCTGCGTAGTGGCGCTCATGCCCAGTGAACTGGCGACCACCGCGGACACCAGCGCAACCTGACGAAAAGATTTATTCATATTCGCGTACACTCCTCATGATAATTGCGAAATATCTATTCCCCAAAAAGACACAAAAAATGCATAAAAAGTTCTATTTATTCTCTTTTTCTGCGGCAGATGACTCAACAGTGCCGACAAACAGGCCCGATCCTGTATTTGCAAAATCTTTAGGCTGGGTGCTGTGAACCGATGTCACCGAGGCTTTTTCACGTCCTTTAATATTATTGCGTAGGTAAGTTGAGGCTTGTTCGCCATAAAAAGGCACTGTTTCATCTTCCTCAATACCTTGTTTCAGCAGGCTTTCGTACTCTTCAACCTGACCACGCAATGTCTGGCATTGTGATTCAATGGCCTCAACGGTCTGGCGTGTCTGGTACAGATGGTGTTCAGCCTGCTGATTCAGAATTTCTTTTACATTTTTTTCAGCTTGTTTAACCGACTTACTGCTGGCTTCTTTGGTATAGACATAGCGGGCTACAAAAAAACCGATGATTAAACCGACCAGAAGCAGGGCTACAGGAATTAGTACATCCATTGAATTCTCCGAAAAATACAATCTGCCGGACATCTTCGGGTGAAGCGCCGACCACACATTTAATACTACAACCGACTATACCAAGTTCAACAGGGTTATGTGTACACATTTGCAGTCTTACCAGCGGGTTATCAATTTACGCTGGTGGTGTTTGCTGCATGCATAAGACCGGACTGAACTTTTTAACCTCGGCCGGGAATAAGGTATAATACGCCCCGCGGGTGCAGAACAAGGGCAGCGCTCAATTTTGACACTTATTCATGCTTTGACATTATGTTCATCTTTAGCGCTTTTCAAGTTTAATGGCTGAAGAAAATACATCAAACGGCCGCTTTATATTTATCAGGAGAAGTATCCTTCATGACGCCATGGGAAAAATACCAGGAAGACTTGTCTCACCCTGAGTTTTTGCACGACACCGCCCAGGAGAATGCGGTTAAGGCACTGCAGCGCTTATATGATGATTTGCTGGAGGCACCGGCCCCGGACAAAAAAGGCGTAAAAGCCACCATTAGTCGCTGGTTTGGTCAGCACGAAGATACGGTCACGCCGGTCACGGGGCTGTATTTTTATGGTGGAGTCGGGCGCGGTAAAACCTATCTGGTGGACACGTTTTACGAATGCCTGCCTATTGACAAGAAAATGCGGGTGCACTTTCATCGCTTTATGCATCGCATCCATGAAGAATTGAAGCAGCTGCAGCAAAAATCGGATCCTCTGAAGCTGATTGCCGCCAAGTTGGCCGAAGAAACCCGTATTATTTGTTTTGATGAATTTTATGTGTCGGATATCACTGATGCAATGATTCTTGGGACCCTGATGGAAGAGCTATTCGGGCATGGGATAGCGCTGGTGGCGACCTCTAATATTATTCCTGATGACTTGTATAAAAACGGGTTACAACGTGCACGCTTTGTGCCGGCTATTAAGCTTATTAAGCAACATACCGAAGTCATCAATGTGGATAGCGGCGTAGATTATCGTTTACGCACCCTTGAGCAGGCCAGACTTTATCACCACCCTCTTGATGAGGAAGCAACCGAGAATCTGCACTCGTATTTTTCGCAACTGGCCCCGGAAAAAGGAACCGAAAACGAAGTCATCGAAATCAATAATCGCCAGCTTAAAACCTGCTACAACGCCGACGGCGTCATGATGATAGAATTTAAAGAAATTTGTGAAGGGCCGCGCAGCCATAGCGATTATATCGAGATAAGCCGGTGTTATCATTCGGTGCTGGTGGCCAATGTCAAAGCCATGGGGCAGAACAATGATGATACCGCCCGACGCTTTATTGCCATGGTTGACGAATTTTACGAGCGTCATGTTAAGCTGATTATATCCGCCGAAGTACCTATGAATGAATTGTACAATGAAGGGCGTCTGTCCTTTGAATTCAAACGCTGTTTGAGTCGGCTAAAAGAGATGCAGTCACATGATTACCTGGCCACTGAACACCTGCCATAAGCGGACTAGCCAGCTTTAGGGTTTATCAGTAAACTGCACAAAAATAAGCGATTGTTGTCAGCTGTAGTGCGCAGCGACATAGCCAAAAAAGAGAAAACGTCTAATGGGTAGAGCATTTGAAGTAAGAAAAGCCGCGATGGCCAAAACCGCCGGGGCGAAAACAAAAGTATATTCAAAATACGGTAAAGAGATCTATGTTTGCGCCAAGAATGGCGGCACCGATCCGGAAACCAATTTGTCATTGCGGCGGTTAATGGACAAAGCTAAGAAAGACCAGGTGCCTGCGCATGTCATCGACAAAGCCATCGACAAAGCTGCCGGCGGGGCGGGTGAAAATTATGAACCGGCCCGTTATGAAGGTTTTGGTCCCGGCAACTGCATGGTGATAGTGGATTGTCTGACCGATAATGCTAACCGCACGATTACTGATGTGCGTAATTGCTTTACCAAAACCGGGGCAAAGATTGGTGGTCAGGGCTCGGTCTCACATATGTTTGATCATCAGGCGGTCTTTCAGTTTGCCGGCGAAGATGAAGACGCGGTGCTGGAAGTTTTGATGGAAGCCGATGTTGATGTGACCGATGTGGAAGGTGAAGCCGGCAAAATTACCGTGTATGCGCCCCATACCGAATTCAATAATGTGAAAACTGCGCTGAATGCGGCGTATACCGACTTAGCGTTAGATACCGAAGAAATTACCTTTATCCCGCAAACTGAAACTCAGATAAGCGAAGAAGATCTGCCCATGTTTGAAAAATTCATGGACATGCTGAACGACTGTGATGATGTGCAGGATATTTACCACAATGCCCAGCTACCGGAACAAGCCTGATCTCTAAGCTTTGTTTGGGCGAGTAAGCACCGGGTATTTTACTAAGAGGTCCGCTCATTGAAGCGGGCCTTTTTTATCGGCAGTTGCCAGCCCCCCCAACCTGTAAATTCTGTAAAAAAGCCCTTGGACAGCCATGTATTGCCAGGTATTCCCAGGTAAACCATGTAATAGCGCTTCATCGAAAGGAGGCGGGGTACACCCAGCCAATAGATGCAGCAGCCACGGCTACTTTTTGCTGACGATTTTTTTTGGCTGAGGATAGCGAAAGGGCTGGCTGAGCATTGAAGTCAGGCAGGCTTCTTCAGGCTGGGTAAAATATCCCAGGCCATAGTGTGCGTGGTCATCTGCAGGCTGCAATGTGCCACACAGCCGGTCCCAGATGGAAAACAGATTGCCGTAGTTGCTGTTGGTATATCTTAGCTCATGATGATGATGCACCGCATGGAGTCCCGGGGTAATAAAAACATAGGATAAGTAACGCTCAAACCATACAGGAAAGTTGACATTGAGATGTTGAAGAGGCTGAAACATAGCCGATATGGCGACATAAGTCACCAGTACCATTAACGTTACGCCCAGTAACGATGCAATACCCAGTATGACCAGGTATGTCACTACAATTTCAACGGGGTGATGGCGAAAGCTGGTAGAGAGATCAAGGTATTCATCGGAATGATGAACCAGGTGCAGTCGCCAGAATAGCCGCAGGCGGTGATCAATACGATGTTTGCAGTAATAAATAAAATCCAGCAACAAGAATTGCAGCGCGTACACCAGCCAGTCCGGCAACAATGGTGAAAGCTCAGGGGGTAAGGAAGCCGAAGTCAGTACCTTATCCAGCGGCAGCCACAGCGATAGGGGGTACAGTAATGCGAGCCCCAGAAAATAAAGCAGAAAGTTATTCAGATACGATTGCTGAGGGCGCTCAACAGATGTTTTGGGATAGTTGAACTCCCAAAACATCATAATAAGAGTAAGAAAAATAAATATATCGAAC
>VMHT01039602.1_pt1 | contig 21220 bp, 42 predicted proteins | sample 4693611 | NCBI WGS metagenome assembly VMHT01 (sample SAMN12280063, study PRJNA550983) | marine metagenome | isolation source: seawater sampled from same location over 5 years 0.02-0.2 micron viral filtrate | place: USA: collected off the coast of southern California halfway between the port... ...
CATTAGCAGATTATTCAGAAAAGAAAAGAGATGCATTAGATCATGTTATTCAACATTCATGGGTAATAGGATTTGATTATTATAAGTATACTAAAAAAAGTTGGTTACATGCATGGGGCAATTTAATGCCATTACATTATAGTGATAGCAAAAATGAATTTAGTTATTATAACTATAACGGAGGTCAATGGAAAGATTATTCATTTGGTCTTATATATGGACATTGGTTTAATAAAAACATTGGAGTATTTGTAGAAGGAAAATATAATAAGTATTGGAATAGAGAATGGCATGGTTTCAGCGCCGGAATTAATTATAGAGTATTTTAGGAGAAGATAAATGGGAAAAGAATTAAATGAAGATACAAGTTTTAATATTAGTATTAAAACACTAGCAGGTATAGCTGTGCTAATCTTTACAATTGTAGGTATGTGGTTTGCTCTTCAAGCTGATATAGAAGAAGCAAGACAATTACCGGAACCACCTCCTGCAGAAATTACTCGTATGGAGTTTGATATGAAAGATCAATTAGTTCGTCAAACAATTATGACGACTCAAGAAGATGTGAAGGAACTCAAAGAGTCAATTAAACGTCTAGAAGAAAAAATAGACAAACTTAGATAAGGGATAGGTTATGAAAAAATTATTGATTATATTGTTAGTTGTTTTAGTATCAATTAGTGCATATGGACAATCACCTTGCAAAGATGATGGCATATGTGTAGTACAGTTTAATGCAGGATTTAATGAAGCTAATAAAGTTCCATGGGTCGGGAAGTTAAATGAATGTAGTACTAAATTTATAGACATTCAAAAAGATACAAAGGCAGCAGGAAAATATAAAATAGTAGTTGTACCAACAATTGTAATATATAAGGATGGTGAAGAGGTTGCAAGATTTCAAGCAAATATTATGATGCAAATGGAAGCAAAACAAAAAGAAATTCAAAGCAAAATAGATGAAATAATAATGGAAGATTTTTAATCCGTATATTTATATAAAAGGGAAATACCAATGAAAATAAAATTAAAAAACTTGATATCAGAGGCTACTTTAGATGATCTAGTAAAAACTCCAGCTGGTAGCGAAGCCGGCGGCGATGATGGTGCAACTGATGCTGGATCAGAAGATCCAAAAGATGTGCAAAAATTGACAGATAAATTCATGAATAACCAATCAATAAAATTAGCTATCAAGAGAATTAATATGAAAACAGAAGTTGCACCTGCAATTATTGCATTTGCAAATCTTCTTAATCAGCAAGTGCCAGGTTCGTTAACATCTGCCAGACGTCAACAAATCATAAAGGCACTTAGAGACTTATCATAAAGGAGAATTGAAATGAATAAATTTGTAAGTACAAATGGTAGATTCAATCATGGAAGATGGTTGAAAGAGTTTAAAGGAGGTAATATAACTGAAGGAACTAAGGCATATGAACTAGGAGATATGTGGTCAAATGATTTTGATTATATTGGTATGTTGAAATATGGTGCAGAAAGAGGTTTCTATGAATTAGGATTAGATGCTTTACAAAAATTATTCAATTCATTTGAAGATGTTAACTACCATAGAGAATCACAAGACTTAGGTAATGCAATTGATTGGATGGAAGATCCAGGTAAAGATGCAAATCAAGCAGGAGAAAGGATAGAAGATTTTCTAGCTAGATTTAGAAAGAAATGTGCATCTACATTAGATGTGATGGGAGTTAAATGGCAACCAAATCCATCAATAGAAAGAAGCATGAGAGAAGCTATTAATGAAGTTGATTATTCAACAATGAGACTTAAATCTAACATTGACCAGAAATGGGATAGTACAGATACAATGCTAGATGATATGAGACAATTCATTGGAGCATCGGTTGCAGCAAGTGGACCTGATATGGGTAAAGAGTTAGCATCTGCATTAAAATTGTTAATGAACTTTGCCGAAGGCGAGTCTAGAGGATAGATATGAGTATGTTCAATATATTTAAAAACGATAATGAATGGAATGAAAAGAATGTAGTAGGATTTATTGCATTCGTAGTAATGGTACTATTTGCCTTGTTAGACTTATTTACAGGGTATTTGGGAAAGGATTTAGTAATCAATGAAACAATATATGACTCATTCACACTTGTAGTGTTAGGATGCTTCGGTATTGCCGGATTAGAAAAATTTGCAGGGAAGAAATAATGAAACTAAAGTCACTATTCAAAGAAGAATTAAATTTATCAAGTGTTAAAACACAATTATTAGCACTTAGTAAAAAATATCCAGGTGAAGGTAAATTAACTGAAGCTTTCAAGAAAGGTGATAAAGTAAAATATCTAGGACATCCAGCTGTTATAACACATGTTGAAGATAAAATGGGTAAAACTTATTATAGTGTATCATATAATAAAGGCACAGGTAAGACTAAAGCACGTATGATATTATCAACTGATGGATCTATTACTGAAGCTTCCGAAACAACAATACATATAAACAAAACTTTAGGATTAGAAATAGTTGAATCCGCAAAACCTGTAGTGTTTCAGGAAGCAGAATATCAAGGAAAGAAAGTGAAGTTAGGTAAAGTTAAGAGAGGTGGGTCTAGGAAGTTCTATGTATATGTTAACAATCCAAAGACAGGAAATGTTAAAAAGGTTTCATTTGGAGATAATACAGGTTTAAGTATTAAAACAAAAGATCCAAAGAAAAGAAAATCTTTCAAAGCAAGACACAAATGCGATCAAAAGAAAGATAGAACATCTGCAGGATATTGGTCATGTAGAATGTGGTCAGGACCAGATGCAGTTAAAAATATGTTGAAAAAATGATAAAACTAAAAGACATATTATTCGAAGTTAAAAAACTTGAAACAAAGATATTTGATCAAGGTGCATTACAAGACTCAATGAAACAAATAAGAAAGCTGGTTGGTATTGAAGAAGCAGATGAAAAATTTCCATCTAATAAAAAAGTTACATATGAAGAATTCAGATTTGCAAATGGCACAGGAGGATTCTCTTTCAGATGGACACATGGAGTAAAATGGGGTGGACGTTTATCATTATCTATTAAGGGAGATGGTTCACATGAAATAGAAACTCTTTCTAGGTATGGAGATAAAGAGTTTAGCCAAACAGTTAAGAATCAAAATTATCTAAGAGACCTCAAAACATGGAGAGATCTAACTAACTTGAATCAGCAGACAATTATTAGTAGTGCTATGGCATCAATCAAAAAGTTTGAAAGACAAGCAGAACAAGCTTTTGAAAAGGATAGAGATGCTCAAGCAGCTTATTATGGAGCAAAAGCTGATACAGGAAGGATAGGATATGGCTTATCATCACAACCAAGGAGAAGACAATGATAAAACTAAAAAATATATTAAATGAAGCAAAAGGTAAATACATGATAGGCCTTAAAGTTGTATCTGCAGATAAGGCGTTATCATATATGTATTCAAATCCTAGCAAACCTTTAGGCAAAGGCAGTGATGGTGGACCTCCTAAATGGTATATGACAAATTCAGTCCCAGAGACAGATAGAAGAACTAAATGGGATACAATAGAAGCTGATATGCCAGCATTAGAAAAAAAATATGGCAAAGGAAATGTAGTAGTAGCCGGCAATACAGGTGGTGGTGATCCAGTAGTACAAGTATATATGAAATCATGATAAAATTAAAAAACATATTAAATGAAGATATACCAGAATTTTCTACTAAAGCAGAATCAATAGAATATGAAATGGAAAAAATTCAAAAAGGTGTTAGAATATCAGAAAGAGAGCCTGGTAAATTTAGAGCACGATGGTCATATGTAAGACAACCATTATCATCTGCAGATTGGAGAGCATCACTTAAACTAGTTATGGATGCAGGAGGAAAGATTGATAAAGAATGGACTAGGAATGATTATGAAGCAAATTATGAAAGAGAAGAGCCGCCAGAATGGGTTCCTTCAATATACTTCTCATTAAGGTAAGATATGATAAAACTAAAAAACATATTAACAGAATCACCAGAAGACCAAATCAAACAATGTCCTACTGCAACACAGAAGCTTAAAGTAAACACTGCAAATAGAGATAGAGCAATTCAAGCCGATTTCATTAAGTATGGACCTCTCAACGTTGAACAGCCAGGTGACTATTGGAAAGAGATAGCAAAGAAATGGAATACAACAGAAGAAGCAGCAATGAAATCCAAATGTATGTCATGTACAGCTTTTGATGTATCGCCAAGAATGTTAGAATGTATACCAGGAGAAACATCTGAGCCAGTTAGAGATGAATTTGGTATATTAGGTTATTGTTGGATGCATCATTTCAAATGTCATTCTGCAAGATCATGCAACACATGGGCAGCTGGAGGTCCTATCAAAGAAGATGAAAAGTCATTCGAATGGCAAAAAAGAAATCTTAAATTAGCATTAGACCCAGATCCAATTGATCCAACAATGTATAAAGATGAGTAATATGTTAAATCTTAAAGATATATTAGAAGGTACAAGATGTTGGAAAGGATATGAAAAGAAAGGCACTAAAAAGCTTTTTGGTAAAACAGTTCCTAATTGTGTTAAGAAGGAAAGCAAATTACCAGATGATGATATTGCAGAAGATTTAAGAAAATGGGTAAAACAAAAGTGGGTTGATATATCTAGAAAAAAGAAAGGCGGCGGACATCCTGCATGTGGAGCTTCAGCAGGTAAGAAATCTAGAAAAGGTGGTAAGAGAGCTTATCCAAAATGTGTTCCTGCTAGTAAGGCAGCCGGCATGAGTAAGAAAGATAAATCATCAGCTACCAGAAGAAAAAGAGCAGTATACAAAAATAAAGCTAAAGGTGGCAAGCCGCCTAAAAAAGCAAAAAATGTTTCAACAAAAGCAGAATCTATATTAAGAGAAAAATTCATTCAGCGTTTAGAACAAATGAATGAAAAGGCAAAACGAGATAAATGTTACTACAAAGTTAAAGCTCGATATGATGTTTGGCCATCTGCATATGGATCATTATCATTATCCAAATGTAGAAAGGTTGGCGCTGCTAATTGGGGCAATAAATCTAAAAAGAAATAGCTGTTCAGATATTTGCCTAATTGAATTATTTTTCTTATATTTATATTATAAATGATAGGAGTTAAGAACAATATGGAGAATTATTTGGATCTCACAATAGAAGAGGTGTATGATGTCATTACTGAAATCAATGTATGGCCGCCATCCTTTTCTGAGCCAAAAAAAATCAAGTTCTTGAATTCCATGATTAAATATTTTATTGAGAAGGAAGAATATGAAAAATGTCAACAACTCCAAAACATCATCAATGAACTGGAAGATAATCAGTAGAAAAATTGATGTAGCAGAAATTGGTCATAATGATACTCAAGATATATTTTTAGTATACGTTAATGACGGAATAAAAAATATCGAAGCAAGACAAGCATTTGGTCTTGCAGATAGAACAAAAGTTACAAAAGAATTTATCAATAGATATAGTGAATATATTGATAAAATAGAACATGAAGATTAGTTATGTGGACAACAACAACAACATATGGAGACATCAGGATCGAGTACACCATTACGTCGAAAGCGTAGGAAACGATTAGAACTTTACTTATTAGATGATAACTATAATACATTTAATTACGTAATAGAAATTCTATCAGCATACCTACCATTATGTAATTCATTGCAGGCAGAACAAATGGCAATCATTACAAATGGAACTGGCCAATGTCGTATATATTCAGGGTTTGCTCCTGAGATATATACTTTATATGCATATCTACAAAAAAATGGATTAGATGTTCAAATAAGAGAATATAAACCAAAATCAAAATAATATGAAAAAAGAAAAAACTTATACATATAATGAAGTAGGCTTTGTTTTAATGTTTATTAGTGTAGTGATGTTATTTTTAGCATCTACATGGAATATGGAAAATCAAATAGATGATCTTAAATTAGAACTTCAAGAAACTACAGATAGTTTAACAATGAAAATTGATAGTTTAATATTAGAAATAGATACATTAGAATGGAAAACTCAAATATGGGATTTTAATATATCAAATAATACAACTCATTTATTATCTGCATTGATGATGGTAGAGAGTAGTAACAACGATTCTGCCTACAATGCAAGAGAAGATGCAGTCGGTTGTTTACAGATAAGAAAATGTATGGTTGATGATGTAAATAGAATATTAAGAAGACAAGGAAAACTAAAAAGATTTTCCTATGATGATAGATGGGCAAGGAATAGATCTATTGCAATATTTGAGATCTATTGTAAGCATTACGGATTGACCACAGCTGAAGAAATAGCGAGATGTTGGAACGGAGGACCGAGAGGGATGCAAAATAATGTTACAGCAAATTATTGGAAAAAAGTCCAAAATCATTTGGATAGTTGAAATAAATTTATTATATTGAGAATATGAAAACAAATGTTATAGCAAAGTTAGAAGTAGAAGGGTTACATAACTGGCCTGATGCTCAAAAAGTATTTCCTGAAGTAGGATTTTTATCAAATATGCATAGACATAAATGGTTTATCACTGCTAAGAAAGAAGTGTTCCATGATGATAGAGATGTTGAATTTATCATGTTCAAGAGAGATATTGAAGAATGGTTAGGACATGAATATTATAATTTAGCATCCAGGACTCATGAGTTTGGAGCTAAGTCATGTGAAATGTTAGCAAAAGAAATTATGCAAGAATTTGGGTGTTGTTATGTTTCAGTATTTGAGGATAATGAAAATGGAGCGGAAGTTTATGTTTAAAAAATTAAAATATATATTCGTAAAAGGGCTATTTCGAATGTATAGAATGGATAAGTTAGCCTATGAAATTAAAAAGAAGAAAAAATGAAAAAAGTATTATTAGCAGTACTAGTCTCGCTTGGACTACAAACACAGGCACAACAGATAGCACCATATTTTTGCTGTGATTCAATAACATATTGGACAGACCAGTCTCAAGGATTTAACGTAGGACTTGATACATCAAATATAATTCATAATCCAGATTCAATGGATGTATATTGGGCAGTATGTACTAATGGTATGTGCTATTCAGGAAACGGTATGTATGCTTTCTTTGGACAAATTATGACAACAGATACAGTTAAAGTTTGTTATGATGTTATACTTTATGAAGCAAATACAATGGAAACATGTACTAGGTGTGATAGTTTAATATTTGACCAAAATACCTTTTCATGGGTATTATTTAGTATGGGTAATACAACATCTATAAATGAACTAACATTTAATAGAGTTAACGATGGTAAAATTTATGACTTACTAGGTAGAGAATTAACAAAAGCACCTATAGGCAAGTTATATATTAGAAATGGACAATTATATATTGCTAAGTAGTATATTTATTAATGATCGTTAGTAGTTATATTAGCTGCTTGTATGGACGAGGGTTCGATACCCTCCACCTCCACTAAAACAATTACAATATGGGGGTGACTGGATTTGACAGCAAGATAAGGGTATAATGAAGATCACGCATTAACTGGCGAACAAGTTGAAATGGCGATGGCTGCTTAATTAAGCACCCTAGCAAACGGAGGAAGTCCGTAGAAACTTCGGAGGTGGGGGAATTATTAAAAAGGAAGAGTTATGACGAAAAAAGATCATGTAGCAAATATTATGGATAAATGGTATAAAGCTATGCAAAAAGAAAATGTTGGAGTTCAGCCAAAAGCATCTACAATTTTAGGGACAATTTTAGCTGATTACAAAATTGAACTAAAATCAGATGTACGAGATATTTGGGCTGAAGCAATGACAATAAGAGGAGGAGAGTTTCCAGCTTGGTATGCAAGTTTATCTAAATTAGAAAAACTTCAATATGAGGAAGGCAGGAAAAGAGCTTCTGAAATGCATGACCCTAGAGAAAGAACATTATTAAAAGGGTAACATGCCATTTAAACCTGGAGAAGGACGACCTGCATTTAACATATCAGAATCAGAAATACGATATGCAATAGAAAATACCAAGTCATGTGCAGCAGCTGCTCGATTTTTAAAAGTGTCTTATGAATCATTTCGTAAATATGCTAAGTTATATAAAGATCAAGAAACAGGTAAGACATTATTTGAATCACATAAGAATAAAGCAGGTAAAGGAATACCTAGAGCATTCAAACCTAGGTTACGTGGTAAGTATGGATTGTTAGATATATTAGAAGGTAAGTATCCAGAGTATCCACATAACAGATTAAAACATAGATTGATCCAAAATGCTCAGATAGAAGAAGAGTGTTGTTCATGTGGTTATTGTGAAAGAAGAGTATCAGATTATTCAGTCCCTTTATTATTAGATTGGATAGATGGAGATAGAACAAACCATAAACGAGAGAATTTAAGGTTGTTATGTTACAATTGTTATTATATGGAAGTAGGAAATCCTTTGGGTGGAAGAATGAAGAATAACTATTGATGACCTATATTTATCTATATGGATGCAAAGCAACGAGTAGATAAACTACTCGATAAAAAGCGGAATATAGAACAAGAAATTGAACATATCCAATCAAATTGCAAGCATATCAATAAAGTTATAAAACAAGTTCAAATTAATAATAGTTTTAATCTTAGATGGACTTGTGAAGATTGTAATGCCATACTCGGCTATCCAACTCAATTCGATTTAGATAAACTTTCTGAAAAAAAGCATTAAAAAGATTTGCCTAATACAAAAATATTTCTTATCTTTATATTATAAATAAAAAGAGAATATGAATTGTTGTAAATGTTACAAACCTATCCCAGAACTAAGATTAAAAGCCTTGCCAAATACTAAAGAATGTATTGAATGTTCTTCAGAAGAACGTAATATGGTAAGAGCAGTTATTACTGGTAAAACTACATATTCAGAAATAGAAGTTATCAAGAACAAAAAGACCAAAGAATATCTAAATGGTTTGATAGGTAAAGGAAGGAGAGGCTTTGGTTCTATGTTACATAGAAGTTCAGGATCTGATTCAAGTCCTTCAAGAGTTAAAATAGGTACAGGTTCTAGTCGTATATTAAGAATGCCTACCAAAGAAGATTTTGATCGAATTGGTAAACAAGTAATGTTTTATTATGACTTAGAAATGCCAGATAAGGCTAATAATATACTGCAAGAAGCATTAGATAATGAACATATAACAGGTATACAATATAGACAATTGAAAGAAATAGTTAAACATTTTGATAAAAAAGCATGAAAAAGATTTGCCTAATTGAAATATATTTCTTATCTTTATATATAAATAAAAAGTAAAAAATAACTAAAAAATCACCAAATGAAGAAAAAATTCGAGTATTTAAGAGTAGTTCAAGAGAATGGAAAATATTGCTTATTTGACTCCTCCGGGAAAAAGCAAAATGAAATCTATGTAAGAGATATTATGTGTGAGAAGGCATTGTTGAATGGACAATGTATTCAATATGATATAGAGACAGGTAGATCAATGAGAAAGCCAATGGAAATGTTCAGTGATATGCAACCAAAAGAAGTAGAAGTAGAAGCATCTAATAAGATAGAAGCAGATCCAGTATTGAATTTTATTCATAATGAATCAGTAGACCTTCGTCCAAAGACATTGGTAATGCCTGATCTGAAATGGAAGTATTTAGTTCGATCTGCAATGAGAGGTAAAAATATTATGATGACCGGAGCAGCAGGTTGTGGTAAAACAATGGCCGCTAAGAGATTAGTAGAGGCATTAGATAGACCAGAGTTCTATTTCAATTTAGGTGCCACTCAAGATCCAAGAGGGACATTGATTGGTAATACCCATTTTAAGAAAGAAGAAGGTACGACCTTTGCTGAGTCAATGTTTGTGAAAGCAATTCAAACTAAAGATGCCATCATATTGTTAGATGAGATATCAAGAGCACATCCAGAAGCTTGGAATATATTAATGACGGTATTAGATCAAGGACAAAGATATTTGAGATTAGATGAACATGAAGATGCTCCAACCATTAAAGTAGCAGAAGGAGTTACATTTGTAGCCACTGCAAATATTGGTAATGAATATACCGCAACCAGAGCAATGGATAGAGCATTAGTAGATAGATTCATTATTGTTGAAATGGATACATTGAACAAAGAACAAGAGTCAGGATTGTTGAAAGACCTTCATCCAGGTATTACGCAAGAGCAAGCAGATAATGTTGCTGAAATTGCTTCAATGACAAGAAAAGAAATAAAAGGAGATGCTCCTAGAATATCAAATGCAATTAGTACGAGGATAAGTGTTGAGATTGCAGGATTGATGGAAGATGGATTTACATTAGCTGAATCAGCAGAAGTTTGTATTTATCCTTTCTTTGATGAAGATGGAGGAGTTGATTCAGAAAGAACATTTATGAAGCAAGTAGTTCAAAAGTATTGTGGTAGTACAGAGAATGAAGATATCTTTAATGCAGAAGGAGTTGATGAAGATAAAGAGTATGCAACAACTAACTAATTTGGTGATTAGTAAATAGGTTGGGAGGGAAAGTAAAAGGCGCCTAGGAGGGCGCGCCCTCCCTTCCTTTTTAAAATTAAATTATGAATGAAAAATATTACATAGACAAAGGATTTGAATTATATGCACATATGATTCCATCAGAGAAATATACTCAAGGTATTGAGATAATGTATCCTAGCAATCCTATCAAGTCAGATAATCAGCCAGCCGTGTACATATTAACAAATGATAAAGGCGAGTTGTTAAAGATAGGGGAGACACAAAATTTAACTCAAAGATTCCATAAAGGTTATAGATGTATATCTAATATAACAAATAACCGTATTAGAGAACATATAAAGAATGTAGAATCTATTTGGGTATATGTATTACCTATGCCAATTGTAACAGAAAAGATATTGGGGTTCAAATGTGAAACATCTTATGTTAAAGGCTTAGAACATAATTTGTTGAAAGAATATAAAGGAAAGTATGAAAAAGTGCCACCATTAAATGCAATGATTTCATGAAACATTTTTGTAAAAAAGCATTAAAAAGATTTGCCTATTACAGAAATATTTCTTATCTTTATATTATAAATAAAAAAGAAAAAATATGAAAAAATCCGTAGGTTCAAGTTCAAGTTTTTGGTTAGATAATGATTTCTTTGATGATGATTATGATGTATTTGGAGAAGAATTAGAGACAAAGCCGAAGGGTAAAGACCCAATCAAATTAGCAGGTTATAGAAGAGCAATAGGAAACTTTGTTAGAATTGTTACAGGTGAATCTATTCCAGTAAGATTTAATACTAGTGGTGATAGTTATACCGATGGTAAGACAGTTACCATTTCAGCCTCATTGAAGGATAAAGATTTTGATCCAGCCGTTGGATTAGCATTACATGAAGGATCGCATATTAAATTGACCGACTTCAGTACATTAAGAGACCTTGAAGATTGGGTTAAGAATTATGATTCATATATGATATCATTAGCTGAGAAGCATGGTGCAAAAGATAGTTCATTAGATAATTTTGATAGATGGTGGTCATCAGAATATGTATTGCCTAAGTTAAGTAATCTTATCAATATTATAGAAGATAGAAGAATTGATGCTTGGGTATATAAAAATGCACCAGGATACAAAGGATATTATCAAGCATTGTATGAAAAATATTTTAATGCAAAGATTATTGATAAAGGTCTTAAGAGTGATGAATATACAGATCCAAATTGGGATTCATTCTTATTTAGAATTTGCAATCTTACTAATCCAAATCGTAGATTAGATGTCTTAGGAATGAAAGAAATTTGGAATTTGATTGATCTTAAAAATATTGCAAGATTAAAGAACACCAATGAAGTTAGAGATTTAGCATTTAAGGTATTTCAATTTTGTGAAGATCAGATTCCATCATTAGAATTGGATAAGAAAGATGATTGTGATAACAATTATGAAAATGGAGAAGGACAATCTAATGAATGTAATGGTGAAGGTAATGGTGAACCAAATACACCAGAAGGAGATGCTCCTGCTGATGATGGTTCAAAGGCTGAAGGTGGAGATGTTAAGATAGGAGATGGAGGAAATTTAGGAGGCAATCAAAAGCCAATTGGAGAAGATGAATTAAGTGATAGACAAAAAGATCAACTTAAGAAAGCAATTAAGAAGCAAAATGATTTCCAAGACCAGAAAACAAAGAAGACAAATATAAGTAAAAAGGTTCAGAAACAAATGGTAGCTATGGAGAATAGTGGAATCACTTATAAAGATGTTGAATATGACTCAGAGACATATATGGGTAAAATAAAAAAGAAAGCAGAAGTTCTTGTAATAAATAATTTTACAAAAGATTTGATTAACAATGTTGATTGTGGAATGTGGGATATGCCGTTATATGAATGGAGAATTAGTAGTCGTCAAGGTTGGGTATCAGAAGGAATAAGAAGAGGAGTTGTTCTTGGTAAGAAATTGAAAGTGAGAGCAGAAGAAAGAAGTACTAAGTTCAATAGATTAAGATCTGGTAAGATAGATAAAAGAATGATTGCTAATGCTGGATATGGAGCAGAAGGAATATTTGAAAAGATTGAATCATTTGCTTACAATCCAGGTATCATTCATATATCAATTGACAATAGTGGTTCAATGAGTGGTATGAGATTCCAAAATGCAGTTACAACCGCAGTAGCAGTTGCAAAGGCTTGTGATATGATTGAGAATATGGAATGTGTTATTAGTTTTAGAGCCGGTAGTTATTTCATTAATGAAAGAGATCATAAAGCAGTTATGTTGATTGCATATGATTCAAGAAAGCATGGAATGAGTCAAATTAAAACAATGATGCCATATGTATGTGTTAGTGGATCAACTCCAGAGGGTCTTTGTTTTGATGCAATCATGAAACAAATTATAGATTCAAGTAGAGGTAAAGATTCTTATTTTGTTAATATGAGTGATGGAGCTCCTTATTATGATGGATATTGTGGAGAGGCAGCTTGGGCACATACAAGAGAGCAAGTTAAGAAAATGAAAAGAGAAGGCATCAAAGTTATATCTTATTTCATTACAGGATCATATAGTTACAGTGGAGAAAATGATGCATTCAAGGTAATGTATGGTAAAGAAGCACAATTTATTGATGTTAATAAGATCAATAATGTAGCAAAGTCAATGAATAATAAATTTTTAGAAATAGTTTAAAGAGAATAAGTATGGAACCAAATGTACAACATGTAGTATTTTTATATGAATCTTTGAAACAACAACTTATACGAGTTGAATCAAAGATGGATAAATTGGATAAAAAATTGGACAAATTAATGCCAAAAACAATAGAAGAAAAACCAAATAAACAAAAATAATTTTATGAAACATTTTAGATTAACAGTTCATCTTGCAAACCAACCTAAGGTTGATACAAGAGCACCAAGAGTAACAACAAAGAAAGGACCACAAAAGAGTGCAGTGGATATGGCTAGAGAAGAAGCTAAACGAAATAAATCTTCTAATGGAAGTAATTCACAAGAGAGTTCGAAGGGTCGTTATAAGGTATTCAATACGATATCATCATATCATAAGTCCAAAGAAGATTGTATGAAACAGTTATCAGATATAAAGACTAGATATGAGATAGCAGTTGGAATGGATCATAACAAGCCATCAACATATGGAAAAGAATTGTATCATATAAGTTTTGTTAACTAATGTTAGAGTTCTTAAAACATGCAACAGGGTTATGTGGAGAGCCGCATCCAAGTTTATTAACATTGTTAATGGGCACTCCGGTGGTAGGATATGTATTATACAGAATAAAAAATTATGGCAAAGAAGAGTAAATATACTAGACGGAGAGCAATTGATTGTAAATTAGTTGCGAGAAGTAAATCGAATCCAGGTTATTGCAAATATATGATTACTATAGCAGAATTAGATGGAACGATTCATAAACAACCAGCTTATGGTAGAGATATGCAAGGTGCTTTATCTAGGTTGATGAATACAGAAAGAACAGTGAAGGTAGAAAAAAAATTAGAAAACAATACTGGATTGATATTCATTGCATGGTTGATACTAACGGGTACGCCGGCAGCAATATGGGGTGCCGAACATACACCATGGATGTTAGTATGGACAATAGGAACTATTCTAGGTCTAATGCTGGTAGCAGGAATGTGGTACAATTATATTAAAAAGGGAGAATAATATGGATAGATATAGGATAGTAAAAGAAGAAAATCATTTAACAAATACAATAAGATTTATTATTGAAAAACAAAAGAAATGGTTATGGATGGAATCTTGGACAAGAGAATTAGGATTAGATGTAACTCAAAATGGTCCAGTTGGTGCACATACATATGACGGAGCACTTTGGAAGATGAATCAGATTAAAATCAATAAAGGTCAGATGATACGAACTGCAGTTGTAGTTAAAAGTATACAATAGATTAGGATATTTGAAAATAATTTTATATATTAAGTTAATATGAAACCAGTAATACAAATTTGGGTTAAAGAAAAAGCATTAGATACGATTGCAAGGAAACAGTATCCATCAACATGGTGGAGACAACGTCCAAGCGACACAGATGCTATATGTATAACAGTATCTTCAGATTGGTTTAGGCAGATGAGAGACTATGAAGATGAGTTAAATAAGAATAAAGATTTACCATTTTAAAAAAAGAAAATTATGAGTCAATTAATTATCACTGCTTTAGTAAAGGAAGCAGAAGCAAAAGAAGCTAAGGCAATAGCAAATTTACAAAACTATTTAAGCAATCCAGCAGGTATAGGAGAACATCCTGACATTGTTGAAGAGTGTATGAAATTAGTAAAGACTATTGCTGAAGCAAGAGAAGTAGCACAAACAATAAAGAGTCTAATAGATAAAGATAATAAATAATATGGATTTGTTTTTCTTTATAGTATTATTAGGAGTTGGAGTGGTATTGGGTATGTATATAGCATCTCAGATAAGCGAGCATATCGATTCAAGGACTCAGAACAAAAAGTTTATGAGAAATCTTAAGAATTTCGATCAAAAGAAACATGATAGAAAGTAAACGATTTGAAATGAGAATAGGACCAGTATATTATAATGATATAGTATACAGGCCAACAATAGAAAGATTTAAAAATTGGTTTGATATTATGTCTACAAGGCCTTGGTTCGATCGATATGATTTTTGGGTTGAAGGAAGTTTTGCAAACAATTTAACTTTTAAATCTAAATGGCCTACATGGGATGTTGACTGCACACTAACATGTTATGATGAAATATTCTATAATGATATAAATCGTATGAATGAAATAAGAGATGTCCTTATTGATATGTCCAATACAGCATTACATGAATGTAACTTTTATATGGATACATACTTTACTAAGTTTGATAATAATATTGCAACATTAGCATTAGGTGAATCTATTTGGGGAGATGCTCCACCAGAAGACTTTATAGAATGGAAACGCAAACATATATTATCTTATGCTGAACAAGTATATAGAAATGGTGTACAAGTATCCAATTGGCCTAAAGGAGAATTGGTAACAAATGGATTATGGAAAAGAGATATCAACTTTCCATCTCCTAAACAAGTTGTAAGAGAAGTAACTGGTAGAACATATGTGGCTCCTGTTAATCCAAAAGAATATTATGGAACAAGGTAAGAGGAAAGAACAATATGAAACAAGTGCAGGAATAGCATTTGGAGGCTGTATAGGTATTATATCAATATTATTATTTTGTATACTAATGGTAATAGGACAAGAAGTATTAGGCCAATCAGTATATGTTACAAAGTATGCACACCAAGCCGATTTACTAGTATATGTTACGCCATATGCTCACCAAGCTGATAAAAAAGTTTGCAAGGTAAAATATCGCTATAAGGCCAATCCAGATAAGAACCATTGGTATTTTTGTGAATATCCATACCAGGCAGATATGAAGATATGTTTTGTAAAGTATAAGTGGATGGCCGATATGAGGATACATTATGTGAGGAGAGTTTGGGAAACAAGGTAGTGCGGAGTGTGGTCCGAGCTTCGCTACGCTCGCTTTGAAGAGATCAATTATTAAATAAAAAATTATATTATTATGGGTAAAATGAAAGAAATATTTCAGCAAATGCAAGAAGAAGGTTATAAAGGAGATGCAAAAGAGTATCTCAACAATTATGTTAAGAACAATTTAGACAAATTGATATTTGAAAGGAATCCAGATTCGGGAGCAATAAGAGCTCGCAAGGTAGGAGATTATGGCAATGAAAAGATCATCAATACAGATGCAGTTCAATCGGGTCCTATTGATTTGAGAAAAGAAATTGCAGATGATGTATGGGCAGCCAACAAGAAGTTGGTGGATGGTAAATGGTATGTACCAATATCAGATGTATTGAAAATTATCAATGGAGAGATATGAGTATGAATATATGGATTGCAATAAGCATAATAGCAGTGATAGTATGGGCATTGTTGATATGGGAGATGTTGAATGCTCCGGTGATGCCAGATGATTACGGAATAGATGATACAGAGATAGATGACAAGTATAAACAAGACATTGGTAAGGATGATGAATGGCATCCAGACCAAGAAATATAAATAAAAGGATGAACATGAAATTGAAATCGGATAGTATAACAATTGTTGGTATGGTGGTAGTTTGCATATGCATATCAATGTTGGTGGCAACATATGCAATGCCAGTGGATCAAGAAGGCAAACAATCTACGGCCATAGTACCGGATAGTGCACAAGTATGGATACCAACCAAAGAAGATATAGAATATCAAGATAGTATGTATCAGATCATAAGGGATACGGAAAAGGCGGTTGATGATATAAGCCAAACAGTGGACAAGATCATAATCAAATTGGATAGAATATATTACAAGAACGGCATGTATGATAGTATAGCTATTACAGATAGCATGCACCTTAAGAGATATAATAAGCATATGGAAGAACTCGGTTATAAGAATGATGAGGAGCATATGTGGATAACAGCAGAAGGAGATACTATATATGAGTAAGATAATAGTATGGATAATAGCAGGCTTATTAGCTTATATAGCAATGCCTATTATGATAGTGGTAGCAATAGTAGCCATATGGTATTGGTGCACCGCTTATATAGCTAACAGCGTATTAAAGGATATGCAGGATGAATAGATTGAAGGATATGCTTATATATGATAAGCTGGTATAGTATATAACATCTGAGATGAAGGTCTAACGACCTTGTATACCTATCAAACCGAACATGTCCCAAAGAGATATAGTCCCTAATATCAGAACCTTTCATCCTAGGGTCTTTGGTTAATGAAACCGTTTAACGACCTTATACAGAATAATTGTATGCCACTTAAGTAGAGTCGTATATGCTACTGGCTAAGGGTTTGGTTGATTAGGACAAATTGTATGCTGAGTATATAAATATATGTCGTTCTTCAAAATATTTTGCTATATATTTTTTCACGGTAACGTCTTATTGTTCTTGCATGATTGGTTACCTATACCTGCCTTAAGGATCTAGGAATAAAGAACCAAGAACCATGGCCGGCCTAAATAAGTTCATTAGACGTAGTAAGAACTATTTTTCGTATTTCCTAATTATTTACCAGAAAGTTATAAAAAGTTATTCACCCTCCGGCATTGTACGGAAGCAAAGAGAAGAGAATGCAGAAGCAAGAGATGATGAGCATACTATATATAGAGAGCAAGCATAGCTATATAGAGAGCATACTATATAAGAGGGAGCAGACCGAAACCAGAACAAGCATAGCCATACCTAGCCATACCATGGTATACAGGGGCTAATACCACCATAACCACCCATAACCACCATATATCGCCCTAAAACCACCCAATATAGGGGCATATACCGGTTATCCTTAACATACCAGGCTGATCTGGTGCTCTGAGGTGCGATATATAGATTTTTATCGTGAACAATGCTTTTTTGCTATAGACCTGGAATCCGGTGAATAGAGGCTGCGCCTCCATGCTGATAAGCATGCAATAGCAATAACATGAATTGGTTAACGGTTAACTACTTCCTCGATATGTCTGCACTTCCTCCTAAACCCATATCCTGGACATGTACATTCCATACTTCCAGAAACATTCATTTGAACTAGGTATTCCTTATTGCCTTTAGAGCTTACCACCTTATATACCTTATTGCTATCTATATTAGGTAATGGCTCTTTCTTAGGCTTATAAGGATAATAAGCAATGTCCTTTATATTAGGTGTTTCCTCATCTGGCTTAAGCTTATACCATCCGGGCATAATATAACGTTCTCCGTTAATTGTGGTTGTAAAAGGAGGTATCAATCCACCATATATAGCATAGCTACGCTTTGGCTTCTTCCAACCGTGCTGAAAGAATTCATTAACTAGCACTTTGGCCATTAAAGTATAGGGCTTATTCTACTCATAGTAACCGTAGCCATTATAGGCCAACCATTCTTCCATTTACCGGTATCTATATGAGCAAACTTTCTTCCTAAGTGCTCACTACCTTCAATCATCATATTAAGTTTCTGGATTTTACCAATTTCGGTAGTTCCGTAGTTTGATGTATAATACACATCTTGGCCTACCCTTAATTTGTTCTTGTAATTCATGTTATTTATCATTTTTTAATTATATATAAAGATAAGAAAAATATTTCAAATAGGCAAATAATATACAAGCTTTTTTAACCTCACTATCCTATTTCTAAAACCACACTATATCATTTTTTTACCACACCTTTCTAATACCACCTTTTCCTAACCATACCCACCTGTAATCTCCGTCGACTACATATTTATTAAAAAGAAAAACCGAATAGGAGATTAGTATGAAAAAGTCAGATATAACAAGAATCATTAAAGAAGAGGTAATTAATATACTTCGTGATTCTAATATTAATGAAGCATTTGGAGATCCACTTGCTGCTAAACTATCCAAGCTTGGAGGAATGAAATCTACTAGATGGCAGAACTTCTGGAGATCATCAGCTAAGACATATGATATAGCATGGGATAAGTTACCAAAAGGAAGTATACGTAAAGTTCAACCAACTTCACCAGATGTTAAAAAAGGTATGGCATTTTATGTGATCAACCAAGATGTACCTAATCCATTTGCTAGTTCTAGAGGATGGGCATATGATAATAATTTAAGAGGTCCTGCAGTATTAGCTGTTACAGTTGATAATAAGATTCAGTACTATGGAGCAGATAGAAGAGGAGAAGGAAGAGGTATTGGTCCTAAAATAAGTGGAAGATATTCCAAACAAGGAGCAGCAGTTGGTAAAGGTTCATATGGAACTTTGATGGTTAAGAAACTTAAACAACTTGCTGATGATGTTTATATATTTGATTTAGAATCTTACAGAGGAGGAACATCTGCATTGAAAGCTAAGAGAGCTGAATTGAAGTTAGGTAAAGATACTTTTAAAGATGCTAAGGCTTGGAAGCAAGCAAACCTAAATAGATATAGAGATATATTAAATGCAAGAGTAGGTACAAGAGACCAGATAGATGCAATGGTTGCTAAAATAGTTAAAATGTCGAATGAAGTAGTTGCAGATGCAATGGCATTGCCTAAGTTAGGCCGATATAATGATATAGTAGCAACCGTTAACGGCAATGAAGTAGAATTAAAAAATGTTACAGGTGCAATGACTAAGGCCTTACGTTATTATGGTGAATATATCCAAATGCAAAATGAAATGGAGAGAGATGGAGATAATTCATATAGTAAAACATATAATGAAGATAGAATGAAATCAAAGGCAGGTGATATTAAAGCTATATTAAATAAAATGAAGTCCGGTAAATTGGATGGTTGGTATTAATGCCAGCTAAAAGCAAACAACAACAAAAGTTCTTCGGTGTAGTTAAAGCTATGCAGAAAGGTGATATACCTAAAAAGGGTGAAGCCGGAGAGGTAGCAAAAGATATGAAGAAAAAAGAGGTAGATAAAATGGCATCAACAAAACACAAAGGTCTTCCAAAAAAGATCAAAGAGATGATTGGTAAGACGATTGTAAAGGAACTTCAATTAAATGAAGTACAGCCATTTGCAGATAATCAATTAAGAAAGAAATGGAGTTATCCATTAGGTAATAAAGATGGATTAGTTTATCTTGCAACCAATGATAAAAGATATCCTACAGAACTTGTTGTATATAATATCAAAAGAGATATGTTCCATTTCATGCATAGCCAAATGGGTAAATGGAGCAATCCAACTCAAGAGAATGTTCCGGCTGATAAATTATCTAGTACACATTGGGTGCAAGACTATTTTGAAGAATGGAAAGAAGACTTTGATTATGAAAAAGGCTTTAAAGAAAACAAAACAGTATATGGTCTTGAAGATCCTAATGCAAAGGTAGTAAATGATTTAACAGAAGCAAGTGCAAATGTATTAAGATCTAAGTATGAAAAGGCTATTAAAAAAGAACAAGCACTTTCATCTCTTTTATTAGTTAATTTAGAAAAATATAAAGCAGCTAAAGCTAAAGGTGATGAAAAGGCAATTGCAAAGCATACAAAGATTGCAGGTGATATAGGAAAAAAGAAAGCAAAAGCAACTGCTGATGCATCTGCTGCATATGCTGCATATGAAAATAAAATTAGTGGTCTTCATTCTGATGCAGAACTTGAACTTAAAGAAGTAGATGCAAAAGATAATACAGAGTTTACCGTAACCTTAAAACATCTACTTAAGAAACATGTTTCTAAAGGTGGTGAGATTGATGAAATGCAAATGGTTAATAAGAAGACCGGTGAAGATGTTACAAGACATATGATAGCTTATTTGGAAAAGAAAATTACCAAAAAGGAATTTGAAGAGTTAACTGGGTTAAGTAAAGAAAAACTTAAGGTATCTGAATCAATCAATGAAGCTGATTTTAGACCAGGAGATAGATTTGGTGGACGAGATGGTGATAAGGATTATAAATATAAGAAGTACGCTTCTAAGTCATTTGAAAGGATAAATGATGCGATGTTCGAATTCAGACATTCAATGGGAATAAAAACATTGACCAACAAGGACATGAAGCTAAAGAAAAAGGTTGAGGCATTGCACCAAGCTATATTTGATTTACAGAAAGAAATGAAAAGGGATGGTTTAACAGAAGGTAAATTAAATGAAATGGATATTAACGATCCTATACTAATTGCAGTTAGAGCAAGACAAACTGCATTAAAGAAGAAAGCAGCTTTACCAAAAGTTAAAAAAATAAGTACCAAACAATATTACAA
>VMHT01040350.1_pt1 | contig 21219 bp, 33 predicted proteins | sample 4693611 | NCBI WGS metagenome assembly VMHT01 (sample SAMN12280063, study PRJNA550983) | marine metagenome | isolation source: seawater sampled from same location over 5 years 0.02-0.2 micron viral filtrate | place: USA: collected off the coast of southern California halfway between the port... ...
AAGTTGCAACAGAACCATTAGTTCTTAAAGACGAAGTTAAGCCAAAGAAGAAGGCTAAGAAGTCTACAAAGAAAAAGGCATAACGTAGATGGGTAATCTTATACCCAATGAACCTTTGATATATGAGCGTAGCGACGGTGTTGTCTACGCTCATTATCGCGACCCACCACACAACAAAATACCTCGTTGGGTAATAGGTGGTGAACCAGACGCAACTGCAAAAGCATTAGGCATTGTAAGTTACGACGAATGGAAAAATGTAATGCAAATTGTTGAAAGTAATGCAAACGTTAAAAAACAATTTGATAGACTAATGACAATGTACTACGTAGTCAAAGATGATATGGAAAACATAAAATGAAATTTTCTATTAATGATATCGGCGGAGAAGTTGCCAAACAAGATGAACGATATGTTGTAAAAGATAATACAACATTAAAAAATTTAGTAGTAAGTAGTACTAGACTACAACCACGCAAATCAACATCAGGACATAAGCACGAAGGCCAAGAAGAAGTATATTACTTTATTGAAGGTACTGGTAAGATGGAACTAGACAATGATACTATTAAAGTTCAGCCAGGTGATGTTGTATTAATTGAGGACGGAGTATTCCATAGAGTACATGCAGGCATGCACGAAGAACTTTATTTTGTATGTGTGTTTGATGGTAGGAGATCACATTGAGAATTATAGCAGGACCATGTCAACATGAAACATTGACTGATAGTTTGTTAATAGCAAAAGAATGTAAACGTGTATGTGACAAACACAACATTGAATATTATTTTAAAGCAAGTTTTGACAAAGCTAATCGTAGTAGCATGCAAGGAAAACGCGGTGTTGGACTAGGTGCAACACTACAAGACTTTGAAAAGATCAAAGCACAAACGGGCTCTAAGACGCTCACAGACGTTCATACAGTACAGCAAATACAAGATATAAGCAATTGGTTCAATGATAGTGTAGATGTGCTACAAATACCAGCATTCTTATGTAGACAAACAGATTTGATACAAGCGGCTTGTGCTACAGATAAAATAGTAAACATCAAGAAAGGCCAGTTCCTTGCACCCTGGGACATCAAAGGTATACTGTCAAAGACAGAAGGTGCCAAAGAAGTTTGGATAACAGAGAGAGGAACAAGTTTTGGATATAATACCCTTGTTGTTGATTTTACCGGCTTGGATTACATGCTTAATAATTATGATACCCCTGTGGTTCTTGATGCCACCCACTCAGTACAGAAACCAGGCGGTAATGGAGATAGTAGCGGCGGCAACCGCGATTACGTTCCTGGCTTATGTCGTGCAGGCAGTGCTTTGGGCATTACAAATTTCTTTTTAGAAGTACACACTAACCCAGATAATGCGCCTAGCGACGGACCTAATATGTTAAACTTAGATAACTTTGAACAAGTAGTAAGTGACATAGTTAAATATCAGTATGAACAGTAAATTTGAAAATGCCTATAATCAAGTAGCACAGAAATGCCCACCGATATGGATCATGCGTCAAGCTGGTAGATATCAAGAAGGTTATATGGCAATGAAAGAAAATTGGACATTTGAACAAATGTGCAAACTACCTAGAATAGCCGCACAAGTCGCTATGCTACCAATTAATCAATTTGACTTTGATATTGCAATACTGTTTAGTGATATATTATTTCCTATTGAAGGATTAGGTGTACCATTAAAGTTTGACCCAGGCCCAAAATTTGAATGGAACATTAACGAAGAAAATTATAAAGATCATTCTAATATTGAACTTGCAGTAAAACATATGGAGTTTCAAGCAAGGGCAGTAACAGCAACAAGAGAAGCACTACCTGCTAAAAAAAGTTTAATAGGCTTTGTTGGCGGACCTTGGACACTACTAAACTATGCAGTAGGTAAAGACGCAAAAGTAAGTTTGGGTTGGAAAACAAAATATATGAATGAAGTTATTACGCCATTGTTAGTGCGTAACATTCATTTACAGTTAGATGCTGGCGCTGAGAAAGTAATGATACTTGATAGTGGTGTAGGTAATATGAGCGAAAGTTATTTCAAAAAACATTATGTTAACACACTACAACCTTTAATACAAACTGACACAGGATATTATACACAGCATTTAAATTCTAGATGTTTGCATACTTTATATAAAATGGGCTGGGCTGGTATAGGTATTGACAGCACTGTTGATATTGTTAAGGCATTTAAAAAATACAAAGACGGATTTATACAAGGTAACTTCGATGAAAAGTTATTATTGTTGCCAAGAGAAGAATGTAGATCACACATTGAAGATTTCTTAAACACAATGCAAACAGTTGACCATACTGGTTGGGTTTGTGGTTTAGGACACGGCATTCATAAAACTACGCCAGAAGAAAATGTTAAAATGTTTGTAAGAATGGTCAGAGAGAGGTTCGAATGAAAACAGCAATATTAATACCCGCAAGATTAAAAAGTTCTAGATTGCCTGATAAGATGTTGGTTGAACTTGACGGTGTTCCCCTTATAAAAAGAGTGTATGATATTTGTAGTCAAACTGATTACGACACTTACGTTGTAACAGATAGCTTAGAGATTGCAGAAATAGTTCCAAGTTTTATACTTACAGAAGACGCAAGGAACGGCACAGAAAGATGTGCAATGGCCGCAAAACAATTAGATTATGATTACTATGTAAACGTACAAGGTGATATGCCTGATGTTAGACCTGATATGATTAACTTAGTGGCTGAACAATTAAAGCACGAATATTCTGTAACAACATTGTATACAGACATGCGTGAAGAAGAACAAAACAAACCAGATAGTGTAAAGTTGATTAGAGATGGATACGAAGCACTATGGATGGGTAGAGGTATGACAGGTTACGGTGACTGGCATTTAGGTATATATGGATATGCCAAAGTTGCATTAGATATGTATCTTCATTTAGATGTTTTCATAGAAGAAACAGTTGAAAAATTAGAACAGCTACGCTGGTTAAAAAATGGATTCAAGATTGGGTGTTTTCATACAAACTTTAATGGCGTAGAAATAAACACACAGGAAGATATCCATCTTTGGAATTACAACAATGAGCATAAAGAAAATAAATGATTGGGCAATGCCTTATGTTAAACAGTTTCGCACGTACATTGACATCGGTGCACATGATGGCGATACTTGTATAGACTTAGTTAATACATTTCAACGTGTGTATGCATTTGAACCTAATCCAGAAAGTATTAAAGCAATACCTGACACTATAAAAAAGTTTCCCTTTGCACTAGGAAATAAAAAAGAAGAATTAGTTCTAACAATACCTGATAACGGATATAACAATAACAAGCACGGTAGCATTGTCAGACATCAATCCGGTATCAGGCAATATAGCGTATCAGTAAAAACACTAGACGGCTTTGAATTCAAAGAAGTTGATCTTATAAAAATAGACGTAGAAGGAATGGAACTACAAGTACTAGAAGGTAGTATGCAAACATTAATGAAATGGCGACCTGTTGTGCTTTTTGAAAACAAACGTTCTCGTTATAATAAAAAACTGGTTGACTTTTTTAACGAAATCAACTATAATATAAAAGTGTATAAAAGCGATACGGTAGCATATTATGAATAAACTTCCAATAAAAGACATCCTGGCCGCAATTGATATGGGTGCGATAAACGTATGGGATGAACTATCTGATGAAGAAAAGAAGCAAGTTAGTTTCTATCTTCTTAATAGATATGTATCAAGTGTAAAAGGTAACAGAGAAAAACAAGAGCTTGCAGTATTTAAGACTAATGAATATTATAATAAGCATTTTTTTACACTACAAAAACATAAGAAGTTACTATGGCAACTTTTATGTATAAGCGGTAATACAAAGAGTATTGCTTATCATGAATGGATTGGCTATAAGAAAAAAGGTTCAAATGATAAAAATAAAGTTGTTAAGTTTTTAATGCAGATGTATCCTAATAAAAAACAAGATGAAGTAGAATTACTTGCACAAATTTCAACAAAGAAAGAAATTAAAGAGTGGGCTAAAGAACATGGTATAGAGGATTTAAAACTGTGAGAAGAATATTTACATATGGATGCAGTTATACAAAATACTACTATCCTACATGGGCTGATATTCTTATTAAAGATAGAGACGGATATAACTGCGGCAAAATTGGTAGTGGTAACCAATTGATAGCAAATCGTATTTGGGAAACACATGCACAACAAAACTTCACAAAAGAAGATACAGTAATTATTATGTGGAGTAATTTTTTTAGAGAAGATAGATATAATGTAGATGGCTGGCAAACAAAAGGTAATATCTTTTTTTGGAGTGATAGAATACAAATAGAAGAACTTCCACATTACGTTTATAGAGATTGTAATCTCATTACAAGTACCTTAATTGCATTACAAAGGACAGGTGCAAAAGTTATTAGCACACATATTAACAATCCTTATGAGGATGAGTTGTTATTAGAAGACGAAAAAATTTCTAACATACTTGATACATATAAGGAATGGGTTTACCCACAAACACAAACAATTACAGACTTGTGTTATTATCCAGGTATAGAAGTTGATAAGACTCGTCCACAATATATACAAAATAATACTTGGCGTATTGAAGATCATCCTTTGCCGTTAGAACATCTTAAGTTTGTACAAGAAGAATTAAAATATCATGTGTCAGACAGCACTGTTGAATGGGCTACTGAAGAGCAAAACAAGTTGCAGGAGATAAAAGAATATGATAGAGTTTTTACCTCAGGAAAAGAAATCGAGTGGGTTATTTAAAAAGATGACTACAGAAAAACCTTACAAATGTGAATACTGCGGAGCATCGTTTACTAGAGAAAAAACGTTGGCTGTTCATATGTGTGAAAAGAAAAGACGTAGACTGCAAAAAGATGAGAAGCGTGTACAAACAGGATACTATGCATTCACACGTTTTTATAAACTAAGTGCAGGTACCAAAAAAGAAAAGACATATGAAGATTTCTGTGCAAGTCCTTACTACAATGCTTTTGTTAAGTTTGGAAGTTTTGTAAACAATGTACGTCCGTTGTATCCAGAGAAATATATTGACTGGGTAGTAACAAGCAGAGTAAAACTTGACCATTGGTGTAGAGATGCACTGTATGAACAATATGCAACAGAACTTGTTCTTAAAGAAAGTATGGAAACAGCAATTGAAAGAACAATACAGACTATGATGGACTGGTCAGAAGAATCTGATGCACCTTGGAATGATTACTTTAGATATTGTAGTTTGAACAGAGTGACAAGAGATATTAAAGATGGAAAGATAAGTCCTTGGTTAGTATTAAACTGTCCAAGCGGTAAAGAAATGCTTAGTAAATTTACTGATGAACAATTAGAAATAGTATATACAGTTATAGAACCAAAGCATTGGGCTATGCGTTTTAGAAGAGTTCCTGCAGATGTTGAAGTTGTTAAAGAAGTAGCAAAGGAATCTAATCTGTGAGTGAGTTAGTTTTTACATTAAGAGACACAAGCGGACAATTTTCTGATTATCAGTTGTTGTATAAAATTAGAGACAACAGCTTAGGTAAATTATGGAAAAAGTGTTTGAATAAAAATTTTTTAGAAAACAATCATCCTATCGAAAAAACCTATTGTTTGCAAGGCTGGCAAACTACATGGGAAAGTAACTATCCTAGGAATTTGACATACCTATGCAATCTTTTAAATTCTCATATCTCAACTATTAATAGTTTTATGCCAACTATAGGATATCCTGTTATTAATTTAAATTTTACATTAGAAGGCTTACAAAGTAATTCTCAAGAAGAGTTATTAAATAAAATACATCATCATTTTGAAATTTTAATTGGACAAGCATGGGATCCTAGCGAATGGTGGTTAAGAGATGATATTCCTAGTAAGGTAAGATTTAGTATAAGAATGCTTAACAATCTGTGTCATGAAATAGAAGGAATTATTTCATCAATCAAACACAATATAACCCCTGGTATTTTTGGCAGTCTTAACGGTATTAATTCTAATGGTAGACATTTTGCGAATAAACTGTTCGAAGAATTAAATTTAGAAAATTATAAAGACTTTTCTGATATAGTTCCTTTTGGTTGTTTAATACTTTATTATGCCCAATTAGGAAAACAACATAAAGAAGTCTTTGACGATAATGATACAGATATAGAAAGAAAAAATATTTCAGGCATTAGATACGTTACTGGCGAATGGACTTCGGTTTTTTCTAAAACTTATCGTCCATTAGAAAATAAAAAATATATTAAGTGGTTAAAGAAAAACGATTGGAATGTACACGATCCTCGTCTTGCACTAAAAACAGGTGTAGTTGCAGATCTAATTACAGATGAAAGCAAACAAACTATTGTTAATGAAATATTAAAACGTGATGATCTTTATAAAATTGAACTAGATAGCAACCAAAAACTTTATAATTACACTTGGAAAGATGAAGAACAATGGCAGGAGAAATTAAAATGAACACACACTTATTAGGCAATGAACATCAATGGATTATTGAAACACATTATGAGGATAGTGAGGAATTTGAATATCATTGGGATAAGAAAGTATTTCCTTCTGAAACACGAGAAGATGTAAGCGATCAAACTAGTACATACAGAGGCAAGCAGTGGAATATACACCCACAAGCATTTTTGAATGAATGGAAATACAAGCCATTTTTGCAACAGAAGATAGATGAAGTAGGATTAAATATAGAACTAACAGACTTGTGTGCATTATGGACAGTTGAGTATCGCAAAGGCGGATGGCAAAAAGCACACCGACATAGCGATCAAACAGTAAATAAGATAAGTGCAGTTTGTTTTCTTACAGAGCCTGACGGTGATAAAACTACATGGCATGGAGGAACGTTTGCTTATCTATATGATGGACAAGGCAATACACATGACTTATGTTACAAACCAAATAAAGGTGATGTGTTAATATTAAAAAGTACAGTGTTACATGGATCATACCCTGTGCGAGATAACAAAAAAGTATTCGTAGTTGACTACTTTTACAAAGAAAAGAAATAGGAGAAACCAATGGATCTGAAATTAATTACGTACCCAAACGTTTCATTAGAAACTAAAATTGAAAAAGAATGGGACTTTGACAATCCGCCTTACGATGCAGTTGAACTTAAAGAGGCAATGTTAAAAGTAATGAAAGATAATTTAGGTATCGGTCTATCAGCTAACCAAGTTGGTATTACTGATGTTAGGTGTTTTGTATTTTTTAATCAACAAGCTAATAATAGAACATCATGCGAAACACTATGTTTACATCCAAGTTGGGAAGCAACTGATGATAGTGTAAATATTGATATGTGGGAAGCCTGTTTGAGTTATCCTGGAGTTAACTTATCTATAAACAGACCAAGTACAATTAGAGCAAACTGGAAAGATGAACATGGTACGCAGTTTAGTGAAAAGTTAATTGGATACCAAGCACGTTGCTTTATACATGAATGCGATCATCTAGATGGTATAACTATGGATCAACATGTGACACCGGTGAAATGGAAAGAAGCTGTAGCAAATGCAGAAGCAAAGAAAACTTAAGAACGGAGTTACAGTGTATGAGCTTGATGAACCAGTTGAGCTTATAGTAAAAACAAGAGCGCCTATGAAGTGGAAACTAATTGATCAAGAAACAGGAGAAGAGTACGTTGGACAAACTCCTAAAGAAGGACAACCTAACAGTTGGAGGAAACTATGATTAGAGATAATAAAGATAAGAAAGATTATACAATACCATCTCCTCAAGAACTACAACAACAACTTGATGAACGCATGGCTAAGTTTTTAGCTAAAGGTGGAAAGATTGAAAAAGTAGAACCTATGAAGCCTACTAAAGAACAACTAAAGAGTTGGACAATATAAATGCCAGATATAGATATCGACTTTGCTGACAGAACTATTGCACTTGATAAAATCAAGCATCGTGTAGCAAAGTTAGATACAGGTAAGAAACATAATACAGGTGTGTACGTTACAGAATGTCCACACAATCCCGTTGACAACTTATGTACTGTTGATTATAAAACAGCAGAAGATAGAGGCTATTTCAAATTAGACTTTTTAAACGTAAGTATATACGACAAGGTAAGAGATGAAGAACACTTACGACACCTAATGAACAAGGAACCAATATGGGAACTATTAGAAACAAAAGACTTTTGCGACCTAGTGTTTCACGTATCAGGTCATCACGATCTAATCAAAAAACTAAAGCCAAAGAATATCCCACAACTGGCCGCTGTATTGGCTATCATACGTCCAGCAAAAAGGTATTTGCAAGACAGTGATTGGAATACTATTATGGATCAAGTTTGGGTAAAGCCAGAGGAAGGTTACTTCTTTAAAAAAGCACATGCTGTCAGTTATGCTGTAGCAGTTGTGGTACACATGAACTTAATCTGTGAGGATGTAAATGCATTATGAATTTGAAGACTATCGAAAAAAGAAACCAAAAGATCCAGGACCTTGGCTTACATGGGTTTGGCCTAGAGAACTAGTTGGAACATATCTTTGGAGAATTATGTTTTGGACTATACTTGTACCTATAGTACTATTCGGAGCAATACTTACGCCAGCAGGATTCTTCCTACAATTACTAGTAATTGATTACTTTACATATCTACAATATAAGAATAGTGTTACTTAGGCTTTTTTAGTAGCTGTACACTTTTACGCTTCACTCTTTTCACAGACAACTTGTTAAGATTAACTGTTGGCCCTAATGAAACTTTCACGTCTTTGCTATTCATAGTCATTAGTATATAACGAAATTGATCCATATCTTTGTTTAAAAATATGTTAATTGGAATCATTCTATTTGATTCCCACCACCACACTTCGCCTAAACTAATAAACTTAGCTCTATCTTCATCAGACCTTAAATCCGTGTAGATGTACATGCTTGTAATAAAAGCATCTTGATTATTAATTATTCCTATATATTCAGAACCGCCGTATGTTACGACGCTTAAAAACGGAAATTTTTCTTCTATATCTTTTCTTAGCATAATCCAATAAATACACTAGTTAGGAAATTAACATGCAACTAGTATCAAGATATTTAGCAACTAATCATTCGGTAGTCGTCACAGATGGCTTTGCCGGCAACGTGGAGTATAGAAAAGTGTATCAGAGAAATATAAAAGTAGCAAAAGGAATAGACAATATTATTACTTTTGAAATCAAAAACAGTGACCATAAACCATTATCAATACTTAATACGTATACACCATACGTAGAAGTGTTTACAGAAGATGACATATTATTAAAGCGTTATACTGGAACAATCAAAGAAACAAGTACACCTAATTACAAAGGGCAGTTTACTATCAATATTACAGATGCTGATACACTTAATATAGATGGTCAATACCTAAGTTATGTTGTATACCTAAATAAAACAGCAGATGCTACTAATACCCTAACATACGCAGATGATCAATTTGGTCCAACAGGAACTATAGAGCTTACAGGTTCTGCTTTCCCTGGCCCAATTGATTCAAAGTTAGTTACTACATTTATGAACAATATAAGTTCAGTAGTAGATGCTGAACCGCATATTAACAGTAATGAAGCATTGCACACAGCGGCAATATATTCTACAGGATTTGCTGGAACTGTAAAGGTACAAGGTACCTTAGCAGATAACAACAGCACTAGTTGGTTTGATATTTCAACTGAAACATTATCAAGTCCAACAACTCCACACTATGTTAACTTTAACGGAGTCTTTAGCAATTTACGATTTGTAAAAGAAAATGACTCTGGTAATACAGGTACCATAGATAAAATTTTAGTCAGAAACTAGAAGGGCAACAATTATGGAAAATCTATTAGCAGTCATAGTTGTGGCTATGTTCTCACATTCAAATGCAGAATTTATCGAACGAAGTAATGAACAGGTAGCACAAGGATATAAATGGACATATGTAGGCAAGCAATTACCGTCAGGTGATCCTGCTATTACAATTAAGCCAGAACATGCTGATGAATTTATTTTGTTCAAATTAACAAAATAACGCTTGACATTACAGACTAAAGATAGTATAATGATACTATGAGCTTAGTCTATGAAACATTAACACAATACTTGCCAGCAAAGCGTAAGACTACTCCTAGTGGGTGGACTTCGTTCAATGCACCTTGTTGTATACACAACGGAGATAGTGCAGACAAAAGACAGCGTGGTGGCCTTATTACAAATGGAGATGGTGGTGTAAGCTATCATTGTTTTAACTGTGGCTACAAAGCAAGTTGGCAACAAGGACGTAACCTAAGTGGCAAGATGCGTAGACTACTAGCATGGCTTAATACTCCTGATGATGTAATAAACAAACTTGCACTTACAGTTATGCAAGAGAACGAAGGCATACAAATAAAACAGCCTTTGGTAGAGTTACCTAAATTTAATACTGTTCCATTACCTGAGTCAGCTCGTAAATTACAAGACTGGGCAGACTACTGTGCTTTAGAGCCAGGCGGTATGGATAAGAATCTTGTAAAGATTTTTGAGTATATGAGAGATAGGAATTTATATCTTGACGATACTAGTTATTACTGGACACCTGAGCTAGGATATAGAGATCGTTTAATTGTTCCTTTCTACTATGAAAAACGTATTGTTGGTTGGACAGCTAGAACAATACAACCTAGTAAGCAACCTAAGTATATGAGTGAACAGCAACCTGGATTTGTATACGGACTTGACGAACAAGGTCCTAACAAAGTTTTTACTATTGTATGTGAAGGCCCATTAGATGCAATACATATTGATGGAGTAGCACTACTCGGAAGTGAGATTAAAGACCAACAAGCCATGCTAATTAATAGAGTAGGCAAACAAATCATTGTAGTTCCTGATAGAGATGATGCAGGAACTAAATTAATAGATCAAGCAATAGAACTAGGTTGGTCAGTTAGTTTGCCAGATTGGGCAGATGGGGTTAATGATATTGGAGATGCAGTTGCAAAATATGGTAGACTGTATACACTTTATACTATCGTGAATAACGCAGAATCTAATGAATTAAAAATTAGATTAAGGAGTAAAAAATGGTTACATGGTTTAGAAAGCTAATTGCTGACTGGAAACGCAAACGTGCAATGAAGAAAAAAATAGAGGAACTTAAGAAAAGAGATCCTTTTATATACAAGTAAGGAGTGCTGATTATTGATGACTGAACTAACAAAAGGCATGATGAATGCTCTAAAAAACAAGATGGATGAAAGTTTAATACTTGCTATAATATTTTTTATTGGACACATTATAATTGCTATGATAGTTGTAAGTCTTGTTACAGGTGCAAGTATCTGGGAAGCAGGAGCAGTTGCAATTATAGAGCCTGCTGTTAATTCAGTTTGGTTTTATGTATTACACAAACTTTGGAAAAAATATAAATGATTACTTGGGGTATGGTTGGCAATAGTCACGATGCAAGTTTAGCAATATTCAATAATAACGATTTGTATTGGGCAAGTCTTTCAAAAGATTTTAGCGGAGTTCCTAATGATCCAGACTTTAACTGGACACAGATAGAAGTTGCTAGACAAAGTTTTGGACCGCCACAAAAGGTTATTTGGTATGAACGTCCTTTTCTTAAGACACTGCGTCAATGGCGAGCAGGCCAAGGTTGGTTAAAAGAAGAAAATAATATTAAGGCATATCTCGAAGGTTGGGGATTAACATGTCCAATAGAATACACCCAACACCATTTATCGCATGCGGCTTATGCATATTATACTCAACCCCATGATGATTGTGCTGTTGTGTGCTTGGATTCAATAGGAGAATTTGAGACCCTAACAATATGGCACGGTAAGGACAACAAACTAAAGAAGATACATAGCCAAGGGTATCCACATAGCTTAGGTTTATTTTATAGTGCTATGACACAACGTATAGGCTTAGAACCACAACGTGACGAATACCTTGTTACTGAATATGCAAAGAAAGGCCGTGGCCATGAACTTATGCATTTGATGTTACAAGAAATTATTAAGGTAAATCAAGAATCAAATAAACCCAGTATACGCATGAGAGAAAATTTACATAGAGGCTGTATGTGGTGGCAACCTGAATTAACATCAAAACAAGACATGTATGATATAGCCGCCGCTACTCAGTCTGTATTTGAGTACTGTGTAAAGATATTAAGTAACTATGCTCATTATAAAACTAATCATGGCAAAGCTATAGCCTTTGCAGGTGGTGGAGCATTAAATAAGAAAGCAATGGATCAAGTGCGACAAGATTGGGAAAATGTATGGATTCCGCCTAATCCTGGAGACCCTGGATCTTGTATAGGTGCTGTATTAGCAAAAACAAAAACAAAAATAGAACTTGACAAACAATGGTATCAGAAGCTATAATAAACAAGCAAATCGCAGAAAAGATGATAAATGGATAAAACTAGACAGAATACAGATTACGGATACGATATACAGAAACTATACTTAGAGATGATGCTAACAGATGCAGAGTCTTTTGTTAGGTGTCAAGCTGTATTTGATCCTAATGTATTTGATAGACGTTTACAAGATAGTGCAAAGTTTTTAAATTCTTATGTTAATGAACATAATGCATTGCCTACGCTTGATATGGTTAATGCTTCGTGTAAAAATGATTTGAAAGATCCAGGCGAACTACGTGAAGAACATTATGATTGGTTACTTGCAGAGTTTGAAACGTTTAGTAGACACAAAGCATTAGAAGCGGCAATACTTAAGAGTGCAGACTTACTTGAAAAAGGTGAGTATGGTCCTGTTGAAGACTTAGTTAAGAAAGCAGTACAGATTGGATTACAAAAAGACTTAGGTACAGACTATTGGGCAGACCCTAAAGGCAGACTAGAAGCAATTAAGAGTAACAACGGACAAGTAAGTACAGGCTGGAGTGCTATTGATAAGAAACTATTTGGTGGATTCAATAGAGGTGAGCTGAATATATTTGCAGGTGGTTCGGGTGCAGGTAAGAGTTTGTTCTTAGCAAACTTAGGTGTTAACTGGGCACTGGCAGGTATGAACGTATTGTATCTTACATTAGAGCTTTCAGAGAACTTAGTCAGTATGCGTGTTGATAGTATGACTACAGATATTCCAAGCAGAGATATTTTTAAAGACGTTGATGACGTACACATGAAAGTAAAAATGATTGGTAAGAAGTCAGGTGCATTTCAAGTTAAGTACATGCCAAGTGGTAAGACACCTAATGACGTAAGAAGTTTTATTAAAGAATATGAGATTAAAACAGGCAAGAAGATTGATGTACTACTAATAGATTATTTAGACTTGCTTATGCCAAATGGTTCAAAGGTAAGTGCAGAGAACTTGTATATTAAAGATAAGTTTGTATCAGAAGAACTACGTAACCTAGCAATGGAATTGAACACAGTATTTGTTACAGCGGCACAGTTGAACAGAGGTGCAGTAGAAGAAATAGAATTTGATCATTCGCATATTAGTGGTGGGCTTAGTAAAATACAAACAGCAGATAATGTGTTTGGTATCTTTACAAGCAGAGCTATGCGTGAACGTGGTAGATATCAATTACAGTTAATGAAAACACGTAACAGTGGTGGTGTAGGACAAAAGATTGATCTTGAGTTTGATATTGATAGTTTGCGTATTAGAGATCTAGCAGACGACGAAGAGTATCAAGAATTTAATAAACGTAAGTCAACTATATACGAAGGTCTAAAAAGAAATAGTTTGAACACACCAGTAGAGCCTGATCCAAATGCAGATCCTAAAGATGGCGATAGCGTTGGTAAGATTAAAGCAGATGTAGACTCCACAAAACTAAGATCATTCATAGCCAATCTGGGTCAAGACGAGTAATAAATACTCTGCTTAGGCAACAAGGCAATTGGAGGCTATAATGAAAACAGACTTAGAAAACATACAACTACTCTTGGATAGATTTAAAAGGCCAGTACCAGACAGGGAAGATTATAAGAACAGGCTTGCAGAAGAATTTGAACTTATCCTTAATCAACGATTCACAGATTATTTTTTACGTATTTGTGACGTAATCGAACTTACAAAAGATTTTAAACACATGACAAGAGGGTCAGCAGGCTCAAGTCTTGTGTGTTATCTATTGGGTATCACAGATGTTGACCCAATAGAATGGAACATACCTGTTGCACGTTTTATGAACCCTTTACGTGACGACTTACCAGACGTTGATATTGACTTCGAACATTGGCGTCAGCTAGAAGTAATGGAACGTATATTTAAAAAATGGCCGGGTAAGACTGCACGTCTATCTAACTATGTAATGTTTAGAGAAAAGAGTGCAAAGAATGAAGCAGTAAAAAGATTAGGAGTCAAAGGCAGGCTACCACGTAACTTTAAGTACGAAGACTTTGATATTGATCCTGTAGAGGCAAAACGTATTGAGAAGAAACTGATTGGTAAGAAACGTGCTATATCAAAACACTGTGGTGGTATTATTATGTTTGATAGACAGCTACCAAAGAGTTTGATATCACAAGACAATCAAATACTGTTAGACAAATATGAGATTGAAGACTTAGAACATCTTAAACTAGACGTACTAGCAAACAGAGGACTAAGTCAATTGCTTGAGATTGATGAGCTAACAGACCTACAACACTATCCTACACACGATGAAGCAACAAGTAAATTATTAAGCAGAGGAGATGTACTAGGTGTAACACAAGGCGAAAGCCCTGCTATGCGTAGACTATTCCGTGCAATCAAACCACAGTCAGTATATGATTGTGTGTTTGCTACTGCTATGATACGTCCTGTAGCAATGAGCGGAAGACAAAAGGCCGCTATGTTCCAAGACTGGTCACAGGAAGTTGTACAAGATAGTATTGTATTTGAAGATGATGCTATTGATATTATATCAGATATTATAGGTGTTGACATGTACGAAGCTGATATGTATCGTAGAGCTTTTGCTAAAAAGAATGACGAAAAGATATTAGAGTTTGTAGAACTTATGGGCGGGCATCCGCGTAAACAAGAGGCTATGGCCGCACTACAAGAACTATCAGGGTTTGGATTGTGTAGAGCTCACGCTGTTAACTTAGGTAGACTCATATGGGCTCTAGCGTATCAAAAGGCACATAACAAAAAAGAATTTTGGCGTGCTAATTTAAAACACTGCCAAGGATCATATCGTTCATGGGTTTATCAATGTGAAGCACATAGATTGAATATACCAACTAAGAGTGGTTGGTGGTGGCATGGCTTCCCTCCACGTATGGGTGTCAAGCAACAGTGGATGGACCGTGTAGAGTATGCTGGTGTAATTGCAAATAGTAGATGTTATAAAGGTAACAAAGGACGTTGGATTACATTCCTTACACTAGGTATAGGCTATGGAGAATATATTGATATAACTGTACAAAAGCCTGTAGCATATAGAGACGGTGACATTGTACATGGTTCAGGAAGAGTCAAGCAAAGCAACAATTCAGAATATATAGATAGTAGTGACGCTAACGTTTATACGTTTAGAGAATGGAGATAAAATGGATATCACATTCGTATGTGGAAAAGAAGAAGCATCAAAGTATGCTCCAGTTCCGGCAAGTACATTTAAGCCTGACTGGTATAGTAACCTAAACACATACGTAGATCAAGAAAAAACATTTCCTAGTATAAAGAAATGTATGCCAGTATATGATGCAATGACCAGTGGGTATATTGTATTCAATGCTGTTGATCAAGAGATATCAGCACAACCAAACTTTGAACAAGGCACCCAAGGATTTGATAGACGTTACCCACAAGGGTGGAGCGAATTTACTGAACAAGAAGGACACCCTTATGTGCAATGTCCTGTAGGTGATCCAAAGGACTATATGGTAATTAGTGTACCCTGGCAAATAAAAACACCTCCGGGTTATAGTTGTTTGATACAGAAGCCTTACTATCATACTGAAGAAAGATTTGAAGTTATGACAGCAATTATAGATACTGATGTTATAGATGTACCCTGGCACAACTGGCCAGCAAAGCTATTTGAAAACAACTTTACTATACGTGCAGGTGAAGCTGTAGCACAAGTTATTCCGTTCAAAAGAGAAGAGTGGAACATGTCTATAGAGATAGATACTAGTATAATGAAACAAGATACAATATGCAATACTCAATCAGATGGGTATGCTAAAATCATGCATAACAAAAAGAGACACAAATGAAGATTAAATTTATATGTGGCGACAGACACGTAGCTAAACATTACCCTCCTGTGCCTACTGCAAAAGCAAGACCAGATTGGTATAACAAGGTGCCAGGCTTCTTAGGAGAACCTTTAACAAGCCCACCGACAGTAAAAAAATGTATGCCCATATATGATCATATCACAGCAGGCTATATGATTTATAGTCCTGTTGAAATGGAAATTAAAATAGGCGAAAGACCTAAAAACACAGATGGCTCAGCAGTAAGTACATTCCATAGAACATACCCTGCGGCTTGGACTAATCAAGAACCACAAGAAGGACATTCACATGAACAATGTCCTGTTAAACTAGATGGACAGCAGAAAGATTATATTACATTTAGCGTGCCGTGGCGTATTGAAACTCCACCAGGATATAGCTGTTTAATACAACAGCCTTACTTCTTTTTTGAAGATAGATTTACATTGTTCCCTGGAATAGTTGATACAGATACTATTGATGTTCCTTGGGTAAATTGGCCAGGTGTTATGAACGGTAAGCCTGGAGACAAAGTTACTATAGAGCCTGGTGCCCCATTGATGCAAATTATTCCTTTCAAACGTGATGAATGGCAAATGGAAGTTGAAGTCGACGAACGTGGAGCCGAAAGAGATACTGCACTAAAGTTCTTTTTAACAAATGCATATGCAAGAATATTCCACAGAAAGAAAAAGTATAAATGATATCGATAGTATTTTGGATTGGATTCACAGTAATGGTATTGAACGAAGGCTTTGTTATAATGCGCCATGTACATCCTTGGTTTGCTAACAAAAGAGATCATCTTATTGCAACGTATGGTGCAAAGTGGAAGAAGTTTCACGCAACACTTGACTACGTATGGATAGGTGGTGTAACACTAGGCATAGCAGTAGACCTTGGCAACTGGAAGTTCTATGCAACAGTATTAGCAACCTTTTGGAGTGTAGTTGCAGTATTTGTATATGTGCCTTTGCTTGTGAAGAAACTGAGAAAATGAAGGTAGGTATAGGTGCTCTTGTTACAGCAATAATGGCACTCATAGCATGGATAATCAAAAGGTTTAAGAAATGAAAATAACAGCTAGTCAGCAACCAGTATTCAAACAAGTCAAAGAAAACTTTGAATGTATACGTGATGTGTTAGAAAGCACCAAAGACTCTGATTGGCTATTAACTCCTGAAGGTAGCCTAAGTGGATACTGTGTTGGTCCTATGCATCATGCAACTAAAGAAACCATAGACGAATACACAGAGTATCTAACTAAGATTGAAAACTATTGTAAAGAGAATGAGCGTAACATTGCACTAGGCACTGGGCATATAGAACAAGACAAGATGCCTTATAATGAAATACGTTTTTACAACAAAGGCAATCTACAAAAGTATTATGCAAAACAAATGCTAACACATGGCCCAGACTTTATGGGAGAGTATTATTATTACTTGCCGGGTGTACGTAACGAAACCGTAGTGTTAGAAAACGGAGTAATAGCAGGAGCATTGATATGCAATGATGCTTGGGCCTATCCACCTGCAAGTCCTCAAGGCAATCCCTATCATTGGCGCAAACTTAAAGAGCTAGGATGCCAAGTTGTATTTGTAAGTGCAAACTGTACTATGGATGTGCTTGATCCTGTGGTGTATAACTTTCATGAAAGCACACTACGTATGATGGCTAAAGCGTTTGACTTCCATGTTGTGATAAGTTCTGCATGTACAGATATGAATGGTGAACCCGCACCACATGTACAAGCACCAACAGGTATTATAGATCCTACAGGAGATTGGATTGTAAAATGCAAAGACTCTGGTATGGATCATGTGTCAGCGGAGATAGACTTTGGCTAGAACACTATGGATATACGGCGATAGCTTTGCAGTAGACTGGGAAGTAGATTGGGGTTGGCAACGACAAGTGGCAGTTATGCTAGATGTTGATCGTGTAGTCAATCAAGCATGTGCTGGTTCATCAAATGAATGGAGTGCTATGCAGTTGCGTGATGATCGTCAAAAGCCTGGAGACATTGTTATATTCTTTACTACAGAAAACAGACGACAATGGTTTTTCGAAGATCGTCCACATCTAAGTAACCTTGCTAGTATTGCAGACACACAAGATGCTAAAGAACTAGAACGAGCAGAGCCAGAAAAGTATCGTGCTGTAATGGACTATTGGTTACATCTACAGCGTGATGACATTGATCAACTGCGTATGGAACAGATGATTGACAGCATACGTGTACAGACTATCGAAGGCGAACTAAGGCTGTTGTTGATACCTAGTTTCATGAGCGACATAACATGGACTGATCTAATTCCTGTACAAGGTAATATGACCTTTAGTGTGTGCGATAGTGAGTTTACTAGTGAACAGGAAATGATACAATGGTACAATCAATCAATTGATACTAGAGCTAATCATATGACACTAGGCAATCACGCAGTGTTTGCACGTAAACTAGTAACTAGTCTAGATGAAGGCAAGCCTTTGGATCTTGAAACAGGATTTGATAGAGAGTTTCTTACACATCGAGATAAACTAACACACCCAGGGTTGTGTCCAAAACTAGTAGAGATGGCTCGTCAACCCGGAAATACTATTCCAAAATAGGTTGACAAACATAAGTAAATAGTATAATATATATACATAAAATGAACATAACACCAATATTCGCTGTAGCAATTCTTTTGCCACAAGTCACGGATAACAGGTACTTGCAATTATTAATTCCTTTGTTACTGATGTTGACAAAGGATTTTTTTATTGGATTTCATTCACTAATGTTTCCTGTGTACGCATGTACAATACTGTTTTGTTTGTTTGGCAAATACTTTAAACCAATCACAGCCACATTCACAGGAGTGTTTGTGTGGCACATAGTAGTGAACTATGCTGTATGGTATTCATATGGCGGCGATCTACTACAAACATATATTCAAGCAATACCTTTTGATTTTAATCTTCTAGTGAGCACTTTGATATGTGTTCTAATAGGAGACTTATGTATAAAATACTATTATCGCTATTATTCTTATTAATGGCATTTCCAGCTAAGGCTGAACTAGAAATAACAATTTATCTGATGCGTAGCAACACTGATGCCACAACGGCAACTACTACTTACGACTATGTTGATTCATATCAAATTTCAGCTACTAACAGTACAGACTTTGTTCAAGCAGTGAATACAGTTACAGGACTATCTCTAGTGCAAAGCGGACCTACAGGACAAAATGTAAGTTTGTTTATGCGTGGCGGCGATAGTAATCACACACTGGTAACTATGAACGGATTACCAATAGGAGATGCAAGTACAACCAACGGGCTACATGACTTTGGTAATAACTTTATGGGTACTATAACAGGTGTAGAAATAATTAAAAACCCAAGCGGAGCACTAGTAGGACCTAACTCAATAGGTGGTGTGGTAAACTTTATCACAGGCGACATATATGAAAACAGTCTAACTGTTGGCATCGGATCACATGACTCAAAGAAGTTTAATCTAAAAACACACACCATAGTTAACAATACAACTGTAGGGCTAATGGTAGACGGAAAACAATCAGATGGTATTAGTGTTGTGCCTAGTGGTTCAGAAACAGATGGATACAACGCAAACAGTATAAGTGTAAACACACTCACTATATTAGACAACCATGCTAAATTAAAAACCAACATCATGATAAATCGTAACAACAGTGATTTAGATACTACACAAGATGATCCAGATTATACATCCGAAAACAATTCTAACATCTATCAAATGCACTATGACATAAACAACACAAGCGTTGCATATGGATACAGCGAGTACGATAGAACATATACAAACGGAACAGAGATAGATGAATATGACAGTGATAGGCACAACCTTCTTGCTACACATACTTTTGTACTAGGCACAATGGATCTTGTACCTGGCATAGAGTATGAACACAAGAGTGCTGAGTTTACAAATAGAGGTTCATACAACTCAAGTGTAGATGCTTAGGAGTACAACACAGCATACTTCTTAAACTCAAACTGGCGTGCAACTGATGATCTAATCATAAGCTCGGGCATAAGACAAGACACACTAGAAGACTATGATGATTATACCACACTACGTTTTGGTGGTGCATACATAGTAAACGACAAACTAACAGTTAGATCAAATTGGAGCAATAGTGTGAGAACACCTACACTGTATGAAAAGTACGGTGCAGACAACTACGGCTACAGAGGTAACAGTACACTAGATGTAGAACGTGGTGAAACACTGGACCTAGGATTTACACTGGGAGCATTAGATGTTGTGTACTACACAACTGACATAGACAATGCAATAACATATGCCAACAGTTCATACACCAATGACAACGGTACCAGCACTAGACAAGGTGTTGAAGCCAACTACACATACGCACTCACAGATGAATGGACACACACTATAGGTTCACATTGGAGTGATGCACAATCATCAGACCGTACACAACTACTGCGTAGACCTATGTGGACAGCAAGCCAAACACTTGTCAAGACCACTGACAGCTACACTACAACACTGGTACACAACTACACAGGTGATCACATTGATCTAGACAGTGTTACATATGCTAGAAAAGATATGAGTGAGATCAACACAGTGGATCTACATCATCAGGTAGGACCTATCACAGCTAGTATACGCAACATGTTTGATGAACAGTACGAACAACCGGACGGATATAACCAATCAGGAAGAACGTTTGAAATCAGCTACAAGCTGAAATTTTAAAACTCCTCCCTAAAATTTACCATACATTTAAGGGGTGTTAAACATATGAAAAACACCCCTATATGGCTCTTAAATTGCAGTTAAGGCGAAAAGTGGTATAATGTACTGCGAAAGCTCTTTGACTGTATTATAATGGTGTTTAACTGCGTTTTAGATGCTATTTATTCTGGCTCAATAGATCACGATTGGCCTGTACTACACGAGCTTGTTCTTCATATTTGATCTTGCGTATTCTAGCATTGGCGGC
>VMHT01065084.1_pt1 | contig 21214 bp, 21 predicted proteins | sample 4693611 | NCBI WGS metagenome assembly VMHT01 (sample SAMN12280063, study PRJNA550983) | marine metagenome | isolation source: seawater sampled from same location over 5 years 0.02-0.2 micron viral filtrate | place: USA: collected off the coast of southern California halfway between the port... ...
AAGCCAACCCCAAAAACTGGCTAATCACCGGCGTAGCCGGCTTCATCGGCTCCAATCTGTTGGAAGCCCTGCTAAAACTGGACCAGACAGTAGTGGGCCTGGACAACTTCGCCACCGGTTACCCGCGCAACCTGGATGAAGTCCAAAGCCTGGTTACCGAAGCGCAGTGGGCCAGCTTCCGCTTTATCGAAGGCGACATTCGCAACCTGGATGACTGCCGTGAAGCCGTAAAGGGGACAGACTATGTGCTTCACCAGGCTGCCCTCGGGTCGGTGCCGCGCTCCATTGAAGACCCAATAGCCACCAACCAGGCCAACATCGACGGTTTTTTGAACATGCTAGTGGCCGCCAAAGATGAAGAGGTGAGCAGCTTCACCTACGCTGCCTCCAGCTCCACCTACGGTGACCACCCGGATTTGCCCAAGGTGGAAGACAAGATAGGCAATCCGCTGTCGCCCTACGCGGTAACCAAGTACGTGAACGAGTTGTACGCCAGCGTCTTTGCCCGTACCTATGGTTTTAAGACGATAGGTCTGCGCTATTTCAACGTGTTCGGGTCTCGCCAGGACCCCAACGGCGCTTACGCGGCGGTGATCCCGAAGTGGACCGCCGCGATCATCCAAGGCGATACCGTGCGTATCAACGGCGACGGCGAGACCAGTCGGGACTTCTGCTTCGTGGACAATGCGGTGCAGGCGAACCTACTAGCGGCGACCGCCGCCCACGAACACAAGGATCAGATCTACAATGTGGCCTGCAACGCCCGCACCAGCTTGAACCAGCTGTTCGACAAGATCGCCGGAGAGCTGGCTAGGCTGAAGGTGCGTTACGACAAGGCGCCCCACTACGGGGACTTTCGTCCCGGCGACGTGCGCCACTCCCAAGCAGACATTGACAAGGCTGCCCGCTACCTGGGCTACATCCCCACCCACAGTGTGGCTGAGGGCCTGGCGGTTGTGATGCCTTGGTACCGTAAACACTTACAGTAACTTTTAACGAGCTGAATAAGATGAAGATTCTAGTCACGGGTGGCGCCGGGTTTATCGGCTCAGCAGTGGTTCGGCATATTATCGACCAAACTCGAGATACCGTAGTGAATGTCGACAAGCTTACCTACGCCGGTAATCTTGACTCGTTGGCGAAGGTGTCGAAAAGTGACCGCTACAAATTTGAGAAAGTCGATATTTGTGATCGAGCATCCCTGGAAAGAGTTTTCTTCAACCATCAGCCAGACCTGGTAATGCATCTGGCGGCGGAGAGCCATGTGGACCGTTCCATCGATGGTCCGGCTGCCTTTATCGAAACCAATATCATCGGCACTTACACACTGTTGGAAGTCTGCCGTCAATATTGGAACGGGCTGGATGCTGAAGGCCGCGCCCGCTTTCGTTTGCACCATGTCTCCACAGATGAGGTCTACGGCGATCTGGAAGGCGCCGATGGGCTGTTCACAGAGCAGACTTCCTATGCGCCGAGTTCCCCTTACTCGGCCAGCAAAGCCAGTTCCGATCACTTGGTACGGGCCTGGAACCGCACTTACGGTTTGCCAGTGGTCATCACCAATTGCTCCAACAACTACGGCCCTTATCACTTTCCAGAAAAGCTAATCCCATTGATGATCCTGAATGCTCTGGAAGGCAAGCCCTTGCCGATCTATGGCAAAGGTAACCAGGTTCGCGACTGGCTTTATGTGGAAGATCATGCCCGGGCCCTTTACAAAGTGCTCACTAAAGGCACGGTAGGTGAAACCTATAACATCGGCGGCCACAACGAGCTTCAAAACATTGAAGTCGTACACACACTATGTGATCTTCTCCAGGAGTTGGTCCCGACGGGCAGCAACGCCAGGCTCGGCTCGGTAAGTCACTACCGAGACCTAATCACCTTTGTGACGGACCGACCCGGCCATGACCTTCGCTACGCTATCGATGCCGGCAAGATTGAAAAGGAGTTGGGCTGGGTACCGCAGGAAACCTTCGAAACGGGGCTGAGGAAGACTGTGCAGTGGTATCTCGAAAACCATGATTGGTGTGCCCGGGTGCAAGATGGAAGCTATCAGCGTGAGCGGCTGGGCACGGGGGCCACGGCATGAAAATCTTGCTCTTGGGAAAAAATGGGCAGGTAGGCTGGGAGCTCCAGAGAGCTTTGGCTCCCCTTGGCACGGTGGTAGCGTTGGGCCGCACGGGCCCAAGTGGCCTTTGCGGCGATCTGGCCAAGTTGGATGATTTACGTGCAACGATACGCGAAATCAAGCCGACCGTAATCGTAAACGCCGCAGCCTACACAGCGGTAGATCGCGCGGAAGAAGACCGCGATCTGGCTGATACCATCAATACTGAAGCGCCGGCTCTACTTGCTGAGGAAGCTAAAGCGCAAGAAGCGCTGCTGGTACATTACTCCACGGACTATGTGTTTGACGGTTCGGGTAATCGTCCATGGAGAGAGCAGGACCCGGTGGCCCCAATCAATCATTATGGTGCCACCAAACTGGCGGGCGAGCAGGCGATCCAGGCTACGGATTGCCGTCATCTTATCTTTCGAACCAGTTGGGTGTACGCCGCACGAGGTAGCAATTTTCTTGGAACCATGGCCAAACTCATTGAAGAGCGCGACTCCCTAAAGGTTATTGACGATCAGGTTGGGGCGCCCACGGGGGCTGAACTGATAGCCGATGTGACAGCGATGGCGCTTCGGCAGGCCCAACAGGATTCAGAACTCGCGGGCACCTTCAACCTGGTGGCGGCCGGAGAAACCAGCTGGTACGACTATGCCCGGTTTATTGCCGACTGGCTGCAAAAACAAAACGTGCCGATACAAGCGACCCCTGATCGTATTCAACCGGTTCCAACGGCAGCCTGGCCCACACCGGCTAAGCGCCCGCTTAATTCGCGGCTGGACTCGACCAAACTGGAAAGCGTTTTAAAACTGCAGTTGCCCGCGTGGCAAAAAGGTGCAGAACGAGCGCTCGCCGAGCGCCGAAATTCTACCAAACCGCAGGATTGAAAAATGGCACGCAAAGGCATCGTACTCGCCGGTGGTTCCGGCACCCGGCTTTACCCCATCACCAAAGGCGTCTCTAAACAGCTTTTACCGATCTACGACAAGCCGATGATCTACTACCCGCTATCGGTGCTCATGTTAGCGGGTATTCGCGACATCCTTATTATAACCACACCAGAGGACCAGGCTGGTTTTGTGCGCCTTCTGGGCGATGGTTCTCAATTCGGGGTCTCATTTACCTATGCTGTACAACCCAGCCCTGATGGGTTGGCCCAGGCGTTTGTCCTCGGTGAGCAGTTCATTGGAAATGACCCGGTGTGTTTGGTGTTGGGAGACAATATCTATCATGGCCCCGGCCTTTCTAAGCTGCTGCAGGACGCCAATGATCGTAAAGCCGGAGCCACAGTTTTCGGTTACCAGGTAACCGATCCGGAACGTTTCGGCGTCGTTGAATTTGATGAAAATCACCGTGCTATCTCCATCGAAGAGAAGCCCGAAAATCCGAGATCCCGTTATGCGGTAACGGGACTGTATTTTTACGATAACGATGTTGTAGAGATCGCCAAAGCAGTTAAGCCTTCCCATCGCGGTGAGCTGGAGATTACCAGCGTCAATCAGGCTTATATGGAACGGGGCGACTTGAACGTGGAACTGCTCGGTCGCGGATATGCCTGGCTTGATACAGGCACATTCGACTCTTTGCACGAAGCCTCTGGTTACATTGAGACCCTCGAAAAACGCCAGGGTCTGAAGGTGGCCTGCCTGGAGGAGATAGCCTATCGGATGGGCTTTGTAACTCGGGAGCAACTACTTACTCAAGCTGAAGAAACCAAAAAGAACGGTTATGGCGATTATCTGAAGCAGCTGGCCGAACAGGAGATCTGAGTCGGATGGAAATGATCGAGACCAGTATTCCAGACGTTATACTCATCGAACCTAAGGTGTTCGGCGATGAACGCGGCTTTTTCATGGAAACCTGGAATGAAAAAGCCTTCCGCGAAGGCGGTATCAACGCCGCCTTCGTACAAGACAACCACAGCCGCTCCGTCAAAAACACGTTGCGCGGCCTGCACTATCAAATCAGACAACCCCAGGGCAAACTGGTGCGGGTAACCCGTGGTGAAGTGTTCGACGTAGCCGTAGACCTGCGTTCCAACTCGTCCACCTTCGGCCACTGGGTAGGGGAATACCTGTCGGAAGAAAACAATCGCATGTTGTGGGTGCCGCCTGGGTTTGCCCACGGCTTTCTGGTAACCAGTGACACGGCGGATTTTCAGTACAAGTGTACCGACTTCTATGCGCCTGAACATGAGCGCTCTATTCATTGGGCAGATAAAACGCTTGCGATTACATGGCCGACATCAGCTGGAATTGAGCCGTTAGTTTCAAAAAAGGACAGAGCAGGCCTGCCGCTAGAGGATGCCGAAACCTATGAGGGCTAAAGCCAAGCGCGTACCGTATGGAAAAATAGAAGAATGAGTATCCGTAAAAATACGGCATATAACCTTTTTGGTACAGTTGTTCCTATAGCGGTATCTCTCGTCACCATACCAATCTATATCGATGTGGTTGGTGAGTCTCGCTATGGTGTGTTAGCTATTGCCTGGCTGTTACTAGGCTACTTCGGGCTATTTGATTTGGGTTTGGGGCGCGCGACTGCCCAGCGTATCGCAATGCTTGCGAACGGAAAGTCGGAGGAACGGTCGGAGACCTTTTGGACGGCTTTGGCGATGAATAGTGCATTGGGCCTACTTGGTGCACTCATCATGTGGCCCGTCGCGTTGTATTTTTTTGGTAACCATTTTTCAGTAGATGCTGAACTTAAGCCGGAGATCCTGGAAGCTGTGCCCTGGCTTGCGTTGGCAGTACCAGTCGCAACAATGTCGGGAGTGCTGAGCGGTACTTTGCAGGGGCTTTCAAGATTCCTTGAGTTGAACTTAATTTCTGTTACAGGCTCCGCTTTACTTCAGATTGCTCCACTTAGTGTAGCGGTTTTGTATGGGCCAGACCTCACTTGGTTGATTCCTGCCACGATACTCACACGCTTATGCGTTACTGCACTACTGTTTCAACGATGTTATTCAAGTATCCTTGCGGGGCACCCTTTCAAAGTTTCCAAAGCACTGTCTGGAAAGCTTTTGCAATTTGGAGGATGGGTGACCATATCATCTGTAATAGGGCCGATGATGGTCATTCTCGATCGCTTTGTAATTGGTGCACAGCTGGGAGCTCGCTATGTCACATTTTATACGGTGCCTTTTCAGTTGGCAGAAAGAACGAATGTGATACCCATTGCGCTGTCTTCAGCCATGTTTCCGCGTCTTGCGCAGACCGGGCTTGGAGAAGGAGGAAAGGCGCTCGCTGATAAGGCATTGAGAGTCCTAGCCACTATCATTACGCCATTATTTTTAACGGGTATTTTCTTAATCGATTGGTTTCTCTCTTTCTGGATTGGAGAGGAGTTTGCGTCGGAGGCCAGTTTTGTTGGCCAAATACTTTTACTGGGCTTTTGGGGCAATGCTATTGCCAGGATACCTTTTGCTCTCCTGCAAGCAGCTGGTCGACCGGATATTGTCGCTAAATCTCACCTGGCTGAGCTGATACCTTATTTTCTGTTGCTTTATTTTGGCCTTGAGTATTTCGGGATTGCTGGCGCGGCTATCGCCTTTTCAGTAAGAGCGCTGGCCGACAGTATCATTTTGCTGTATTGGGCTAATATCCTTAAAAGGTCACTGACTTTCCTTATCACGCCTGCTGTGCTCATGGTTATCGCTGTCATCGCAGCGAGTCCTGATCGCCCGACTTGGATATTCATAAGCGTTGGCGCAGGCCTACTTTCAATTTGCCTGTACTGGGCTTTCTTAAATATACCTGAGGAGTTGGCAAGATTACTCAGGAAATATAAGCTGAAATATTAATCCGCTTTCGCGCTTTATTGTTAGAGAGAATTGGATGTCCAAAAAAGAAATTTGGGAATATGACTGGCCGAAAGAAAGCTTGGAGTATATAGGCTTCTGTCCCGTATGTAAGGGCACGGAAAGCACACTGTTACTAGATGATCTCGTAGACAATGCGTTTCACGTTGCGCCGGGAAAATGGAATCTGTATCAGTGCCGCCGCTGTAAAAGCGCCTATCTAAATCCCAGGCCAGACAAAAAAAGCATTCATAGAGCCTATGGTGTTTATTACACCCATGAAGTGCCCACCGAAAGCAAGCTCTTAGCTGATGACCTGAGTATCATTCGGAAGTTCCGTCGACTACTTTCTAATGGGTATTACAATTACCACCACGGTACCAAAAGGGAGCCCTCTATTCGCCTGGGAGCGTGGTTGCTTCTTTTCTTTCCGGGATTCCGGAAGCGGGCGAATGCACTGTTCCGCTATCTACCTAAGCCAAAGCCAGGCCAAAAACTTCTGGATGTAGGGTGCGGGAACGGCGATTACCTTCTAGTCGCGTCTGAGGTAGGCTGGAACGTTAAAGGCGTGGAGCCGGACCCGAAAGCCCTTGAGGTAGCGCGATCTCGGGATCTTGAGGTAATGCAAGGAAGCATCGAGGAAGTCGTTCAGGCCGGGGAACTTTTCGACGTAATTACCATGAGCCATGTTATAGAGCATGTTCACGATCCAGTAAATTTTGCGAAGCTTGCTTATCAATGCCTGAAACCAGGAGGCATTCTTTACATTGATACTCCGAACATTGAAAGTTCAGGCGCAAGAATATTTGGAAAAAACTGGAGAGGTATTGAGTCGCCCCGGCATCTGGTTCTGTTTAGTGAAGCTGGGCTGCGGACGGCTCTACGAAACGTAGGTTTTAATAATATAGCCTTTTTTTCAAGGAAAGAAGTGCGTAAAAACATCATGTTAAAAAGTTACCGTATGAAGCAAGGGCTGTCGCCGTACAACGAAAGCTTAAAAAAGGTGCCTTTAAAGGATACGCTTCGGTGTTACGTGCCGATACGCCACGATCGCGAAGAGTTTCTCACCCTAGTGGCAAGTAAGGACTAGGTGATGAAAATCTCCATAGCCATGGCCACCTACAACGGGGCCCATTACATACAAGAGCAACTCCAAAGCTTCATAGACCAGACCCGTCAGCCGGATGAGCTAGTCATTACAGACGATTGCTCCACAGACCAGACCGAAGCCATCATCCGAGAATTCGCCAAAACTGCTCCGTTCGCAGTCGAATTCCACCGTAATGAAAAGAACCTGGGCTACTGCGGAAACTTCAACGCAGCGTTGATGAAAACGGCGGGCGACCTGGTTTTTCTCAGTGACCAGGATGATGTGTGGTTTCCCGAGAAAATCGAACACATGATCGGTGTAGCCGAGCGCAATCCACATGCGTTAGTGGTGATGAACGATGCGGCGTTGACGGATGGCAAATTGAAGGAAGTGGGGCTGACAAAGATGGGCCAGATGCGATCCGCTGGCCTTCCCATGAAGGCTTTTGTAATGGGCTGTTGTTGCGGTATTCGGCGTGAGTTACTGGATTTTTGTATGCCTATCCCTGAGGGCATTAAAGCGCACGACAATTGGATTGTGCACTTCGCTGAGGCTGTCAATGGAAAAGTGGTATATGATCGTGTTCTCCAATACTATCGCCGACACGAAACCAATGAATCGCAGTTTATTGCCAATCGGACGACCAAGGTAAAGAGACGACACGCTTTTCTCCACTCTGCTAAAAGCTTGTTTCAAGGCGATGTACGACAGAAAGAAAAGGAAGAAATTGTTCAGCAACGGTTGACGATAGACGGTATTCAACGCGTGCTATCTGTAGCGCCAGAAAAGTATCAGTCGAGCCTTCAAAATATGCTTGAAACGGCGGAGGCAAACGCAAGGAGCTTCAAGATGCGTGCAGATGTTCGAGGAAAGTCGCTTATACCTCGTATTTTTGCAACGTTTCGGCTTTTGTTCCGGGGTGGGTACCGGAACAGCAGCGGGTTTAAAGCTGTTTTGCGGGATTTGGTGGGGTAAAGCGTTATTTTTTTGGCCTAGTACTCACGTAGTTAAGATAAGGTAGCAATATTCACAATTATAAGCCGGTCTAAGAGAGTTGCCTTCTTTGGGGCAGCCGCGTTGGGAAAAGGTCTCTTGCCGGAAAAGCGGACAGCTGCGTGCTCAAGTTAGGATGCTGGACGGCGAAGCGCAAGGACGCCGTTATGAGGGATGGCGAGTGTGCTAGGGGCGTGGGCCTCGGGCTAAAAGCGTGCTTTCGATCGCCCAACGTCAGGATGAGCGCTAGGCCACGGAATCTGACCCATATCTGGTGCCGAGAGGCTCGCCGGGCCTGTCCGGCCCTTGTGATCGACTGCTGTACCTGGAGAATCCAGGGGCGGCGTTTTGGCGGACAACGGCAGCATCCAGACTGCCTACGTGGTCCTGGAAGAAGCAGGGATCAGCCACTTGGACCTCCGGCGGCGCGCTGACGGGTCAACCGGCGCTGCGCTCTGATATGCGGGTGCGTTGATAAGTCGCCACGAGGCGGCGAGGGTAAAGGCCTATGGCTCACTCAGGAGTTAATCACGCCGTACACACCGGAGTAAAACGGCCCGGTCGAGAGCTTCTTCCTAAAGGAAGCGTGCATCTGGTAAAAACATTTTGAATCACTGGGCAGGGCGCGCGATGATCAGGCGCTAGATCCGCTAATGCAACGAGCAACGGCCGCATTAGCTCTCGGGCCATGGGCACTCAGGGCACATTCTGGATTGGTCCCGTGTGGTATGCAGAAGCCGAGGTATACAGGAGTTTGCACCGAATGCTAAGTAGCCTACCGGAGCCTGATAGCCTTCGTTCAGGGTCGCTTACTCCATCGGTGCTAGTAAGATCAAAGGCGGACTCGGCTGGGGTATCCCAAGAGACGTTTAAATCAGATTAATAAAACTGGTTGAATGGCATTTTGCGAACCAAACTTGTAGTGCTCGGGTACAGGATAGCAGCTATCGCGCGAACGTCTGGTTGCGGAGCGCAACGGTATGACCTTGCTGCTACTGGAAAAGGCGGACAAGTAGGCTAGGAGTTACAGAATGGAGTTATACCTTGCGCCATTATCTTGAACATGATTCACCTTTGGTTACAGTTGTTATTCCCGTTAAAGATCGACCTAATGAATTGCTTCGAAGTATAGATTCTGTTTTGCAACAAACATTAGGGAATTTTGAAATTGTGGTGGTGGAAAACAATTCAAAGTTTCCGCGCGAGCTTGAAAATCTAGTCAATGCTTTGGCCGATAAAAGAATTAGGTTTTATAGTTTAGAAAATTGTCAAAACGCAAATGTAGCCAGGAATTTCGGCTGTCGTGTTGCTCAGGGTGAGTACATATCTTTTTTGGACTCTGATGATGAGTATGAGCCGGAGCATTTGGCGCGATGTGTGGACCTGCTACAGAAAAGTCAAACTTTTTTCGTTTATGGTTCTGCAAAGATCAATAACGGCATTAGTATCCGCCAGGTAAATGCACGCTCTCTTCACGAAAAAGAGACCGCTTTTTCTTATCTCTTTGGGGGCTCTATAAACTGGGCTCCAACCCCAACTTATGTGATTTCTCGGTTAGTGCTTGAAGATGTCGAGTGGGACGAAATGTTATATCGCCATCAAGATTTTGATTTTTTTATTCAAGTCGTCAGTCGGTATAAATCAATAGCGAATTGTAATGCTGACGTGGTAATAAACTGGCCCGACGGCGTTAAGCGAAATTATGACTCAATGTCTATGAGATTTTTTTATAAGAAATGGTCACACTTAATGTCTAAGAAAGAGAAAAGACGCTATTGTTATGGCAAAATAAGAGTGTCTGTGAAAATGCTGGACGTTAAAAATATCATCATTTTTTCTTATAGCTATTTTAAAACGTTTCTGTGTTCATGAGATTTTCAAGCGCCTTTGTGGGGCGTGAAACTTCATAGGGTTTTATTTCAATGAGGATAGTGCATGTCGTGTGTGGCCCTGGAGCTGGCGGAGCAGAAATCTTTGTGAAAGATATGGCTAAGGCTATGGTGGTGAAGGGGCATTATGTCCATCTGGTGTTTTTTCAAACAGCTATTGAGTCCGGACGATCTGAAGATTTTTCTTACAGCTTCCTTACTGATCTTGAGAAGAGCGGAGTTTCATATAGTTTTATTGGCTTTCGTGCTAGGAAAAATCCATTATTTGGTATTTTGAGGCTGAAAGAGATAATCCGAAAAACGTCGCCAGACGTCGTTCATGCCCATTTGTACCATGCTCTTTTCCTTCTTTGGTTCGTGCGGAAAATTCCCGTAGTTTTCACTAAGCATAGTATACAGTTCGGGGCGCCTAAATTTATCTTAAGGCTGTTACTAAAAAGAGTGTCCGCTTTTATTGCTATTTGTGGTGCATGTAAAGACCAGTTTTCCGGAGTTGTTGGAGCCAAGACTATACAGATAGATAACGGTACTAGTTTCGAACCGGTGCCCAGAGATGATTTCTCTACAGATCGCACTGTCAGACTCCTCTATGTGGGTAGACTTTTTCCTGTAAAAAATATCAGTATGCTTCTGGAGTCATGTAGTAAAATAATTGATTTGGACTTTAATTTAAAGATCGCAGGTGAGGGTCCGGAATTAAGTGCTTTAAAGTTACTAGCAAAAAATTTAGGCATTGAACATAAAGTGATTTTTGTAGGTAACATTGAAGATGTTGCCGGTGAAATGAGCCGGTCTGACGTTTTTCTACTATCATCGTTAAGTGAAGGCTTGCCGATATCTCTCATCGAAGCATCTCTTTCAGGTCTTCCTTGCCTTGTTACTGATGTCGGAGGATGTCGTGAAGTTATTGAAAGATGTAGAAATGGATTTGCTGTTCCGTCTGGAGATGTGGACTCCTACTCTGAGAAGTTAAAAGAACTTATTGAGGATGACGATTTAAGGCGTAAATTTTCACTCAATGCTAGTAGCTGCTCCGGCCACTACTCAATAGAGCGGCCAGTTAAAGAACATTTAAATTTATACCACACCGTATTATGACTGCACCAGTAGCTTTTTCTTCAGCGTGGCATGTTATATCTATGTTTCTAGTTTTTTTACTAGGGATGTTGGTGTCAAGGTACGTCGGACGCCGGGTAGGTAGCAGCGGCTGGCGTGCGATTTTTCTATATATATATCATACATTTTGGTGCCTCATTTTCTTTTGGTATTCTAATATAAATGGTGCCGATTCGTTTGACTATTATTATTCTGGCGTTTCCGGTGAGGGACAGTTTAGATTTGGTACGGATTTTGTCATCCTTTTGGTTGGGTCTTTGATTCGCTTCTTTGATTTATCATATCTTGGTATCTTTTTGGTTTTTAATGTTTTTGGCGCTATAGGCTATATACTTTTCGACGCATCTTTACGTTTCGCTAATATGGGGTCCCATCGTTGGCTAAAGATTGTAGCCACTCTTATAGTGTTATTGCCCTCAGTTAGTTTCTGGTCGTCAGCAATTAGCAAAGATGCTATTTCATTTATGGCTGTTGGCGCGGCGCTTTGGGCTTCTATAGATTTTCGTGGGCGAGCCAAGTTAATGTTTTTAGCGATACTCCTGATGTTGCTAGTTCGTCCTCATATGGCATCGCTTATGGTAATGTCGCTGTCTTTTGCTATGTTTTTTGATAAATCTACTTCGAGTTTTTTACGTTTGTTGCTTTCGGCTATTTTTGTCGCGGGCGCCGCAGCGATAGTGCCTTTTGCGCTTGACTATGCGGGTGTTAAAGGAGGAGCAAACGTTGAGTCTGTTGTTGGCTTTATTGAAAAGCGACAGAGTTATACAGGAGGTGCGGCCTCCATAGATATTGCAAGTATGTCTTTTCCGGAGAAATTGTTTACATATTTGTTTCGCCCTGTAGTGGTTGAGTCAAGAAATTTGTTTGAGTTTGCTGCTTCTGTTGACAATATAATATTACTTTTCTTGTTTTTTGTCGGTGTTTTACTGAGTTTCAGAATTTCATTAGATGGATTTTACGGAAACAAAGTTTTTATGTTTCTGTATGCAGCGTCTTCATGGTCTATCCTTTCACTTACAACAGCCAACCTCGGAATCGCTTTGCGACAGAAGTGGATGTTTGTGCCGTTCATCATCTACCTAGCACTTTCATATCTTAATAAACGCCAGATATCCAGGATATCTGCTAACTGATGCGATACTCTTGTTTTGATTAGAAAAGATGGCGTAACCTGATGGGCTTTATCAAGAAGGAGATGGAGTTATGAAAAGCGGATCGCTTGTCATCTCGCTAGACTTTGAGCTCTATTGGGGAGTTAGAGATAAGAGGACTTTGGCTGAGAGTCGCCATAGGATGACGGGTGTTCACGCGGCGATACCTCGTGTTTTGTCGTTGTTCGAAGAGTACGACATTCATGCCACCTGGGCGATTGTCGGTTTTCTTTTCTTTAATAATGCCGAGGAGTTGCTTAAAAATACTCCTTTACTTAAGCCTAGCTATGTTGATCAGTCGCTCTGCCCTTATTCATACGTGAAGTTAACTGGCGCCAAAGAGGAAGAGCTTCATTTTGCCCCTTATCTTATTGGTAAGATTGCATCTACTAAAGGGCAAGAGATAGGTACTCACACTTTATCGCATTATTACTGCCTTGAAGAGGGGCAAACGGTAGAGCAGTTTCAAGCCGATTTGAGCACGGCGATGGATGTGGCCAAGGCTAGAGGCTTGGACATAAAGACCTTGGTCTTCCCCAGAAACCAGTCCGATGAAGCCTATATTCGTGCATTTGCTGATCTCGGAGGCCAAGCATACAGAGGCAATGAGTTTAGTCCGCTCTATCGTGCCTCCACTAATTCAGGTCAGAGCTTAGTAAAGCGCGCGGGCCGTTTGCTCGACGCTTATATAAATATATCTGGCAGCAATACTTATAAACTCGAAGCCCCTACTTCGGGCCAATGTCTGAATATCCCCTCCAGTCGATTTCTTCGGCCTTACTCGAAGCGCATGGCATTATTCGACGGTTTGAAGCTCAAAAGGATTAAAGACGCGATGAGTTATGCGTCTGAGCATAACGAGATATTCCATCTGTGGTGGCATCCCCATAATTTTGGTGTCGATACGGACGATAATATACGTTTTCTGGAACGTGTTCTTTCTCATTACGCCTCTTTGAGGCGAGACCAGGGAATGGCATCTATGTCTATGAGCGAAGCAGCGAATATGGTGGCGAGATGAAAGATTATACAATGGAGGAGGCTCTTTCTTCCGAGAGGGTTGAAAGGATCGCCCGTATTTTCAGGAATAATGGAAACCCTAAAGATATCCAACATCTTGAATGGCAATATAGCAATCCGCCGGCGGGTGAGGCCGTCACTACATTCTGCGTTTCTCCCGATAACCAAGACGCAGCTGTGTACAGCGTCTTCCCTGTATCTTTCAAATCCTCCAAGCATGGCTATCTTAAGGGATCACAGTCTCTCGACACTCTTACTGATTATCGTCATAGGGGGAAAGGCGCTTTCGTGGCATGCGCTAAGTCAAATTATAATTCTGCTATTGACCACGGCATAGACTTTGTTTACGGCTTTCCAAATCAATTTTCTGCTTCTGGATTTTTTAAAAAGTTAGGCTGGTCTTCTGTAGGTTACCCGCCCTTTCGAGTTTTCTTTTGTAATTTTTTATACCCTTTTAAGAAAAAGTTCGGTGTCGGTCTTCGGCTGCCAAATTTTTTTTCGAAGACGTTTCTGGCCTACAAAGTCAGGTCGCTTTCTAATAAAGAGTCGCTGGCATTTAAGAGCTCCGTGGATTTTGAGTCGGCTGCTTACGAGGATTTGTGGTCTCGCTTCTCTCAGGGATTTCCTTTGGCGCTGGACCGGTGCGCGTCTTACATGAACTGGAGGTATAAGAAAAAGCAGGATGAATATCGCTTTTTATCCATTTATCGCGGCGCCGATTTGAAAGGTGTTTGCGTTTATGCCTGCAAGGAGAAGCATGGGGGTAAGACCGGTTATATCATGGATTTCATATATGAACCTGATGACACTAACATTGGTTTTGCCTTGCTGGCTCAGGCGACCTTGGATATCTTTAAGCAGAAAGCGGACATGATTCTTTGTTGGGCGGATATGAAGTTTGCAGTTAATGCTCCTTTTCGCTTGGCTCATTACGTTCCGCTTCCGAGGAAGCTTCAGCCTATAAAATTGTTTTTCGGTGTTCGTGTTTTTAGTGACGACTGTGACCCTGCTGAGTTTGATAGAATATATATCAGCTATGCGGATTCGGATACGGTATAGATGAATAGGCAGCCATTTCTGCTAGTTGCCAGCTTCCCGGATTCGTTAATTCAGTTTCGTGGGCCGCTCATAGATGCGTTGTTGGAAGCAGGTAACGACGTCCATGTCGCTGTTCCGGACTTGGCACCCGGAGGAGAGGTTGCTGTTGCGCTGGCCAGTAAGGGCGTACGAGTCCATGGCATTCCCCTCCAGCGCACGGGGTTGAACCCGATAAGAGATTTAAGGCTGTTGCTGTCATTGGTTGCTTTGATGTTGCGTCTTCGCCCTCGCTTCGTTCTGAGCTATACCATCAAACCTGTCGTATACGGCTCGATAGCGGCTTGGCTTGTTGGAGTGAAGCATCGTTTTGCCCTGGTTACCGGGCTTGGCTATGCCTTTACCGGTACCGCCTCTGGCAAGCGCGCTTTGCTACGGCGTCTGATTCAGCGCCTTTACCGGTTCGCATTAAAGCGTACGCATCGTGTGTTCTTTCAAAACCCGGATGATGAGGCGCTCTTCAGGGAGTTCCAGCTGTTGCCTGAGACCGTTCCTTCCTCCGTTGTGAATGGTTCCGGTGTGGATGTGGCTGAGTATTCCGTCGCTCCGTTGCCGGATAAGCCCTGCTTTCTCCTCATTGCCCGGTTATTGGGTGATAAGGGCGTTCGAGAGTATGCGCAAGCCGCACAGTTGGTGAAGGCGGTGTATCCGGAGGCAGTTTTTCGGTTGGTCGGCTGGATCGATAACAATCCTGATGCCATACCCCAGCGGGAGCTGGATCAATGGGTGGACTCCGGTGTTCTGGAGTTCTTGGGCAGGCTGCACGATGTGCGTCCATCGATTTCCGACTGTTCCGTATATGTGCTTCCCTCATACCGTGAGGGGACGCCCCGCACGGTGCTCGAAGCCATGGCCATGGGCCGGGCGGTGATCACAACGGACGCACCGGGCTGCCGCGAGACGGTGGTGGATGGTGACAATGGCTTCCTGGTGCCGGTTAAGGATGTTAATGCTCTGGCGGACGCTATGATCAAAATGATCGACACCCCAGGGTTAGCTGCGAGCATGGGTGAGAGATCGAGGCGGATCGCGGAGGAGAAGTACGACGTCCATAAGGTTAACGCCGCTATGCTTGAAGGAATGGGTATCCGATGAAGCGTGCGATGGATTTGGTTGGCGCGCTGGCGGCACTTGTCCTGCTTTCACCGATTGTGGTCGTGCTTTGCATCCTGGTGCGTAGCAAACTGGGCTCCCCGGTGTTCTTTCGTCAGGTACGGCCCGGTATCGAGGGGCGACCATTCAAGATGGTGAAATTCCGGACCATGACCGACGAGCGAGGCCCCGATGGCGCTCTGCTACCTGATCATCAACGTCTCACCGCGTTAGGCGCCTGGCTGCGTTCAACCAGCCTTGATGAGCTCCCGGAACTCTTTAACGTGCTGAAAGGCGACATGAGCCTGGTCGGGCCCCGTCCGCTACTGATGGATTATTTATTGCTGTATAACGACCACCAGGCCCGTCGCCATGATGTCCGCCCGGGTATAACAGGCTGGGCTCAGATCAACGGCCGCAACGCTCTATCCTGGGAAGAGAAGTTCGAACTCGATGTCTGGTATGTCGATAACCAGTCCCTTTGGTTAGACATAAAAATTCTGTTTAAAACGGTCCTACAGGTCCTTAAGCGCGACGGCATTTCCCACGGCGAGGACGCCACCATGCCGAGATTCAAGGGGTCGAACCGTGACGATTAAATCCTTGGCGATATTGGGTGCCGGCGGGCACGGTAAAGTGATTGCCGACGCCGCGCTTCTTGTCGGTTGCCGGGACCTGGTGTTCTTCGACGATGCCTGGCCGGACAAGCAGGACAACGGCAACTGGCCGGTGGTCGGTGATTGGGCGGCGCTGCTTGAACGCCATCGTGACTACGAGGGCGTCATCGTGGCTATCGGCGCGAATGACGTCCGTATGGCGAAACAGACCGCCTTGCGCGAGGCGGGCGTGTCCGTGGCCACGGTGATTCACCCGCTGGCTGCGGTGAGCCCGTTCGCGGCGCTTGGTGCCGGCTCTGTGGCGTTTGCCGGTGCGGTGATGAACCCGGACGCTCTCGCCGGTGAGGGTGTGATTATCAACAGCGGTGCGGTGGTCGAGCATGATTGCCGGCTGGGCGACTGGGTGCACATCAGCCCCAGGGCCTGTCTCGGCGGTAACGTGACCGTGGAAGAGGGCGCCTGGGTGGGTATCGGCGCCGTGGTTAAGCAGGGCGTGACGGTTGGCCGTGGCGCCATCATCGGCGCCGGCGCGGCGGTTGTGTCCGATGTGCACGCCGGGGCTACAGTTATGGGCGTTCCCGCCCGATAACAAAATCGCACTCTACAGTTGTACAGGCCATCGCTTATGGTGATGGGTATCTTGGCGTCGTGATGGGGATCACACGCATTGAAGGAGCGCTGCAATGTTGAATGGACCTTTCCCTCCCTGGCCATCCTACACCCCTGAAGAGGCGGATGCCGTTCAGCGGGTGTTGTTGTCCAACAAGGTGAACTACTGGACCGGCGATGAGTGCCGGGCGTTTGAGCGTGAGTTCGCGGCCTTCGCCGGCACTGAGTACGCGGTAGCGTTGGCTAATGGCACCGTGGCGCTGGGTCTGGCGTTGCGCGCTTTGGGGATCGGCGCCGGGGATGATGTGGTGGTCACCTCCCGCACTTTCCTGGCTTCCGCGTCGGCCATCGTCAACGTGGGCGCGCGCCCGATGTTCGCGGATGTGGATCGGGACAGCCAGAACATCACCGCCGAGACCGTGGCGGCGGCGCTGACGCCGGCCACCAAGGCGGTGGTGTGCGTGCATCTGGCCGGCTGGCCCTGCGACATGGACGCCATGGCGGCGCTCGCCGAGCAGCACGGGCTCTATCTGATCGAGGACTGCGCCCAGGCCCACGGCGCTACCTGGCGTGGCCGCCCGGTGGGCGGTTTCGGCCATGTGGGCTGCTGGTCGTTCTGCCAGGACAAGATCATGACCACCGGCGGGGAAGGGGGCATGGTCACCACCAACGACCGGGCGCTGTGGTCGTGGATGTGGAGCTACAAGGACCACGGCAAAAGCTGGGAGGCGGTGTACGAGCGCGAGCACCCGCCCGGCTACCGCTGGTTGCACGAGAGCTTCGGCACCAATGGCCGTCTTACCGAGATCCAGGCTGCCATTGGCCGTATCCAGCTGGCGCGGATGCCCGAGTGGACCCGGATGCGCCGTGATTACTGCGAGCGCATCTGGGAGACCGCACGCGCGCTGCCGGGTTTGCGAGTGCCCACCGTGCCGGAGACCGTTGGGCACGCGGGCTATAAGTGCTACCTGTTCGTGGAACCCTCGGAACTGGCCGCCGGCTGGGATCGGGACCGTATTCTCGAGGCCGTGCTGGCGCATGACGTGCCGTGCTTCTCTGGCTCCTGCTCGGAGGTGTATCTGGAGAAGTGCTTCCAGGACGCCGGCCTGGTGCCCGAGGCGCCGCTGACCAATGCCCGCGAACTGAGCGACACCAGCCTGATGTTCCTGGTCCACCCCACCCTGGAAGGCAGCCACATCACCCAGACCTGCCACGCCCTCCAAGCCGTTATGGCCGAGGCCACCGCGCCAGGCGCCGCCCGCGCCTCCGGCTGATCCCTCTCTTGTGGGAGCGGGCCATTGTGGGAGCGGGCCCAGCCCGCGAAAGGGCGGCCTGCCGCCGGGCAAAGGTCGCCCCGCAGTCTTTTATTGACAGTCTACGTCAAAGACGTATGCTGTCCGGATGTACACGGTAGTTGAGACGCCAACATTCGCAAAGGATGCGGACAGGCTTTGGACCCACGACGAGCGCGCTGAGTTTTGTGTTTGGATAGCCGCGCACCCCGAAGCCGGTCAGGTGATACCGGGCAGCGGTGGTTGTCGTAAGATTCGCTGGAGCAAGGCGCAAAGCGGAAAGCGTGGGGGCGTTCGCGTGATTTATTTCACACGGCTTCCCGAGGGGCAGATCTGGTTATTGGTTATCTATGCCAAGAACGTGATAGCGAATATTCCAGCCCATTTGCTAAAAGCGATCCGCCAGGAGTTGGAGAATGGGTAAAACCAAAGATGATATTACGGGTGAAGAACTTGGAGAAAAGTTACTTCATGCCGTGCGCGAAATGAAAGCAGGCTACGCCGCCAGGACCACCGAGGTCAGTACCAATGAAGTGGCGTCGGCTCGCCTGCGTACCGGACTTTCCCAGGCACAGTTCGCTCGTGCTTTGAAGATTTCTCCACGAACATTACAAGAATGGGAGCAGGGCCGGCGTAAACCTTCCGGAGCTGCCCAAGCTCTTATTCAAATCGCCTTTCGTCATCCGGAAGTTATTGTGGAGTCGCTGAGCGATTCTTAGGGCTGGAACCTTTGCGGCTTAGTCGTCTCCTACCACCATGATCTCTTCTTCCCTGGCCGTACCCGCTCTTATAGCCCTGTCAGGCGCTCCGCCACATGTATATACATAGTACGTAGTTTGGGTTGGTCATCACCGTCGGTTTCAATCAGAGTGAAGCCATGCTGTTCGTAAAGAGCAATGAGTTTAGGTGAGTCTTCACACTCCAGAATAATAATGCGGCCACCAACCAGAGCTTTGGCCTCTGAGATAACGGCGTAAATTTCTTCTAGAATGGTCTTGAGTGTGATGGGATTTCGCTCGATGGACGTATTTTTTCCTAGCTGACCAACCAAAAACGCACGCACATTCTCGGCGTCTTTGGTGATGCCGTCGAGTTTCTTGATCTTGGTTTTGCTAAGTTTCGCGCCGCTTAGAACAAGCTCTTTAAAAGATACAGAAAAATAACCGAGGATGTCGCCAGTCTCATCATCCAAGATCAGATAAGTGCGAGCGTTGCTGGTTTTTTCGAAGCGAACGGCTTTGGTAGGCTGAGTTAAGAAATCCTGAACATCTGTATTTGAATTGCACGAGAAGGTATTGAGGAGTTTGATGGTATCTTCTTCACCAAACTCCTCTAAAAGGTCTCCGAGCTGGACAATCGTTGTTTTAATAGCTGGATACCCCGTGCGTTTTCAGCTTTGTAGTCGCGTTTTTTGACCTTGACAAGGCGTGGGGTCGCCAAATCCTGGTGGATCTGATCAATCGATCTCTTATCTTTGACCACAAAGCTTTTTTCAAAGGATGCAGTAGCCATAAGGCACCTCCTCCAATAGGTGGTCGTTGGCGATATCATAACAGGTTCGCCGGCACGGGAATAGATCAAAATACGACCGATGAGCTTTGGGGGGACTCAAGGAGTGCGGATGCAAGGTATTGATTTGGTTGATTTATTTGAGGAACCTTTCTGCGCGGCTATCCTCCTACGAGAATGATGCTTTCTTCTCTCGCCGGTCTGGTGCTGGTCGCCTTCCTGTCTTTGCTTGTTGCCTGGCCTTTGGCTTACGCCGTGGTGCCGCTGGCGGCGGCTGCCCTGGCGCTGGTGGCGTTTGCCACGCGGCGCCGGGCGGTGACGCCGCTGAGCCGCGAGGACTTTTGGTTCCTGGCCACCCTGGCGGCGTTCTCTCTGATCTGGCTGGCGGATGTGGCGCGCACCGGGGTTTGGCCCCGAGCTATTGAGCGGGGCGGGTTGTGGTTGCCGCTGTGGCCCTTGCTGGCGGCGTTTGTGTGGCTGGGCTGGCGGCGCCTGCGGCCGCCGGTGGCGGCGCTCTGGTGGGGCGCCGGCCTGGGCGCGGTGTTGGCCGGGCTGATTGCGGGCTGGGAAGTCTGGATCCTGGGCCATGGCCGCGCCGACAACGGCATGAATCCCATTCCTTTCGGCATGCTCTCCCTGTTGCTCGGCACCCTGGCCTGGGTCGGGGTGTTCGCGGTGCGCTCCGGCTGGGCGCGGGCCGGGTTATTGCTGGCGCTGGCGTTCGGTCTGGGTGCGTCGCTGCTGTCCGGTACCCGGGGCAGCTGGGTGGTGTTCCCGGCGCTGGTGGCCGTGGTGGGGCTGGGCTTCTGGCGCACGCTGCCGCGCCCGGTGCTGGGGATCGGTGTGACGGCGTTGCTGGGCCTGCTGCTGCTGGCGTCGTTGTCGCCCACTCTGGCGGTGACCGAGCGCGTCGACGAGGCCATCGAGAGCGTGGACGAGTACGACGAGGGTGAGCGGGGCAATTCCTTCGGTGTGCGCGTGGAGATGTGGCGCGTCGGCGTGCAACTGTTTTCCGAGAAGCCGTTGTTCGGTTGGGGGGAAGGGCGGTTGCAAGAGCGTCGCGATGAATGGGTGGCGGCCTGGGATCTGCACCCGGCGGTCAGTAAGCACGATCAGCTTCACAGCGATCTGATCGACACCGCCGCCCGCCGGGGCCTGGTGGGCCTGGGCTCCCTGCTGATGCTCTACGGCGTGCCGCTGCTGCTGTTCGCCCGCGCCCTGCGTGGCCGCCCCGACGCCACCACCCGGGCCCTGGCGGTCGCCGGCCTGGTGGTGGTGGTCGCCTTTATCGGCTTCGGCCTCACCCAGTCCATGCTCCGCGACGCCCGCGGCCTGGCCGGCTACCTGGGCCTGGTCTCCGCCTGCTGGTGCCTGCTCCGCACCCATAAGCGAGATACAATCTTGAACAAGGCAGGGGTCAAGGCAGGGGTCAGGTCTTGCCTTTTGCCCGTCTCGGCCGCGCTCGCTCTTACAGGCCTGCCAGGTGCTCCACCACATGAGGCCGCTTGGCCCGGCAGGGCGCCGTTTTAGGCGCGGCCGTTGCTGCACCACTGCTATTGGTCTGTCTGGCAGTTCCCATCTGGGCATTTGGACTTTGCCAGGGCCGAACCTTCTTCACTGGTTGGGGATTCGTGGCGCGGAAACCATGGAAGAATCACGGCACAAAGGCGCCTTTCGAATTCGATGCATTGTTCCAAGTCGAACATAAAAAAGGTTCATCGCGGATTACCGGGAAAAGCGGCTTTGATCTTCAGGAAGAAGTAGTCGCTGTCCCGGTAGCCATAGGCCATACGCTTGATGACCTTGATGCGGTTGTTCATGCCCTC
>VMHT01113900.1_pt1 | contig 21211 bp, 22 predicted proteins | sample 4693611 | NCBI WGS metagenome assembly VMHT01 (sample SAMN12280063, study PRJNA550983) | marine metagenome | isolation source: seawater sampled from same location over 5 years 0.02-0.2 micron viral filtrate | place: USA: collected off the coast of southern California halfway between the port... ...
GAAAAGACAACAGCAATGGGAATTGCTATTAAGTTCTAATTTATATTTAGGATAATAAAAAAGCAGCGGAAACGCTGCTTTTTTTGTGACTTAGTCTATTCTAATATCTTCCATACCTGCTGTCCTAAGTCTAACAACATGTCCCATTTGCCACTGCTTGGTATCCAAGCCTTTCATTATGCCTAGCCACCTATTGCGCAGTAGTGCTACTTCGTTAATGATAGTCTCAAAGTCAATAACTTCATCTTCACCATCTACATACTTCTCTGCATCACGGCTAGTCAATGCTCTAGCATAACCTTCCAGATACTTTTGAAAATGCTTGCGACGGATTCTACGCAACTGTATGTTAAGGTGATTAAGCACTGCTTCAATCTCTTGTAGTTGATTGAAGCGATGTTCAGTAATACCCGGTAATGCAGTTATGTTACGTTCCACAATACCCTTAACTATACATTCACGCTTTGCTTCTTCCAGTTCACTTTCAAAATAGTTAATGAATCCTGGAATCTGCCCAATATCGTTTACAACTCTGTTATACCACTGACTCAATATTCTTCTTCTTCGACTTCGAAGTCCTCTTCACCAAGTGTATCCTTTACACTTGCTTTAAGATATTTGTCTACGCCTGCTAACTGATAAAGATCCTGTTCATCTAAAATCTCTTGCATATCTTCAACAAAGTGATCACTTGCTAACTGTCTCTCTTTTGCTGGGATATATTCTTTAAGAATCATGTAACATTCAATTACAGTTTCAACCTCGCTCATTATTTTGCTTCCTCAAGTACTTCGCCTGTTTGCGCATTTACAACATCACCATTGGGTGCTGTAATTGTTTGTGCTTCAGCGATTTCGTCTATACTTAGTCCATCTGCATTACTAATGTCATCCATAATTGCCTGCAGTTTATCACCTGTCCAGCCTTTACGGAACTCCAGCATTTCTTCACCTGCAGTGGTTGTATACTTTAAACGGTTGCCCTGTTTAGTTAGCATGCCTTTTGCTTCAAACAAGTCAAGCAATCCACTGTATGGATCCATGCCTGTTTCATACGGGATTTTTACTTGCACTGCCTCAAACGGCTTTGCATAACGTGTTTTCATAACCTTACACGCTGCACGAATTCCTTGTACTGTGCTAGTTTTGTTTCCTGCTTCATCTTCTTTTAATTTTAGTTTGCGCATTGCAATAACAATACTACTAGCATAGATAAAGCCTTGTCCACCACTGATCTTGTCATCTGGATCAAACATATCCTGGCTTGCATATGTATGGTTAGTACACACCATGCCAACATTGTAACTACCAATCATGTTTACTGTATTACGCACAAGACTAGTAAGTGCTTTAGGTTTGCGTCCCATATCACCTTTCATGTCGCCTTTGTTAAACTGGTCAACATCAGTAGGTGTCATCATCATACCCAAACTATCTAGTACAAATAATACCTTAGGACGATCTTCCTCTGCCATTGCTTTGTAGTCTGACATAAATGTACTGAATGTTTTAGCAACGTCATCAATCATGCTCATGCTTAATTTAAGCAACTTACTTTCATCTGTGTCAACTCCCAGTGCATGCAACCAACTTTCGTCTAGTGCGTTCTCACTGTCGATTACTACAACAAAGATACCTTGTTCCTGTGCTGCTCTAATAATATTGCCACTTGCAAAGTAACTTTTGCCTGCACCTGATTCCCCAGCAAACACTGTAACTTTGCCCATGGGCACACCTTTGTAAAAATCTCCACTTACAAGATAGTTAAGTGCATAACTACCTGTACTGATCCAGTCTGTAGGATCATGAAATCCAATACTTAATCCATCAATACTTTTTGTAATGTCTTTTCTAAATTTACTTACGTCAAACGGCTTTGCCATGTCTGTTTCCTTTTATTAGTTTGTATAGTTCTTCTGCTTGATATTTGTTTTGTAGTGGACCACTGTGGCAGTTATCAGATGCTAAATCTAACCAACCAACATGCCCTTGTCTTTCTATTAAGTAGAATTTTCTATTTTCTTCTAGATCCTTAGGGGATATATATCCATTACTATAATGTCTGCTCATAAAATTAAAATTTATGTAATTTGGATTATCTTTCAATAAAATAGGTAGACCTGTTGTGTTTAATATATTAGCGAAATACAGTTCCGCTCCTATTTTTTTACAAAAATTTATACACTGCAGAACTGCTCTTGCTGATTGAGTGTCATGTGTTACACTGTCAAAATAGTTGACATTGTACATCTTTTTTTCTTTTGGGAGTTTATCCTCATAAGAGTCAAATGTAAATCCTTTATAACTAAAAACTTTATTATGACAATAATCTACTCTTGATCCATTTGTTAACCCCCATACTACAATATCGCCCTTCCTTACATCGCTTCTTAATAATTGATCTGCTGCCCAAGTTATACTTGTTCCTCCTAAACTAAGCGACACTTCTGGCATGCCTAGTTTTTTTGATAGTATAGTTCCCCAACGATCTTTATAATCTAATCCTACCCCTACTGTTTGACTACATCCCACTGTCCATAAAACACTTTCAGATGTTGATCTTGTGGCTACAACACTGTTAAGTTCCTCAATTATCCGTGAACTTATTGATTGTCCTTGTGCTTCTTTTCTTTCAATTAACTTGTACAATATTATCCATATATCAGAAGGAGACACACCTTTATAAAAAAATATATCATAATCTTCTACTAAGTGTATAGATTCTATATGATCAAAAACTCTGTCCAAATCTCCTGCGTACTTTTGTACAATATCAAGTAAATTGTAAACATCTGTTTTACAATCATGTGCTTCATCATCTTGCGATAATTTTTCAAAATCACGTTTAGCAAACATTGGCTGCAAATCTAATGTTTCGTCCCAAGTATGATCTATACCAGCAGAAATATAGAGTGTATGTATTGTCATTTATACTCCTATGTACACTATTATATTACAGATACTTGTCTATGTCAAACACATTTTTATAGTTTTGTCCACGACGTGTATCCATTTCTTTCAAACGTTGTTTGCTACTATGTTTATCGAACGTTTCATCCAAGTGTTTAAGCATATTAACATAACTATTGTGTAAAAAATAGTTTCTGTTTGCGCCTTGTATACGCATTTTTAAATGATTTTGTAAGTCTAATAATGTTCTACTATTACAGTTTCTTACATCAAATGCTTTTGGACTTGTTAAAGCACCTATTACAAAACTGTTTTCGCTATATCCAAGTGCTTTGAAGTAATCTACTGTATCAAATACTGTGTATGGATTAAGGATAAACCACAGCATGTTAAAACTTATCTTATGATCTAAATCCTTTACTGCTTCTAAATTTTCTAAGAAGGTGTCCCAAACTGCACCATAGCGTATGTATTCAAACTCTGCACCCATTGTTTCAACACTGATTGTCCAGTGTACATCCTTAAACTTGCTTGCACGTTTAAACACAGGGCCTTTAATATTGCTTAAATTAGTGTTAATACGCACTGTACAACTTGGATCTAGTCTATCCAGTAATTCGCTGTTCTCTTTCATTAACAGTGGTTCTCCACCTGCCAGATAGACATTTTTTAAGTTTGGTGCATTGTCTAGCACATACTGTTTTGTTTTATCTAATTGTTCTTCATTTACACCTATATCAACACCAAGTTCTTTTGCCCATGTACTGCTTAATGTTGGACCGCAGTAAACACATGCAAGATTACAGGTATTACGCCAACGCATATCTACTGTACCCAGTGTAGTATCCATTGTGTCATATGCACTATAGGGTATGCCGCTTAGTGCTTTTAAATAATAATATCTATCGCTGCGAACGTTTTTAAGTCCTGCAGTGCCTTGTTCATTTTTATAGCAGTTTATACATCCAGTGTGTTGTTTATCAGCATTCATACACGTTTTTACTTGTGTGTTTGCTTGACCTCCCAGTATATCCTGTATATCAGTATCATTTATATTACCCAGTTTTTGTTCACTTATTACGCAATTTTTTATTTCACCATCTGGATTCATTATAAAGCCAGTCCAGGGTATAGGACAAAACGTTCCGTTTATTGCACGTTTAGGATCCAAGGCTAATTTCCTGCAAACTTAAATTTCTTTCTTGTGCAATTTTCCAATACTCACATACAGTGTTTGCCCATACAGTAACATTAGCACCGCCTTCGTTTTGTGTATCAACTTTGCCAGGACGTATTAACATAAGATTGCATTTGCTATGTGTATTTTTTAAATTATAGTATGCACGATCAAGTGTTTGTTTTTGTAACTGATATTCCTGCATTTCAAAATCTGTAGCATGCTGTGTACTAATAATGCTTCCTATAAGCCAAATCAGTTTAGGTTCACTGTGCCATTGATGCCATACTTTATATAACAAATCCGTCTGCGCAAATCCTGCTTGTGCATTGTTTATAAACATATCGCAGTCTACTATATCCCCCATACACTTTGGTATACTTCTGATGTTGCGTCCTGTGCGCCTGCTTAATCCCACTACTTCATGTCCTTGATCTGTAAACCAAGTTGCAAATGCTTGTCCTATGCCAGCAGTATGTCCAGTAATTGCTACTTTCATACCCAAAATCTTTCTATATCGTTCCTACATGCTTCTTCTAATCCAAGAAAAGCCTCTAGTTCCTGTGTGTTATCCCTGTGAGTCGCCACGCCATCCATGTCAACTTCTTTAGTAAACCAATTTGTATACTTTACGTTAAGAGGTTCAGGCTTACTTAAAAATGCAAATTCATGTCGTATACCCACATTTTTACAGTATTTTTGTAGTAACTCAAGTTGTTGTATATTGAGACAACTTACAGTGGTCCATGTGTCAAGTGTTAACTTGTTATACTGTGTTGCTAGTTCCTTGTAGTATAACAAGTTATTTTCAAATTGTTGCCACTTCACAGGATACCTAACATAATCATGCACAGGACCAATGCCATCAAAACTCACTGTAACAATTACTGCCACGTCCTTATCTAACAACTGCTTCACTTGTTTAATTCTTACACACGCATTTGTATTAATACGCACAATGCGTACACTAGCAGGTAGATTACTTAAAAGATCACCATAGTTTTTGCTAATACTTGGCTCTCCACCATTGATGTCTATTTCAACTACACGATCTAATGGTAGTGTTTTATAAAGTTCGTAGTTATCTTTCACTACAAGTTGTTTCTTAAGATTGCCTATTTTAGTGCTTAGGTTAGGACTGCAGGTGACGCAAGCACTGTTGCAATAATTGTCCAGTGTCCCGCCTAGTTGTAGGTATTTTTCATCAAACTTACGCAATATTTTATCGCGTTTAATACTGTTAAGCCTTATACTTGTGCCATTAAGTTCTTCTGTTTGTTTACAACGCACACATTCTTTGGGCCACTTGCCTTGTTGTTCCATTTGCCACTTTAGCCATTGCTGCCAGGCACTGTTTTCCATTTGCCTAAATGTTGTATATTCTTGTGCATCAACCATATGTCCACAGCAACCAATAGTACCGTTACTATTAAGCCTTGCGTAGTGACCTATTCTTGGGCAATGCATTTTTTATAAAGAACCTTGTGTTTATCTTGTATATATTTGTTAATTTCAGATATGCTAGTTGTTGTATTAGCAAAATGATTAAAAATTGTGTTATCTAAATCTATCCAGTGTGTTGGTGCAATGAAATCATAGTATCTAGTGCTGGCATTCTTATGTACGTTAATGTTAAGATTATCCAAACTTTGTATGTTAATTAGTCCAGTATAACTTTTATATAGATGGCACAACCACATATACTGTGGCATAAAATGTCTATTAACTAGTTCGCCACGCTCTATTAGGGATATAAGTGTACCTTCGTGTAATTGATTATTAAGTTCTAAAAATGTATTTACTCCACTGTTGAATCTTTTTTGTGCTTCTCGCCAGTAAACTGTAATATTTTGCGTGGTTTTATTAAAGTTTTTATTTACAATATGTGTAGCAACGCCTAATTCTTCTAGACTACTACTGGCATTCTTAAAAATAGGATACACGAAACTATGCACTGGTAGTTCAATAACTGTGCATAGTCTCGGATATACTAGTTCTTTATTGTAATGTATCATTTAAGAATGAGGGCGACATATGCCGCCCTCTATACCTTATGATTGACGGTTACGAATCATCGCTAGGATGTCTTCTGCCCGCTTGCTTTCACCTTCAGGTGCTGCTGCCGGTGCTGCCACAGTTTCAGTTTGTGGTGCAGGAACAGGAGCCTCTGCTACTGGTGTTGGAGTTGCTGCCGGAGCAGGTGTTGCTGGCGTTGCCGCTGTTGCAGTAGACGTACTTGAGGATGAGGATCCTGCAGGAGCGTCAATGCCATATGGACGATAATATGCACCCCAACGTTCTACGTCATAGGGCTGTCCATCTACACTTGCTTCGAACATCTCTTTAATGCACTGCAATTCTACTTCTGTAGGTCGTTTAGGAAGATAGTCAGATAGTGTATTAAGACCATGTGTCTCAATAGCAGCCATTTGTGCTTCAGTAAGTGCAGTCTCTTTACGAGCCCACTTGCTTGTGCTATAGTCTGCATACTGACCTTTTGTTGTTTTACTGATGCGGAAGTCCAAACCCTGTGTATAATCAGTGGGCATCTCTTGGATGTCCGGATCCATAAGTGCATCTTTAATTAAGTTAAAGATACTTGGTGAGATCACAAACTTGCGTATTGGATTTGCAGGTGCGTCTTCTTGAAGTGTGTTTTCAGTCACAAAACCTTGGAATACATAACTACGCTTCTTCCAATACTTGCGACCCATTTCTTCAAGACTTGAATCTTTGAACCAGCCACGCACTTCAGTTAAGATAGGACAGGTCTCATTCCACATCTCAACACATGGTACTTGTACCACTACTGGCTTGCTGTTCATATCATTCTTAATACCATTAAATGGCAATCGAATCATAAGCCTTTCAGCCCAGAAAAATGTGTTATTAGGATCACCATCGGGTAAGAAACGAACTGCTGTCGTTGATCCTTCAGGGATATTCCAATGTGGGAAGATTGCGTTGTCGCCGCCGCCTGTACGCTCACTGCGTGATTCTTGTGATTTTAGTTTTGCTCTAATTTCTGCCAAAGATGTTGCCATTATTTTCTCCTTAAATGTGCCTATGTTTTAGCCTTGTATGTGCCTATTCACATACTATAATATTGTATAGTATATGCGCTTTTATTTATCATGTCAATAAGTTTTTTTGTATTTTGTGAACTATACATCCGCAATCTGGACCGCTTTCATTTTTGTATTTTGCTAGTAAATCTAACTTATTTGGATCCAGTTTACGCACAAGTTCTTTTGATATACTTGCATCTATTGCTTGTGCAAGTAGTTGTTCTGGACTGCTTTGCATTGCTAAACGTAGGATCTCCAAATCTTTGTATGGCGTAAAAGTCAGTGTCTCACCTAAATGCCAGTGTTGATGATCGTTTGCTAACCAGTCTAGTATTTGCGTATAACAATCACGTTTAATGTCTGTTACGCTGTCTGTTATACCCTTTATATTGTCCGGTTTGTTAAGGTACATATACATGTAATGTTCAGGTTTAGTTTCTGCTAGTATGTCTATGCCCATGCTTGCAAGTAGTTTGCTACTAGTGTAAGGACCTCGCATTAGATACTCGTCTCCGTGAGCTCCTGATACTAGTACACAGGGCTCGTTCCAGTATTGTATTTGCCTATATGCCCAGTAATTTTGTACAATATATTTTTGATTAGTTACATAAAACTCGTCATACTTACAGTACTCATAGTCAACTAGTTCATAGTCATTAGTATATTTGTCAAGATATGCCCACATCAACAAACTATCTATGCCGCCACTTAGAAATATTTTAATTGGAAGTTTGTTTGTTTTTACAAATTCCTCAAAGTGATTGCATAGCCTGTGGTGTATAGCATCAACAATTTTGCTGTCTGTAATATCCTGTTTTTGAAATACAATTTTATTGTGATCACTAGTAATCTGCATTGTACCGTCAACTTGAATGTTAGTTTGACTAGCCCATATTTGATTAGGTAATTTTTCTAGATTAGTAATTCCATCATCATCATAATATAACGGAAATCCGCGTGTTACATCATGCTCTATTTTAACAAGTTCTTTATCACATATAAACTTACAGTAATTTACTGATAGTCCTTTGTATATTACGTTGTCATAATTATGCCAGCCAGGATCTGTGCTTAAACACAGCCCATTTGGTAGCAGTGTGTGTTCTGCCAAATTATCCTTAAAAGTTTTTCCTAAGTAAAAGAACATAATGCTATTATATATGTTTGTGGTAACTAAGTCAAAAAAAAGCAGTGCATAGCACCGCTTTTCTTGTATCTAAATTATTATGAGCCTCGTTCTATGTCCTGTAGTTTACGCATTTCTCTTGCTACAATACTTCTTGGTGTCAATTGGTATCCTTCTTCGCCTTCGTGTATGCCGTGGTTGCTCTTAAATTTTGACCCTACGCCTGCCATTGCTGCCATCTTTGCAATGCTTTCCGCCACTTCGTCTACTTCCTGAACTTCTTCGCCTACTAGTTTTCTAATCTTAGATCCTGCAACATAGTCTGGTAGTACCTTTTCAAGTGCTGCCTTAATATTGTATGACTTCATTACTTCATTACGGAATTCATTAGTAAATGGGTATAGTTCCATATCTGCTTCCATGTCTGCAATTACTTCATCAATCTCCTGTGCTAGATCACTCATGCGACCTTCTTCAACTCCATCTTCTTTTACTTTGTACACTTTGCCGTCAACTTCAAATTCATCTTTGCCGTCTTTTTTAGCCTGTGCTAGTGCGCCTGAGAATTCGTTGCCTTCGTTTGGATCTTCGTCAATCTCTGCTTCATTGGCTTTTACATCGTCTGCATTGCTGCCCATGCGCTCGCCCTGTGTAGCACTCATGTTTGCTTGCTGCTTTGACATGCCACGATCCTGACGAGCACCAAATGTTCTTGGGATAACCATTGTATCATTACCATCTGCACGAATCTTTTCCAGTGCCATCTTCATTGTCTCTTGGAACTTCTGATCATAGTCATCTACATGATCCATTAACCAGCCTATGATAATTGGACGGGCATCACCTTCTGGATCTTTGTCACCTGCTACACCTAGGTCATCAAACAATTCATCATCACCTAATAGTCCGCCCAGTGCATTTGCAGCATCATCACCGCCATCACCAAGTGCAATAGGCTGGCCCATCATTGCTGCAAGTTTCATTGCTTCTGCTTCATTTTCTGGCAAACTCCATGTGCCTTCACTGATCATATTCATGTTTTGTTCAAAAGACTCAAAGGAAATATCCTCAGTTTTGTCTTTGCCGTACAAATCTTTCTTAGCCTTAAGTTGTTTGACTTCTATTTTGCCCTGTAAATACTTCTTTGCAAGTTTTAACGCTATTGCTTGTTGCGCTGGATCAGTAAGTTCTATTTCACTTGCTGAATTTGCTGCAGCATCATTAGTCATATTGTTTGCTAGGTATTTCATAATAGCAACTAGGATACTACGATTCTTTTTAGTTACATCCATGTCGCTGTTCTTCATAAACTGCATATAGTTTTTAAGTTCGGCAATGTCTGCAGGCTTGTCGAATACTTCAATGTTTTCATTGTTGTCTGCAATGTCTGCTAGTGACTCAGAACCTTTAGCAATATTTGCTGCTTGCTTTTCAAGTTCTTTTGGTTCGCCTGGATCAATTGATCTATCAAAGTAAGGTTTAATTGGAGCATCCATATCTTCTTCGTCATCGCCTTTTGCTTCCATGCTTGATTTATAGTCCATTGCTTTTCTCACACTAGGTAAACTATCAGTAAGTCTATCATCATAAACTTCTCGGGTAAGTTTTTGTTTTAAATCTTCTAAATCATTTTCTTCTACTTCAACTGCACCAGGCGCCCAGTTTTCAAAGTAATCATTATATCCTTTAGCACTACTTACTGCTTTAAGTGTATCTTTTAGACCATAGTATCTGTCTGTTGCTGCATCAATAACTTCTTGTGCATCTTCATTTACATATTCATCACGCTTAACACTACGCACAAAATGCTTGAGATCCTGCATTTCTTTCATAATCTCAACAATGTGTAATCCTCGATCATCACGGGTATGACCTTCGTTTGACACATGTCTTGCCATTGCTCTAGCACCAGGTAGATAGTTGTTAGCAAACTTAAAGCGTTCGCCTTCACTATTCTCAATGTAGATAGCACTAATGTTGCGACTTCGCGCACCCTGCTTAGTTTCATCTACTGTACCTTTATGCTTAATAATAAGTTTTGCTGTTCCTTGTTCTAGGAAACTTTTTTGGCTTGTTCCGTGTAGTCTGTTTTCCATCACTTCGTCCTGGTTACGTTGTGTTAAAAACTGATAATCTTTCTTATCAAGTCTCTCTTTTGTTACATTATGCGCTTCATAGTTTAACATATTTCTTGCACTAAATTTGCTTAGTTCTTTTAAAAATCCATACCAAGCATCTGCAGTATTACTATCCGCATCTTCTACCATACTATTCGGGAAGTAAACTTGAAGTAATCCTTCTTCGTTTAAACTTATAGTTACTGCACCTATAGGCAAATCTCTGTGCTTATATTGAAATTCGAAGAACCGCGCTTCGCTTGGATCTGTAGTTGTAACACCTTCACTGTTCCCCAACTTTATGTTAGCGACACGACTACGAATTTTATCAAACAATTCTTCTGCTATGTTGTTAATGCTTCTCATATGTGTATTTATGCTAGAGACAAATTTAAATCATAACAAAAGGCATTGGCTCTTGGTCATAATCATCACCGTCTCGAATATGATTTTGCAGTTCGGGATTGTAGTTTTTCAGTGTTTGTGCCATGCGCATTACCAGCATTGTACTCATAACAAGATCATCAGTGTCGCCTATCTTGGCTTTGTAACTATTGCCGCTTGCAATAAAACTTTTAAGTTCACTTATAAGCATCTTGCTTTTGATCTTAACTTTATCAGTCTCTACTAGTGTTTTAAACTTTGCACATATAGCGAGTTTACTACGGTGTGTAGTGTTGTATCCTCGTCTGTATACTTTGCTGTTTCCGTGTCCTCCGGGCTCGCTGAGGAAGTATCCAGGTATATTCTCTTCACCAACTTCGGCAATACTTTGTAGTGCTGCTTCTCCAATTGTGTTATTTTCTACACTATAGTAAACGCTATTGTTGTCACCACATTTGTCAACAAGGTATTTGTTAATTTCAATTAGAATACGGATTTGTTGTGGTATAGGAGTTTTGTTGTGACTCCATTCTCCTACTTGTTCCATGCTAGGAATCTCGAATATCTGTAATGCAGCAGGATCACCGCCTGTTCCTAAACTAGGATCTAATCCTACAATGTATGCTTTGCCCTTGCTTGGTTCTTTGTACCATCGCACTGCGCCATGTCTAAACGAGGGATCTTCACCTCGTAGATTAGTTAGTACCATACTGTCTATTAGTGTTTCATCATAGATAATAAATTCACAGTCATGTTCACGTCTAAAACGTTCTTCGCCAATACGCCCTAGTTCTTCTGCTTTCCATTTGTCATCTCTGTCTGGATGTTCGTACCAATAACTACGAAAAGTTTTAAACCCGTTAATACCTACGTCAGTTGGATTTCCTTCTGTATCATATTGTTTGTTTCCGTCACGCCATATAAGCGCAAATTGATCTTCGTCACTGTTAGGTGTGCTTGTAATAATAGCCTTACCACCTGTTGCTAGTGTAGGCGAAATACTAGTCCAAAATTCGCGGGCAATACTAGGACGTACAAATGCAAACTCATCACAGTATAGTAGCGTAATACTCATACCTCGTCCAGTGTTATCAGTAGTTGCTTGTGCCACAATACGCGAACCGTTGTCAAAGTCTATACTGCCTTTGTTATAACTTGTGACACCAGCACGAATATGATTAGGACATAGTTCGTAAGCATAGCGAATACGTTGCATAATCTCCTGAGCACCGCTGTACTTGTGTGCTGCAATAAGGATTACACTGTCTGGCACAAACATTGCATACCAAAGCAAATATCCTGCTGCAGTTGTACTTTTGCCTGTTTGTCTAGGTAACATGTTAATGTTAAAGCGATAGTTGTGATATATGTCTAGCAATTTGTCCTGATATTCATATGCATTGTAAACCATACGCCCTCTGGTCGGATGCTGAATATTAAAAAATTTGTTCATAAAATATTTGACGCCACTAACAGGGTCTGCACATTTTGCAAACTCCGTGAATTGTTCTGTCGTAAAATTATCTTTTTGATGTGGCTTTTTTATAAGCACACCGTCTAATGTTTTTGCCATATTATACTTTGTAAACGTCCTTTAAGTTGACGTATTCCTTACCGCCCCAATAGTTAGTGTGATACAGATATGCCTCTTGTATTACTGCATCTATGTTTTTGTGCCAATATCGAATAAACTTAACACTACGGGGGAAATCCGGTATAATGTCCTGAGTTTGCCAGGTAAATTCATTTATCAAATGAACATGATCTGGCATATGGTAATAAACTTGTATAGAGACTAGTTTGTCCCTGTCAAATCTTTTTATCATATGCATATTTATCGGATAATAAATAGCAAATGAAATTGTATCAATACGGGTGTAGCGTAAGTTTAGGCGAAGAAGCAACTATATGCTATGGCAAACTTGTAGCAGAACAACTAGGATTTGAGTTTATACAACACAGTGAAAGCAGTGCAAGCAATCCGCATATTGCATTAAAATTTTGTGAAACTTACACAGCAATTACTCCAAAAGATTTTGTTATATTTGGTTGGAGTCATCCCAATAGACAGAGCTGGTATAACAAAAGAGCTGAACGTTGGGAGCATATGAACTATGTGCAGGGCAAGAAGTCTGGTAGTACGTTAGTTGACAGTTGCAAGGATTATCTGGTAAATCAACACTGTGAATACATGGAACATGTACACACTTGGTATCCTCGTCACATTGTAGAAACTACTTGCAAGTTAAACAACCTGCGCTATATGCATGTTGATTGTGTGCCGGGTATGGTTAACACGCTGGGTGCTGACGGAAGTAACAAGGAAAGCAAGTCAAAATATATAGCGGATCACTTACACCCAAATGATGAAGGTCACCGCTATATACATAAATTACTTCAAATGAAATTGTATGAAGTTAGCCTTATTTAATATTTGGCATTGGTACTGCCTTAACACCTGATAGATCAGGCATACCAGGTATCTTAGGTGCCTTTCTTGGTGCCTTCGTACTTAGATCTGGCATTGGTACTGCCTTAACACCTTTAAGTGCATCCCTAGGATCGATTTCGTTTTCTTCCAAAAACGCTTGATAACTTCTGTAAAGTTTATCTTCTACATCCTCCATTGTATTTTCTTCTTCAATTTCAGTTGGCTCTTGCTGCATTGGATTATCGCCACCTGCTGCGGCTGCGTATGCTGTTTTAGGACCGTTAAGTCCACCGCTTAAACCAATCATTTGATCTTCTGCATCCTGATACTGTTCGTCAGGTTCGTTAGCATACTCTTCAATACGTTCTGCATAGTCACTATAACCTGCAAGTTGCATGATGTCTGCAAGTTCTTGGACAGGAATTTCTACCATTGCTTCTTCAACTTCTTCCTCTGCAACTTCTTCTTCTTTTTTGAAATTTTTTCTAGGCAATTTTGCTATACCACTGTCGGCTGGTCCGCCTATCATAAGGTCGTATAAGTCATGATCCATATATCTGTCTTCGCGTTCTTTTTCTTCTTTGTCACTGCGTTCTTCGACTGCTTCTTCTTCAACTTCTTCTTCTGAAATATCATCGTGAGGAATAACATTTCCATCTTCATCTTTTTCGTGATGTTCTTCGGTTGCAATTTCTTCTTGCTGAACGTCTTGTTCAGCGAGTTCCGCTGCGATACTGTCTAGTTTATTTCTTAGTTCAGCAATATCCATTACTTTTCTCCTATAAGTTTTTAAGTCTTTTATATATTTCTGCTCTTTGAGCAGCATTTCTTGCTACTGCTGTATCTATGTCTGCCGCTTTCTGAGCATCAGATCTAGCCGCAAGTGTTGGATCAGCGTCCATCTTTCTTGCTAAATCCATAACACTTGTAGATCCTTTAGCCAAAGCATCTTGCCTAGATAAACTAGGTTCTGGGTTAGATGTTGCAATATCATACATCTTAGTAACTTTTATATAGTCCCCAATTTGTTTAAACAAACTTTTGCCACGTTCTTTCTTAGGCGGTTGTTTTACACTTTTAGGATCTAGTTTGTAATCTCTGCCGCGTAAAAATGCATACTTGTTAAGCATATCATCAGTGTCATCGCCTGCATCTTTTTTATTTGTTGAAATATTAAAATCGCCTGGCTCATCTCCTGGCTCTATTGTAGGTACTTGTGGTAACTTAGTTGTTGGATCATCTAATTTACCTGACTTCTTAGATACTTGCGGCAACTTGGTTGTTGGATCATCTAATTTACCTGACTTAGCAGGCACTTGCGGTAACTTAGTTGTTGGATCATCTAATTTACCTGATTTAGGTTGTCCAATTTTTTTAAGTCTAAAGTCCTGTGCAATGCCACTTAGCGTATCGCCACTTTTTACAGTGTAACTTCCACCGCCTGGCAGTGTTATCTTTTGACCAGGAAAAATCTTATTAGGATCTTTAATACCGCTTAGTTTAGCAAGTGTATTATAAGTGACACGCTCATCTAATTCTTCGCTTTCGGGTATATCTGTGATTGCAAAATCTGTAGCAGTATACCTGTCAGGTGTCATATCTTTTATGCCTGCCTTCATCATTGCATAAGAAAATAAATCATCATCGTCTTTAATGCCCATCGCAGCAAGTCTTGCAGCACCTTTTTCAGTTTTCATCATTTTATTTGCGGTTGCAGCAATCTTTTCCATGTCAACGCCAGCGGCTGAAAGTGCATCAATATTCTTTTGATATGCTGCATTGTATTCGTCCCTGGTTGCATATCCATCTGCTTTGCTTTGAGCTCTTTGTTGTTTTGCAAAATCTGCAACATCCTTGTACATGTCTGCTTTTGTTGGAGGTGGTGCTTTGCCTGTTGTTGCTGCTCTTACTGCAGCAACGTCTGCTTTTGCTGCTGCTCGCATTGCGTCACGTTCTTGCTGTGTAATTTCATTTAGTGCATTAATTGCTTTATATAAATCATTCATTTTGGGCCTGGATCCTTCATCATACTTACTGTTGATGGACTTTCTGTTTTTGGTCCGCTATAATCTAATTTGTCTGAAAATACTGCAGCATATTCCATTTTACGACTTTCAATAGCCTTAAGCATATTCTCATTATATTCGTCTCCAAAACTAGACTTACTGTTATCTGCATCTTTGTAATCTGTTTCTAAAACTGACTCATATTCTTCTTCTTTTAGTGCTTCTTCACGAGCCATCTCTTCTGGATGATCCTGATTAATCACTACCAAGTGACTTGCTGGAACTCCAACTGTTTGTGAAATGTATTCATAAAGTTGATGTGCAGTAACAGGATAAGTTAATTCTGCATCCATAATAAACACTTCTGCATTTTGCAATGTTTGAAAATCCATTGGATGTTCTTGTATAGGAGTTTTCTTTGGCTTACTAATGCTTTTCATTTCATACTTTTGTAAAGCAGATTCTAGTGCATCCATTGTTTCGTCACTGAGATTTTCAGCCATTTTGATACGAAACTTATAGGTTTGTTCATTCTCAACGAGGTAACTCTTAAAACTTTTCATTGCTGTATTCCTTAATGTAATAGTGTATTTATTACTTTTGTTCAGTATTTCTACCTAAAATTTCCATAAGTAGTTGATTACGGTCTACAGATTGCCCTTGTCCATCTTCAACTTCTTCACCATTGGCTTTTGCTTCCTTAGCAAGTCTAGCATCTAATGTTGCTTTTTTAAGTTGTAAATCAACCATGCGTAACTTTTTATTAATCTTTGCACTCTTTGCACTAAGGGCTGTGTCCAGCATACGACTTGCATTACTAAATATTTCACCACTGAATCTACTATCAACATTCATGCCTAGGTCCATTAAGTCTTTAAATGTATCTTGTGCAAGCAAAGCAATGTCGTCCATTTCTTTATCACTGGTATCAAGTTCACGCACACTGGGCAATGCTGCATCAATTTTATCAACGTTTGTTAATGCTGTTTGTAGTTGTGGTATATCATCTGCTGTTACTGCCTCTACTACAACTGTGTTTTCTTCTGCTGTAATATCAAGTTCATCTGCAGGTTCTATATTGAAAAGTTCTTCTAGTTTTTTTGTCATACTAATAGTTATCCTTAGCGTTTACCGTTGTGGAAAATATCATCTTCTGTGACTACTCTAAAGCGTAAACCTTTGTGCTTTGCCCACTTTGCAGCCGCTTCCCACTTTGCGTGGTTAATAGCAATGGCAAGTTTTTCTTTTTCTCTAGTCTTTTCGGTAAGCATAGTTTGTGATTTTGGCTTAATCTCAATAAGTTCAGCATGCTTGTTGCCACGCTTGTCCTGATATACTACAACAAAATCAGGCACATACACTGTGCCTTTTCCTGTTAGAGGATTACGATAGGGTATTTGTATACCTTCACTTGCCCAACTTATTACACTAGGATTATTGTCACAGAAGCGCATAAAGGCGTGTTCCCATCCACTGCGATATCGAGGTGCTTTGGTTCCACTGTATTTTTCTGTATTTGTGATGCTGTATACGCCGTTAGCATATTTGTTACGACTAAACATTTATGCCACCACTTGGCGGGCTATATTCTCATTTGGACTTATTTCTTGTTCATACCCAAGTAGACTAGTTGTTCTTCTACTTAAATTAAGAAAGGTTGGGATTGCACTTTTTAAATCGCCTGTTTTTTCAAACTCGTTAATAATATCAACTATGTGTATATTAAGTTCGTTTGCTGCTTGAATAACTGCTGCAGTAAGTGCTGCCGCTGCATCTTCATTAGCAGTACGATTAACAAAGAAACTTTTTGCAACTTCATATTCATTTTGATTCATGCTAATAGGCGCACTAAAATAATTTACAAAATAATCTTGTACACGCTGATCAAAATTATCTGCAGGATCTGTTAGTGGTAAATTACTTACTTGTGACATTAAAATTTAGCCCCATTTAATCTACGAATTGCTTGGTTAGCATCACTTATACGATTTGGATTACTTATTGTGCCGTCTTTTCTAGGTCGTTTTGTTGCATTACCAATATCGTTTTGTGTAGTGTCGTTTGGTGAACCAAAATTACGTCCTATGGATTTGCCGCCACTGGATATAATATTAGCAAAACCAGTGCCTGTAAAGTCTCCCTGTTCATTGACTCCTAGTAACTTTCCAAGATATTCACCTCCAACTTTTTCAACAACGCCAGTCACTGGTACCAGTATGTTACTAGTAAGTTTTTTACCAGTTAGTAAGTTATTAGCAAAAATTGATATAGTATCTGTCAAAACATTACCTGTGTTAAATCTTTCTTCATTGTATATTATTTCTGCATCTTTGATGACACCAATTACATTACCATTAAACAAGTCATTGGCTTCCTGACCTGCAACACTTCTAGTTTGTCCTCCTATAAACGCTTCTGTTTGTGGATTACCTTCTGTAAGATCACTTACTTCTACATCATAGTGTATATCAGCAAAGCCGCGCGGAGTAATATCATTTACAAATCCAGTTGCATATTTGACAGTTTCATATGCTAATTGCATAATGTGTTCCATAGGACTACTGTTTGCATATGCATGACTATCATGGTTAAATGCAGTAATCATAGGATTTACAAGAGTGTACTCAGCAAACTTATGATTGTGCATACTGTATATTTTTATATTTTTAAAGAAACGTTTATTGCCTCGCTGAAGTCCCCACTGTTGTTGCACACGATTACTGTATTTGTCATATGGTGTATAGGCATTGCTGTCTAAACTATAAGTTGGGTCAGCATTGTAGAAAATGTAGTACTTGTGCCACATGTTTCTAATTAATTCTTTGACATCATCATGGAATCGTATACTTACAGGATTGTAGGATATAGCATGATGACTTTGTACTTTTCTATTGTACTGGTTATGTGTTTGTACATCAATACTATATGTAGGAAGGTCTACGCTCTTAACAAGTATAGGTATTTCTAGTTGATCAATTGTGTTAAAAAGTGTTGCTGCTTCTGCGGTAAATTCAAATACCACATGAAACAGATGACCATGACGTGGTTGTAATTCAAAGTTATTGTCAACAAAAGTACGTGACGCATGTTTGTAGTCACGCATTGTTTCGCCTGAGGTGAAAGGTGATAGTGAATTATTTACACTAGCCATGGAAAACTCCTATTAGCCAGTAATAGTTTGACCTAGTGTTCTCGCTACACTTGAACCAACGCCATCACCTAGCGGTGTTTGAACAGCGTTATCAAATCTAATAGTCATTGCAACTGTTGCTGCTTCCTGACTTGCATAGTTTAAATCACCATAGTTGATGTTTTGAATAAAGCAACCGTATAGTTCCCAGGTTTCAAGCACACTTGGTGCATTTGCACCGTTGCCACCGTCTAGTACTTCAAACCGTGTAATGAACTTGTAGTCGATACCTGAACTAGCACTGCTTTGCTCCATCATATCAAACTGTTTCTGTACTTGCTCTCCGCATAACTTAGTTACGCCTCCATTAACATCGTCACGTAGATTAACTGTAATTGTATCCCATTGATGTTTGCCAATCAAATACACTCTACTGTTGTAAACAGGAATCTCAAATTCTTCGAATGTTACACTGGGGCGTGTAATATCCATAACCTGTTTGGTCATTTCAGTACGTGGACTACTTATACCAAAGTTCTCAAATGACGCACGGAAGCGGTATTTAAGTTTTGGCATAAGCAAGCCTTGACTTGCTGCACTCTGATCACCATCTAATGGGACTGTAAATTTTGTTAATGATGAAACTGACATGTCGTTTCGCTCCTATAATAATTATAAAAGTATTTATCAGATTATAGTCATAAAAAATGGGGGGTATTTCTACCCCCCAAAACTTTTTTTATTTTACACTGTTTGTGTTGCTGCTAGGTTTCCACTTGCAATTTCACCTGTGTTCTTAAGTCTGATTGGAATAAAGATAAATTCCGCAGCCTTTGTAGGTTCAATAGCAATGTCAACATACAGTTCATTACGATCAATTCTATCTGGAGTATTGTTAGTTTCATCACATACTACCAAGTAATCGAATACACCACGCTTTGCAACCAAATCATTGAGAGTTTGTTCGACCTGTTGTTTGATCTCGTCTCTAGTAATCTTATCGTTTGGTTCAAATACGAAGCCTGTTGCAATGTCCTGCATTTGTCGTCTGAGAAAACCTGTCAGTCTTGATACGTTAATACGATCCAATGCACTTGTACTTGCTGCACGAGTTTTGTTACCGTAGTTAAGTATTCCTGCACCGTTGAAGAATGCAATTGGATTAATACGATTAGAGTAAAGCGTGTCTCTTACACTTTCTCTAACATTGTCATTAACAAATGCGCCAGTTGCTGCATTAATAAATCCAATACTATTAACATTGTCTACTAGTCCACGACGTGATCCTGCTGGAGCAAACCATGGGAAACTAATATCATCGCTTCTTGCAAGGGTTCTAAGCATCATATGACTTGGTGGTACAACAACTGTGTTTCCTGAAAGATCATTTGTTGTTGCGCTTGGGTAGAACACTCCCAAATGTGGATCACTAGTTACTAGTCCATCCTCATTGTTGTCTGATGCTGCCGCTGTATTAGTTGCATAGTTTTCAATAGCAGTGCTTGTTGATGCTAATCTCATTGGTGTATCACCAATTACAAATGCTGTCTGGCGTCTGTCATTATTTAAACTTACCATATTGCTAATTAGCTCTGGAAATCCAGGTGCTGCAATAGCATTAAAGAGTCTTGCATCTTCACGCAGTTCTGTACTTGCATCAAGTGCAGATTTCATTTGAGTTGCTACAATAGTTCTTACTGCTTTGCGTCCAAATGTGCTTCCACTTGATGTTACCCATGCATCCTTTTCTGTAGGAAGTGTTGGGTATACACTTGTGTCACTAAAGTTAGTGCGTGAGAAGTAGTCGCTTCTAAACTGCTTTACACCATATGAACTACGACGTGTGTTAAACAACAGCATGCCACGTGGATAAATTGTTGGATCAGGGCGATCAATATCCAAGTAGTCGCTTGTTAACAATGTTTTAGTTGTTGGAATTGTTCCTGTAACAACATCAGTTGTTGCATCGCCCATAAAACGTGCATCACCAAAGATAATACCATTTTCTGTTGTAGTATCAGTTTTATCAATTAATACCCATTTTGCTTCACCGCTTACAGTCTCACGTCTGTAAAGTGCTGGATAATTCTCAAGATCACTTGTGTCAATCCACAAATCACCGTTAATTAGCGCACTATCATCACTTTGTAGTGTTGGTTCAGTTGTGCTAAAAATTACGCCTTCTGGATCTGTGCTTGCTAGTGCAAAGCCACGTGTATCAGTGATATTTTGATAGCCCTTCCATGTTGTACCATTGTGTATTAGGATGTCTGCTTCGAATCCACCATGATACCAATATGTTAGATCAGTTGGATTTGCACTTGGGGCACTTGTACTTGCTGTGTAGGTATCTGCAATCCAGTTACTAAGGATTAGATCACTACTATTACCTGCTCTAACCTGCTTAGTAGTAATTGCTGTACTAAATCCTGCTGTTGCTAGTGGAGTTCCTGTTGTATCTTTCAATATAATTACACCGCCTAGTGCATGCTTAATCTGTATAGCACCTGTGCTTAGTATACTAGCACTAACGTTTGCTACATTTGCACCGTTAATATCTGTTGCTAGTGTTGTAAGTGTTGCACCACTAAGTGTTACTTCTACTGCAGTGCTAAGTGTTGCGCTGTTTGCTACACTTGCTTGGATTGTAAATTTGTTACCTCCAGTTAGTGATGCAGTTGTTACAGTGCCTGTGACTTCCAATGCTCCTGAACTGTAGCGTTTGAATAACTTATATGTTACAGTATCATCTTCACTTACATCATATTGAATATAAAAACTACCTGCTGTAATATCTTTACCGCCTGAGGTATCTAAGTTTTTAAGTGCAGTTTGATCGTTTGTATACGCTGGAGCACTTGCA
>VMHT01208943.1_pt1 | contig 21209 bp, 19 predicted proteins | sample 4693611 | NCBI WGS metagenome assembly VMHT01 (sample SAMN12280063, study PRJNA550983) | marine metagenome | isolation source: seawater sampled from same location over 5 years 0.02-0.2 micron viral filtrate | place: USA: collected off the coast of southern California halfway between the port... ...
GAAAACTAAACAATATAGGAGTACATAATGGCATTACCAGTACTAGCAGTAGCAACAGCCGTAAGAATATTAGGCCCAGCAGCAGCAAAGGCAGCCAAGTTAGCTTATAAGATGTATAAGAAAAAAGGTGGCAAGAAAACTGAAAAGAAATTTTTATCTGATAAAGCTAATGCAGCGAAAAAAGCAGACAATAAAGCTGATAGAGACATACAGAAGTCTGAATTAGATTTTGAAAAAGGCAGAGATGAAGGTGCATCAGGCGCAATAGGAAGATTAAACAAAAAAGAAAAAAAAGCGTATATTAAAGAAATGGGATTTAAAGGAAAAAATAGACCTAAAACAACTAGTAATAAAGGTCAAACTAAAACAAGAAGTATGATGAGAAAGGAAAGAAAAGAAAAAGAGTTAGATGATAAAAAAACTTTTAGTGATCTTTAATGAAAGGCGTACCGCATTACACTAAAGATGGCACATTGTTTAAAGGTGCTAACCACAAGATGGCAGATGGTACTTTACATTCTGGCAAGACTCATACAAAATCAAGTAAGAAGTTGTTCCACATGAAGGATCTGCCAAAGGCAGTCCGCAATAAACTAATGAAGATGAGGAAAAAAACATGAAGGGTATGAAGAAAAAGAAGGTCAAAACACCTAAACCAAAGAAGATTAAATATTAATGACAACTCCAGCATGGCAACGCAAAGCTGGTAAGAATCCTAAAGGTGGATTAAATGCAGCAGGTCGAGCTAGTTACAACAGATCTACAGGCGGTAACTTAAAACCTCCTGCGCCTAAACCAAAAACAAACCGAGATAAAGCTAGGCGTAAATCTTTCTGCGCTAGAATGAAAGGCATGAAGTCTAAACTTACATCAGCTAAAACTGCAAGAGATCCACAATCAAGAATTAATAAATCACTAAGAGCCTGGAACTGCTAGGAGGTACTATGCCAAAAGTAAAACCATTAGGCACACCCAAAAAAAAATTAACTAAACTAGAGAAAGCTGAGATAAGAGCCTCAGTTATAAATGCTAATATGCAAGATGCACATGATAAATATCAAAAGAAACGATTTGATCAATGTGTTGAATTAAAGATGTTAAAAGGACATTCTAGAGAACTTGCAGAAAAAATGTCTAAAGAACTTATTTATAATTCTAAGGAGGTTTAATGCCTATACAATTAGGAGAAAGGTTTGGATTACAAAGACTTCCAGAAGATAAACGCTATAGTGTTTTTGAAAATCAAGAACGCACTATGTATGGTAAAAAAATAAAATTTGATCCAGAGAATAGTGAACATCAAAGAATACGCAGAGACAATATGGCTAATGTTTATATTGCTAGTTATCAAGAATCTAAAAAATTAGGCTTCTCTGATGAAAAAGCTAAGTTTACTGCAACTATGTTGACTGCAATGTTTGCGCACGAATCTTCATATGGCTTAAAAGAAACAGGTATAAATAATGTTTTTGGTCGTAAAGCTACATCTAATGAAATAAAAGCAGGTAAAGGTTATCGTGTTAATACACATGAAATTATTGATAATCAAAGAGTAGATTCAAGAGAACCTTTTCTTAATTTTGATAGTTTTCAAGATAGTATTAGGAATCAAATACAGTATATAAATGATGATTATCCAGGAGCATTAGATGAAAAAACTACACATGGGTTTGTAAAAAAACTCTATAGCCCAAAAATAGGTGGTGTATATGCTACAGATTTATTATCAAAAAATTATCAAAAACAGTCAGGTTATAAGATGATAGAGCAGGATGAACATAAAAATCAATACACTACCAAATTAAATAATTATATCGGACATGGCTGGACTAACTATAATACTATTAGACCTGACATGATAATAAGAAAAATAGGTAATAGAGAGATGTGGGTGCTAAGTGGACCCTACCGAAGAAACGGCAGAATGACACAAAGGCAAGGTTTTACAGGACCACCATCAACAGATAGCTCTATGAACATGATGGACATGGACTATGTAAATGATGTTATTAATGGCAAAATAAATCAAGAAGAAATACAAAGAAAAAGTTTTGAAATAGATGCTAAGAATGGTTTTTTATCTGAATACACAGAGGCAGCATTAGGTAATGATAGTGCTATAAGCAAATCAATTACTAAAGAACAAATGTTAAAATCATATGCTAGTAATGAATACTATGGTGGTATTTATGGATCAGAAATAACCGATGGTTTATATGATATTAATATTCAAGCAGGATTAGAATCAGATACCGATGGATTTTCAGGATCAGCTAGTACAATAATGGATGACAAAGGAAAAACATTAACTGATGTTGATTATAATTTAAGATACAAAACCGATAATTTAGATATTAATGTTGGCAAACAAAGAAATAAAAATAAAAGGTCTATTACTTTTCACAATAATGGATTTGAATTTACCGCAGAACAACTTGACCAACAAAATAAACAGACTTTAAAATATAAAAAAGGTGGCTTTAAAGGTCAAGTAACAAGAGATCAAGATGATAATATTGGTGTAGGTTTTGAATATAGAGGTAAATTTAAATGAATGATGGCTGGACTAATGTAAAAAAAGAATTAGTTAATCCTAATGTGTATAGCAAAGAACAATGGAATAAAGTTAGAACTGTTGTTAAGACTCAACACATGAAGCACTATCCAAAAGGCTTTGTAACCGATATGGAAGCAGATAAGATACTTGCAGCTATGTCGCCACAAACAGTAGAAAAACTATATGAACTAGCAGTTAAGTATGGCATCACTCAACTATAAAGCACCAGGTCCTATTGTTAAGGAGTTTATGAAAGACGATAGTTTCTTTCGTGGATTGCGTGGACCAGTAGGATCTGGTAAATCAGTCTCATGTTGCATAGAGATATTGCGCAGAGCATTAGCCCAAGAACCCAATGCAGAAGGTATAAGGAAAAGCAGATGGGCGGTCATAAGAAATACCAATCCACAACTTAAAACTACTACCATTAAGACTTGGCTGGACTGGTTTCCAGAAGAAGAATGGGGTAAGTTTTTATATAGCGTACCTTTTACGCACATGATTAAAAAAGGGGATATAGAGTTAGAAGTAATCTTCTTAGCATTAGATAGACCAGAAGATGTCAAGAAACTGTTATCCCTTGAACTTACAGGAGTATGGGTTAATGAAGCAAGAGAAATTCCAAAATCTATTATCGATGCTTGTACTATGCGTGTTGGCCGTTATCCGTCTATGCGTGATGGTGGTCCTAGCTGGTATGGCGTTATTTGTGATACCAATGCTCCTGATACTGAACATTGGTGGCCTATTCTTGCAGGGGAGACTGTATTGCCAGACTACCTCACCAAGCAAGAAGCGAAGATGTTAGTCAAACCTGATAACTGGACTTTCTTTAATCAACCACCAGCAATGGAAGAAATTATAGGCAAAGATAAAATAGTAGATAGATATGAACGCAATGATGAAGCAGAAAATATAGATAACCTTACACCTAATTATTATCCAAATATTATTAGAGGTAAGACTAAATCTTGGATTGATGTGTATGTACTTAACAAACTAGGACTAATAGAAGATGGCAAACCAGTTTATGATTCCTTTAGGCATGATGTGCATGTAGCTAGAAGTGATTGTTTGGTAGCAGATAAATTGCCAATCTATATGGGAATAGATTTTGGTTTAACTCCAGCGTGTGTGTTTGCTCAACGCATACGAGGCAGATGGGTATTACTAGATGAGTTGGTAGCGGAGGATATGGGTATTGTAAGGTATTCTGATTTATTAAAACAACAAATGGCATTGTATATGCCACGCACTTTTCACATTTTTGGTGATCCAGCAGGTGATCATAGAGTACAAACAGATGAGGCAACACCCTTTCAAATACTTAGAAGTAAAGGAATTAATGCTAGACCTGCGCCATCAAATGATGTATTAATACGATTAGAAGCAGTTAATGCTACATTAACCAGAATGACAGATGGTGAATCAGGGTTGTTAATTGATCCAAAATGTATTAACTTGATAAAAGGATTTAGTGGTGGTTATCATTATAAGCGTATACAAACAAGTGGTGAACGCTATGATGAAAAGCCAAACAAAAATAGGTTTTCACATATACATGATGCACTACAGTATTTATTGTTAGGTGCAGGAGAAGGAAGAAATTTAGTGCTTGGAGGAAAGACAAGCAAACCTTTTGTAGCTAAACGAGACTTTGATGTTTATACTGCAAAACCGAAAGCTAATATACATAGCAGGAGAAGAAGATAATGTGTAAGAGTACACCAAAACCACCAGCACCATCACCAACAGAAGTAGCGGCACAAGAGTCAACAAGAAGGGCGCAAAGAGATGCTTTGAAAGAAGAAAGAAGAACAGCAGCACAATTAAAAGATGAGCAAACAGAAATAACACAAGCATTTCTAGCTGGTAGACGAGGAAGAAGAAGTTTACTTTCAGGCAATAGAGGTGGTAGAGGATTTGATCTTACTGATAGTTATAAAACTAAACAAACACTAGGTGCTTAATGATAGATAGCAAACAAGAAATTAATGTTGCACAAATACAAAGTCCAGTAAAAAAAATACTAGCTAAGTATCAACATGCCAAATCATTAAAAGATCAATGGACAGCTACTTTTGAAGAATGTTATGAGTATGCTTTACCACAAAGAGAATCGTTTTATCACGAAACTCCAGGCAGAAGAAGAACTGATCATATCTTTGATGAGACTGCTGTAGTTGGAGTTCAAGAGTTTGCTAGTAGATTGCAGTCAGGTATTGTGCCTAACTATGCAAGATGGGCTGAGTTTGTAGCAGGTACAGAAGTCCCAGAAGAATTACAAAAAGACACTAATTTAGCATTAGATAAAGTTACAGAGTATGTATTTGAAATATTACAAAACTCAAACTTTAGTCAAGAAGTGCATGAAACATTTTTAGATATAGCTTTAGGCACAGGAGTTTTATTAGTTGAAGAAGGCGATGCAGTTCAACCAATAAAATTTAAAGCTATTCCATTACCACAAGTATGTTTAACAAGTGGCCATGATGATAAAGTAGATGCAGTTTATCGTACACGTAAAATGAAGTTAAAAGAACTTACTTTTGCTTATGCTCAACCAATCTATAATGACAAGATGGCTATGGATATGGAAGCAAATCCCGACAAGGAAATTACTGTAATTGAAACATTGTATCGTGATTATTCAAACACTAAAGAAGAAGTAAATATTTTTTGTGCAATAGCAAAAGATTATGAACATAAAATATATGATGAAGAATATAAAGGTGTAGGTAGTAACCCATATATTACCTATCGTTGGTCTAAATGTTCAGGAGAAACATATGGCAGAGGACCATTACAGTTTGCGTTACCTGCAATTAAAACTGCTAATTTAGTCGTAGAACTAATATTAGAAAATGCACAAATGAGTATATCTGGTATGTACCAAGTGGAAGATGATGGAGTCATTAATGTTGATAACATTGCACTTATTCCAGGTACAGTAATTCCGAAAGCAGCAGGTAGCGCAGGTTTACAACCAATAGCACAAGCAGGTAACTTTAATGTATCTGATCTTGTGTTAAGAGATATGAGAACAAATATTAAGAAAGCGTTATACAACGACATGTTAGGCAATCCAAATGAAAAAACACCTATGTCTGCAACAGAAGTAGCAGAAAGACAAGCAGACTTGTCCAGGCAAATAGGTGCTGCGTTTGGTAGATTACAAGCAGAACTTGTTAATCCTGTACTTGCAAGAGTAATTTATATCTTAAAGAAACAAGGTCGTATAGAAATACCAGTTGTTAATGGTAAAGAAGTGCAAATAAAATCAAGTAGTCCATTGGCACAAGCACAATATCAATCAGATGTAGTAAACATAGATAGATTCTTAGGTTTAATACAAGGCAGAGTAGGGCCACAATTACTAAATGCCATGATAAAACAAGATGAAGTTGCAAAATATATTGCAAAAAAACTAGGAATACCAGAAGAATTAATTAGATCACCAGAAGAAATGGCACAGATGATGCAACAAATGCAACAGATGCAACAAATGCAACAGATGGCACAAGGCACTCCAGCAGAAGGAGTAATGGAAGGACAATAAGTCCTTGACTTTTGGTAACATTTTTATATTATCGTAGTGGGAAGTGAAGCACCTTTAACCCCCACAACAGTTAATGATGAAAGTACCTTCGCTTCCTCGATGTTTCACATGGAACATTTGTAACAACATGAGGTGTAGCATGGCAGAAAAGAAAGTTAAAACATTAATAGGGCTTGATGGTATGGAAAGAACGCCAGACCAGGAAGAAGCACTTAATGCAGTAGCAAGAGCATTATTCACATCAGATGCAGGTAAAACATTTTTAAATTATTTAAGGTCTATTACGATTGAAACCGTAGCAGGACCAGAAGTATCTGATCATCAACTACGACATATAGAAGGACAACGCTATGTTGTAGGTTTAATACAACGCAGAAGCAACAAAGGACAATCACAAAAAATAGTGGAGGACAGTAACAATGGCTGAAGAACAAATAACCGAACAAGAAATCTTAGATGAAGTACCTGAAAATGAAGTACCTCAAGAAGAAAGACCAGAGCATATACCTGAAAAATTTTGGAAAGAAGGTAAGGTTGATTATAATGAAATGGCAAAGTCATATACACAGTTAGAAACTTATGTTGGTGGCAAAGAAGAATCTATTAAAGAAAAATTAATAGAAGAACTTGCCAGTGAACATGCAGAGAATGTGCCAGAAGCCTATGAGTTACCTGCTTTACCAGAAGGTATAACAGAAGAAATGGTTAATGAAAATCCTATGACTAATTGGTGGACTGATGTTGCTAAACAAAATGGATTTACACAAGAGGAATTTGATGCTGGTATAAATACTTATGTAGAAATGATGCAAGATCAACAACCTAATCTTGAAAAAGAAATGGAAGCATTAGGTGAAAATGCTAATTCAAGAGTAGATGCAGTTAATGCTTGGGCTAGTAAGAACTTTCCACCAGAAGAATTTGAAGCTATTCAATATTCTTTAGGTACAACAGCTCAAGGCATACAAGCTATAGAGCGTATCATGGATATGCAAAAAACAGGTGTTAGATCTGAGCAGTTCACGCAACCAGAAAAACAGCTCACAATGGCTGATGCTAGAGCAATGATGCAAGACAAAAGATACTTTGATCCAAGATTTAGAGATGAAGCATATGTAGCAAAAGTAGATGCTGCATTTAGAATGTTGACAAAGTAATGCTTTATGTAGAAAAAACAATCCCTGATGATTGTTTTAGACTAGCTCCAAATTTAAAGCAGTTAGATAAATATGAGTTAGCTGCGGTTGGTTCAGATCCTCTTTCTGCTTTAATTGATCCATTTAGATATAATAGACCTAATACCATACAACTTACTATATTTGATGAAAACCATAATGTTGTTGCACTATGGGGAGCAATGCCAATAAGTAAAACACAACCAAGAAAAGCAGCCATATGGTTTTTATCATGTGAATTACTTGATAAACATAAAAGATATTTCTTACAACGAAATCATAAATGGCTACAATATCTTGAATCTCACTATGATTTTGTATTTAATTTTATAACAAAAGAACATAAACAGAGCATAAGATGGTTAAAATGGCAAAATTTTTCCTTTTCTAATAACACAACACTTGCTAATGGCGTTGAAATGTATTACTTTTACAAGTATCTACCAAAGGTAGATATAGATATACAGCCCATTATTTCGGAGATAGGCCCTAAATGGACAACCGAATTGAAGGATAAAGGACAACTGTGAAATATTAATTTAATTTAACAGGAGATAACGATGAGTACATCTATATCAACTGCCTTTATTAAACAGTTTGAAGCAGAAGTTCATATGGCATATCAGCGTATGGGTTCAAAATTAATGAATACTGTAAGGCAGACAAAAAATGTAAAAGGTAGCCAAGCTCGTTTCCAGAAAGTAGGGAAAGGTACAGCCGTTACTAAAAATCGTCATGCTGAAGTTCCAACAATGGATATCACACATAGCACAGTTGATGTAACACTAGCTGATTACTACGCAAGTGATTATGTTGATACCCTAGATGAGTTGAAAACAAACATAGACGAAAGACAAGTCCTAGCTCAATCTGCTGCGGCAGCTTTAGGTAGACAAACAGACCAATTAATCATTGATGTATTGGATGCAGGTTCAAACTCTGCAAACATTGCGCATGGTTCTGCTGGTCTTACATTAGCAAAAGCATTAACAACATATGAGACATTTGGTGAAGCAGATGTTCCAGATGATGGCGGAAGATACTTTGTAGTATCACCTGCTGGTTGGGCTGACTTGCTACAAATTGATCAATTCTCAAGAGCAGAATATGTTGGAGAAGGTGAACTACCTTACTCTGGTGGTATGACAGCTAAGAGATGGTTAGGGTTCTTATTTTTCACACATTCAGGATTAACACTTTCTAGTACAACTAGAGATTGTCATGCTTATCATAAATCTGCTATTGGCCTTGCTACAGGTGCCGATATTAAGACTGAGGTAAATTATGTTCCTGAGAAAGTAAGTCATTTAACAACATCTATGATGAGTATGCAGTCTGTTGCTATTGATGCGACTGGCTTTATGCAAATCCAGATTACTGAATAAGGGAGGTTAATTATGGCTTTAACAGCGACATCATTAAAGTTAGTAGCTGGAGCAGGGACAGGTAATGTATTTCATTACGAAACTGCTGATGCACCAGGAACTGTTGCAGGTTCTGGTTACTTCAATTCAGTAACTGACAACCTAAAACAATTTGATATTATTCTTGTTGCAGGTACAACAGGTGGTACAGTAACTGTAGATATGTTGGTGGTAACATCAGCAACAGGTGCAGCGACTGTTACTTGTACAAACGGCACATAATTGTGTCATTGATGTGGGAGTTAGGTCCGACTACACCCTAAACTCCCACTTCATTTACTGGAGGTATTATGTTATCAGAGACTAGATTTGACATATGTAACAAAGCATTAGTATTGGTTGGTGCTAACATAATAACTAGTTTTGAAGAAGCTACTACAGAATCAACAGTAGCTGGTCAATTATACGAATCAACACTAGAAGCAATGCTAACCAGAATACGCTGGAGATTTGCATCTAAACAAGTACAACTAACTAAAGTAGCAGAGAATCCATTAGGCAGATTTAAATCATCTTATCAATTACCAGCAGATGCTTTGTTAATACATACAGTTACTGTTAATGACAATGTAATTGCATATGATAGATATGGCGATAAAATTTTTACTGACACAGGTTCTGGTGATACATTGATTTGTGATTATACATTTCAAACTAGTGAAGCAGAGTTCCCAGCATATTTTAAACAATGCATGGTATTTGAACTTGCTAGTTTATTTGCAGGTGCGATTGCAAGAAATGATACTTTGTCTGAGTTATACAGAAATAGAGCATTAGGACAAATAGCTATTGCTAAGTCAACTGATGGTCAAGCTCAAACGACTAAGCGTATGGATGTTAATAGAATACGCAATAGAAGAAATCGTACTGCATTTAGTAATATTAACGCAACAGTACAGAGCTAATGAATGGGTATACAAAGAATACACCAAGCAAGTTTTGTAAGAGGCGAACTAGATCCTAAGATTGTATCAAGGGTTGATGTTGTCGCATATGAGCAAGGATTAAAAAAAGCTCGTAATGTACTGACTCTTAATCAAGGTGGTATAGAAAGAAGGCCTGGAACAGTACATAGAGCAGATGCTGGAAGTGCAACAGGTAGATTAGAATCATTTATTTTTTCAGATGATCAGGAGTATGTCATACTTTTTCAAAATACTACTATAAAAATTTATAGTAGTAATGGTACTTTGCTTCAAACAATTACATCATCAGGTATAGCAACAGCACAACTTTTTGAGTTTACTCATACACAGCAAGGCGATACCATGATTATTACACATAAAGATTTTGCACCTAGAATATTAAAAAGAACAGGAGCAACAACATTTACTTTATCTGCTTTTGAATTTGATTCTAGTGTTAACTCAGAAAAAGTATATCAGCCATATTTTAAATTTGCTGATGATAGTATTACATTAGATATTAATCAAACTGCTAAAGGCACAACAGGTGTAACATTAACAACATCTGCTGCATATTGGACATCAAGTCCATCATATATTGGTACAAGAGTAAGATATCATGGAGCAGAAATATTAATAACAGGTTATACATCATCAACTGTATTAACAGGTACATTACTTGCTGATGTTGAAATAGAATTAGACGATGCACCATTTAAAACAACACAAGGATCTGGTGTAGTAGAAGTTACTTTAGTAGAACATGGTTTTGCAACTGGAGCTAGTATAACTATATCAGGCGCACAAGATATTTTTGATTCAGATGGTGCTGGATTAGCAAGTGCAAATATTAATGGTACATTTACTATAACTAACATTGATGACAATAGATTTAGTTTTACTGCTGGTAGCAGTGATACAGCAACAGAATCAGTAGATGGTGGTGGAGCAAATGTTAGAATTGTTGGACACCCAGCAACAAGAAAGTGGGACGAACAACTATATAGTGATGTGCATGGTTATCCAAGAGCATGTGCTTTTCATGAGCAAAGATTATATTTTGGTGGTAATACTAATGCTCCTGATTATTTAACTTCTAGCAAAGTAGCAGGGTTTTTTAACTTTGATGTAGGCACAGGTAAAGATGATGAAAGTTTGCAAATGCAAATAGCATCAGATCAAATAAATGAGATAAGACATTTGGTTAGTGGTCGTGTATTAGAAATATTTACTAGTAGTGCAGAGTTTTTTTTAAGACCACAAACAGCAAAAAACATAACACCATCAGATTCAATGATAGTAAAACAAACATCTTTTGGTGTTCAACAAAAAGGTATGCCTAGACCTTTTGATGGTGGTACTTTGTATGTACAAAAAAATGGAAAGAATATAAGAGATTATGTTTTTGCTTCAACAACAGAATTATTTGATAGCAATAATACTAGCTTAGAATCTGCACATTTAATTAATAGTCCTATAGATACAGCAACAGCTTCTACTTTGCCAGACAGAACTGAGCAGTTATATTTTATAGTTAATACAGATGGTACAATGTGTGTCTATAGTAGTCAGAAAGAACAAAAAATATTTGGATGGACACAATGGAATACTGATGGTAATTATTTATCTATCTGTTGTTTATCATCAAGTATCTATGTATTAACATCAAGAACGATAGATAGCTCAACAACATATAGCCTGGAACAATTTGCAACCACTCAGTTTGATATACCAACCGATATGTCATTTACCAAAACTATATCAGCTAGTTATCAACCACATGGTACAGTTAAAAACAAAGGTGCAGTATCTAGCGGAGTAAGTCAGTTTATTATAGATGGAGCAACTAATAGTCCTAATCAAGGAGAGACATTTCAGTTTGGTGGTTCAGGCACAACGCATACAGTTACAAGTGTAGTAGCAACAGGTGCATCAAATGAGTATGTAATATCAGTCAGCCCAGTAACAGCATCTATTAGTGATAATACTGACCTAGTATTTTTAACCAGTCGTGTGTTTACAGGGATAACACAAGTAGGCAAGACAGTACATGCAACATCAGGTTCTACAGAAGATGGAGATTTTTTCTATTATGGTAGTGCAACTGTTGCATCAGGTGGTACGGCTGTATTTCCACAACCAGCAGCAGCCTGTGATATTGGTTTAGATTATAATATTACAGTAGAAACTTTACCACAAGATGCAAGATTACAAGCTGGGGTTTTAACAGGTATGCCAAGAAAAATAGGTAAAGCTGTATTAGAATTATCAACAACATATAATGTTACGATTAATTCTAATCAAGTTTTAATAGGTAGTAATCCTAATGATTCTACATCAGGATTACAATCCTTGACAGGCAAAAGAGAAGTACATACGCTTGGTTATGAAAAAGATCCAACATTGACAGTATCGCAAACAGCACCACTACCAATGAGGGTATTAGGTATAACATCGGAGGTTTATTATTAATGTGTAATATATATGCCGCTATAGCATTAACAGGTTATTCAATGATAGAAGCAAAAAAAGCTCAACAAGCTAGTGATGCTATGGCAGAACAAAAATATAGAATGGACATGGAAGAAATAAAAGATAATCGTAAGTCTGTTATGTTAAATAGTTTGCAAAATGGTAACGCATACAAACAACAATTTTTAGAAAGATTATCAACTAACAATCTTATATTAGCACAAGGTGGTAAACTTGATACTGGGACTGGTAAGGCATTAACAGGAGCAGATCAAACAACAAAGAAACAAGATTTAAATGCTGCTGCATTAAAAGCATCTAACGACATGATGGGATTATCTTATAGAAGTTATGATGCTAGATTGCAATTAGCACAAAGCAAACAAGAATCAAAAGCACTAAGAAATCAGGCATATATAAAAGCAGGAATGACTTTATCAATGGCAGCAAGTGGTATGGAAAACCCATTTGGTAATGCTAGTAAAGGTGGAAGCATAGGTAAAACAAGTATGTTAGATTTTAGAGGTGGGACAGCAGGTACTGGAGGTTTTTCTCCAAATCCAATAACAGGCAAATTTAATTATTGAGGTAAATAAATGGCATACAAAAAAATATCAAGGTCAGTATTTAATCAGCCTACAATAAAAGTTAATCGTAGTAATCAATTAGAATCATATCGTCAATCATTTGCTAGAAGTGAGTTTGGTAGAATAGATACAACACAAGATATTATTAACACAAAACTCAATGAATATAAAATAGCACAAGAAGAAGAAGGTGCAAAACTTGGTAAACAAGCTGAAATAGTATATGAAGATGCAACCTATTTTGATGATAATGGTGTAGAAAGAACACATAGAATAGCTCGAAAATATGTTACACCAGAACATTTAATTAAAACATCATGGGCTGCTAATAAGTTTCAAGAAGAAGTAGAACAAAATTATTTAAATGCTTTGGTTGGAAATGCTAATACTATTATTGATGATGAAAAAAATTTAGCAAAAACAAAAACTAATTTTGACATGACAGTTGCAGAAGCAACAGCACAGTTAGATGCAAATGTATCTCCTGCTTTAGAAATGTTAAAGAGTACAGTGCCATCTACATATGCAGCAGTCTTTGATTACAAAGTTGGACAGTTGCAAAGCTCAGCAAGAACAGAATTAGCTAATAAACAAATGGGAAAACTTGATCAATTAAATCAAGCAATGGCGGTAAAAGAACAAACTGATTTTGAAGAACAATATTTAACAGCACTTATAACTGATCCAGAAAGAGCAAAAGAATTATTAACAATAGAAACAGATAGACAATTTCGTAGAGGACAAAAAGGCTCAATAACAGGATATACATTTGAAGATAAAATTTCAGGTTATACAAAAGCAGGAGTATTTGGTAAAAATTTTGCTCAATTTATAGACACAGATTATTCAAGCGAACAGTCATTAGCAATAACAAGTGAAAATATAGATGGTGGATTATTATTATTAAATATGGATGCACAAACTGTACCATTAAGAGATAGAGATGGAACTATTAAAGAAATTTCATTAAAAGATTTAGGCTTAGATGGTGATAGTCCAGAAATATTTGCACAAAGAAAACAAATATATGACATGTTAAAACGCCACAAAACTATGATAGATAAAAAGTTTACAGAAAATCAAGAGAATACAAAAATTAATGATCATATATTACATAGTTCAATATCTGGTAATGATATATATTCAGCTACAACACCAAAAACATATATAGAAATGCAAAAACAATTTGATCAAGCTGGTTCTTTTTTTAATCAAAAAGGAATAGCCATATTTGTTGCACTTAAAAAAAGTGTAGATCCTACATTTGATACTACTTTTGATGATGAGAATATGTTTGAGCCACAACATGCAAATATATTATCAGAATATAAACAGTTTGTTGGAGGACAATATGGTGTTTATTCTAACTTACAAATAGAACCATTTAAATCTTCTATACAAGCTATGTCAGCTAATCCAGAACAATTATCGCTGCCAAATGTTATAAGAACACTTGAAAGTTCTTTGTTTCAAAATGTTGTAAGTAATAGGTATACCGATATTACTGGCGCACAAAGAGCAAAAACTTTAATAAACAATTTAAGTTTAAGTGATAAAGAAATAGAAACAATACAAGACTTAACTTTTTTTGCTAAAAATTATGGCACTCTTTCAAGTGGAGGTAGTGCAACAGAAGCAGCAGAGCAATATCAAAACTATTTAAAAAATAAAGCAATTGTAAAAAAACAAGGTGGTTTATATAGAGAAAATATTTTTGGTATTGGTATTGCTGATGAACAAGAAATAAAAGAAATTGGATCTAACTATATTATGAAAGAATTTAGTGATAAAAATTTTCGTACAGATACAACAGTCTATGCTAGTTTGATACAAGAAACACATGAATATGTTATGAAAAGAGCATATGAATATGCAGCTTTAGGAAATAAATTAGATGAAGATGATATTGAACTAATGGTCGTAGATTCTGTACAAGCAAGAATTAATCGTGGTGACTATCAAGTAGATCAATATGGTTATGAACCAGGCGGTATACGAGATGACAGAGATGAAGAAAACAAATTAAAATTATCTAAATGGGGAGTTGGCAATTACTTTAATAAAGAACCTGATTATAGTGAATTACGTTTTGATGCAGAAAGTCAAAGTGCAAATGAAGAATTAAAACAAATTTATTACGACAGAATGGTTGAAGAAAAAGGTATTTATATCGATAAAACATATACCTGGCATCAGGTACAAAATATGATGTTAGATAAACTAGATATAAAAAAATCTAAGTTTGAATCTTTTCAAAAAGAAGATGCACTAATAGGCGATACTGTATTTTTAGAACCTGTTAATCCAAATGCAATAAATGGCAATGATATTTTATATCAAATGATATTTATGCCAAATCCAGAAGGAAAAAATGTAAGAACAATGATTGGTAAAGATAGTAACCCTATTACAATATCAAGAAAACAAATACTTGAATTATCAAAAAGTAATGATAAACCAGAAAATGAAACATATAATTTATTATTTTCTGCTTATAAAAGAAAACATGATATAACTACCCCGTGGTACAAAAAAGTTGATAACTTTTTATTTGCACCATCTGGTTTTGAAACTGTTCCATACGGCGTACGGGTACGCCCTATTGGTGGTAAACCAAATAAAAATGGTATTTTAACTAATTTATTAACAGGTGATTAGATGGCAATAGATAATAGTTTTAATAATTTATGGTACGACAATAATTTGTTTCCAACAGAGCCTGAACCTTTACCTAGAGGAAGAACATCATTAGAAGAAGATCCAACATATTATGATGCTGTTAGCGCAGCCTGGCAATTAGAACCAATAGGACAACTTACTTCACAAATAAAAAATCAAGGTTTATGGTTAAATGAACCAGAAGAAGTTATTCACGATATAGATGATCAATTAATAGGGTATGAAGATTATTTTGATCATTTTTTAGATGTACGAAATCAAACGCATTTAGATTTTATAAAAGAAAAAATTGAATATAATATTCATTTAAGAAGCGTAAGAGAAAGTCATGGCATAACGCCAGAAATCATTGCAGCATTTGCTGATCCAATTACATATGCTCCTATACCATTAGTTAAAGGTTTATCTTTTGGTAAAAGATTTATGCAAGGTGCAAAATACTCGGCAGGTTTTACAGCACTAGCAGAACCTATAAGACAAGAACTAGATCCAACAGCTACATTAAGCGAGTCAGCATTATATATTACTGGAGCAGGTATATTAGGTGGTGGTATTTATGGAGCATTTGGTAAACGAGGAGTTGGTAATGTTGGCAAAGGATCAGGTGATAGTCCTGGAGATAAAGCCAATGCAATGATGGAAAATTTTTATGATAGTGAAAATGTAAAATTACGAAGTGAATATTATAATCAAGACACAGATAAATTTTATAAAACTAAAAAGAAAGATTATAAATTAGAAAATAATAGTGGTGATGATATTACTATTAATGAAAAAAATAAAATAAATAACGAAGATATTTTAGAGTTAAAAAAAGGAGAAACTTGGAGAGGCAATACACTTAAACATGACACAGTAGTTGTTGATGAAGCAAAATTAAAACAAAAATTTGATGATGGTTCATATGTAGAACCAGATATTGCTGGAGCAAATCGTATTAATGAGTTTGATTCATTTGAAGATTATGTTGAATTTAGTATACAAAAGAAAATTATGAAAAATGATGGGACAGCGCCAACAGGTAGAACTCCTATTGAAACAGAAAATTTAATTAATGCAGAAATTTATGATGATATTTTAGCAAACAAAATAGGTAGAGAGACTGCTGGTAGAGGAAGCGTAGAAGATAGAAGTTGGATTGCAGAAAAAGTAGATAGAGCAATTACTACACTTGGCAGTCTAACTAATAACAAAATAAAAGATAGAAGAATAAGTAATGCTATTGCTGATTTTGCATTATCTTTAACTGGTGATGGAGCGACTGTTACTAGGGCATCAAAAGCTGGAATAGCTATTGGAGCTTCTGCTCTTATTAAAGCAACACAAAGACATTTTAGAACTATTGGTAATTTTAATCAAAGATTACAAAGAGGTTTTCAACAGTATAGAAAAGGTATAAATGAAACAAATGAAGAAACAGTTGGATATAATTTTGGTGCAACAGGCATACGATTTGGCGATGCTCTAGACACAGGTGCAAGAAAATTAGGATTTAAAAAAGGACAAACAGAACAAGTTAAATTTGGTGAATTTACTGAATTAATAACAAAAGCAATTAGAGATAAAGAATATTATGAATCTGCTCATCCAGTTATACAAGGATTAGCTAATGAAATAAAAGGCATCTATCGTTTACTTGGTGAAGAAGCTGAAAAATTAGGTATGTTTCAAAAACAAAAAGATATAAATAAATTAAAACAAAAATATATACCTAGAATAGAAAGAGCAGAAAGAGCTTTAAAAAATACAAAAGATAAAGAAATTAAAGAAATAGTAAAAAGAAGATTAGAGTATGCAAAAAATAAACTAGAAGAATTAGAAGCATTAGAAGATGATATTGTTGAAGGATTAGTTGATGAATTTAATCCTTTAGTTAATGATTATGTAAATAGAGTATATGACATAGATGCTATAAATAGAGATATATCAAATGAAGTTTGGTTGCCTAATGAAAGTATAGAAGCTATACAATATATGAAAGGTTTAAAAGATGGTTCATATAAAGGAATTATAGAAGGTATGGTTGTATCGTTTAGAAAAAATCAATTATTTACTGACATAGAAAAAGGAAGTCAAGTAGAAACTTTAAAAGGAGAATATGGAGTTGTTACAAATATTCGTGGTAAACAAGTAACAGTTAAATTTACTGATAAAAATGGAAAATCAAAACAAAAAAAATTTGGTGAAGGATTTTTAATTCATGTTAAAGGACAACAAGTAGGAAAAAAAGATAACATATATGGAAGAATAAAATCTTTAGACACAAATGGAGACATTGTTGCAACCATTGATGGCCAAGATGTATCTGTTGGTAGAACTAGATATAAAGTTAAAAGTCAACGATTGCAAGATTATCATTTAGAAGATATGAGGTATGTAAATATTCCACAAGCAGGAACTTTTAGAAGATTATTATATGATAATTTTAGAAAAGATCCGAATACATATACATATAAAAATGAAAAAGGCGAAAAAGTTTTTGTAGAAGATATAGGTGGTCAAAATGAAATTATATATATAAATGCAAAAGTTAATGACACTATTTCAAAAATTAGGAGAGATGGTCAAAATCTTAATATGGATGGAAACACAGTAGATGAATTAGGTTTAGATGGTAAAACATATATAAATAACGAAAGTGCATTTCAATCAAGAGCAATAAGACTTACAGATAAAGAATTAGAAGGATATTTAATAAATGATATTAATTATTTATTAAGGATGTATTCTGAAAAAATGCACAAACGCATTGCAATGGCAGAAAAATTTGGTGAAGCAAATGCTGAAACTAGATTATGGGATATGGATATGGATATATTAGAAAATATAACTAAAGATGAGTTGCCTGAAGCCAAAAGAATAATGACTGATCTTAAAGATAATAGAGATAAAATATACAATATCTTTAATACATCAGATCCAAGTAGCTTTATGCAATCAAGACTACCAGCAGCATTAAGAAACTGGGCTAGTACAGCAATGATGGGTAAAGTATTATTTGCATCTATTGTTGATTTTGCTCGTATACCTTTAGTGCATGGATTTGGTAATACCTTTAGATATTTAAATAGTAAACATATGTTTGCAGCAGATAAAACAGAATTTAATGAGCAGATAGCAAAAAATTCTTGGCTTGGTGATGTATATGATGTGCAAATGAACCAAGCTAATGCAAGACATACAGGTAATACAGAGTATAGAGTAGGTAGAGGTGAATCTATGTTTGGACAATACTTTGATAAGATAGTAGGCAAACCTTTAGAAGGACTTCAATCACCTTTTTATCATATGAACTTACTATCTGCCTGGACTCATAAGATGAAACAAATGACTCAGCATATTTCTACACATAGATTTTTAGAAGATTGTCAAAAAGTAGCTAATGGCACAGCATCTGAGTTTGATATAAGAAGATTAGCTCAATATGGAATAAATAAAAAAGATGCAAGAGGTATAGCTAAGATGCCTACCTATAAAACTACTAATGGTATGTTGTATACCAAAGAACAAGAATGGTTATCTACACCTAAAGGTAATCATTATGCAGATTTAATTAGATTTGGTAGTTTTATGGATGTACAAAGAACTATTATTACACCAAGCATTGCTGATAAACCAAATATGATGTTTGGTGTAATAAGAATTAGAGATGAAGGATTAGCAGATGCGTTTGATAGTGATGTATTTAAATTTTTAGGTGGATTTGAAAAAACAGAGTTTGGTGGAAAGTTTAATAATGGATTCTTAGCACTACCATTTCAATTCTATGCTTGGTCATTTGCAGCAAACAGAAAACTTATGTTAGCTGGGCTTTCAGGCCGAGAAAGAGATTTAATGTATGGAGTAATATCAATGATTGGGTTTGCAGCATTAGGAGATTACTTAAAAAATCCTATGTATTATCAACATAAATCTTCACAAGAAAGAATATATAGAGCAATAGAAATGTCTGGTGTTTTAGGATTACCTGGTGATGTAAACTTTATGTTAGAAACAATATCAGAAGGATTTTTTGATACACCATTAGGAGTAAGACCTAGCATAGGTACATCAGGAAGATTTGGTGATGCTTCATATCTTGATGCAGCAGGTGAATTTACAGGTGCAGGGCCAAGTTTGTTAATGGAAGCTATACAAGCTATAGGCGGAGATATGCCATTAGGTGAAAGATCCATGATGCTCAAACGCTTGTTACCATTTAATAATGTGTTATATTTAGACGGAATAAACAAAAAAATAGCCAATAGTGCTGCGGAGTTTTTAAAATGACAATAGCAACAGCTAGAAATAATCCTAGAAATACATATACAGCTACTGGTGGACAAACAGTATTTACTATAGGTTTTGAATTTTTTGCCACAGGAGACATTAAAGTATTCCGTAATGGCACAGCATTAACCTACAATGCAGCACCTAGTAGTGTGGCACAGTTTAGTGTACAAGGTACAACCAATGCTAGTGATAGTGCATACGAATTTGGAGCTGGAGGCACAGTAACTTTAGGTGGTGGTGCAACAGCAGATGACAGCATAGTAATTGTACGAGACATAACAGTAGAAAGAACAACAGATTTTACTCCAGCCGCATCTTTTGATGTAACAGCATTAAACAGTCAGCTTGATATCTTGATGGCTATGATGGCAGAGAGAGAGGAAAGTACCTCAAGATCAATTCGTCTACCATTAACAGAAACTACTACAGGTTTTGATATGCAACTACCTGTACAAGCAAGTAGAGCTAATAAAATACTAGAGTTTGATGCCGATGGAGATCCAGCTTGTACTATTACCTCAACTAATTTATCTGCACTTGGTGCTATTACTGGCAATATAACTACTGTTGCAGGTATAGCTAGTAATGTAACAACTGTTGCTGGTATATCAGCCAATGTAACTACATGTGCTGGTAAAGCATCTGAGATTACAAGTGTTGCAGCTAAAGCTAGTTTGATTACATCTGACTTTGTATCAGATCTAAACACATTAGCAGTAACAGATGTAGTAAATGATATCAATACACTAGCAACAAGCGATATAGTGTCTGACTTAAATACTTTAGCTACTTCAGATATTGTTTCTGATATTAATACATTGGCAACATCGGATATTGTTTCAGACTTAAACACTTTAGCAACATCAGATATTGTTACTGATCTAAATTTATTAGCTACCTCAGACAATGTAACCAACATGGCAACACTTGGAGCATCTGGTGTAGTAGCTAATGTTGCGACTGTTGCTGGTTCAATAGCAAATGTAAATACAACTGCTTCTAATATAGCAGGAGTCAACAGTTTTGCTGCAAGATACCGAGTAGCAAGTAGTGATCCAGGCTCAGACAATGATGCTGGAGATTTGGTATTTAACACTAGCTCAAATATATTAAAGGTTTACAATGGTAGTGCATTTGAAGATATAACTGGCTCTACCCTAGCAGGATTAACTGATACTAATATTACTTCACCTGCTGATGGCTCTATCTTGCTATACGACACAGGCACTAGCAAATACATTGACAATGTAATATCAGGCGATGCAACTCTAGCTGATACAGGAGCATTGACCATAGCGGCTGATGCAATAACAGGAGCTAAAATTGCAGACGATGCAATAAATTCAGAGCATTATACTGATGGCTCTATAGACACAGCACACATTGGAGATTTACAAGTAACCACAGCTAAGATAGCAGCAGATGCTGTAACTGGTGCTAAGATTGCTGATGATGCAATTAATTCAGAACACTATACAGATGCTAGTATTGATACAGCACACATTGGAGATGCACAAGTTACATTAGCTAAACTAGCAGCCGATGCTATACCAACACCTTTAAGACCAAATGCACAACC
>VMHT01037252.1_pt1 | contig 21205 bp, 29 predicted proteins | sample 4693611 | NCBI WGS metagenome assembly VMHT01 (sample SAMN12280063, study PRJNA550983) | marine metagenome | isolation source: seawater sampled from same location over 5 years 0.02-0.2 micron viral filtrate | place: USA: collected off the coast of southern California halfway between the port... ...
AATCCACCGACCTCTGCCAAGTATAAGCCGCGTAATGCGCCATGTAGGGCATAAATTCCTGCGGTATTAAAGTGCTTGGGGCGTCCGTCGCTGCTAAATCAACATCGAAAACTCTTTTGTGCGTAACAAAAACTACATTTGCGTCACCTGAGGACCCCATTACTTTTGCGGATCCATTTTTAACGTAAAAATCGGACTCCTGAACGTGGTTTCCCGAAAATGGTTCTTGCTTGTAAATTCTAAGAAATGTATCTATGTCTTCTTGCACTTTGGATACAGATATTGTAGGCTCAGGAGAACATGAAGTAAACCACCCAGATGATGGCACATTTGAGTCCACGTAATTGGAATACAATTTATCTCCGTGTTCTTCGCTTCCAATTATCCAGTATCCACCAGTGACGGTGGCACGTATTGTTGAAACTACAGATCCATTCTTAAATAATGAATACTTTGGGTTATTGTCCAAAGTTCCGTCTTGTACGTAAATTCCGCTTAGCGCGGTGCACATTGCATCCCCTCCCGTAACGGATAAATTGTAGGATAATACTTGGGACCCATCAGGAGACTCAACCGATGGTACGGATCCAGATCTTACTGTTCTAGCATCTCCGACCGACAAATATCTTTCCCAGTAATTTGAAGCTCTATAAGCTTTTTTAGCCCCTTGATTCCATAAGGCAACTAATCTTTTAAACGCAGCTGAAGTGCTTACGTATTCCCTGCCTATAAGGGCAAAAGTTAAATCCTGAAGTTCTTGAAGTGTTGAGTTCTGTGTAGACATTACATTCTAGTTGCTGCCATCCCATTGGGGTGCAGTATTTTTTTGTTCATCCAGCCAACAAAATCTTCGCTTGCAAAAGCTTCTTGACCGTATTGTTTTCTAAGCTTGTAGAACTCCTCCATTGGGACTGAGCCAACGTGAACGCCTAAAGAATCAGAGGATCCACCGTTAAATCTTTGCGCGGATTTCATGGCTAGCTTTCTGCGGTTGCCTTCCGCTTGCGCATTAAAAACACGTTGCCACTTGGATTTAATCATCTTTTGCATGGCAATTTCTACATCTTCGTCTGTGAATTCAAAGGACATAATAAAATAATTAAAAAGAGAAGGAGGGGGCATAACCCCCTCCTAACTCAATGTATTTAAGACGAAGGCTCGTCGGCAACTTCAAAGCCATCTGGCTCTAATCTAAGCTGAATGGTGTAATTCCTTATGAATTCTCCAGCCGAATTATCTTCGCTGGTTGATCTAGAAATTGTCATTTTAGCTGGAACGTCCGCCGTAGGAATAGCTTGATACTTATTAAAAAGTAACTCGGCGATTCCGTAAATAACTTTACGTGCGTCTCCAGAACCAGTAGAATCTGCTTCCGTTGAAGTTACTTCTGTTAATGCGTTTGCAAAATCAAGAGTTATGCCTGTGGAATCGGATGAATACCCTGTACCAAAGAACTCTTGGGGTTCGTTGTATGATGATGTGTCGAATGCCATTGTATTTTTTTTATTTAAGATTAATAGGGCTGGGGGTATAAAACCCCCGAACCCAGAATTAATTAGCTAGCAAGGTCGATGTCTGTAATCTTGCCAAGACCGTTTGGTCCCTTGCAGATTAGAGTACCCATGCAGTCAATGTAGCCACGAGGACCAGCACCGCGATCTTCAAGCATTGTGGAGCCCATAGAAAGAGCTTCACCCCAAGCGAGAAGACTTGGATCGAGGATATAGCCGCGATCATGCTTACCAACAGCCGATTCTGGCATACATTTTGGATTAGCAGTAATGATCTTGACGATACCGAATGGACCTCTGAAGAGCTCTACGTTGTATTCAACGACAGCTTCAGAACCTTCTACGTTGTAACGTACAGAAGTACCAGTGCTGTCAGCGCGTGTGAACTCGTCAACGATGTGGTTGCGAAGAGCAGTGTCTGCAACGAGGTGCAAGTCCTGAATTTCACCAACTTCATTGAAGATGCTTCCAAGAAGTCCAGCGAATTCGCTTTCAGTCAATGTACTTGCGTCTTCCTTGATGCTAGAAGTGGGAGTTACGAATCCAGAAGGAACCGCTGTAGCGTCATCCGAAGAAGCTGAATTATTAATCCAAGCTCCTAGACCTCTGCTCTTACCAGCAGCGCTACCTGTTCCAGCAACTGCACCTTGATCGCCAGCAATTGATTTCTCAATATCGCGGAGAAGCTGAGAAGCAGCTTTTTCTTCTGCTTGCTGTAGCTTTACAGGTGTTACTGAATCGTAGACCTCTTGCTTCTTAGAAACGAGGAACTGATCACGGAAGTGCTCAACTCTATTGTCTAGTCTAGCTAGGTCGCTGAATTGCTCTGCATCAGTGCTGCCACTTGCGGAGAAGTCAACGTCAACGCCTTCGACTACTGCTACATCAGCAGGGTCACGGAGGCTGTCAACTGTCCACTCAACCTTGTCGGCGGATACTTTTTGCTTTGAAAGCAGACCATAAATGGGTGCTTGACGTGGTGAAAGAACGGTAGTTAGGTCCAATAGTTCTTCTCTATTGGAGTTAAGTCCACCATTCTCGTATGATTTATCGAATGATAATGCCATAGTATTTGTGTGTTATATTGGGTTTTAAGTAGTTCGTTTGAACAATGAGTGTTTGTTTTGGATCTCTAAAGTCCTTAGTTCTCTAGCGGCTTTGAGGTCCCCTGTTTTTGCTGCGTTTCTTAACTTCTTGACTCGGACATCGCCCCTTGATTTTGGTGATGCAGATCCTGCCGCAGAATCCCTAGCTGTGCTAGGCAATCTTCTAGGCAAAGTAATCTTTTTTCCTTTTGGTGCAGATTTTTCGCCAGACATACTGTTTGCCGCGTGTAACAACTGATACTTCAGTTTGTATCCTACGCTTGGAGCAATGCTTTCAATTATCGCTATATCGGATGACGAAATCATTTCATCATACAATTTAGCTGCCTTTGAATCATTGTCCTGCAACCAAGTAAATTCGGACTCAGCCTTTTTCTGAAGTTCTTCCGCTTCGCCCATAGATTTTTCTATATTGCGAAGGTATTCTCTTTGCTTTGGAATATCTTCGTACTGATCCTGTAGGGATTCAACGTACTTAAATACATCCTGCCTAGAGAAGTCCTTCCCTTCGTGCGTGAAGTATTCTTCATCCCCTCCTAGCCACTTTTGATAGAACCTTATATTATTTTTGATTTTATCTTGAGCTTCATCTAAATCCCCCTGACTTCTTATATCAGCTAGTGCTGATTGAGGCTTGGCTATTTGTTGAATGCCCTCTTTTAGTGCTTGGTCCTTAGCGGCTATTTGAGACTTTAGGTCTTTGATCTGCCCAGTTAGCTCTCCGATCCTTTTACCGCTACCGCTTCCCATCTTCTTAGCTAGCTCAGCTAGCTTGTCTACTGGCAGTGTTTCTACTGCTTGAGTTGCAATTTCGGATCTAGTATCATCATCTAGAGCGTCCCAGTCAATTTGAGAAAGAACGTCTTCCTCGCCCTCTTGGACTTCCTCCTCCTCTGATCCATCGTCCTCTACTTCGGGTGCGTCAATACTGGACTCCTCAACGGGATCCTCATCAACGTCCTCCGTAGTTTCCTCAATTTCTTGAGTACCTTCGGGCTCTGTTTCAGCACTTGGATTAAGCCGTTCCAATCTTTCCTGACGAATATCATCAAGGCTTTTTGGTTCGGACGATTCTGTTTCCATCACTTCTTGTTCGGGGGCAGTGACGTTACCCGTATCTTTTGTATCTTGCATAACTACTTTTAACGCCCAGTAGAATGGCGATTAAAAAAATTATAGCACAGGTAATTTAATACTTGCCCTTTCGACCTTTAGGAGAGGACTTTTTAGATCCCCCTTTACCCTTCCATAGCTCAGTACAAGCTAAGTGCCTAGCTGTACCAGCTTTTGCTGTACTGCATTTGTGCCGTGCTCTAAATGATTTTCTAGCTGCTGCGCTGTAATTATGACCGTATCCTTTTGCCCCTGCATGAACAAGCTTTTTTTTGCCGTCTATGCAATAAAGCTTCATAATTTTTTTACCAGCCCTAGTGCTCCTTCGCACCTGACCGCAACTCATGGATGCCTTAGGATTCTTTGCCATTTTCTTCTCCCTTAAACAACTTGTAGAGGTAGTCATCCTCGACCATAGCCCCAATCAGTTTAGCGTCTGCTCTCTCGTCCGAGTCCAATTTGGACTCCAGTGCAGTAAATTTGCTCTCTCGGACTTCTCTAAGGAACTCGATCACGACCTTGAACTGATCGGCTCCCCTCAAATCCTTAAGCGCTTCCGCTAGATTATCTTTTGCTCTTCTCACTATATTCCTTCGGTAACAATGTTTCCTAGCTCAGCTGGTGCTGCACCTAGTCTTCCAATCTCAGCATTTTGCTCCTGAGCCATTTGTTGCTCGTATTTAGCGCTGTATTGCTGTAAGTTTTGAGCAAATGCAGGATCAGATTGTATCTTTTCCTGAGTGCTGGGCTGCTGTATGTACTCCTGTATAACTTGCAAGGCTAGCTCGCCGCCGTTGGATTTAGCTCCCACTGGAATACCAGCGTAGATCTTAGATAGATCCGCAGTAACGGTATCCACTATTTCTTGTTGAGCTTCCTCTGCGGGCTGAACAACTGCGTCCGTCATAACTGGATCAATCATGTTAGCCACGAATTCCTCGACCTTGCCTAAGTTAAATCTATTGGATCCAGATGTTCTAGCTAGCTGCAAGAATGCATCCGTTTTAGCTTTCATAGTTTCGGAGTCATTGTTTTGAGTATCGAAGGATACGCGGACATCGAGCTCGTCATCAATCGGTCCCCGAAGGAACTGAATTGGATCCGCCTGACCCGTAACCCTAAAGAACAGCTCATCGGGTCCATAAAGAATATAAGCCTTGTAGGAAAGCTTCAGTACACTAGCTATATGGGCAAGGAACTTGTCAACAATGGACTGCTGTCTAATTTGAGAATACGGACTTTCTGGGTTCAACCCAACTAAGTCCCTAGCTTCCGCTTGAACGTAGTTCTCAATCTCAATTCCCAGCTTGCCAGTATTAGGGACGTCCAAGAACTTATATGTATCGTTCTGGCGTACACCAATCCAAGCTCCAGCGCCCATTTGCTCTGGCGCTCTGCCTACTGGATGAAGGAATGGAGGAGATATTGTAACCGCTTGATTGTCGCTCCAGCCGTCTCTAACTATTTTAGCTTGCTTTTGAGGTCCACGAAGTATATCCGAAAATGTAGATACATCCTGAAGTCTCTTATTGTTATTAAACAGTTTTGTGCAAACAAATGGATATTGCTCGACGCCAGAAAGCAGCTCGTGTTTCAAAAATCCTTCACCGTATTGCGGACTCCATGTAGTAAGGTATATGCCCTCAGCTCCGTCCTTTCGGTCAATCATTCTTTTGTAGGTATATACAATCTCTACAACATCGTCGTATTCCGTAGAGTTACCAGAACCAAATGTCATTCCTCTGGATTGCGTAGAAGTCCTTTCGTATGCACTATACGAGGATGCGGAGGTATTAACTAGACCCCTATGGTGCTCAATTAGATCCCTGCCAATCTCTTTATCCCAACCATCGTTCTCAATGCTGTTCTCAATTTCGGGAACCGTTAGTAGACAACGAACATGGACTCTAGGCGATTTCTGGATATCGGATACATACGCTGGAAATCTAATCTCGGAATCAACGAACTTGGATTGCATGACGGGTCTAGACACGTCTTTCTTCACAACTGGAATCTCAGCTTTGCCTACTTCCCTTAGATCCTCAAGAGCCTTCATAGCGCCCTTCTTATCAACGGAATCAAAAATTCTGTCGAACAAAGCCATAGCTTCATCCTCCCTGCCTTCAGTCCCCAAAACTTCGTAAAGCTCTGGAGATATTTCGGCGATTTGCTCCAAGTCTATTGGTTCCTTATGTTTTCTCTTTTTTACTTCCCAGCTGACATAAGTAAAGGCTATGCCTTTTTCTAATAATGTATTCGCGGCGATCTCTGCTTGATTCGCAAAATCCTTAATATAGGACTCCCGCATCCATTTTAAAAATAAAGCTTTAACTCTAGCTTCCGTAATATCATTGCTTTCTACGGGATTAGCAGTAATGTTGCTCCGCGTTAGAGCGTTCATCATTATAGCTACGTACGTATTAATGCACTGCTCGATCAGGCGAACTTCTTGGTCCGATGCGCCGTCCCACGGAAACGCCGCTTCGCCGTGTTTTTGTAGGTCATCCGTTTTTCCCGCCCATAGCGCGTTCCGTTCATCGTAGGAATCTTGGCACTGCGCAATGTACTGAGACATGTCCAAAGAATCCGAATCAAACTCTTCTTTAAGGTCAGCTATATCTGGGGAGTCGGAGACGTAGAAACTTTCTTCTGTTTTTGCGTCCATTAGCTAGGATTCTAACATGTTTCTTTTAATTCTGTTACGGGCATTGCTTATAGTATTGTTGAACCATACTTCATCTCTGCCTAGAATTTCAATTAGTATATCACAAGGAATTTCTTCCATGCGGTTATTTGCGGCACGATTGAGTATTTCCCAAGCAGAATACGCGGCGCTATGCTTTTTTAGGAATTGAAGGGTAATATCCATCAACAAGTTTTTCGTGTCTATAGTAGTCCATTCCCTCGTAAGTAATGATTTGGCATCGAATGACGTTACCAAGCTTAAGGGATTTTTTTATATTTGAGGGGATACATACGGGAGTCTTTTTTGACAGAGTCCCTTGAAGTGTTTTGCATATAACAAATTTAGGATTATTCGGAAACTCTATAATCTTAGCTTTGATATATTGCGGTTCAATGACTTTGTCATCGCAATAATCTTTTATTTTCTGTATTGCGGACTCCGAAAGCTCCCCAGTTTTTTCGTCGTACTCGTCATCGTTGCAGATTTCTTTCCGTATTTTTCCTATTTGCATCGGGGTTTTCCCGAGTTCTTCACCTAGTTTTCCTTGTTTCATTAGTATCCTCCTGTGCCTTTGGCTTGTTTATGTAGGTTTTCAGCGTAGTGAATTGGACCATCTCCAGCGTTAGCTAGCCTTAGATAGCGCAGGACGTCAAAGAAGTCCTTTAGCGCATCGTCCACCTTAGAATAGTTTATTATACTTTGTATTAAATTCTTGCATTCCTCATGAATAAAGCATCTAGGTTTATTTACGGAATCTATTTCTGCATTGGGGTTGTAGTAGAACCATTCGTCTAGCGCAGTAATTCCAATTCTCTCGTTTCGTCCGTCCGAAGGCACGAAGTGCATCCCGCGCTCGCTGAACTCCTGAAATAAATCCATAGAGTTCAGGGTTTCTCTAGCAAAGAATCTGGAATCCCCTATTCTTTCAAAAACCTCTAAGCCCAGTTCTTTTTCCGCCTGATGAAATAGATCAATGTATCCTTCAGTATTGTACCCAAGTTTCTTGGATGCTGGACCAAATCGCCATTTTGGATCCCCGAATATAGCCCAGTCCCCATAAGTGTCATTATCGGGGAACTCCTTTCGTATAAATACATCTCCACCTGCATCTACGGCAGCCCATATACTAACGTAGTTACGAGCATCCGCTGGATCCACAACCTGATATACGGTGTATTCGGACGTATCCGTTATGTCTGGAAATGTCATACCGTGTGCATTGGGGGTATCGGACAGGACATTTACGGATGTACTGAACATAGGTAGCACTGTATTCATGCTATGCACTGGGACTCCATAAGCGCGGACCAAGATAGTCTCCCTAGTATCAGCCTTTAGATCCTTAGCGATTCTGTCGTAACCCCCAAATGGGTTTTCATCCGAATGCAGGTATACAACTGCTGCATCTCTGGAGTTGCTTTTCTGCTTTACTGGAACCTCCTCGTAGTCCAAAAGGACGGCGGGTTTTGTTTCCAGAGTCTCTGCGTCCGTGAGGTACTCCGATATAAAGGCTGTGAACCCGTCAATGGGAGTGAATCCCAAAATCATCTTGGAATCCCTTGTAGCTAATCTAAATCTAAGAGTATTGACTAGATCCGCAGTCCCCAAGTATTCGTCCAGCCAAGCCCCTATATTTAAACCCTTAGGCTTCTTGAACCCGAACTCAAAGCCCTCAAGGATGGTTTGATTATTACTGAACTGAGTATACGTCTTGAAGTCCACCCTAGTCTTGGTATCAGGAAAGATGAAGCTGGATCCAGTGAATCCGTTTTGCATACTAAAATTAATGTATCCCTCTATGCCCTTAGTCTTGCGCTTGAACTCCTTTGGCATCATTTCCCAAATAGCCGCTTGCTGGATCTTAACTGAGGTATCCGCATTCTGGCTGAAGCATACTACGTGTCCATCTTGGTTACTTGTAACCGCCTCCATTAGCATTTTTGCGCAACCAGTAGTTTTACCACTTCTATTTCCGCCTAGAGTTAGGACTTCATTGTAATCCTCTAGGGCTTCACGCATTCTACCCCACCCTTGAAGGTCAAAGCCGTATCTAAGAGGGTCATCTACGGAAGCCTCTATGCGCCCTTCGTGAGCCTTATGGAGCTCCTGAAGGACGTTGGGGTCATCTTCAGCCAGCAAAAGGATCTCTGAGTCGCTCGGAGCCTCTAGGATCGGATGATCTGTGAACTTAATTTCCATTATTTAAAAAAGAATTCTACAAACAAAGATGTCAGTACCCCAAATATAGCGGATAATATTATTAGTTCTAGTAGTTCTAACATAATTACTTGGACTTCTTGGGTTGCTCCGTCTTGGGAGCACTAGGCTTTTTACCCCAATTTATATCATCGTAGTTCTTTCGTTGCTTTGCGGGGTTATGCCCCTTTCTTGGTGCGCATCCTTTACCCATTTATATCCCCCTCGTCCCATATAATCTCTACATTGTCATCCTTGAAATCCAATGATGCCTCCCGAAGTAGCATTCTAGCTACGGAAACTGTCGTATAATCGGACTGCACTTCACCTTCCTCGTCTAGAACCACTATAAGGTAGTTCGGGTAGTGCTCCCCAAGTATTTCTTTTAACTTACCAAGAAGTTCTTCATCCATCAGTATCCTCCTTTGTTATAACTTCCGCCTCTATGGATTCTTCTCGAATTTTAGCTAGGCGTTTTTTTGCCGCAGAAAGTGTATCTTCGTAATCCTGCTGCGTATAGACCTTGCGTTCCTCAGTTATTTGAGACGCTTCCCCACGAGCAGTCATTGCTTGCCTTTGGGAGTTGCTCTTGGCTATGCTAATTTCTTTTAAATCCCTGAATTCTGGTATGTAGCCCCCGTCAATTCTTTCACGCAGGGCGTCAACAATATCCTCTTCTAGGGATTCTAAATTCAAGTAGCTCCTCGCCGCAAGCTTACCTCCTAGTTGTTTGAACTGCCCCATGTAATCCGCGTAGTCCGTTAGGACGGAGATTATAGTACTCCTGTTCAAGCTATGCTTTTTGACCATAGCTGTCTGAGATACCCCAATGGACGCTAAATGCAGAACCTTAGCCACCTTTTGGGGATTAAGCCTACTTAGACTCTTGCAGTTCGTAAGCGCTTTCTTTTCGCGCATTTGAATTATAGCGTCCTCTATGCCCTCCTGAAGATCATTTTGAATCTCCTCGAAGTACTCATTAACTGTATCTATTTCTTTCATAGCATTTGCCCTACAGGGCGAACCAATACCAGTTAGAATACATTATATATATAAAGGAAATGAACTAAACCAGCAGGTTATTGGTTTTATATCTAGTATTATAACATAGGTGTCAACAACGTAGCATAGTTTTTACCCAGAAACCCATAGGATTTCAATTTTTTTAAAGGGTAGTTTATATATTACTTAAAAGAAACGCGCAAAAAATCTGGACCCCCTCCCCCCTATGTGCTCCTGTGCGCGGCGAACGTCGGCAAAGGCAGGCAATCCGAGCTAAGCTACTATCACTCAAGCACTTAGCTACATCTAGCTATCTGGCTACTAGCTAGGGCTGTCATCTAGCCCGCTTCAGCACTGGCATCAGCGCTCATGAGCTAATGATTTATCCTGCTCGGCGGAAATGTATTCTCAGCACATCTCAGTGCAGTACATGCCATGCATTTAAGGGTTACAGCAGAGCTACAACGCATTACGTAAGTCGTTGATAAACACAGCATTAGAAGATAACTATCACAAGTGCCTAATAACCAAGCACTTAACGCTTGAAAGCTAATTATAGCTAATTTGCTCCGAACTATTGAAAAAAAGATGAAAATTTCTATTCACTGATATGCAATGGTTTACGACAGATTTTGTGCGCTCTAAAAATTATGTTATTGCATGTAGCTAAGATCTAGTCACCTTGATTGGCATCGTTCCTTGACAGTCCAAATGCTACCGACTCTGGTGAGATGCGCCAGATGGGTTTTCCGTCCGCAAGGACCTAAGGATCAGTAAGTGGAAAACTGCTAGACGAAAGTCAGCTCGATGACGTAGTAAATGGGACATAGATTGGTAATGTAGCTCCACTTCTGGAACGGTTGACAGCCCGTGTAAATTTGAGGTCGAAAGACCTCTCCACAGATCACCAATAAAATAGAAAAATATTATGAAAAATAACAGCAAAAATGTATACGAAATCGTTACCGAACAAGTCATCGAAAAGATCGAAGCTGGGAACCTAGCTCCATGGCTGAAGCCATGGAAGAGTTCAGCGCATCGACCTGCAAACCTAATCACCAAGAAACCATACAAGGGAATCAATGCCTTCCTGCTCTCATTCAATAACTACGATTCACCCTTTTACTTAACCTACAAGCAAGCCATTGCGAAAGGCGGAAACGTAATGAAAGGCGAAAAGTCCACCCTCGTCACATATTGGCAATTCCTCTACTTTAAGAATGAAAAGCTCCTGCCCAGTAAAATGCCAATCCCCGAAAAGGAGGCGATCGCGGACAAGAAAGTGCCACTACTTAAATACTACAGAGTATTCAATGTCGAACAATGCGAAGGCGTCGAATATCCTAAGATTGAAATCAAGGATTTGAACGAAAACGAAAAGCTCGAGGAGTGCGAAGAGGTTATTCAGGGAATGCCAAGTAAGCCAGAGTTCGAGTTCGGCGGAGATCGTGCATTCTACCGTCCGTCAGAGGACAGCGTAACAATGCCAAAGTTGGAGCGCTTCAACAGCTCAGATGAATACTACTCAACATTCTTCCACGAGCTAGCGCACGCTACTGGTCACGAAAGCCGCTTGAACCGCGAAGGCATCGAGAAGATCGCCGCATTCGGTGACGCAGTATATTCCAAAGAGGAGCTCGTCGCTGAGTTCACAGCCTGCTTCTTGTGCGGAGAAACTGGTATCCTGCAACGCACAGTAGATAACTCAAGCGCTTACCTCAAGGGATGGCTCAAAGCACTAAAGAACGATAGCAAGCTACTCGTCAGCGCCGCAAGCCAAGCTGAGAAAGCCGCGAACTTTATCTTAAACAGATAAAACCACAGCTCCATAGCTATTAGCTATGGGGCTTTCTGGGTGTAAGCACTCCGCTTATAATTAACTAATCAAATATCAACCAACTAAATATTATGGAAAAAACAAAAGAATACCAAGTTGTCACATACAAAACAGATAATGTCTTTGAAGTTAAAGTATCATTTAAAGGAGGAGGTCATCTGAATTGTGAAGTGAATACCTTCGGCGATGAACAGCAAGCTAAAGAGCACGCTAACTGGGCTATGTTTGAAAGCGGATACGCGGACAAAGTTGATTACGTCAGAGTAAATCACGTAATCTGGCACATCAAGAAAACAAAGTAATTCCACAGCTCCATAGCTATTAGCTATGGGGCTTTTGGGGTGTAAGCATCCCGCTTACGATTAACAACTAACCAATAAATATTATGAAAATGAGAACTACAATCACCCTCCGCAAACGTGAAGTCTATGGTAACGAGCTATTCTACGTCGTAGACATGGACCAAGCCAAAGCCCTAGCAGTCCTGACTGGGCAAAAGACTATCACGGACCGAAACATCGGAGCCTTAAAACAGCTCGGATACGAGATCCATTACATATTCTAAACCATCAACCAATAAAAACTATGAAAAAAATAATATATCAACTACATACGGAAGTGCAGGATGCACTTAACGAACCCGAGCCGCACGACTACTACGAAAGGCTCGTAAGAATGGAAGCCCTAGTAAAAAAGCTCAGGGCTACGAGCGAAGACACGATGATTCTTTCTCGGACGGCGTACAACAAAGGTTTCTCCGATGCAATGTCTGGAGATAACTTCAACCCGCCGTACAAGATTAAGGATGATCGACACGCGGACTACTCATTTGGATTTCAAATGGGATGCAAGGAATACGAATCATAACCAATAATAACATGAAAAAAGTCAGTAACAACAGTGTACTCAAGCGGTATATCTCTGGATCCAAAAAACGCGGAGAAAGTGATTACGCAAACATCAAAGGCGTCGATATTGCGAAAGCAAATCGCGCACAACTAGAAAGCTGGATATGTGAATTCACCGATCCAGACAGTATAATAACTACGTTTAGACAGAAAGAAAATAGAACTATGGAACAACAATACGGATATATGTTAAACATGGACAACTCAAGATTCGAGTCCTGCTGGGTCTTGGTGAAGTTCACTACGGATGAGGATTGCAACTTCATTGGATTCACGTCCATCACCTCCGACAAGGTGTTGGACTCCGACGATCTCGCGCACTTGGAAGAGTGGGTGGTTCAATCTAAAGGTAGCTGGAAGATTCAGATACTGGACAACAACTACAAACAACAAAAGGAAATATTATGAGCATAAACTTAATGGCATTAATTATGGTCATCATCCAAATCGAAAGCTCAGGCAATGATTTAGCTATCGGTGACGATGGTTTAGCATTCGGCTGTTTGCAAATGCATTCCGCTTACGTGCAGGATGCGGCGCAATACGCCAAAGAAGATTGGGTCCACGAGGACGCTTTTGACAGGGAAACGTCCATAGATATATTCATAGCTTATATGTCCAGATACGCCACGAAGGAGCGCTTAGGGCGCAAGGTCACGGCTGAGGACATAGCTAGGATACATAACGGTGGTCCAAACGGATGGAAGAAATCAGCTACGGACGCCTATTGGAACAAGGTAAGAAAAAATATAATTGACAGTAAATTAGCAAAAAAATAAAACAGCGATATGAAAATAGGAACAAAGACAGAAATGGGAATGATTGACTCCCTCAGCAAAGCAATCGCGGGCGTAGACGAGTCCATCGGAAGCACGAGGCATATTAAGGATATCCTTGAGGATATGCTTGGTATTACGGATGACCAATACAAATTGGCTAATGCGCAGATCGACGAAGAAAATCATCTGCACAGTTTATCCTCAAGTAAGGGGATTAACTTCAGGGGGTAACCCGCCGCGAAGTCGCTCGTAGTTAACTATCACGTTAGCTACGGGCGCATTGCTATATGAACTATTCATTTAACTCAAAATACGCCGAGAAGTATGGGCTTCAACAATCAGTAATGCTTCAATACATTATCTGGTGGGTCCTGCGAAACGGCGTCTACGGAAAAAACTTCAAGGATAACAGATTCTGGACGTATAATTCTGTAAACGCATTTAGACACGAGTTTCCATTCCTAACGCAAAAGCAGATAAGAAAATGTTTGCAGGATCTGAGGGAAGGCGGAGCTATACTGGTGGGTTCGTACAATAAAATGCGGGCGGATCGAACAAAGTGGTACACTTTAAGTGATGCACTTATGCTTGACGTCCAAAGGAATCCCACTTACAAATCTTGGTTAAGTAAGCATTTGTCCTCAAGGGCAAAGCAATACCAGTTAGAAAACAATAATAATAATAAAGAAACCCTTAAGGAGGAACAGCCATATGTATAAAGAAAAAGGAAGTAGAACTGACGAAGATGTATTGCACTACATCGAAAAAAGAAAATTAACATTCACGCACAACGAGGATTCATTACAGGTTCATTCCCTCTTGCATCCTTTGCCGCTAGTCACTTATCCAACTGGTAAATCAAAGGGCTACCTGAGGGAAGCTATAGAATTTTTAATGGACATGGATGATCGCCAAAAAGACGAAGAAAGACTTGTCCCCGTGTATAAAGATAAACCCGAAGTAATAGAACTATGAGTCATTTCTACGATACATCAAGCGGAGAGGGATTCCTCTCGGAAAGCAACACAGCGCCTCAAGCGAGAAAAGCTGGGCATTATCCAAGCGTAACTACAGTTTTGGGGATCGAAAAAGATTCTTTTATAGATTACATCTGGAAACCTAAAAAGTTAATTGAGCTAGCTAGGGAGTACCCCGCGCTTCCAGCAAATAAAGTAGCTGATTTGACCTACGGGACCGTAACTTGTGCATCCACTGGGAAGCAGATTCCCAGCTCGCAATTCGGTACAACGGTTCATGCTAGGCTGGAGGGATACGTTAAGGGCGAGACAATGGATTTCTCTGAATACGATTCATACGCTACGCCTTTCGTATCTTGGATGTCCAAAGAGGGGGTGACTGCAAAGTATGCTGAATACGTAGCATTCAATGACGATATTCGGTTGGCTGGGTCCGTTGACTTTATCGGGACGGACGCCGAAGGGAATTACATGCTTGCGGACTACAAGTGCAGATCGTGCAAGGGCTCAGGCAAGGGCAAATTTTACAATAAGGATTGTTCACAACTGGCTATCGAGGCATGGATGTTTGCTAGAATGCACGACCTGAACTACATCCCAAAATGCATATCAATTTGTATTGACGTTGATTCCAAAGACCATCACCACAAAGTGTGGAGTGATTTGGATTGCTACAAGGGCATTCTTCGAGCCAAGCTATTGACTACGTTATACTGGATGGATTTCATGAACGAAGACATTGGTCACATCTTGGAAAAAAAGAAAAGTATACTACAGGAGGAAATTGATATGACCATTCAGATCCTTAAGGACCTGAACTCTATATACGAGCACGACGATGCGTCAATATAAGGTAAGGTACAAGCACGGGGATATGCAGGATGACTACGTCGGAGAATGCATCAAGTGGGCTCACGACGAGAGGAGTGCGCTGAAGTTGGTATTCAAAAACAATTTGGATCGAGACGGTTTTGGCATCCTGAAAAGGGGTGCTCGAGGTAAGCTAATAGACATAACCGAGATACCAGCCCCATGATTGAAGTCCCTATAACCCAACAGCAAATGGAAATTGCGGAAAGCAAATCCGAAGAAATGGGTTTGCTAAAAAACTCAGTTACTAAGGGGGAGGGAAATATAGCTGGCTTCGTAGGAGAGCTCGTTGCGGCTGAGCACATTGGGGCTGAGGTTCAAAACACGTATGACTACGACCTCCTTCTCGGGGACATAAGGATAGACGTTAAGAGCAAGCGGGCTAAGTTTGCTCCGCTTCCTCATTATGATTGCAGTATAATGGGGTTCAATACAACCCAGAAATGTGATTACTATTACTTCGTCAGAATCAAGACGGACTTCACCGTAGCTTGGTTGCTGGGCGCTTACCCCAAAGAAAAATACTTCGAGGATGCTACGCTTTACAAGGCTGGAGATAACGATGCATCAAATAACTTTACATTCAGAGCGGATTGTTATAATCTACCTATATCAAAACTAAAACAAATAACATAAGGGAAAAATGGAAACGGCAACAACGGGAGCATCCATCAGCAGATTCATGCGGTGGGCGGAAGAAAAAATAGCACAGGCAGTCAAGGAGGACGAAGACTTTATTAAAAAAAGTGGCACTAATAATTTTTTAAAGAGCGACGCACATAGACCTTGCTCAAGAAAACTCGAGGACTCCGAAAGAAAGCAAATAATTCTGCATATACACGAGCTAAGAGATATGGGTATGAAAACTACCGAAGCCTGCAAAAGTGCTAAGGTGCATTACAGCACGTACAGGAAATGGATGATAAATTTAGACCTAAAGTATCAGAAGGGAAGAGTGGATTACTTGGGTTAACTTAAGACAACTGGTGTTGTGAGTAAGTCGTGAGTGCTCAGCAGGGTTTAAGCAACGCCCATAATTGGTTGCCGTTCGCCAGCCAGCTAACCGCGACGCGAACATTCGAGGGTGTAGCTCAGCTGGATAGAGCATCGGTTTTCTAAACCGACGGTCAGGGGTTCAAGTCCCTTCGCCCTTAATATTTTACTATGAAATATATCCCTCAAAACAAATTAGCTAAGTGGAGAAAAGAAAATACTCCAGCCGCCTGTCCTATACTCGGATGCCCTATGATTGACCCAGTAGTGGATCACTGCCATCGAACGGGTTTAATACGAGGAGTAATATCTAGGGAGGCTAACTCCCTAGTTGGGAAGGTAGAAAATTTCTTTCACAGGTATTGCGAGTCCAAGTGCGTCGGCACAAAACACGAGGCTATACATCGAGTTGCGGATTATCTCGGGGGCAATAAAACTAATATACTACATCCAGTCGGAGCCAAGCAATTGATATCCCGTTTTGCTAGAATAAAAAAGGAAGATCAGTTATTTGTTCTTAAAAAATTTGGAGCAAGAAAAAGTGAAATTAACTCTTGCGTAAACTCTAAGGAACGATCTATATTGTATGGGTCGTTAATAAAAAACACAACGAAATAAATATGGAAAAGCTACAAAAACTACAGGCGGCGCTCAAAGCCCCTAAAAACCAGCGTAACTCCTTTGGGGGTTATTCTTACAGAAGTTGCGAGGATATACTCGAGGCTTCTAAACCGCATCTATCTGAACTTAAGCTCGTTTTGATTGTATCGGATACGATTGAATCCACATACGACAGGGTGTACGTCTGCGCTACATCTAAACTGTATGACGCAGAAACCAATGCGCTCATCGCCGAAAGCACTGGCTATGCCAGAGAAGCTGAGAATCGCAAAGGTATGGACGATAGCCAAATCACTGGATCGGCTAGCTCCTACGCTAGAAAGTATTCACTGAACGGATTGCTATGCATTGATGATGCTCGCGATGCGGACGCAACGAATACTCACGGCAAAGATAAGCCATCACCCAAAAAGGTAGCTAGCAAGGTTAGCTCCGACGATATCATTTAACCCTAACAAAAGGAAAAAGCAACATGTCACAAACATACGACAACACAAATCGAGGCGCTGCCTTCGTAAACAAGCGTAAGGAAAAGGAAACACAGCCTGACCTTACTGGTAAGATCAACGTCAATGGAACCGATTTCCGAGTTTCCATTTGGAAGCAAGAGAGCGCTAAAGTGGGTAAGTATTTATCCCTAGCGATTTCTGAGTTCGAGGAGCGTCCTGCTACAGTAGAAGTAGCTAAGGAGGAAGAGCCATTCTAGGATGAAGAAACCCGAAATAGATTCGGGACTCCCAGACTCTGGGGAGCGGACAGCCTTCGATTCGGGGGCTGTCCGTGACTCCATGCGGGGAAAGGGATACCCAAGTATGATACCAACGGTAGCTATGATGGCGATGGCTAGGCGTTTTGAAGACGGAGCAACTAAATATGGTAGAGACAATTGGAAGAAGGGGATACCTACATCTAGATATTGCGACGCCGCCTTTAGGCACTTGATGTCTTGCAGGGATGGAGAAATAAATGAGGACCACTTCGGAGCTGTCCTATGGAATATGGCTTGTTGGATGTGGACTCAGCAAAAAATTGATGAGGGGTATCTTCCTCTTGAACTTGACGATCTATCACACTAGCATGGACTACATTGACAACTACAAAAGACTTCGGGGAACCCCGAAATCACAATCAGCGTTTGAGGAATTAGCTAAGCAATCAACAGTGCTTTTCGCTAAAGCTAGAGCGTCTGGTTTAATACAAAAACAAAATAAAATACATAATGGAACAGCCGTACTGCCTTCAAACGGAGAGGATATTAATCGCTTGCTTGCTTCTGCAAGGGGATAGCGATGTATTCGATCAAGTATCAAGCATCGTTCAAGAGGACGATTTTTATAATGAAAAAACTAGACAACTATTTAAATGCATCAAAACAATTTTCTCGAAGGGGCAAGTCATTGATGACGTTTTATTACTCGATGAAATCCGAAGCGCGAAAGTTGATGTTGATCTCTCGGATATATATAGCATCCAAGATTCTGCGAGTACTACGCTACCTGCGCTATCTTCTGCAAAGATAGTTTCGGAGAGAAGCAGAGCTCGTCAGTTACTTCGAGCTACTAGGTCAGCTACTGAGGATCTAACTTCTGGGGAAAGCTCCGACGAAGTTGCGGTTCAGCTCGAGGCTGAGATACTCAGGGCTAACAAAAATGTAGGATCCTCTAAGAATCTATCTGAGTCCGCAAGTAAGCTGAAGACTAAGTTTCAGCAGATGCTGGACGGGACGTACGAGGTGCAAAGTTTAAGTACTGGGATCTCGCACTTGGACATGAAGTTGGACGAGGGTGGCATAGGGAGGGGCGAGGTATTTGTTATAAGCGCCCCAACATCTTGCGGAAAATCACAGCTAGCCTTGAATATAGTTCTTCGCGCCGCAATAACTGAGAAAAAGTCAGTGGGTATATTTTCCTTTGAGATGCCATCCGAGCAGTTGACTAAGCGCATGATTCAAACATCTAGCGCAGTTAATTTAAAAATATTCCGTGAGGGAATGCCAAGCAGGGATCAGGCAGACAGAGTTTTTGCGGCTACAGACAGGATAAGCGCCGCGCCGATACATACGGAGCACTACGTTAGAAACGCGGATGACCTCAGGTCTAAGGCTCGGGCTATGAAGCGAAAACATGGCATAGAGGTTCTAGTAATTGACTACCTTCAGTTGATTTCATTCGATGCTAGAATGAGCAAGAACGATGGCATTGCGCATAACTCGCACTGCATCAAGCAGTTAGCCATCGAGCTGGATATTCCCGTAATCCTTTTAGCGCAAGTGAACCGCGAGGGAGCGAAGAGAGAGACAGGTCTAGGGCTATATGATCTCAAGGATTCTGGGGACATAGAAAACGATGCTGATATAATACTCCTGATGTGGGCTTCCCAATTTGGGGACGTTGACAGGTCCAAAATGGTGGACTCCAACGGAGTTAGCTACATCGAAATGAAATACAAAATCGCCAAAAACAGAGAGGGCGAGAGAGATACCGAAGGTGTCTTTAAATTCTTAAACCACGTTGGGAGATTCCAATGATTCACAATCCAAATACATATACATCTAGAGAAAGAATGAGCGATAATAGAGCTAAGCAGTCACTATTCAACAGAAACGCAGAGGAAGTATTAAAGCAGGGCTTGGGGGCGGCTACAATCGCTCTGGAAGCGCTCACTGACCAGAATAAGATTCTCAACAAGGATATTGAAAAATTAAAAGGGAAGGTGCGTATACTAGAGGATCGAGCACTTCAGAATCTAGAAGAAAGAGAATAATGCGCAATTACAAAAAGGAATACAAGGACTACCATTCAAAACCAGACCAACGAAAAAAGCGTTCGTCCAGAAACAAAGCTAGACGCAAAATGCAAAAAAGCGTAGGTAAGCGAAAAATACATGGCAAAGACATTGACCACAAGGATGGCAATCCTCTTAATAACCGTAGATCAAATTTGAGAGTCCAAAGTAAGGCAAAGAATCGCTCACGAAAGTGACAAACAAAAGATGTTCTAGGAAGTGATTCCTAGATAACGGGTTCTACGTCGCTGTTCCTACCCGTATTGTTGGGTCTTTTGAAGCCTCCACTCCATAGAGAGTGGGGGCTTTTTTCTTAGTCGTTTAACCTAGAGACTCTTCTCTCTACGTCCTTACCCCTGCCTTCTCTCCAGTAGTACAGCTTACCTACAAACGGAAGATACTTCACGGATCTCAGCTCGTCGATATCAAAGGTCCCTTCAGAGACAGCCTTGTCAAAATCCTTACTGAAGTCATCGAGCATACCAAACTGCGGCGGAGCTATAGTCTTGAGAAACGCATCCCCAAGACCTTCCTGCCTAGCCTTTACCGTAGTATACTTCGTTATGCCAAACATACGAAGAATGTTATTCCAAACTAAATCCTCTTCATCTATCTCTCTGTTAAAGAGAATAGCCTTCAGGACGTCCGCGCTTCCATTAGCTACCATAGCTAGGGTAGCTATACGAATGAGCTGAGTAGCGCCTTCAGCAAATGTTTTGCTGCTCCCCATCTTATTAAATGATTCTTGCCTGATGAAATCAAATTGCTTGATGGTATAGGACTTCAAGCTGTATATAATTCTAGCGTTTGGATTAGAGTTGTAGGACTCTGGCATTTCCGACAAAGATATTGGGGCTACGTTGGAAAGCCTGTTGTATAAAGCCTCGAGCACTAAGTCACTGTTAACCCCATTCTTTATATCAGCAATTGTTTGAGCACTATCACGTCCCTGATACTGCGACAGTTCCTTCTGTAATTTTTGAAACGCTCTGCTGTCCTTAGATTTTGTTGCTCTCTTGCGCATGTCCAGTAGAGCTGCATTTATATTTGTGTCCTTAGCAAATCCGTCGATGGCAGTAATACCAGATGCCTTGAAGACGAAGTCCACTGCCTTTTGAAAGGACTTGCCACCGTCCTTAGCTTCAATGGTAACTAAGTTCTTCATGCCCATTACATCCTCTCTGCTTAGAGTTTTGTTGGACAATCCCGCTTGAACGGTATTTACGAGTCCGTTTTGGACTGCGGAAAAGTAGAAGTCCCCGATCTGAGTAATAGCGGATCCAATGTTACCCATAGCGGCTATATATCCAGCGTTCTTGGCTCCGCGTATAAATCCGTGTTGCTGACCATGCATTCCGAATCTAGCTTCCACTGCATCCTGAACGATATTTAATCCTTCTTTGCTTAAAGTTCCTCTTTGCAAATCCGCGTCCAGCATTTGCCCTAGAAGTCCAGACTGAACTCTCTTGCCCTTCTCCATTCGAGCCGTGCCTATGAGCTTAACTTGATTGATACTGGAGATCATGGACTCCACATAGGTATCCAGCGCTTCTTCAGAACTAGCGTAGAACTTCTTTCGTCTATCCTGATCCAGAACTTCAATAGTTCTTTGGTTTACTGCATTTTGATTAACCCCACCAGCTCCGCGCTTAAGTATTTTATTCTTAGCTAGGTTCTCTAAAAACACTTGGCGCTCAATTGGATCAAGCTCTCTGCCGTTGAACTTCTTCTTGGCATACATGTCCAGCTCCCTTTCGATTTCATTGTCGTAGTGAACCCCCTTGTAGGAATCCTGCAAGCCAGCCAAGTCCTTGACCATTCT
>VMHT01028073.1_pt1 | contig 21204 bp, 29 predicted proteins | sample 4693611 | NCBI WGS metagenome assembly VMHT01 (sample SAMN12280063, study PRJNA550983) | marine metagenome | isolation source: seawater sampled from same location over 5 years 0.02-0.2 micron viral filtrate | place: USA: collected off the coast of southern California halfway between the port... ...
AGCTAGTGCTGGACGGAGGATCTGCTCCCATACGTCAGGCTTCATGTCTGCGTACTCGTCCATTACAAGAAACTTCAAGGAAACACCACGCATTGTCTCTGGCCTGTCGGCTCCTTTGAGACTAATCATGGCCCCGTTGACCAGCTTGATCTGTAGATTATTGATGTGGGCACCACTAATCACAGGGTTTCCTAGCTCCAAGAGGGTTTGCCACATGATGTCTCTTGCTTGGCCCTGCGTAGGCGCAACGTAAAAAACTTGACCTCTGTCAGATTGTAGTGCGTTAATAATTAACATCCAAGCAGCCAGACGGGACTTCCCTGTTCTCCGTCCTGCAGCTACTACCTTGAACCTAGTAGGATCAGAGTAGACTTCCTGCTGCCACGGCAACAGTTGTACGTTAAGGTCTGTCACTTGGGCTAGTTACAAACTCCAGCGTCTTCTGAGTTATTAAACTGAGAGTCACCACAGCCGTACTTACCGTCGTTGTCGGTGTCGCAGGCTCGTTGCCACGAAATCATGTCAAACGATAAGCCTTCAGACCACGGCACGTAAGTTTTACACCACTGGTGTGATCCTACTGTGTAGTCGTCTGACACTACTGGTACGTAGTCACGCTTAGTCCAAGGCTTTTGTACACGAAAGAACGTGTCTTTGTTACCCATCAGTTGTCTCTTGAACAGAGAACTACTAGGCGTACTGATGTAAATTTCTTGGTTCTCTGGCAGGGTGTACGTAGATCCGTCATCGTAGTTGATAACAGTTTCTGCTTTTGCTCCCACAGCAACCAGTGACATGAGAAATACTGCTGTAAAACCTAGTACCATTTCGTTGATAGACTTCATTGTATAAGTTCTCCTACGTTATTTAGGGCTTCTTTAAACTCTCTTGAACCACCAAAGTGGTAAAAGATTTGAGGAATACTCCTCTTGCCACTTATGGCTTCTACTAAGTCCCAACCGGCTTGACCTGGAGGTATGTGGACGTACTTGTACTTTAGCTCGTGTTCTTCTGCTAACTTCTTAGCTCTACGACACGCAGAACACCAATCAGCACCGACTATAGTAATCATGTGGTTGCAGTATTAAACGAGAGTCCAGTGTAGGTTAAATCAAAGGTTATTAACGCAGTGACATCACCTCCTGCTGAACTAGCTACTCTTAATCTATCTGTGGGTTGTAAAATAAACATAGCACCGTTTGAAATCTCTAAGTAATCTTTGGAGGTTAGCGGTTTAGCGTTAAAAATATAAAACTTGGCAGTATATGAGCCATCTCCGTCAGTATCGTTTTCTACAAAGGCTGTCATGTTGTTTGTAGAGCCGCCGTGGTTACTCAAAAACAGGTAGTTTATGTGTGCAGAGTAACCGTTAGGCACCTCAAAAACAGTTGTTGTGCTTGTTGACGTTAGCGTTACGCTTTTTGTAAATAACATTAGGAATACGTCCAGATTACAGGGACAGTTCCCCGTGTATCAACGTGAATAAAGTCACCAGCGACCCCTATGCCAGTAAATCCCATAGATAAAGCTTCTCTTATTAACGTGTACCGATGTGCAGCGTTTGTTGTTTTTATGTCTGCTGCAATGCCTTGCGCGTGGGTTCCCGGTACGTCCTTTTTAGCTTCTATGGGGTGGCTAGGGCTTCTGTAGCCGCTGGTGATAACAAAAGGGAAACCGCAGTTGTCCCTGAGTTGGTCTAACTTGAGTAGAAACTCTTCCTCCATACGGTTCTCACCAGTATGTTGACAGTTAAACTCTTCTTTTGTGAAGTTCTTCATATTACTTTACTTCGTACCTGCGTCCTTCAAAAGTAAAAGTTTTTTGTCCGTTCTTTTTAGCCTTGCCGTAGGCTTCTTGGAAAGCCTTTGCAGACTTTGATCCTTTTTTGTACACAGGATAATCTTTTGGGTTTGTTCTTTGGTCAGAAGATTTAGCTTTTGCTTTAGCTTTTGCTTTAGCTTTTGCCTTAGGTTTTGCTTTAGGCTTGTCTTTTTTATCTGACATAGCTGAAGTTACAGCAAGTGTTCCTCCTACTCCCGCAGTAGCGCCGGTGACGTTACCAACGCTAAAAGATTTCCTAGCTGTATCTCTAGTAGCTCTTTGACTTTTTGTCACAGGAGCTATCTTTTTTTGACCCGGAGTTGGCTTAGTAGTTACATCTTTAACGTGTTTACGCGCCTCGTCAACTGCTTTTTTACCATATTTTGTTATGGCTTTTGTTACTCCTTTTGAGGCAATAAAACGAGCAACTACCATTACTCCTGCTACTATAGGTGCTGGCATCTTAGTTTTCCTCCTCTTGACACTCTTGACAACCGCAGTCACAGCCTGAAAGTTTACTCCTCAACGAGTTCACCCTCAATTGTGCTTCCGTCTTCAGTGCCTCCAAGAATTTCTGTGCTTCCGACACCAGTGATGTTAATCTGTATTGCACTTCTTCCATTGTCTTTTACCACCTCTTTTTCAAATGCACCTACTGGGAGTATTCTGTCCATCACTAGCTTCCACGCTGCTGCCTGATTCTTGTGATCGTGGTCTAAAGCAGCCTCAAAGATAGTCTCTAGTACCTTAATGGACTTAGGACTAGCTAACATCCTAGCCTTGTACTCATTAATTATAGTAGCATCACCCTTAGGTCTGCCTACTTTACCTCTAGACCCTGCAGTTTTAGCCTTGATTTCCTTTTGCTTAGGCCTACCTCTGGGTCTCTTTTTAATATTAATCTCTTTTCTAGCTGCTGCTTGGGCTTCTAGGGTGTTTTCTTTGGTTTCTAGGGTGTCACCTGACGACATTCTCCTGTATCCTTATGTTTAACGCTAGTTCGCATGAGTCCCCTGCTTAGGTTGCAACAGATGAGGGGATCTATACGAACTATACAACACTCAATCTTTAGTCCCGCACCTGCTTCACTAAATACATCCTAATATCTACCTTATATTATACCATACTTTTACTCAAAAGTCAAGCTTTATTTTATGTAAATAGTACACAAGCTATACTATAGGCGCACTGATTTAGTGCATTTGTGTCAACACAGGGTAAACACGAGGTAAAACAAGGCGCTAGGTAGGGCATAAGTAACATGAATAGTCCCTATTTTTTTCTTAAATTTACCTTCTGGTGTGCTGAGGTAGTAACTACATAAGATAGCACGCGCGTCCACGGCCCCGCCCCCGCGACTGAAGGCCACCCCTGGAGTTATCCACAGGTTATCCACAGGCTTACCCACAGAGTTATCCACAGGCCCACACGCGTACGCACACGCGCAGGCACACACGGGTGCACACGGGCATACGCATGGGGGTGCAAGTGTGTGAGCCAGTGTAGTACCCACTGGATCCTATCTGGAATTGCTGTGTTACCTGTGTTACTTGTGTTACCTAAGGTGCTACCGTACGTGTTACCACTGACCCCCAAGGTAACACTTTTACGGTAACACTCTGCATGTCCTAAAATCATAACCTGTTGGTATTGTTAGACTTTCTAATGTTGGCACAGTGTTAGCATGTATTCCAGACAAGTGACAGCGAAAGCGCCAACGATGGTACGCCCATCAAGGGTAACGTGAGTAACGTAAGATCGACCTCTCCCTCGAGGGTTCTAAATTGGGGCAGTCGTCAACGGACGCCGACAGCATCACATGGGCTACCATGCGCTCTAGGTCATCCACCGACACAAAGACTGGCAGTAGCCACCACGCGAAAGCACGGGCTAGCCAACGGGCAGACAATCCACGGCAACAACGGCACGGGCGAGTAACACGGTGGCAACATTAGAGGGCATCAGCGTGCCTTCCAATGTTGTCATCAATAGGGAATAACACTATGTACACAGAAATACTTGAAGCATTATTCATTGTTATACCGTTTGTATCAATACCGTTTCTAATGTTTGTTTGGGAGAGATAACACAAATGCGACAATCATTTGAACCACTACGCATAACGATTCATAAATACAAAGAGCACAACTGCTGTACCGTTGTGGCGCTTGCTTGTACTATGGATTGGTCATTTGGCAAAGCGCACCGACACATGGCAAAGCACGGCAGGAAGCCACGCAGAAGCATGTATTTGTCCAACTGGTTGCCAGCAATGGAAGATGCGGCAAACAAGAGCGGCAAAACAGTGAAGCACATGGTCTGCTATACTGGTATGACCATAGGCAGATTTGCCAGAGAGAACCCAAACGGTACGTTTTACGTACAAGTGCGAGGACATGCGCTGGCAGTAGTTAACGGACAGATGCAAGATTGGACAGCACAAACGGCAGGACGCCGAAAGATCGTAAATTGTTACAAAATAGAGGGTTGATTTAACAGTGGGCACCACGTAAGGTGTCCACGATTAAACCAACGCAACGCAACAGAGGAGCACTAATCATGTGCAAACAAACAGGACGCACAGTTGTAGCGCCAACGAAGAAGGGTGCACGGGTTTGGTTACAAGGGCTTGAGTCCCTAGGCTGGACAGGTGGCACACGGTACAACGTGGAGTTTCACGCTGGTTTTGTGACACTCTCACGCAACGCCGATGGTAAACGCAAGGTGACACCTAGCAAAGGTGGTGTTATTGACCTTGAGTCTAAGAAAGTCGCGCAGGTGTTCGACGGTTGCGCGTCAGTTGTTTATAGTGTAGAATCACAATCAATCACCATCAACAAGGGGTAACACCATGAAAATTAAACAAGTTGGGTCAAATATGACAGAATTGCGTTTAGAAAATGTGCACGTTCTGTTTTCATACGAGACGCCGGTTGCGGCTTGCATCTTTGGCGCTGGATTTGTACGTACAGCAGAGCGCTACAGTCCAACCACTACACGCCACATAAACAAGTGGCTTGACGGGGTAGACGCCCTAGAAGTACCGCAGGCGAGTATCGACGCCTTAGTTAACTACAGAGGAGAGTAAGACATGGAAAACGTAACAACACAAACAATCCTGGGCCGTCACACTATAGTACGCCACAGAATGACAAAGAAACGACCTTTCTCGACCACTAGCGGCAAATGCTACCGAGCGTTTCACGCTGGGCGCTGGTCAATCTATGTCGCCAAGTCAACACCAGCAAAGCAGGTAAACATCTCAATCAAAGACAAATAGGGGATTGCGTTAGTGGTGAGCCTAGGGTACGCTCTGGGTTCACTGCTAAAACAACCGAAGTGTTTAAGTGTGTTTCTCGTCTGCTAACGCTTGCTGTAGACTCCCAAAGGGATTAAGCGTATGCGGTAGGGTGTAACCTACGTCGAAAGATAGCAGGATTGATCCCTTGTTTATCTGAAGAGCGAGAAACATTCTTAAACACTTCAAACAACCGAAGAGGGTAACACCATGACAATTGGACAGATGATTATATGTTACAAGACAGATGACGCTTTTTATGCTGGCGTTTATAAACTAGTACAGTTGGGGCTGACCTTTGAAGCCTGCGACCAAGACTTAAGCATCAGACTGACAGGAGGGTACTAGTATGGAAAGCGATATAGTATGGCTTTGGGGATTCGGTTGCCTAGTGGTGGTGACTTGGCTTATCTTTAGCGAGGACACAAGCGCATGAAACCGACAGTTTTGTTTTTGTTCAATCACAGCGAGTACGCATTGCTCCCGTGGTTGCGTAACGGCGACTTCAACGTGGTGACTGTGGACTACAGCGACACAGACCACTCCGGTCACCATCTCATGCAGACGCACGGGCACGGGTTCATGCGTCTGAACATTGACCTAAGCAGGGACGACGCCAAGCAAGCAGTGGATGCAGAACTGTCTGCCCTTGGCTTTCGTTCGCCCAGCGTCGTCATTTCGTTTGCCCCGTGCACTGATCTCGCTGTGTCGGGTGCGGCTCACTTTGAGCGTAAGCGACAGGCAGATCCAGAGTTTCAGAACAGGGCTGTACGCATGGCGAGACTAGCGGAGCAATGGGAAGTACCTTACGCAGTAGAGAACCCTGTGAGCGTTCTAGCGACCCTGTGGCGTAAACCTGATTTCACGTTTCACCCGTGTGACTTTGCGAACTACTGCCCAGACGGTCCACACCCAGAGTTTCCTGGCGTCATTCCAGAGAAAGATTTGTACAACAAAAAGACTTGCTTGTGGACGGGTAACGGGTTTACACTACCCCAGAAGTCGGGGTTACCAGCGTTGCAGCACGATAATCCTGGTCACGTTAAGCTGGGTGGTAAATCAGCACGTACAAAGTACATTCGCAGTCTTACCCCACGGGGATTTGCTAATGCGCTTTACCTTTCAAACTTTTACGGAGTAGAACAATGAGCGAGAACGACGTATACAACGATTACAGCCATTGGCACGATCGTACTGGACCGTACAAGCGTGTGGATTACATAGAGTACACCCACGTGTGCGATGGTTGCCACGAGATTGTCGATAGTGTAGACACAGACACGGGACTATGTGACAATTGCACGTACGAAGACCAGATGAACAAGTTTTACAAGTATTCACCAGATGAATGGGGAACAGAGTTATGAATGACTACAAAGAACCAGACTTATCACAGGAACAGATGATCCAGGATATCTCAGAGTACGAGCTAGGCTTCATTGGCTTTGCTGAGACACTAAACATAGCACGTACTGTGTTACGTCAGAAGTACAGAGACATGAGCTACAATCAGCTAGTCAAGGCATACAACCAAGTATTTGGGGGATATCCAGATGAGATGTAAAGCATGTAATGTTATCTTAGATGACATAGAGACACTAAAGAAAGACGCTAAGGGAGTACACTACGATATGTGTACAGAATGTTTGACAGCATCTATTGCTGCACACTGGGAACTAGAGAACATGGAGTCAATAGATAATGACGGTAATATTACACAGGATGATATCTTGACATTACAGGAAAACTATGATAATATATACTTAAGTATTACTAGAGATTACTAAAGTGTATAAACTAAAGAATTAAACTAAAGGATATATACTAATGAATACTACTAAAGATGATACTAAAGTTACTGAGGAGAACTTATGGTACGATTGTGAGATCATAGTATACGAACATCAGTCAGATGGATCACTGGAGGAACTATCCCGTATTCCGTTCATGGGCGCACACATGAGGCCAGAGCTAGATCGTGCAGTACTCAAAGTTATTGAGGCGCTGAAGGATGCCTACGAGTTTCACCCTGATGGGTACATATCAATCAAAGTTGTGAATAATTACGGTTGGGTAAACATCTAGTTGCAATCAGAGGAGGAGCGTGTTATACTATAGATGTACTTTCGGGTACAGTTAATATTAACAAACGAGGATTATCTCATATGTCAAGTCAAGTAATTGAAGGAACGGTGAACTTCTCAAACGTCACCAAACACGACGTATACAACGGCCAGGACACTGGAACGTTTAGTCTGACCATTACCATGTCAGAGGATGATGCTGCAACGCTGTCTGCACAGGGTGTAAAGATCAAGGAGTACGAAGGCAACAAGCAACGCAAGTTTAAGTCCAAGTACGACATTGGTATGTACACTGCTGAGGGTGATCGTTACGAGGGTGAAGTACCGTACAACTCCCGTGTGCGTCTGAAGTACAAGACAGGCCCAGCACACCCAGTACACGGTACTCCGGTGTATCTGGAAGCTGTCAAGGTACTAGAGTTAGCAGAGGTGTCAGAAGAAGCTGTTGATTTCTGATGGAGTCTAAATTCCTACACCACGAGGAATGTCCCAAGTGCGGTAGTAGGAACAATGTGGCGGTCTACTCTAACGGTGGTCGCCACTGTTTTTCTACCGGCTGTGACTATCACGTAAACGGTGAAACAGGAGATGAAACTGAAGTGTCAACACCTAGCAACCTAAACATGGGCGGTGTGGTAGCTGAGATTACCGACAGGCGTTTGTCTGCCAAGACCACTAGGCACTATCAGGTCACGGTGGAGTACGACGCTAACGGTAAGATAGCTAGGCACTACTACCCGTACTACGACGTAGACACTGGTGAGCTAATTGCTGCCAAGTCTCGCGTAGTCAAGACCAAAGACTTCCTGTCGTCAGGCACGATGGCTAACGCAGGTCTGTTTGGTCAGAAGCAGTGCCGTGGCAGAGGTAAGTACGTCACGGTCACTGAAGGTGAACTGGACGCTATGGCTGTCTACGAGATGTTCGGACAGAAGTACGACGTAGTGTCCCTCAGGTCTGGTGCGTCTAGCGCATCAAAGGAGATCAAAGCACAGCTAGAGTGGCTTGAAGGGTACGATAACGTAGTCATCTGCTTTGACCAAGACAAGGCAGGAGAGTTAGCAGTAGAACAGATTAAGGATCTGTTTAGCCCCAACAAGCTGAAGATATGTAAGCTACCTCTGAAGGACGCCAGTGAAATGCTGATGGCTAACAGAGTCCAGGAATTTACACAGTCTTGGTGGGATTCACCTGTGTATCGTCCTGACGGCATCATAGCAGGTAACGAGACATGGGAAAAGTTAGTAGCCAAGCGTCAAGTAAAGAGTATACCTTACCCGTGGGACGGACTAAATGAAATCACAAGAGGACACAGACCCTACGAGTTGGTCACTATCACCAGCGGAAGTGGTATGGGAAAATCTCAATTCATACGAGAACTTGAGTACGACCTGCTGCAGAGAACTTCATCCAACATTGGTGTACTTGCACTGGAGGAGGACGTTGCAACAACAGCACTGGGAATCATGTCGGTGGCATCATCTCGACGATTACATCTGGAAGAGGATTCACCTGTCGATGACCTTAGACCGCACTGGGAATCAACAATGGGATCAGGGCGTTACTACCTTTTCGACCACTGGGGTTCAGCCTCGGCAGACGAGTTACTTTCAAGAGTCAGGCACATGGCAAAGGCTTGCGACTGTAAGTACATCATCCTCGACCACCTATCAATCGTCGTTTCTTCTCAGGAAAACGGAGATGAGCGGAAGGCTATTGATGAGATTATGACAAAGCTACGTACACTGGTGGCAGAGACAGGAATTACTTTGTTCCTGGTGTCGCACCTACGTCGTAGCTCTGGTACAGCACACGAGGACGGTGGACGCATCAGTCTACAGGATCTCAGAGGTAGCCAGAGTATCGCACAGCTATCTGATATTGTCATAGGTATGGAACGTGAACAGCAGCATGAGGACGAAGACACACGTAATACAACCACTGTTCGTATCCTGAAGAACAGGTACTCAGGTGAAACTGGGCCTGCGTGTTGGCTACGGTACGACAAGTTTACAGGGCGTATCCACGAGTGCGCTAACCCTAATCCACCAGAGACAGAGTTTTGAGTGACGAAAAATACTTTGTGGTAGCGGAAGAATACGCTTGTGATGGAGTGTATATAGATCAACTTGTAATGTCAGGATCAGAGGAAGCCTGTCGGGATCGTGCTTTTTTAATAAATTTTAGTGGTAGTGATTACCAGTACAGAGACGCTAGGGTTTTTTCTGAGGAAGAATACGAGAAAGAATATGGATCGGAGGACATAATGGATCAACCGTACAAGTTACATCTCAAAGATTACCATGAGTTTTCTTGGGTAGCCGCAGCGTTAAACTTTTTTAGTAAACACTACGAAAACAATCGTGATCCTCTTGGTGATTGTTATTACGACGAAAAAAAAGCAAAGGAAGTGTTTGACAGGATAGAAGAAGAGTTTTTAGAGTATTCTTGGGAAACCCATAAACAAAAACACAGGGATGGAAATTATTACCTTGAGTTTGAAGACAATGTTGAATCCGGTTCCTACTGTTCTTCTGACTGGATGGTAGAGTACTACGACAAAGAAGAGGCCAAGAGCCGTGTAAAAGCGTGGTATTTATGTAATACAACAATGGAAGCTAACTGCACAAGAATAGCTATGCACTTAGATTCGTATACTATTGAGGAAGCATTACACGATACAAAGCTGTACGGAGATGCTTGCGATAGGCTGCTGACCAAAGAGGAAATGGAATCATGCGCTAGTGATGTTGTAAAAAAGTACAAAGAGTTTTACAGAACAGAAGAAGGTAAAGAGTGGATCAACTCTGATGACTAACCTAGTCTTCTGTGACATAGAAACTGATGGACTAGATCCCAGTGTTATCTGGTGTGCTGTCTGTCTACACAACGGAGAAAGCGAGGTAATATGCAATGAGCAAGATTTCAAGGATTACGTGGCTCGTAAAGCGCCAGTTAACTTCATCTTCCATAACGGAGTTGGCTTTGATGTTCCTGTGGTTGAGCGTCTTTGGAACTTTACTTTTGACAGGAGTATGGTCACTGACACTCTAATCCTCTCTAGGCTTGCTGACCCTAGCAGGTCTGGTGGACACTCTCTGCGTAACTGGGGAAACATCTTAGGCTACGCCAAGGGAGACTACGAGGATTGGACTAGGTTGACTCCTGCCATGATCGACTACTGCATACGTGACGTAGAGTTGACAGCAGCGGTTTACAATAGACTACGTGTGGAGCTAGACGGTTTCTCACGGGCGTCACAAGACCTAGAGCACGAGGTACAGTGGATCATACAGGGACAGGAGCGTAACGGGTGGCTGCTGGATCAGCGACTGTGCCACACGCTGTGCGCTAGGTTCAAGGAGAGTATGTATGCTATTGAGGAAGAACTCCAGAGGGTGTTCCCACCTATTGTTGAGGAAAGGTGGTCTGAGAAGACAGGCAAGCGCCTTAAGGATAAGGTTACGGTCTTCAATCCTGGCTCCCGCCAACAAGTGGCTGAACGACTTGAAGCTAAGGGTGCGATATGGTCGGAACTCACGCCCAGTGGGAGGCCGCAGGTGGACGAGAAGACACTTGAGGAGAACAAACATATACCGGAGGCTGTGCAGGTCTTAGAGTACCTATTGTTACAGAAGCGCTACGCTCAAGTCTCCTCTTGGATAGAACACGTTAAGGACGACGGAAGAGTACACGGTAGGGTTACAACAAACGGTGCAGTTACCGGACGCATGACGCACCAGACCCCAAACATGGCGCAGGTTCCTTCAGTTAACTCACAGTTTGGCAAGGAGTGCCGTGACTGCTGGATTGTACCAGAGGGACGCAGGCTAGTGGGTGTTGACGCTAGTGGACTAGAGCTACGTATGCTGGCTCACTACATGGGAGACGAGGAGTTTACTAATGTCCTACTTAGAGAAGATATTCACACCAGAAATCAAGCTGCTGCAGGACTTGCAACTAGACCTCAGGCAAAGACTTTCATCTATGCTTTCCTATACGGCGCAGGAGACGCCAAGATTGGAAGCATCGTCGGAGGAACTGCAGGAGATGGCAGTAAACTTAGGAGGCGCTTTCTACGAAACACACCTTCTCTTGAAGCTCTACGAGAACGAGTTGGAGAAGCGTCTAGGAAAGGCCACCTCGTTGGACTCGACGGAAGAAAACTCTGGGTCAGGTCAGAACATAGTGCACTGAATACCTTACTACAGGCAGCAGGCGCTATCGTTATGAAGAAGGCTCTAGTGTTACTAGACGACTACGCAACACAGCACAAGATTGACTACAAATTCATAGGGAACGTGCATGACGAAATACAGTCGGAGGTGGTTACAGAACAAGCAGAGAAGTACGGGTGGCTTGCAGTCGAATGCATCAAGGCGGCTGGCATTTCTTTTGAACTCAGATGCCCACTCGACGGAGAATACAAGGTCGGACAAACGTGGTCGGAGACACACTGATATGAAAACTAACGATAAAACACCACCTTACGTGGTTAGAGAGCCTAATAGCTACGTGTTTGAAGAAGGTGAATGGTGGTACACTGGTTTTAAAGGTGGAAGATATCGTGCCTCTGCCCAACACAGGAAGAACAACAAAAGAATGTGGGTTAACGGTAAGTACATAGCTAGTACACACCCGTTGCACAAACCAGGAAGATACAAGACGTTTACTGACGCAGCTTTTGACAGTCTAGCGAAGTACGAACTGAGCCGTGAGGGACAGGTGTACATCATAACCAACCCTAACTTCCCTGAGTGGGTCAAGGTAGGCATGGCTGTGGACTCAGAGGACAGGCTCAACGGATACCAAACGTCGTCACCGTTCAGAGATTACTCGCTGTTCACCAACTGGTCTGTGGCTGACCGTCGGTCTGCTGAGTCAGAGGCACACAGTCTGCTAGAGAAAACTTATGGTCGTAAGGGTGAGTGGTTCAACTGCACACCAGAGCAAGCCAGAGACTCTATTGCTGAACTAATGGAGCAACATAAATGAAAAGTATTTACTCGCTAGTAGACGACATCTACGCTGTGGTTGCTTCCAAGGAAGTGCCAGAGGACGTAGACCTCTACGAAGAGATAGAAAACTTTGGCGAAGGTTGCAAACGCCTTATGACTAAGCTGTTCACAGAGCAACGTGACGGACGCAAGCTACGGATGTCTAACATCGGGCGCGACGACAGGTATCTGTGGAACGTAGTGAATAACTCTGATGTGCAAGAGGAGATGACACCTAACACGCACGTCAAGTTTATGTACGGGCATCTGATTGAAGAGATGCTTTTATTCTTAACCAAAATATCAGGACACGAGGTGACTGATGAACAAAAACAGTGTGAAGTTTCGGGTATTATCGGTCATATGGACTGCAAAATTGATGGTGTTGTCACTGATGTTAAAAGCACTTCCACTTTTGGGTTTAAAAAATTCAAAGACGGAAGTCTGGCTTATGATGACCCGTTTGGGTACGTTGCTCAAATTAAAGGGTACGCACACTCCGAAGGTGAAACATCGTTTGGTTGGTTAGCGATGGACAAACAGAACGGACACCTGACGTACCTCATGTACGACTCTGCAGACACGCAGGCTCCGGTGTACGACAAGATAAGCTACGACATAGAGGAGCGCATAGAGCACATAAAAAAGCTCGTAGAGCAACCAGAGTGGCCTCAGGTTTGTCACGAGACCGTACCAGACGGCAAAAGTGGAAATCAAAAGCTCGCCGTTGGTTGTTCTTACTGTCCCTACAAGTTTACATGCTGGCCCGAAGTAAGAACATTCCTGTACTCAAGTGGTCCAAGATATTTAACAGAGGTGTTCAATGAGCCGAAGGTCGCGGAAATCCAAGCACGGTAACTTTAGGTCGGGGTTTGAAGAAGATGTTGCAAAGCAGTTACAACCATTTGGTTTTAGTTACGAACCGTTCCAAGTCCCATACAGGATTGAACGAAAGTACACACCAGACTTTGTGTACGAGTACAGAGGACGGACGTATCTCATTGAGTGCAAAGGATACTTTCGTGCAGGAGACACGCAGAAGTATAGAGCGATCTCTAAGTGTCTCCCGGAGGCACAAGAACTCATCTTTGTACTGATGAAGCCTAATCAGAAAGTGAGTAAAAGTACCAAACTTACTATGGCTGAATGGTGTGACAAACACAATATTCTATGGTATAATATAGATACACTTAAGGAGTTGGTTGATTATGTCTCTGACACTAGAAGAAATTAAGGAGCGTCTGTTGCGGTTGTACGACCCTGACGATCTTCTGGAAGCGCTACAAATCTCTGCTGAGGAACTACTGGACAGGTTTGAGGATAAACTCATACGCAAACTTGACGAATTTCAAGAGGAGCTAGAGGAAGAATATGCAGAATGAGTGGAACATGACTGAAGACGACTGTGCAAAGCTTGAAAAGGACTGTGAAAAGCTGCGTAAGAACTGTCAGGAAAGTAGATCCATAGACGATATTACTACAGAGGAGTGGGATAGGATGTCTAAGACCTTCATAGGTAAGCTGCACCACCCTCAGGACAAGCACGACCCTGTGGCACAGCCAGATCACTACAACAAGGGAGCTATTGAGGCCATTGAAGCAATCAAGGCGTCTATGCACCCACAAGAATACAAGGGATACCTCAAGGGTAACTGTCTGAAGTACCTGTGGCGTTACGAATACAAGAACGGCATAGAGGATCTACGCAAGGCGCGTGTCTATCTAGAGTGGTTAATCAAGGAGGTTGCCTTGTGAAGATCATAGAAGGTAACTTTGGTAACAAAGAGGACGAACGACAGGAAATACCTACCTCAGAGTTTCTGTCGGTTTTCGTAGGCAAAGCACTAGCCAACGAAGCTGAAGGTAACAAACCTAAGGTGGTAGTAGTAATGTACGAGGACGGTCAGATGTTTGAAGTAGCGTCCAACGAACAATACCCTGATGGGGTTTACATGCTACTACAGTTAGCAGCACAGGCAATCATAAACGAAACACTAGGAGTAACAGAATAGATGGACGCATACCAACAGTACATACACAAGTCACGGTACGCTAGGTACTTGCCAGAGGAGCAACGTCGGGAGACTTGGGAAGAGACAGTAAACAGGTACATCAACTTCTGGGTAGACCGTGGACACCTCAACGACTTTGACGTATCAGAGATATTCAAGGCAGTCCATGACCTAGACGTAATGCCCAGCATGAGGGCGCTGATGACCGCAGGAGACGCACTGGAGCGTGACAACGTAGCAGGGTTCAACTGTAGCTACCTACCCATAGACCACCCTAAGGCCTTTGACGAACTCATGTACGTGCTTCTGTGTGGTACAGGCGTAGGCTTCAGTGTCGAGCGTCAGTACATACAGAAGTTACCGGAAGTTGCGGAGGAGTTTCATGCAACCGATACAGTTATTAATGTTGCGGATTCAAAGATTGGATGGGCGAAATCGTTTAGGGAACTGGTATCACTGCTGTATACAGGTCAAGTCCCACAATGGGACATTAGTAGAGTACGACCTGCAGGTGCCGCACTCAAGACTTTCGGAGGTCGTGCAAGTGGTCCAGAACCTCTCGTTGATCTCTTCAAGTTTACAGTTGAACTCTTTAAGACAGCATCTGGACGAAAACTTAGCTCCATTGAATGCCACGATCTTTGCTGTAAGATTGCTCAAATCGTCGTCGTCGGAGGAGTCAGGAGAAGCGCCCTTATCAGCCTCAGTAACCTCACGGACGACAGACTCCGAAGATGCAAGCACGGACAGTGGTACATAGATGAACCCCAGCGTGGTCTGGCGAACAACTCAGCGTGTTACACAGAGAAGCCAGACTTTGAAGCCTTCCTCAACGAGTGGACTAGCTTATATGAATCTAAATCTGGAGAACGAGGTGTTTTTAGCAGAGTCGCAAGTCAAAAGCAAGCTGCAAAAAATGAACGAAGAGATGCTACCTACGATTTTGGAACTAATCCATGCAGCGAAATCATCCTCAGACCCTACCAGTTCTGCAATCTTTCAGAGGTTGTTGTTAGGCCACAGGATACACTCGCAAGTCTCAAACGAAAAGTTAGGGTTGCGACTATCCTTGGGACTCTTCAGGCCACCCTCACCAACTTCAGATATCTCAGAAATATTTGGAAACTAAACACAGAGGAAGAGGCACTACTGGGTGTATCGTTGACAGGCATCATGGATCATCCAATGCTGTCAGGCAGAGGAGACAAGGCCAAGCTGAAGAAATGGCTTACGGAGATGAGGGAGGAAGCAATTGAAATTAACAAGCAGTGGGCAGAGAAACTGGGTATCAACGCTTCTACCGCTATTACTGCGGTCAAGCCTAGCGGCACTGTTAGTCAGTTGGTCGATAGCGCTAGTGGTATCCATCCTCGTTATAGTGCACAATACATACGCAGAGTACGCGCAGATGCTAGAGATCCACTTTGTAGCGTCCTAGAGGCCGCAGGAGTGCCTGTGGAGGACGATGCGATGTCACCCAGTACTAGGGTATTCTCCTTCCCTATTGCGTCTCCTGAGGGCGCTGTGACAGCCTCAGACATGGGTGCTATGGAACAGTTGGATCTGTGGGAGATATATCAGGACTACTGGTGTGAGCACAAGCCATCAATGACTTGCTACTATAGGGACAACGAATTCCTGGAGGTGGGACAGTGGCTGTACAACAAGTTTGATAAGGTCAGTGGTATCTCTTTTCTACCTTACTCAGACCACACGTACCAGCAGGCACCTTATGAGCCTGTGGACAAGGCCACCCTCAAGTCGCTACAGAAGGGTTTCCCCACTGAGATCAACTGGGACATTAATGAAGCCTCTGATATGACTGAGGGTAGCCAGCAGTTAGCCTGTACAGGTAACAACTGTGAACTATGACATGAAGAATATGGAGTAACCGTTAGACTTACCTACGTCCTCTGGCTTATCTTTAGAGTCATGGGACGTAGGTATTCCTTCAGCTTGCATCTTCTTGATGCGTTCCTTTGACTTCTGGCACATACTGTGGTAGTCAATGGATGTGTAGCTTACTGTGTGCTTGTCGTTACTCATATGTTGATCCCCGCCTTCCGCAGTTCTTCGTTTTCTTCTTTAACCTTCTGCTTTGCCTCGTACTCTAGCTTACGTTCAGCGCCACCCAAGAGCCAGTAGTATGCTACCTTTCCTAGAATTGGTAACTGTTTGACGGCATTAGCCACAGCTTTTTCGCCTTTTTCGTCTTCTTGTATCATACCTAAAACACCTTTACCTACTCTATCCGTAAGGTCTTGAACCGGTAAAGACACGGCCTGTTTTACGACAAACGATCCTACGTTTCCTTGTTCAAGGTATCTCTCTCTGGAGTATTTACCCCAGAACAACAAAGACATTAAAGTTTCGTAAACATCATCATCAAAACTCTCAGGATCTAGTTCACCTTTAGTGAGGAAGTCTTTTGCTTGCTGTACTGTTGCACCAGAAAGTCCCATAGCCGCAGAGTACCGTAGCAAGTTTGTCGTTGCCTCTATTTTCTCTTTAGGACCACCAGCCCTAAATTTATCAATCATATCCCTCCGCATCATATCAATCTGTTTTAAAGTAAAAGTTTTTAATGCGTAGAACACTCTTCCGTTTGGTGAGTTAAGGTAATACTTAGGCATCTCTGATAGCGAGATAGGTTGAACGTCTGACAGTTCGTTCCACAGCATTAGCTTTACGTTGTCTGTCATTCTATCGTTAGCCAGATCGTCAATCAAAGCAGATACATCGTCGCCGTGTGTGTCTCTAAATCTCTTAGCAGCAGCCTCTGGATTTTTCTTAGCAACCTTAGACCACTTATGTAAAGCAGCATTCATAAGAGTTTCTTTACCTAGCTTATCAATCTGGTTAAATCCTGACCACTTAAAAATAAACTCAAGACTTTTTCCTGTTCCGTTTATACTAGACATTTCAGCAGCTACTTGATTAATAAGGCCCATGTCCTCTACCGTAACTGTCCTTTTTCCAACAACACTTTTTAGAGTATTGATTAGGCCGTTTAAATATATAGAAGAACCTAAGTCTCCTAGCTGCGTCAGTGCTGCATCAAACTGCCCAAGCAAAGTAGCGTACTGAAAGTTCTTAAGTCCTACTATAAATGTACCAGACGCCTGTTCTCCTAAACCAAACCGAGCCGTCAGCATCGCGGTAAGCGTATCAAGCTGGTCAGTGTCCATGCCCTCTTTTGCTCGTTGTGCAACGTAACTAGCAACACTAAGTTCTGCGTCAACTATTGTAGTGCCCTCTTTGTTTACGGCTTGGTTACCAAAAAACTTACGTTTTTCAGTTTCTCGTACTGCACGAGCTACGTACATGTGCAGAGACTCAGGCGCACTATAGTAGTACTGGTCAATTACGTCATCCAGTTCTTCTATTTTTCTTTGCTGTGCCACGGCAGGACCACCCCTACCTGCGCCGCGCTGTCTCTGCAAATACTGAGATACAACTAAGCTGATTTCATCGTCATCCAACTCTCTCCAACTTTTAAAAGTAGTTTTTAAGTTTTTATTTTTTGACGCAACGTATTTTTCCAGGACTCTCTCTACCTCGGCTTTACGTGTTTTACCTACCGCGTTTAGCAGTCCGTCGAGGTCTCTGACAACACGAGGAAAGTAGTTGTTTCTGTATTCAACCTTGACGCCAGCGTTAGCCAACCCTTCGTACAAATCGTTTAGAACACTCCGAACATTCTCTATCTCAGGTAAAAGTTCCCGCATTTCTTTTGTCGTGCTTTCGCCAGCAATCGTTTTTGCTTCGTCTATGTTTCCGTTAAACAACGCACGTTGAAAACTCTTAAACTCAACTGGGTTTTTCTTGTTGGCTTTTGCAGCGCCTGTGATAAACTTCCCTAGTTTATTCATAGTTTCTGCTGTGTTAACGTGCAAGTCTTTTTCGTATTTACGTAAACGACTAAATGTTTTTTTGTCTATGTTTTTTATTACGGTGCTAATAGGGGCAGCTAAAGTATCAAACGTTTTGCCTAGCTTAGATGTAGACGCTAATGGATTATCTAACGCTGCGACAATTTTAACAGCAGATTCAACGTCAGGTATTACAGGCTGTCGAGATGCATGTAAAAGCATGTTGTCTAAATCATTTGTGGTTAGGTTAAGTTTTTTGATAGAAGACGACACAATAGTTTCTTCGTCTAAACCAGCAACAACACCTTTGGCGTACTCTTGCTCCAACTTGTCTACTGTTTTGTTAGCGTTCCTCTGTGATCGTGGCGTAGCCTGTTTACCCACAAGTCGATACGCAACAGCCCTAGTATTGTCTTCAGCTTTTTTAACAGCCTCAACACCCCGACGAGTTACAGAAACACCACCTTTTAAAACAGCTTCTGTAGCTCTAGGAGCCACTGCGCCAAGTGCCGTCATCATACCAAATTCTACGGGGTCAAACTCACCTTCAACTAGCTGTTTAGCAGCAGCAGTCTCAGCGCCAATACCGGCACCAATCGCAGCCTGTGTTATTCTCTTTTTAACCATTGGACTAGCGGTAGTTGGTGTCATCAAGGCACCTGTCATAGTACCTAGTATGCTGGCACTGGTGCTTTTACCGTTGTCTTCTTGCCAAATAATAGTCTCAATGTTTTCTAACTTTGATGCAAACTCTCTACGACTTGCCAAGTATTCCTTGCGCTCTTCGTAGTCTAGGTTTTCAAAGTCAGCACCGTACAGTTCTGCAGGAGAACGATACGTGGGCAAGCCGCCTTCAAAGTCTATGTTTCCCATAGGCATGGCAGCTTCTAAGGACAAACTCCAATCTTGAGCGTCAGTGTACGTAGTATCGTAAGCTAACTTAAACTCGTCCCACCAGCCGATGTCCTCTTCAGGTTCGTCTTCTGTAGGTTCTTCGTCTAAATACGTAATTACTCTTCCTGCAGAAACTGGAGTTTCTTCATCTAAATATGTAATAGCCATATTAAAGTCTCGCGCGACGACCATTTATTATAACAAGTGTGCCTTCCTCTAAACCTGAAGCCAGTGCTTCGGCTTCCGTATCAAAAGTTGGCGTACCTTCAGGAACATCTTCCGTAACCTCAGTCTGTTGAAACTCACCGTCTTTGATTCTAGCCAGCGTTCGTTCTCTTGCTCGTGCTTCTGCTTGTTCTTTAGTTACGTCTTCTTCACGAATTAAGTCTAAGTACACAGCCGCCCAAAAAGCCTGTGCTTTAAGTTTATTTTCTGAGTCTAAGTCTGAGTATCCATCGTCTCCTATTAAAGAAATACTGCCCAAAGTTAATTCTGTTTTTGTTATGTTAACCCTTCCTTCTTTTTTGTCTGACGTAGTTACTAATTTTGTGGCGTCAGCAGGCAGAGATGTAATTTGAGTAGGGTCGTTGGGGTCTTGGTACGCTCTACGCTCTACGCCGTTAACAGTAATATCCCCGCCCCACACTGGCTTTCCGCCCTCAAGAACATACTGATCCATGTCGGCTGTTTGAATCTCAGTTTTTCCTCCGTCTTTAATCAGGTTCTTTGCTCCGGTAATCGTGATTACTCCCAGTTCTAACAACTCTGCAGCTTCTGTTGCTTCTGGTCTGTTTAATTTTCTAGCGTTTTCTATAAAGGCGTCTTCTTCGCGTTGAGCCAAAGCTTCTGTAGCTAGTTTAGATACAAGAGTAGGAGGAACATCTTTAAGTTGACCGGCGACTACTGCTTGACCAAACGCGGTATCAGACAAATCACTGGCAGTAACAAACGCTTCTAAACCTTCTTGGCCTTGCTCGGCTGCTGCTGCAGCTTGTCTAGCCGTAAGTAAAACATTTCCAACCTGCGCGTCTGTGTACATGCCACTTTCTACGTCATCAGCAAGGTCGTCTGAACCCATAACCCTTAGCTGTTCAGCAGCGTTTTTTCTTTTAGCGCCTTTTTCTACTAGGGTTTGAGTATCCATCGCTCCTTTAAGGGCAGATCCTGGATCTTTGTACTGTCCTGCAAGTATTCCAAGTATGCCACTAGAAATTGATTCTGAGGACAGCCCAGCCGCCACAGCTAATTGGTTGTACCCAGCTAAGTTTTGACCAGTAGCCATATTAGTGTTAGCCAGTTCAGCACCTTCACGGAATATTGTAGCAAGATAGTCTTTGTCTTCTGCATCTGCTTCTTGTGCTTTCTTACTCAACATTCCAGGATTTATTCCACTACCTGTTGTGTACTGATCTACAATTTTTCTAGCTTCTTCTATTTCTTTTGCTTGCCTGCGTTGCATCAGCCCTTCACTAAGCTGTTGGCCCATAGTTTGACCAAACGCTTGTATGGGAGCACCGATTGCTTTGCCTTGAGCCAGCCCTGACTGCGCCAGCATACCCGCTATTGTACTGTTAGCCATTAGAGTCTATCTCCTTTAAGACTTGGAAGTAGTCTACCATGAGGTATCCGTTGTCGCCTGTAGTAACTGCAGAAGGAATTAACTTTTGAATTTCTTGAGCTAAAACACCAAACGTAGGCGCATTGTCCACAAAGTTTTTAGCTTCTTCAGTCCAATCCCACACATAAAAATTAATGCCGTTTTTGAGTGTTTTAACTTTAACAATATTTTCTTTTAAAGCTACATCAGAAGACAACCACCAAGGTTTTCCACCAGCGCCTGTTCCAGACAAGAGTCCACCAAGGCCTCCCAAAACACTTCCGTAAATACCGCCGTACAAATTAGCAAGACCTGTGCGTTGTCCTACTAATCCTTGGATGTTTCCTAGTTGTGCTTCAAAGTCAAACTCTGCTTGTTGCCTTCGTGCTACATCAGCCATACTAGCTACGTTGAGTGCAGGACTCATGGCAGACAAAAGTGCTGCCTGCGGTGCGTAGCTTTGCTTCAGAAACTGTCCTCCTAAGGTCGCTTGCTGTTGTTGCTCTGCTTGTGCCTGTTGCATAGCGCCCAGCATGGCCGTGTTTTGTGCTTCAGCTTGTGCCTTAGCCATTGTCAGTTGTTCAGGAGTTCCACCAAATTGGTTAGTTGTTACACCGCCACGACCTTGA
>VMHT01212448.1_pt1 | contig 21190 bp, 30 predicted proteins | sample 4693611 | NCBI WGS metagenome assembly VMHT01 (sample SAMN12280063, study PRJNA550983) | marine metagenome | isolation source: seawater sampled from same location over 5 years 0.02-0.2 micron viral filtrate | place: USA: collected off the coast of southern California halfway between the port... ...
ACCCAGCACAAGAATTGCCCACACTGTAAGAACTAAATATTTCATGCATAGTCACTCCAGAACTCATACCACATTTCTTGTAAAATGCAATCGACTTCAGTTTTATCTTTGTGTGACACTAAATGCATTTTAGGCCTCATAACTTCAAAAAGTTCATCTAAACACTCACATCCACCAATCGTTGCAGATACAGCATCGTAAAACTCTTCTTCTAAGTCCATCGCCCAAGCTTTAACTTTACCCATAACATATACCTCTTTCTCTATTGTATATACATCCTAACACGATTCGGAAACGATGTCAAGTGTTTTTGTGAAGATTAATAAAATAATCTGCATCCACTACGACCAGAGGTTTATGATTGTTTCTTTTGATAAAGACTACTGGTTCATACTTACCAGAGTTTTCTGTTGCCTGTTTGTATGATTCCCAGAGATTTATTTTCTCTTGATTTTTACATTCGATTGAATATGGAAAACTTTCTCGTGCTGCTCTTGCCATGATAAGATCTTCACCACCAGCACCCATAGAACGACTCTCTATGTCCTCTGGGTGGATGCTCAATACCTCAATGAGTTTATCACGAACCCATTGTTGGAATCTTCTACCCTTTGCTTTCGCCGATTGTGTTTTCATCATTTACCATTCTTCCACAATCACAAATATCACATCCACACCGACCACATTCTCCAGCATAACAGTGACATTCGTGACCACATGATTCGCAACTATTCATCATCGTACTCCTCGTCATACTCGACCTCATCTTCCATATCATCATCTAACTCATCACCACAAAATGGACAATGCACTACATTATATAGTCTTTTGTCCATATTGTGTTTTACGGAAAATTCTGCTTCACATGACAGACACACAATTAATTTCATTGAATTTCACAAGCCCCTGCCACACAAGCAAGTTCTTGTGAACCAACTGTCATATCCATAGATTCATAATCTGAAAGTTTACCCCAATCAACTTGTTTAGGCATCTTTCCAAGTAAGAACTCATATCCTTTTTTATCACAATCTTGATATGGTGCTTGTTGATATGTGTGTTCACTAAATGGTAGGAATGATACACCAGACATCCAATCAAAGTTTTTATACACCCATGCACCAACTTCCATCCACTCATTATCCTTGACTGAAATAGTCACAGATGGTTTATGCTCACACCAATGTTTCTGATAGGTCAACCACAACTCCAACTGTTCAATAGCAGACATATCTGTTCTAAATACTGCGCCCCTATCTACTTTCATTGGAAATGAAAATACAGATGTGTTTGCTGGATTCATTACATCATCCTCAACTGGAAATCCAATATCAGTCATCATCTTTGTCAATGGATCTTTCTTATCACCACGAACAGTACGAATGTAATATGGATTGTGTCTTGCGTGAATACCAGATGCAGCATCAACGAGTTGTGATACCGTACCAGATGGTTTTACACAAGTGACTGCAGCAGACTGTGGAATACCCAACTTCTCTGCCCAAATTTTATTTATCTTAACTGCTTCTTCTCTCAAGTCATCAAGTAACCCACCAAGGTTTTTCTCTTTACCATTTGTCAAAGTACAATCCATGATACCAGTAAGTGAAACACCAAGTAGTCTTTCTTCTGAACAATTATTTTTCCAAGCTGCAGATACATATTTAAAGTTTGTAAGTGTGGATTGAAATGTGCCAAGTATGGTTGCAAGTCTTACTTTTTCCATGAGAGACTTTCTATCATCAGTAGATCTTACCACCACCTCTGAAAGATTACAAAATTCTCTATCTCGTAAAATTATCTCAGAACAAGGATTCGTGCCGAACTCATGTTCTGTATCTCTACGACCATTCTTTGCAGCCATGTTTACTGCACTTGCACGATTAAAGATACCTCTTTCACCAGACTTGGAATCATAAAGTGCTTTCCACTCATCCATGAAGATACCCATATCTGGTTTTTCTGTGTAACAAGCAGAGTTGTTTGCAAGTGCTCGTTGACCATTCTGTTCCCACCATTGGCCAGACTTTGCGTGTCTCATTCGGTCATCAGAGAGGTTTGAGAGACTTATGAGCGCACTTCGTCTTACGCCCCCTACTACAACTACCTCTGCAATCTTACAAACAATATCGTGACATTCGATGGAAGATAGTTTTCTACCATTCGCATTTTTAAATACATTCACTACAAAATTAAATAGATTATCTAGTGGTGCAGGGCCAGATGCACGACCACCAAAAGTTTTAAGTGGTGCTCCTGCTGGTCTTACTTTGGATAAATCCCATCTTGGTATCTGTCCAATGTAAAGTAATCCTACAAGTTCCTTGAACGCCTTTGCCCAACCAAGTTTACTATCTGCAACAGTAATAACTGTATCAGATTGAAAAAACTCTTCTGCAACAACTGGTAGTTCAGCAATGTGTTGTCTCTCGACTGAAAAACCAACACCAGTTCCATTCATCAAAATATATAATATTTCATCAAATGATTGAATACGATTCACTGCAACATAGGAACAGTTGTATCCAGCAATGTTTTCACGTTTCAGTGCATCACCAGCAGTCATTAAACAACGCATGGATGGCATTACACTTGTGGACAATACTGCATTTTCTAATTCATTTCTATCTTCTTTATTTAACTTATAACCAGTCATATCTTTTAGATGTTCTTCAAAGAAATTAAAATATCTTCCTACTGTTTCGTTCCAAGTTTCTCTACGACCTTCTTTAGGCAACCATCTAGAGTATCTTGATAGGTGAATAAATTCTTGATATGATGTTGGTAAAAAGTTATTGAGCATTGATTTTTCTCCATGTTGAAAACTTTATCTTGGCCATATTACCTTGATAAGTGTTGTTCTTTATAATTGTTTGTACTTCGTCTTTAGTTCTTCCAGATAGGATCATGTCATTTATATCTTTTTCTTTTACATCATTTGGCCATAATACCACGTTGTAACCTTTGTCTATAATTTGTTCCATCTGTATCAAAATTTCTTTGTTTCTTCTTTCATTATCAAAAACGATTGTCGTGTTTTCTTTTGGCATATCCTTCGCAAAATTTGATGAACCAGCAACAGCAAGACAGTTATCCAAAAACAAACTATCTATGGGGCCTTCCACCACATAGATAGGTTTAGATTTGTCTACTCTATTAAGTCCGTATATTTTATTTCGGTCTGGATCAAGTTTAAAAGTAATATACTTTGGTTGTTCATTGCCAAATGACCTTCCTTGAAAACAAAACAAGTTATTATTCTCATCAAAGAATGGTATAATCAATCTAGGATGATCCCCCACAAGTGAGGGAAACTTATTCGGCATAACTGTATTTACCCACTTATAAAACTTTGGGGCAAAAAACAATTCATAATGAAACTTCGTAGGTATCTTTCTTCTTTCAATAAATTTCTTCACTGGGTGGTCATGTTGTAGTGATGATATTTTTTTGAGAGATTTTAGAGGTGAAGTTCCTTTCATAAAATTGGGTTGAGAGAACTTACCAATGTCTACTGGTTCGTCCCTCTTTTTGTACTTTTCAAATATATAGTCATTCCAAATCTTTGAGTCTATGGATTTTAGTAGGTTAGAAAAACTTTTTCCTACCCCACAGTTATGACACTTATATATAAGATTCGATTCTTTACGAAATACAAATCCACGAGCTTTGCTTTGAGATTTCTGAGAATCACCACAATAAGGACAACGAAAGTTCCAGAGAAAATCGTTTGTTTTCTTAAATCGTGAAAGTTGTGATGATATTAGATTTAGATATTTTTGTTCAATGTACATAAGACAGATAATACACTAATAAACGTGTGTTGTCAAGATAATATGATAAATTTTTGTATAATAAATCCTACTACTATTGAACCACCAATAATTAACCATCTCCACTTTTCTAATACACCAACTCTACTTGCTAACTCATTTCTAAGTTGTTGCATCTGTAGTGCCTGTTCTTTGTGTTGTTGAGTAATCATATCAGTCATTTCTTTGTAGTTTGTTGTAATACGAGAATGTAGTTCTCGTATGTCTGTGGTGAACTCTGCATTTGCCTTCGCAGCCGCCTCTTCTTGGTTTGCAATCTTTTCTTCATGCACCGCAAGCATACGATTTACACAACTAGACACATCTGTAATCTTCTCAATCGCAATATCTAGTCTTGAGAAAATTACTTTTACATCTGATACTTCTTTTTTAAGAAGTGCGACCTCTGTGTTTATATCTTGCATTATTTTTTCCTTACTTAATATTTATGTATCATCTATTTGCAAGTGGGTTATCTAAACTTTTTTGTAGTTTTCTGTCCAGATCTTCTTCCAAAGATGTCAGTTCTCTTTTGACATATCCTTCCATACCAGATACCTTATCATTAAAACGATTGTTTGCATCCTCAATCATAGATCGTGCATCTGATTTAGTTCTATCCATGAGTGCTTGTGACTCATCCTCTACTGCATCAATGTCATTCTCAACCTTGTCTAGTATCTTTTCCATGCGAACTAAGTCTGCTCGCAAGTCGTGTTTGGTATCACGCATAAAGTCTACCTGTTCACCGATTGCGTCACGAATGATAATAACCTCTTCTCTAGTTACTTGCATCTCCTCTTTGAGTACAGCAAGTTGTTTGTCAAACTCTGACAAGTCTGGTGCGACATAACTTTGAATTTGTTCTTTCATATCCATGTAGTCTTTGTAAAACTCAAAGCCTGCCCATAGTCCACCACCGATTGTCCCGATAAGTGGTAAGACAAGTAGAAGTTTAGAACCCCCTACTTTGATTCCCCCATATTCTATTTCTGCCATTTTCTCTCTCCTATTTAAAATTGTATTGTGAATCTTCCATTGCACCAAAGTTGGGGTCATTCAAGAACCATCTTGCATATGCATGGTCAACTGTTGGTTTTGGTGGATAGAAATTAACCTGTGGTAATTTCTTTTCATTATAATCAAAGCCTGGCACATATGAAATCAGTGCAAGCAGTTGACGTTGCATTATCATATTCTGTTCCAGATTTACCTCTTTCTCAAGTTTTTTTGTTAGTTCTATTGCTTTCATAGCAAGCAGTAGTCTTATTTTTTCGTTCTTCGTTTTTGGTTTTGGTGCATCTTCTTTGTTATCTGAATCTGCACTCTCCTTTAACTCTGCGAGTTCTTTCTCAATATCATCCTCTTGATTTGCACCACCACCAATCATGTCTGGTGCATTAGTATTATCTTCTGATGCCTCACTTTCTAGTTCTGCGATTTCTCTTTCGATGTCATCTTCCATCTGTAACTGTTCACCTTCGATACTATCATCAACCTCTTGAAATCCATCTCCATCCTCTACCTCTACAACTTCTATTACTTGTTGTTCTGGGACATCAATATCACCTGTGAAATCTAATTCTGCAATCACTGGAATATCTGGTTCAGATAGTATTTCCTCAATTGGATCAACTGTGCCCAAGTCTGCGATTTCTGGATCAAGGTAGCCTGGACAAGTAGTGTCATATTGACTATCTAACTCACACTGTTGATCAAAGTATGCTTGTTGATATCCTGTGCATTGCACATCATACAAGGGGTCATATAAACATCTGTCTGCAAGATATGCTGCTGCATAGCCTGGACAGGTAGGATCGTACAAAGGGTTTGCTGCACATAGTTGTGTAAAATTTGCAGTGTTATAGCCTGGACAAGTAGGATCAAATAGTGGGTTTTGTGTGCATTGTTGATTGAATAGTGCAGTTGCATATCCCTGACACTGTGGATCATACAAAGGATTGTTGTAACATGGGTTTGCAGAAAATGTTACTCTAAAGGAAGAACCTTGTACATTAAATTCAGGCCCGTACCAACCTTGCCAGTTTGCACTGTCACTACCTTGTGCAGATATTCCGACACTACCAAAGTATGATGGTGGTAAAAATGGGTCTACAAATGTTTCACTACCAGTATGTGTTGTCCAGTTATGAGCATGACTATAATCATACTGATATGTCGCATATATGTTACCCTGTGCATCATAAATGTCTACTTGTATGACAAAATCATCTATGCCAGGCTGTCCAGCAAACCAGTTTGCATTACCATTCTTTACTCTCCACTCATACTCAAATCCATTTACTTGGACGCCTGCAACTTGTAGTGCTTGATTGATTGCGATTGTTGTACTTATAATGTTATTGTTGCCACCCCAAACAAATCCAGTGCCACTTGGAAGTGCATTAGGGTCTTGATTATTTCCAGGCCCTGTTGCTGGATTTTGCGATCCACCCCAAATACCAGTACCAAAAGTACCAGACCAGTTATTTGCATCTGGCTCTAGCAAATCTGGTGAAAGTTGTGTAGGGTTGGTTGACACTTGTGCATTAGAGAAGGAGCAATAAGAGTGCGAGAGAAAGACCACCAGCAGCAACTGCTGCATTACGTTTCTGAACATCTTCTTTTGTCTCCATTTCTTCTACAACTGGTATTCTGTGTGGATTTGCTTTCCACTCATCAGTTGCCTGATCACCAATCTTTCCAAGAAACGGGCAAGGTGTTCCTGCCATCTCCATGGCATCATATACTCTTCTATCTTGACACAGAACTGATACAGCCGCAACTTTCATGCCCATATCATAGAGTGTCTTTGAAATCTTTAGTCTCTCACAGTTTTCATCTCTTACCATCTCTCCTGTGGAGACACCAAGAATTTGTGTCTGAACTGCACCAGATACCCCTGCCATACAAAGATCAGAGGTTGACGAACCAACACTTGGTGAGATTGCAGATGGTGGTGGACTGATTACAATCGTTCTACCCTCTGTTTCAACCTCACTTGTTGATTTTGTAGTTGTATCCACAATTGTTTGTGAATATGCCGTTGATACTGTAGACAACACAATAAGAACGGCGAATATAAATTTGTTCATTTTATCTCCGACCATAGTTCTATTACTATTTATATGATGTCAAAATTTTGATGTAATTTTATATTTGACGTTATTTGCCGTCATCTATATGACGTTCTTCTAGGTAATGCAATCTTCGTTCCAATTCGTCAATTTTTTTTGCAACTTTTGGATATTTTGTTTTCCACGCAATGTCCTCTTTATCTAAAATATCAATGCCATATCTTTCTTGAGCCCAGTTTGCAATGTCCTCAAACTTCTTGTAACCCCAGATACCAACCTTAGTATCTTTTATCCATGCAGCAGAGGCTGCACCTAACAAACTGCCTGCAATATTACTAACGACCCAAAACCACATTTGTTTACCTAAACTTCTCTTTTTGCACTACTATTGATTGCCCAACGACCAAATGCTCTTACTGCATAGTATGCTGCATACTTCTTCCATGCGGCAACAGGTGGTTCAGATGCGTTCATTCCTTCTAGGAAAGTATCATCTGCAATCTTACGATATGCTTCTCTTTCTTTTTTAGTTGCAGGGCCCTCTTCTGCAGCAGCAGATTCGTTTACAACTTTATATTGTGTATTGATTTTCTCATACATAATGTCGTGAATGACTGCTGCTCTTGCAACATCAAATGGTGCAATAAATGCCCAACACGCTCTTGGTACAGATGCCATATCTGTGATATAACCTTTTGGTACAGTAACAATATACTGGTTTGTCTTTGTAGAATTACGAACTTCTACTTCACATTCTCTTAACATCTTTGCTTGTTCTTCAGTAATGTTTTCTGAATAAAATTTCAAGTCCTCTAACAATTCCCAGTTTCTAGGTGGATTAAATGTTGCCTTCATTAATGAATCAAATTTTGCCATTTCAGTTCTCCCCGACAGGTATCTTGGTATTTTCGTCATCTGTCACCGCCTTTTCGTAATAGATGATTATGTCGTTCTGTTGTTGTATATATCTTTTTATTTCTTCTATACCAATTGCTAAGTTTTTAAATGTCATTGGATCAAGAGCATAAACAAGAAATTGCCCTTGATTAGTTTTCATTTCCTCAATGACCTCTTGCACATTTGCTTCAGTAATAACCTTAACCTTTAGTTCATCAAACTCCACTGACCTTGGTCTTGGTACAATAGCAATTGTAGGTTTAACAATTCTGTCAACTGTTACTACCTCTTTTTCTGGTTTCCAAGAGCAACTACTTAGTAGAGTCACTAAGAGTGCCAAATATATTACTGACTTCTTCATTTATTTTTTGTTCCATAACTTTAGGGTCTTTGAGACTATCTGCAACTAAATTACCCTCTGCAAGTTTATCTCTAATTTTTGTATTTTCTTTTTCTGCAGCCGCAAGTTTTGTATTGAGTTCATTTGATAACTCAATTTGTTTCTGCATATTGTTTTGTAACTCTTCAATCACAGCATCCTTACTGTCAAGAGCAACTTCTAATTTTGCATTATTCTCTCGTAATACAGCCATACGTTGCATAGTATCATTGTAAATATAATACGCACCATATCCTATACCACCAAGAATGAATAGAATGAAAATTAGAATGTATACTCTTGCCATAATCTCACCTACATACCAGAATCAATACCTAACCATGCACTAAATCCAAATACTTCCATCAACATGAAAGTGAATAACATAATCATGATTCCCCACATAATTAGTTTACCATTAAAGTTTGATGCTGCAAGTTTGATAGCAAGTATTTCGTTACCAAAGAATCGCAAACACAATTCAAATTCGTTGTGATCGTCTTTTACAACGACACCATTTTTCTTTTCTTCAGCCATTATTTTTTCCTAACTTATTCAGATTTCCAAATAGTCCAAACACCCCACGCAATTGCAACACCAGCAGCAATCTTTGCGAGTGGTGCCATAAAGAGAACTAATCCACCTAAAATGATTAATCCTGCTCCATCCCATGATGTTCTTTCTCTTACTCTGTTTTTAATCCAGTTCATCATTTGACTCTCCTTTACTTATATTTGTCTGACTTTCTTTTAGTTCCGTCAGCTCGTGGTATTAAACCTCTTGCTTTTGCACTTGCAGTTTCTGTAGAACCTAATTTAGTTCCAGATTTTATTTTCTTTTTTAAAACTGCGAGAGATGGTGCCTCTGTCTGCTGATTTTTTCTTGCAGTGTCTTGAGTTCTTGCCCTATCATCTTCTCTATCATGTTTTACCTTGAGTCTATCCAACTCTCTTTTTTGTGCAGTATTAGTTTTTGCGGTTGCTGTATGACCATCCTCATAATACATTTGTTTGAATGTTTTCATTATCCACCCCCCTTTGCGATCATATATACACTTTCTTTTACCTGTCGTTTCTTAGTAATCTTTTTCATCTTTTCAATGTATGCACGATACACTGCGGCCTCTTTTGTTTTACCCATAACTCTCGCACGTTGTTCCATTGCGATTGCAGCTTGTATCTTATGTGCATGAGATTTACCAGAACCCTCAATCTTTTTTACACTTGCTCTTGCAGTCTCAACATCTTTGAAACCAAGACCATGAATAGTCCCTTTGGGATTTTCGTCTGTGTATAAATCGGAGTGTTTGTCTGACCCTGCTGGTTGACCTTTTTTTCGTGGTATTCTTGAATTTGATTTTTCTTCGTATCGAACTACCTTACTCGTTGTTTTGAAGTCTTGTTTTCTCATTATGGTTTTGTTCACCACTTCAAAACTATCACCTCTTTTGTTAATCACAACTGGTAGATTTAAATTACTGGACATATCTTTTAGAACAAGTTCCACATCTGGATTGTTCCTTATATTGCGTCCTTTATTTTTTTGGATTTTTTTAAAGAATCTTTGTAACTCTGCGACTTTTATTTCTGGATTGTTTCTAGGGTCATTGAGTCTATCCACAAAATGTCGTGTGAACTCTATGTCAATATCATACTTTTTAAGTATTCTATCTGCAAACTTTTCTACGTCATCAACGTCTTTCTGTGAGAACCTGGCGTGCAAATCTGCAACTGGTTTCATCACACCAAAACTATATCCGTATGAGTTTTCGTGAAATGTTAAAAAGGTTTTCATGTGAAAACTACTTTCCAACCATCTTCATAATTTTACTTTGAAGAGCCATAAACTGACCTTTAGTGCCGTTCACCATCTTTTCAAGTTTTTTCTTGTTATCCATATTCACTTTATTATAGACTTGTGTAATTGCAGATGCAGTAAACATATCTACTTTCATAGTGCCATCTTTAAACTTCACTGGTTTCATTGATTTCTTCACTACGATATCTTTTAAGATATTCATGTTGTTTTCTTCAAGGTAAATCTCACGATTGAAGTCCATAGTGGTTTCTTGAACTTTCTGTGTAAGTTTAGATTTCCTATCTTCTCTTCTTGCTCTTGCACGATCAAGTTTTTCTCTATGTTGTCTGTATGCTTTTGTCCTTGCATCAAGTAACTTCTTTTTCTTTTTTGCATACGCAACGTCTGGAGGCATTGCAACACCACTACCTTGACCAGCAAAGTTGGTAGGTGCATCTTCCTCAACAGGCTGACCACTATAAGGACTTACTTCTTTCCAACTAATTGTCATCTTTAATATCCTCCAAACTTACATATATTTTTTCTTGGGTCTTAACATGAACAACAGGAAATATTTCCACACCCAAAACTGTATCCACTGGTGGTTCGTCATCAAATGCGATTACTTTATCACCCTTCTTCGCAGATAATTCTTCCTCTTCTTTATTTAGTATATCGTTGATTAGAACATAGTTTCCTTTAGGTAATACTTCACCAAACCCTATGACCTCTTCTGATATTTCATTATCTAGTTCGACACCCTGTTCTTTGAGATATTTCATAAACTGCTTTTCAAATACATCTGGATCATCAACAGATTCTTTGAATGTATCTTTTAGTAAAAACAGTGCAGCTGCATAAGTACCAACCTTGGTTCTTAAACCAGGCACTTTTGCAAATATCTTTTTGATGTTGAAAACTAGTTTGTGTAGGATTGTATATGAATTTTTTAATTCAGTAGTAGATAGTTCTACTGCTGGGCGTGTAGACTTTGGTTGTCTAATACGATTACCATCTTTGTCAATGATACCTAACTTAAAAGCATCCTGCTTTTCAAAAGGTGTCGTTAACAACTTTAGAAATCTGTAGGTAACAAATAAATCAATCGCCCTGCCCATTATAGTTTCCTTAGTATTTCAAAAACATTTTCGTCTTTGTTTATATCATTCAATTCATCATCCCTTAATATATTTAAATATATTAGAAATGATTTAAGTGCAGGCCAGTATTCGGGTTGAATTTTATATATCAACAATGTGGAACAAGCATCTACACCAAAAACATTATTTAATACTATAATATGATTTAACAACAATCTTTCTTTCAGAATGTTGGTATCATAGTATTTTCTTAAAAGTCGTTTAATATACTTAAACCTTTTAAGATCATCTTCAAATTCTTTTTCACCTTCACAATGTGGGTTGTTGTAGTTTCTAATCGCATACATCAACACATTGCTTGGTGTTATTTTTTCATACATTATGATATACTGGCGTAAACTCTACACGATTGATTTCTTGGCATCATCTCATACTCAATCTTCAAACTTAGACCACCTTCCACTTGGTTAGAAATCCCATCATCATTTACAAACTCATCATATGGTGTGTTTTCATCTTTACCAAAACGACCACCGAATAAAGATAGTGGTAAATCAAATGAACCACTTTGTCCTTCAAATACTGGTGTTGATGGAAATGATAAACCAATCTTATCAAGAGTTCCCCTCAATCTATGTACTGCGTGTTCTGGAACTAGATACTCTGCGTTCCCTATCTGCCCGACCACAGCATTTAATCTTCTACGAACAGCTGGATCACTTAGTTGTGATGTGTTAATCTCTAGACTACCACCTAAGTTATTTGGATGTTCAACAGAATGATATACTGATGCCTCAGACATAAACTTATTAAATGATTTCATTATCCCATTCCTTAATCTAAAAAGGGGAGAGAGTAAAGCCCCTCTCCCCTTTATTTAGGTAGTTGATTATTCTAACTATTAGTTAGCAACGTCAACCAGACCAAAGTCAGTAGCAACTTTGTTGGAAGCAAGAACTGCCCATGCAGTACCAGTCCACATACAAATCACTGCGTCACCATCATCTGTGAAGTTGATGTCGGCATAACCCAAGGTTGACTGAGGGGTCAACACTGATGTTCCACCATCTTGGTCATTCACGATGATCTTGATCTGACCTTGAACAGTTCCGTTTGCAAGAGTTGTTGCATTAGAACCAGCAGTTTGCAACAGAGTAACAGCAGTTGATACTGAAACAGCAGTTTGCGTTCCGTCAGAAATATCTTCGATTGAATTTGAAAATCCAATAAATGAAGGAAGGTTGTTAACAAAGTTAGTGACAGACACCTTCTTATTGATAGGTGTACCTGTTGGATCGTCCACAACGTGGAGCAAATCTGCACCGGCAACACCAGTTGAGAGGTCTGTCAATGCGGTAATTTTCTTATCGGCCATTTGGCTTCTCCTAGTTTATCTAAACCCACAAAATTATGGGAATGTTACTGTGGGCAATATCTAGATTAATTCTAGTCCCACATCACTTTCAGAGCCATCTGGCTCTTTTTCATCATTAAATTCTTGTAGAAAACTTTCACATTGTTGTTTTGCACCTTGTAGTGCATTTAACAATGAGAAGTTTTCTGTTTTTTGTCGTTCTAAAACCTGTATTTTTTCAGATACATCTTTTATATCAGATTCTAAAACAGATATTCTTTCTTCTATCATACTTTTAGTAACAGTCATATTCACCCCACTTCATACATAATATATTATTTATAATACTTTATACGAGTATTTATAAAAAAAGTTATGATACAGTCATAGTCGCATCTGCATCAGCAGTTAGTGTAAGGTCTGCAGCCATACCTACACCACCTTCACCAGTTAAGAACCCACCCAAGTCTCTACTTGAACTATCTGTTCCGTCCATGATAATGAATGATTGTTCATCAGTATCATCCAGTGCAGTCGTTCCACTTTCCATTTGAATTTTATCGTCATCTACAAGTTTCTGAATTGTTCCACTGTTCAGAGAGATTGCATCATCAGAATTGATACCTAGTCTGTTATTCGTAACATTTGATGTTCTAGTGTCTGTAGATGCTGGCAGTGAAAATGCAACGATACCCTCAGATAAAACTGAAACACTTGTATTGATATCCATTGTAGTTCCAAAAGTTGAACCTAATGCAGTTGCTTGTTTTAGCTGCAATTGTGGTGTTCCAGTTACATGAACTGGTTCGTTAAAATAAATATATGCAGTTACATCTCCAAGTGTTGATGATGCAACACCAGTGAATGTATCCCCATCTGGGAAAAATGCTGTCTTATCTGTTAAACTACCCAAAGTAATATGTGTGGGTGTTGGAACGTCAATAGATTTCTGCAAACTTCTACTGCAAACTAGAACCTCTGGTTGTGCTCCCTTATTGTCATTTCCAGAATTTGGACTGCCAGGCGTAAACACCCAACCAGATCTATTTGCGATTACCTTTTCTTTTGCATAATCGCCACTTCCATCTGCACGTTCTGTTAAATATGATGGTTTAGCTTCAGACTGACTAGCATCGACAGCAATAACTCTGTCCTCTACGTCAACACCATCTGATGTGCTATCTAGTAGTAAAAATGCATCATTCTCTGATTCACTCGCATTTTCTAAAACTACATTAAAACTTTTTCCAAAAGGCATTTTCCTCTCCTTATTTTACTATTATTTATAATTATTTAAAACCTAAACGCTTCAAGTCGTTTATAGTTTTGGGGACTGATGTGTGATGTATTCCTATACCACCTTTTGCTTCCCATTCTTTTATGTTTTTAATATAGTCATCAATAAGAACATTTGGTTCACCATCACTATCTTTTGCAAATGCTTGTTTCTGAGCTCGTTGCACCAAATGTATTTTACTTCTTTTGAAATCAGTTCTTTGAAGCCATTTCATTTTTCCATTTCTAGAGTTTCCATCCTTTTCAGAATAAGCAGAAAGTATATGTGCATCATATCTTATAATAAATGCATACAATCTTTTTGCTCCAGGCATCCACTCTAGACCCGCCCAAAAGTTTTTCGTATTACTTATCTTTTTCCATCTTTCAGTTTTATCTGCCTGAACGAATGAACCACCTGTTACATGATCTGCAGCTTTCATAAAGTCGCAGAGAACCATATCCATATCACAATAGATTGATGGTAAGTCCTCTGCTGCGACTTTCGCCTCTACAATATTCAAAAATCTTTTCATTACCTAACATTCTTCTTTCCGACTTTGACCTCTTTCATGTCTGGATCAATTTCGACTTTCGTCACTGGTTTACCAGTCATAGTCTTATCTTCTTCTTTCTTTTTCTTTTCACTTGGTAAGTGACCACCTTCTGTCTTAAAAGGATTTTTACCCTCTTCCATACCCCAGACTTTTGCAAGTGCTTCTCTCATGGATGCGTTTTTCTTTTGCATTACATCCACCTGTTGTTGCCAATCATCTTGTGACTGGCCAGGAGTTGCATCTAACTTTGCTTTTGTATTTTCTGGTGTACCAACATCGTAGTTTTCTCCCATGTTCAATAGTTTTGAAACATCTTTGCCAGGGATATAATCTGGTAATACCTTCTCTAGTGATTTCTTAGGGTCTAGACTTTTAGAGACATCACTCATAAACTTAGAAACAAAAGGTTTCATCATCTTATCTTTTTTCATTGCGTTTGCAATATCGTCAATGTAAGATTTCATTTGTTTCATCTTACCTTCATCAACTTCCACATCCTCTTTTTTCTTTGATTTTCTTAACAATGCAAAGTCTTTACCATCAATGTCACCATCTTTATCTTTGTCAAGTTTCTTTTGTCCCCCAACAAGTTTTTCACCAACAGCCTTACGAATTGACTCCTCAAGACTGCCAGATTTTGTCCCAAAATATTTACTATTAAATGAGCCCATTTTACTTCTCCTCGTAAGTGTTAGCAGTTGTTAGTATTTCTGTTGCAGTTGACACTAGGTCAACTTCTTCTTTATGAGTATGTGCAATACTTGACATATACTCACCCTTCTTTGATTTTGGATACATTTTCATAAATGCCTTTGAATCATTTGTTGAAATAATGTCCATAATTGATTCCAGTGGATCAGTATCTAAATTATAGATAAATTTTCTAAGACCCATCAAATCTTTTTTCATGTATAATTGTTTTGCCTTTTGAAAATCTTTCTTATCAATCCCACCAGTTTTAATTAAATCATCAAAAGCTCTTGATGCATTTTCATCAAGTTCAACTTCTTCACCCACTATCCTTGGTAAAGATCTAAATTTGTCTGAGTCTTTAAGAGCTGATCTTGCATCCTTCACATCTTGTTTGTCCACATAAAGTTTACCACTTCTGAAACTTCCAGAGATACCAGCATCTTTGAGAACAAGAAGAACTTCTTTCTCATATCCCTCACCAAGTTCAACTTCTTCAAGAATACCTTTACTCTTTGCGTATTGCTTCGCACCATCCACAGATGGGTGAGAACCGATATCCTTAACCATCTTACCACCTTTTGATACGATTTGCATCTGGAACTTATCTTGTGATCCTTTCATACCCTTGGTGTTACGATCTACAACTTGAAAGATGTTTCCGTCTTTTGTTTTTTTAGAAAAATAAACCTTTTCCTCAAGTTCAACTTCTTCCATGAAATTTCTTACTATCTGAGCATCACCCATAACACCACCAAGAGTTCTATTAACCATCATATCACCCTTTTTTTGTGAAATAGGTTTCATCAACTTTAATGCCTTACCTTTATTCCTACGAGCCATATCTACCGCATCAGATTCTTTTGTTGATAGTCCAATCAATTTACCTTTACTATCGACTGCGACATGAGTGTATTTCATTGCTTCATCAAGTTCATCTTCAATACTCTCACCCATGAATTTTACATGAGCATCAATACTCTTGGATTGTCTCTTATGTGCTTCAGATGCTTTCTCTAATTCACCTACAATCTTTTTTAAATCTCCAAGACCACCAGCACCCTCTGGGCCATTTGCATCTGCCTTAGTCATCATATCCACATGAGCCTGAACTCTCTTGGATTGTGCAAGGTGCATACCAGATGCTTTCACTAACTCACCAACTAAACTTTTAAGATCTGGGATATCTCCTGCCTTCTCATCAAGTTCAACTTCCTCTGTGGTTGGAACTAAGAAATAGTCTCTGAGTTTATTCATGCTGTTTGATGACACTGCAAGTTTGTTAGTCCACCAACTTGGTAGTGAATCTTCTGGATTCATGGTCTGTAGTTTTGATGTGATCTGCATCGCATCCTCAACCATAGTCTTGCACTGACGAATTGCAGATGCAACATCTGTATGACCATCCTCTTGAATGTCAATTTCTTCATTAGCAACTGCGACCATCTGTTTTGCTTTTGCTTTAATTTTAGGTAACTCATTTGCCTTTCCGGCTGCCCGCATCGCAGCCACATCTGGAGTTGCTTGAGTATTTGGTGGGCCTTCGTTAATCTTTACATCTTTCTTCTGAACTGCAAGTGTGATTGCCATAACCACTTTTCCATTACCAGAGATCTCAATCTTATCTTTACCTAAATCTTTTACCTTCAGACCTCTCTGTTTTGCAAGATTCATAATAGAACTCTTCAGTCTATCTCCACCAAATCTGGATAGAGTTGCTTTTGCTTCGTCAAGGACTTCTTCATCTTTCTTGTCCTTTTTACCTTTTGCCGTATAACCTTGTGCAAATGCAGCCCGTCTTTGTGCATCTGAGGCAAACCCCTCATCTAAGTTCTGTGGTTTTTCAAAGGCCTCAACTTTTTTCATAAGTTCTGCCATTGTTACTGTGTTTTTCATCTCTCTATCCTTTCATCAAATCTGTGACAGATTTGGCACTCCAAAACTTACATGACCAGTATCTTGCTTTATACTTTGGGCCAGGATTGTCGCAGTTGTGTCTTGCACGAAAACTCTTTCTTCTTGCTGGGTCATCTCGTTTGATCTCCATGTTGGGATCACCAAACTCAACCTTGACAACATTACCCTTATCGTTTTTTACATAAACCTTATATTTTTTTACATCACCCCTCGTAGGATTATTTAGTTCAACTTTCTTTCCCTGATACTCTGAAGCTTCAGATACTTCACCCCATGAGTTTTTTAATTGAAACTGACTAAAATTTTTGTATCCTTCACCTTTTGCTCTTTTTAATTGTGTTGGTGTGGGAGCTCCCTTTTCGCCAGGCTTTCTCATTTTCTCACCAGAACCTTTTTTGATTCTTTGTCTCTTTTTGTGGATGTTTGCCCACAGACTTTCTTTGATATCAGTTCTACCAAAACCTAATTTTGGATCTCCTTTTTCAATAGAGTCGATATGCATTTTCATATAATCATCTATGTCATCTGCAAGTCCAACTTCACCGGCCTTCTGCATAATTTTATTATACATATCTCGTGCTTGTTCTTTTTGTTCGTCTGTTGCTTCACCAGCATCCACGACATCTTTTTCTAACTTATAGAAATCGTCTTGCATACGAGTGAGTTCCTCTGCACCCTCTTTGTCTGCATTTTGTTTCATAACCTTCTGTGCAGAACCACACATATAGAAAAACTTTGTGGTATAATCACCCACTGTGATTTCATGTTCTGGTTGTTCATTAACACTTTCTTTTAGTCCTTGCAGTAAATCTCTATAGGACGTTGCAATTTTCATTTGGAACTTTGATTTATCAGCAGAGGTTTTCTTTTTATTATACATATCCAATGCTTTCTGTGCAATTTGAGGCGATACCTTTTCTTTACCACTTGCAAATTCTACGTCTTTTTGTCCTCTCATGGAAATTGATTTTCTTAGTTGCATGATGATATGATTTGCAGCCTTTTCTACGTCCTTCTGTGTGGCAGAAACATCTGCATCATCACCTCTTGCCCTCATGTCTTTGTCTCTGGCCATTGCCCTTTTTGCATCTCTACGAGCAAGACTTTCATCAAGTTCAACACCCTCTTTGCCTAATGTTCTGGATGTATAATTATCAGTTACTTTTTTCTTTACAACATTATATCCAGCTTTAGATAAATCATTGAAAAACTTTTGAACATCTCTACCACCAACATCATCTTTAACATTAAACTTGCTAAGATCATCTGCGTGGTCATCAAATAATTTATATTTTTTAACCAGTTTATTAACAAGTTTTACATGAGGTTCGTTCCCAGTTCTAACGGGTTTTTCATCTGGAGCATTTATTTGAAATTCCACTCCAAAAGTTTTTGTTGTTTTCTCATTGAGTTCCTCTGAACAATCATCACAACACTCACCAGTTTTTTCTAACATCTTGTCGTGGACTTCATTTAGTTTCCACCACCAATCATTTCCATGTCTCAACTGATAAGATGCTCTTGTCTCGTTTGATTCAAACCACTCTTGAACACTACTAAACTCTTCTGACTTTTTTGCGGCCTTCTTTGCTTTCTTTGCGGCCCTTGCTTTAGGTTGTAGGTCTGGGTCTGCTTTACCACCTGTCAACATGGAGTTCACTCTTGCCATTGCCCACTGTTGTGGAGTGGTGCCTGGTCTGTGTCCAGTTTTCCATGCGGCCATACCTCTATCATAACTCTTTTTTAGAATACCATAGGGAACACCAGTTTCTTTGGACTTGTTAACCAGTCCTTGAATTTTCTCATCTAAATGATAGAACTCCATATCTACATCCTCTTTTTTTGCCATCTTTGTTAGAGTTGCATAATATATTGCTTCACCTTCTTTACCATACCTATCAGTAAAATCTTTCTTTGAAATTTTCTTTTCTAGGTCTTTTAGTTTTTCTTTTTCTGTTCCAGTAAGTTTTCTTTCACCATACATCTGCTTATACTTTTTAGTATACTGTGATGGTTTTGTTTTTTTACCTTTGTCGCCAGGAGAAGGTGTGTATGCTTTTGGATCATCGTCACTCATCTTTGCCTTTTTATCAAAGGCTCTTGCACGAGCTTGTTTTGTTGATTTTTTCATATCCTTACCACCAGCACCTTTTGCGAAATACTTTGCTGGTTCTGAGCCTGGACTATCCTTTACGTCTGGGTCTTGTTTAACCCTTGTAATCTTTTTTTGTTCATCAATATCATGTAACCACGTTTTGTGTACTTTGTTATCTTCGTCTACAAAAGAAAGGTAATTTGTTCCTTTACGAACAACTTTACCCTTTATACCATTTGCCTCTACTATATCTCCCACGTTCCAGAGTTTACCTGTGAGATATAAGTCTCTCAGAGTTTCAAAGTCATTCATATCTCCCATGTCTCGTTCTTCACGAATACCCATGTATTTACGAACATCGTTGTATAACTTCAGTGCATCTCTAAAACCAGATGGTAGTCCTGTCTTAAATGAGTCAAAGTCTCCAGCAGTTGCAGCCGCCCTCATCTTAGATGCAGACATTCCCTCGACACCCTCTGCATCTGGATCACGTTCTCCAGCAGATACAACTTGAACAGAGTCAAATTTAAATAACTGATTGCCTTTTTTGTCTGGTGCATCATTATAACGATTGAGTAAAGTAGAAAACTCTTTGACCCTATCAGAACCAGCAACCATAACTAAATCTGTAAATCCCTCTTTGTATAACATCTCTGCAATTTGTATGGCGGTTCTTCCATCTTTACTTGCAATGATATTTCTTTTATGTCTAGGAAACATCTTTCTCATATATGCGACTTTGAGAGAGTACGGCAGTGGATCTTTCTTTGGATTTTGCGTATGAGATGGATAGATACGATATGGATTAGAACCAGCAACAGATGCAACTTTGTCTATAAGTTTCTCATGTCCAGTTGTTGGTGGATTGAATCTACCAAAGGTGAACACTATCTGTCCTTTTGACTCTGACAACATATCCTTAAAACTACGCATCTTGTTTTTTCATCCTCGCCTGTTTTACTTTTAGTAATTCTTTTTTCTTTACAACCTTTACAGATCTGGTTGCAATCTTATTAATCATGCCACCATACTTCGCACCAACCATCTGATCAATCTTGACCCTTTGTTGGACAGGCATATCTTTGTATTGTGGATAGAATTTGTCTAGGACTTTTTTCTTTGCTAACTTTGCAGCTTTGACTTTAATTTTCTCTGGTGACGCAACTCTTCTTTTAGATAACTCTACCTTTCTTTTGAAAGCGGCAGTCTTAGTTATCTTTGCCATTCTACGAGCTTGTTTGCGTCTTTGTGCAAGGTTTACTTTCTTCAACTCGTTTATGTCAGAGTAAAGTTCCGAAAATGTTATCATTTGTCCCATGCCTTTATCGCAGTAAAGTTGTTAAACGAGAACTCCATTCTGTCCACAAGTTTAACAGCACCACCACTAACTCTATCAATCGCAACATACCCCTCTGGGTTTGTCACTTTAAATCCATTTGAAGTCTTGACAAACGTATCTGTCAATCCCTTAACACTATTTAGTTTTTTTACAATTTGCATTTTTGCATCTACAAGTAGATTTTGGAATGTAATTATATTCACAAGATTATTAGTGTGTTTCGTGACTTCTCTTACAAGTTCCTTTTGTAATTTTGTATATTTCTCTTTACCCTTTACTGACTTTGCTTTATCAACTTGTTTTTGCACTGTCATCTCAACCCACTTCTCATATCCCTTTGCATGAGCCTTTGGGTTTTTAATTGTCTCTCCAACACGAACTTTACTGTTGTTGTATGTTTTGAGTGATGCACCAGCAAGTGTTCCAGTAAAACTATCTTGTAACTTGAGAAACTTTGTTAGTTGTGGAGAGTTTATTTTTTGAAAAGTTTTACCAGTCCTAGATAATACACTGGTAACGAGTTCTGTTTCTTTTTGATTAAATGTTGCTTTACCAGTAACATCTTTATATGTCGCATCGTCCATCCAGATAGATGATGGTTTATTCAATCCTTTTATGTCTGCACCAAATGATGCTTTCATATCTTGTAATGTATTACCAGTATAAGTGGTATGCCACACTACACCGATCTTTGCACTATTCATCACTGAACCCAATGTGCTATTTTGAGGAACAGCATATACAATAGTATTAGGTTGAAAAGTATAATATTTTATACCATCAATAGTTTGTGATTCAATATCGTAAACATGAGATCACCTTGCAGTACCCCCTTAATACCCAATTTAGAAAACTCTGCAAGTGCAATCTTAAATTTAGAATTAAGTGCTCCAGATAAATC
>VMHT01063731.1_pt1 | contig 21187 bp, 7 predicted proteins | sample 4693611 | NCBI WGS metagenome assembly VMHT01 (sample SAMN12280063, study PRJNA550983) | marine metagenome | isolation source: seawater sampled from same location over 5 years 0.02-0.2 micron viral filtrate | place: USA: collected off the coast of southern California halfway between the port... ...
GCGACCTCTTTTTTAAAATATTTATAATGGCAGTAGACGTAAACAGCGTATACCAAACAGTGTTAACAATCCTAAACAAAGAACAAAGAGGATATATGACACCGTTTGAGTTTAACAAAATAGCAACTCAAGTTCAAAGAGAAATATTCGAAAGATACTTTGAAGACCTTGCTCAACAAGCTAGAGTTACACACACAGAAATAGACTACGCTGACAGACTAGCCGAAATAGAAAAGAAAATAGAGTATTTTAGAACTTCTACTTTACCTACTTACAATGTAAGTGGTGATTACTTTGAAATACCAACAAATCTTTATAGATTAAATGAGGTGACATATAGGCCATCTCTAACATACACAACATGGACTCCATTAACTGCTGCGATCTCATACAACGACGACTACATAGAAGCTCAATCAGTTACTAGACACGAGTTTAACTTGCTAAGAAGATCTACTTTAGCAGCTCCCACCAAAGAATACCCTGTATATCTATATGAGGAGAATAAAATAAAAACAACTCCACAGTTAGCTACAACGTCGGGTCAAACTCCCATAGAAATAAGTTATATTAAAAAACCGGAAGATCCTGTATGGGCTTATACAGTTGGTGCTTTGGGGCAGTTTGAATATGCTGAACCTGGTTCGTCAGGAATTATTATACCTACTGGAGGATCTGTAGATTTCGAAATAGACAATAGCGAATACACTGAGTTAATTGTTAATATATTATTCTATGCTGGTGTAGTTATAAGAGATCCACAAATAATACAGGTAGCATCACAAAAGGTGCAACAAGAAGAAATAAATGAAAAATCTTGATAAATGGGATTAATAAAAGAAACTAACGCGCAGTATTATTCTGGTCAACATATAGTTGGAGTAAACGCAGGATCACCAGGTCAAAATGACTTTGTATTTGAAAATTTCAATACTAAATTACAAAGTAGACTTGCTCCAAATGGTACAACTCTTAATTCTACTTCTAATTTTGAACTATATTATATATCAAGTTTTGGAGCCCCACCTGTTTTAATAAACGATAATTCATTAAAAATTATAGATGCTAATGGAACTAGAGTATTAACAGCAGCATATTACAGTGGCGGTTTCATGATGTGTCAATTAAAAGATTTTGCAGTACAATCAAATTATGGTAGTTACGAGTATGTAGCATTGAGTGATATTGTTAATAATTTCTTAGCTGCATATGTTGGACCTGATAATATAATAACTAGAGTTAGAAGAAGCGACGTATTGTTTCATGCTAAAAGAGGATTGCAAGAGTTTTCATATGACACGTTGAGAAGTGTTAAATCGCAAGAGTTAACTATACCACCTAGTTTATCTGTACCTATCCCACAAGACTATGTTAATTACGTACGTTTATCTTGGATTGACGAAGGTGGTGTTAGAAGAATTATATATCCTACTAACTTAACTACTAATCCTACAGAACTACCAATACAAGATGCTGGCGGTATTCCTATACAGGATAACACCGAAGACAATTTAGAAGCTAATTTATCCATAACAGAAGAAAGATGGAAAAATCAACAATTCAATCTTAATAAAAACTGGCAGCAATATCCTTGGGGTGAATACTGGGGTTACTACCCTACATTAGATTATTATGGAAGATTATACGGACAACAGCAACAATATGCACAAACAAATGGCTGGTACACTATAAATGAAAGAACAGGTATGTTTTCTTTTAGTAGTGATTTAGCTCAAAAAATTATAGTATTAGAATACATATCGGATGGATTAGGATATGATGAAGATACTAAGGTTCCTAAAATGGCTGAAGAAGCCATGTATAAACATATACTGTATAGCTTAACTTCAGTAAGAAGAAACATGCCAGAATACGTAGTGCAAAGATACAAGAAAGATAGATATGCAGCTCTTAGAAACGCAAAAATAAGACTGAGTAATATTAAGCTAGATGAGTTTATACAAGTTATGAGAGGTAAATCTAAATGGCTTAAACATTAAAGATGGCGGAAATTAGAAACACTTTTATCAAGTCTAAGATGAATAGAGACTTAGACGATAGATTAATTCCAAACGGAGAGTATAGGACAGCGTTAAATGTTGGTGTGAGTCAGGCAGAAGGAGCAGATGTAGGAACTTTACAACTGACTTTAGGTAATTTAAGAATAGGGGAAATTGATCTTGGTCTTTTAGATTGTAATGTTAAAGTGCTAGGCGCCTACCCAGACAACGTTAATCAAAAAGTATATTTATTTTTGACTAACTTTTTAGATACTGGTTCTGTTGATAATCCATTGTTTTCTGGCAATACAAATACCACAGGAAGTATTCTTTCATCAATAGTAGAGGTTAACAAAGATGGATCATATATCGTACTTGTGCAAGGTAGTTTTTTGAATTTTTCTTTAACTTCTCCTATATTAAATATAGATTTAATTGAAGATCTTTTATTCTGGACTGATGATAGAAATCAACCAAGAAAGATAAATGTAAATACAGCTAGAGAAAACCCTTCGTATTATAAAAATGAAGATTTAATATCTGTAGCAAAATATTACCCTTGGCAAAGTATTTCGTTAATAGAAGAGCAAGTAAATTCTACTACTATTGTAAATAATGGAGGGCCATCGGCAAATCCTCTTGTTGTTGGTGAAATATATAATACAACAGGCGGTAGTGGGTCTGGTTTAACGTTGCGAGTAACTTCTATTTCTGGTGGTGGAGCTTTAACCGGTGTAGCCGTTTCTAATGCTGGTAATGGATATAAAGATCAAGATGTAGTTACTATCTCTACTAAGTTTATAACAGCCACAGTTAGATTAAACATGAGTGTTGTTTCTACTATGAAAGACACTTGCACTCCTTATCTTCCTCCATCTGCTGTTTCTACCTCCACGAATAACAACGACCCATCGGGTCCGATTGTTCTTACTGAAGATCAAGCAGTTACTCCTTTAGCTTTATTTGAAGAATTAAGTGGGGGAGTTTACCCTTATAACGTTAGTGATGAAGAATTATGGGTTTATAATGCAGATGTTCCTAACACAGGATGGAACGTAGTAACTCAAGTAAGTTTAACCGGTGGTAATATTTATCAATTTACCACACTAAACATAATTAATTTAATACAACAAGGTTGGAACGCTGATCAGACTTATTATTTTTCTCAAAAAAATCCTTATTACGATGTTAATTGGCCTGGTGATTGTGAATACTTAAAAGACAAGTTTGTTAGATTTGCATATAGATTTAAATACAAAGACAATGAGTATTCTTTAATATCTCCTTTTACTCAGCCAATTTTTCAACCTCAACAATATGGGTATTTTATATATCCTCAGGAAGATAATTCAGCAAATAGCACTGAAGTAGAAATTGCTCAAAACAGAATAACTGAAGTCGACTTAATTATACCTTGCCCTGAATTATTACCAAGCGGAGTTAATAATATTTGGAGTAATATTGAAGCAGTTCTAGGCGTAGAATCTGTAGAGATAATATACAAAGACGATAATGAAGGAGTTTTTAAAGTTGTAACAGAGATAGATTCTAGTTTTTTTAACACTAATTTCTCTAACACATTAAGATATACTTACCAATCGTCCGCTCCTTATAAAGTACTACCAGAAAGCGAATTGACAAGAGTAAGTGATGTAGTTCCTATTAAAGCATTAACTCAGTCCGTTGCCGGAAATAGAGTAATATATGGAAACTATTTAGATAAACATAGTAGTATACAAAGTTTAAATTACGAGGTAGGTGTTGGTCCAAAAAATCAAGACTCTTGTAAAGAATATTATAATCACAGCTTAAAACAGAATAGAACATATCAAGTAGGATTTGTTTTTTCAGATAGATATGGAAGAAAATCTGACGTTATATTATCAACTCAAGATTTTGAAACTTCTTCTATAACATCTGGTATAACATATGGAGGTTCTACACGATATAGTCCTTATGGCGCTAACTTACTAAGTGGATCTCCGTTAAATTCTTGGTGTGGAGATGAATTAAGCGTATTGATAAATCAAGCAATTCCTGACACAGGACCTAAAGGATATCCAGGCGTGTTTAGAGGATATGATAGAGTAAAAAACGTGATTACTAATCTCTACGCCGGTGATGGAACTGAAACACCTACAGCAGTTCCAACTATTTATAATACTACAGTAGCTGCAGGTAATGGAAATGGTTTACAAGTTCAAGGAACTGTAAATGATGATGGTTATTTTAACGAGGATATGTTGGTGGTTAATTTTGGAGTAGAATATCAAGATGGTGATGTTATAACTATAGTAGGATCAGCTTCTCCATCTACAGCAACATTTGTTTATAGACCTAGTATTCAGCCTAATTTACTAGGTTTTAGCAGTTGTCAACTTGTAGTAAAACAGCAAGAGCAAGAATATTATAACGTTTATTTACCTGGTATAGTAAACGGTAGAATAAATACATCTGAAGTTGGAATTAGTAATACTAATGCTGTAATTAGTTTATTTTCTGACAATATTAACAAAGTGCCAAAAGATTTGCTAGAAGTAGGTCCTAGTCAAACTAATTATAACTCAACTGCTCAGCTATATTTAAGAGTAGAAAATACACTAACAGGTAATAAACAATTTAGCACTGATAGAACAACTCAAAAAGTTACACAAGTATCTGAACTGTCTGATCTAGGTGTTAATCTTACTAGACATCAACAAGAAGTTGATAATCCTCCTGGAGCTACTACTACATGGAATTTAACTACTTTTGCTGAGGATAAAGTTTTTCCTGGATCTTCACTTGTTGTAACTGATCAGTCAGGTGTAGTTCAAATAGATTTAACTGATGACGTATATGTCATATCTTATTACGCTAATGGCAGCTCAGGCGCTCAAGTAATACTTAATCAAGATATTTCATTGCTTTACCCAGCCCTAACGGATGGAGATACATTTACATTTGGCCCTCCAGGTGTTATTTATAATAGTCAAAACAACCCTTTAATTGGTGTATTAAGCACGTCAGAGGAAATAGGAGTAGCTGAAGATAATGGTTTTAAACCGTACTTATCAGTGTTTGAAACTTCGCCTGTAAAATCTAATTTAGATGTATATTATGAGACTTCAACATCCTTAGATATACCTACAATAAATTTTAATATCAGAAATTCTACTGCTGAATTAGCAGCGGCAGATGTATCAGTTATAAATTTTGAACTTAATGAAGACGACTGCGAAAATGGTGTGAATGTAGATGCTACTAATTTCTTTTATCCTGTTGATCAAATAAACACACCTATACAAGACACTAACACTGTTTGTGTTATTTCTTCTGTCACTGACGGAAATGGAAATCCATCTAGTGGATGGAGTATAACTGACAATGGAGCTGGTAGTTTTAAAATACAAAATAGTGCAGCACGTTATTGTGGTGGAGATATAGGAGATTATACTTACTCATTTACACTACAGTTCAATGTGAATGGTATTGTTTTATTCCATCAATTTACTGCAAGATTATCTAATTCAAGCCCTATTAGAATTTCAACTGTTTCATCACCAGGAACTTTTGTTGAAAACACTAGAGTAAGACGAAGAGTTACTAATGTAGATAATATTTTTAATGGAGCGACTGATAATTCCGTTTCCGGACTTGAGGTTACTAAAACAGTTTTATCTGCTGTAATTACAGGTTTTACAAACTCTAGCGGTTGTGGTCTTCCAGTTTGTCCTGACTGCGAAAATTCAAACGCAACTCAAGATGACTATCCTTTTCCTACCAACACCAATACGAATGGATTATTCCTAGGTATGGATTGTAAAAGTTGGTTTCAATGGGGTCCAACTAATGGAAGTGGTGTTTTCCCTGCATATGCTGGTAGCTTTTTAGGGAATCCAAATACATGTGCAGATCAGCCTACTTCTACATCTAATAATCATAAACTTTGGTTCTTAAGCATACCTATAAATCAAGGTCAAACAATATATGATAATACAACTGGGCGATATTATGCTGTTTATTCAACTGCTGAAATTTGTGATAATATAGAAATATTAATTACTATAGAAATAACTGATGGGACAGGAGCTAGTATAACCGAACAAATAAATTATGAAGTATTTAGAGTTTAATTATGGGATTTGAAATAAATATAAACTATTACAACAGTTTTTGGTTGAAAAGAATTTCAGCCTCAAATGATGAAAGTAAACCTATTTGGCCTGGAATACCTAGTGAAATAGCTCCTCCTGATTATCCAGAGTTTCCTCAAGACGCAGATGCGGCTAGCACACAAAATTGGTACTTAGAAGAGTCTAGAATAAAAGGTGGATTTAATAATGATTTTTGGCAATATGGAAATAGAGCTTTTGCTAATTTAGATGAATCATTACAACAAAGAAGAAAAGCTAGTTTAATATACTCAGGGCCATATAATCCTACTTTTAACTTCAACCAAACAAATGTGTTTAATTCTGGTCAATTAATAACAAAGTCTTTAGACCCATCAAACGGATCAATACAAAAAACATTTGCTGAAGACACTAATTTAACTATATTTCAAGAAAGCAAAGTTAGCCAAGCATTAATAGATAAAGATGCTATATATTCTGCAGAAGGACAAGGACAGGCTGTAAGCACTCAAAATATAGTTATAGGTCAAATTGTACCTTACTTAGGTAAATATGGTATTGGAAAAAACCCTGAATCATTTGCTAATTTTGGCATGAGAAAATACTTTGTTGATCCAAACAATAATACTGTTATGAGATTATCTAGAGATGGATTAACTGAAATATCTCGTTATGGTATGAAAGATTATTTTAGAGACACACTTACTGTTTTTAATAATAACCAAAAAAGTTTTCAAATAGAGTGGGAAACTTCATCTAGTATTCCATCTCCTAACGTGTTTGTTAATAGTTTTATAGTAAGTGATATCTGTGATATTTATATAGGTATGCAAATATTAACATTTGACGCTTCAACAGGAACTTACTTTAATACAGGCGCTACTGTTGATAGAATTGGCGTTGTAATGGGTAGTCCAATAACTTACAGAATAGAGTGTGATAAAGAAATTCTATTAACACCAACAGGAGGGTTTTTAGGAACTTATAAATCTAAAGCTTTAGGAGCTTGGGATAATTACAGTAGATATTATGTTTTATCTATACAGGAAAAACCTAGATGGGTAGATGTAGAGCCTGGTTTTGAAAATACTATAAAATATGATGAAGACATAAAAGGATGGGTTAGTTTTTTCAATTTTAAGCCAGAAAATATGTATTCTTTGGAAGGTACTTTTTATAGCACTATAGACTCTTCCGTGTATGAACATTATTTAAATAACGATAATAATGTAAATTATGGTAACTTTTATGGGATACAGTATAAAGGTAACATTCAATTTGTGTTTAATGATAAGCCATCAACTAAAAAAGTATTTCAAACAATTAAATACGAAGGTGATAATGGATGGCAAGTAGATTACATAAAGGGTAGTGAGCAAAAATTTGACTACCAAGATTCTGAATGGACTAGTGGTTTTGACTGGTCTAGCATTATATATAGTTATAATGAAGGAACATACTATGATAGTCAAGGTCAGGTACGTCGCGCTGGATTTGATAGGAAGGAAAATTTATATGTGTCTAAAATTACATCTGAAAACACGGTGTTTAATGAACAAGTAATAAATCCTCTTAATCTAACTGGAGTAAAAGGTTATTTTACTACAGTAAGTTTATCAACTGACGATTCTACCGATCCAGGTGGAAAAAAAGAATTGTGGAGTGTAGGCGCAAGTATAGTGCAATCTAGTTAAATTAAATTATATGGACAAAGAATTACAAGAAATAAAAGAGCAAGTATTAACTTCTCCACTAACTAAAGAAGAATCAAAAAAGCAATTTGTAGAATTAACAAAAAATTGGGGTATAAAACACTCGTTCGATTTTGATGAAGCGTGGGAAATAGGACAACAGTTAAGAAGAAAAAAAGATTTTAGAGAGAAGATAAAAGAAGTTGAACAAGCCATGTTAGATAGTCCTATTTCTATGACAGGTAAAGAATTATCTAATACTAATCCTGTTAAGCATTCTTTTGCAGAGGGTTGTTATATTAGAGAAATATATAATCCTGCTAATGAAATTATTATAACAGCTATTCACGCGCAGTCACATCCTTTCTTTTTATTAAAAGGAGAAATGTCTATTTTAACTCATGATGGAATAGAGTACATAGAAGCTCCTCATTATGGTATTACTAAACCAGGTATTAAGCGTATAATATATACACATTCGCCTTGTAATTTTGTAACCGTGCATGCTACTGAATTAACTGATCCAGATGAAATAGTAGACGCAGTAACGGCAAAAACATTTGAAGATCCTAGAATAACTGAAGAAGATATGAAATTAATTAATCAATTAAAATTAACGATATGAGTATGACTGTAGTAGCTGCAGTAGCAGCACCATTAGTAATAGGAGGTATAACTGCTATTATTAACAGTAATAAAGCGAAAGCTATGGAAGAGGATGTTATCGCGGCGGCTAATGAAGTAGAAGATCTTATAGACAATAGGCAAGAAATATATAACGCAGCAGGCGATATTAGAGCCATGAAAGCACAGTTAAGTAATTCTTATGCTAACCTAGGAGTCGCAACTAAAGCAGCGGAAATGCAAGCACAACAAAGCGATGTTGCTTTAGCTAACATGATGGAAGGTATGTTGGTTACTGGTGGAGGCGCTAATGCAACAGCACTAGCACAAGCTGCGGCTAAATCTAAACAAGGGATATCTGCTAGTATAGAACAGCAAGAGGTTCAAAATAACAAGTTAAGAGCTCAAGGTGATGAAAAGCTACAACAACAAAGAATGAGTCTAGAACAAGCTGCTATTGGAGCTGAACAACAAGCTTGGCAAATAGCAGAAGGAAGAGAAGTGTTTGACATCAATAGACAACAAGCGGAAGCAGATTATTTAAGAAATCAACAACAAGCGTATTTTGATGCGTCTCAAGCTGCTTGGATGCAAGGTGTTAGTGGAGCGACTAGCGTAGGTGCTAGTGCTATGGGAAATCCTTAGGCGGAGGCGCCTCAAATACCCCAGATATTACTATCCCTACTAATGTTCCAGATTTAAGCATTAATACTATAGATTACAATATTGACGATACCTCTTATGGAGGTTGGACATAAAAAAATATAATATGGCAACACAACAACCAAATTTACCTAATTATCAATTAAGCAGAGCACCTGAGATGCAGATAGCAGCTCTTGGTCAAATGAATCAAAATTTAACCGCTGCAATGGATAATTTAGTAAAAAACCAAAAAGCTAAAAAAGCTAAAGAAGCAGCGCTTGATAAAGAAGCGAGAACTGTTCAAAATTCATTCCTTAATGAGTTTGGCAAAATTGAGGGAAGTTTAGTAGGTCAAATGGATAAAGCTAATAGAACTTGGGCTAGAGAAACTGCTACCACTCTTAATGCTAAGTATACAAAAGCCTATGGTTCAGATGGAACTCAAAAAGACAAAGACGACTATATGGACTATCAATCTCAAGCCATGTACAATATAAAAGTAATTGGAACTAACGCTACTTTTGTCGCTAACAACCAAAAAGCTTTGTCAACAAATCAATTAGCAAAAAGCCAGAAGAGTAATAATGTCGGTGTATTTGATGAAACTTACATGTCAGTAGAAGGTGGTCAAGCTATGTATGAAGAAGGTATGAAATTTCAAGGCGGCCAGTATACTAGCTTTAGAATGAAAACGCTTGATAACGGTCAAGTTGAAATGGTTAAAATTAATGCAAACGGAGAAGAGGTAAGTACTAACTTAAACGCAAGATATGAAACATATACTAAAAATGGTAAAGATTTAAGTTCATATTTAGTTACTAAAGATGACTTATTGTCTACACATAGTGACACTCGTTATAAGTCTAATATTAAAACGTTGCTTGATGCAGATGTAATGAAAACTAAAATTACAGAATACAATGCTAGCAAGGGTTATTGGGAAACCTCACAAACTATATCATATCCTAGCTTACAAGAATTAGAAGTAAACAATCCTCAATTAAAAAATCAAATTGATCAAGATTTAAATTCAAGCAAAATGTCTAAGTTCTGGGCTCAAATGAGAAAAAAGGATTTAGTAAATGGAGGAGTTAAAGATTCTGAAGTAGGTGAACTTCCTTGGCATTATTTAAATAACGTGAACGATGACAAGTTGAAAGAAATGATAGGTCCAACTGCACAAGAATTTGCGGGAGTTGTAGATCCAACTCCAGATGATGGTTGGGAGCCAAAGGATTTACAAGCTGTAAGAGATGGTGTTAATGCAAAGCAGGATGAAGCAGCTACACAAGCGTGGTTAGTAGAGTATCAAAAGTACAGACCTGAAGGGCAAAAAACCCAATTAACACAAAGAAGAGATAGAAAAGTAGGTGAAGGAGCAAATGGAGCATTTACTAAGCGTCAAAAAGCCAAATGGTCTACGCAAAAAGCTGCAAATTATCAAAACAATGTATTACCTACAATAGAAACACTTGCAACAGGTGGAAATTTAAATGAAGTTGCAGCAGAATTACAGTTACAATCTAAGAAAGGTTTACTGTATTTAACTGGAGATGAATTAATGTCAAAGTATCCTACTTCAAATTTAGGATTAAATAGTGGAGAAATATATAGTTTCACTATGGATGGAAATAATCTAAAAACAATGCCTAAACCGACTAGTATAACAGCAGATGATTTTGATGAAACAGATTTAACGAGAAACAAAATTGCTCAATCATTATTTAATGAAATGGGTTATGACCCAGATGATCAATATTTTTATACTCAAGAAGGACAATACGAAATAGGCAATTTATAATTTTTATGGAAGAACTATTAAAAAGATTAAAAGCAAAAGGTTTAGTTGACGCTAATCTTACTTTAGCTCAATTTAAACAAATGGGTGGAGGAAGAAACGCGAAAGGTTTCCATGACATGTTGTTGAAGGCGAATAATCCACAAGTAGAGAATGAATCTTTACTGTCTGAGCCAATGCAAGATTTTGATGCATATGTTGAAAGATACGACATAGATGTTAATTTTGAGATAGATGATACTAAAATTGAGCCTTTAAAAAGTCCTTATCCCGATACAGATATAAACCAACGACCTGAAGCGTTAGACTACATTACTGGAGATAGAAAAGATATCATGGTTTCCAATATGGCTGACGAGACCGCAATGAATCGCTTGTTGAGTAATTATAAAACTAAAAAGGATCAAATTTTAAAGAGTAAAGCTGAAAATAAAACGTACCAATTAAAGCAGTTAGAAATAGACTTTGAAGAACAGAAACGAAATATAGAACTAGGTGGTTTAGAAAAAAATGCTTTATCGAACATTGGTAAATACAAAGGTACTAACGAAGTAAACCCTACTCAACCTGTATACTTTCCAGATTATGATCCTAACGAAGTAGATCCATATCAAGTAGGATTTGCTCCAAAAAAAATAGAAAGTAAAAAAGGAAAACAAGGGATTCATTCTTGGATGTTTCCAGAAATGACTACAAATTTCTTAGCTGGAAGTGAAGGAATGGTAGATTATAATGCTCAATCTACAAACAATCTATGGGCTAGACAAAGAGAAGGTAAATTTTTCTATGGAGATAATCATGCTAGTGATAAATCACAGAACTTATTAGTAGATATCATTAAGGGACAATATCCGGGCTATGGAGTTAGGCCATATGAAAAGGCGACAAAAGATGTTTATAAAAAAAATAAATTTGGAGTAACTGATTACACTAAAAGAGCAGAGACAACTCCTAATATTACTTTTACAACAGAAATTCCTAATATTCACTTTGGGGAAGTAGGTGTTGTGGATCAAGAAGGTTCTCATGCTGGTAGTGAAGCTTATTCATATAGAATGGTAGACGGAGCAGATGGAAAACCTATAAAAATAACGGGAGAAGAATTAATTATAAGTAGTCCAGATGGAAAAGATGAAATAAGTATATTTACAGAAGTTGGTATAGGGGATTATGGAGGTAAGTGGACACGTACTAAAAAAGAAGAAGATCGAGCTATTGAAAATTTTCTCATTGAACAAAAAGTTAAACTAGCTAATTTTGTTAATGAAAATGGAGGAATAGATCTTAATAGGGTTAACCAAGGTAAAAGTAATTTACTTTCTAGGACTGCTAATCTGGTATACAGACCAGTAAATGTAAAAGATCCAGCAGCTGGAGGAATAGCTCCAAATGAAGCACAAGCAAAAGATCTATTATCAATAGGTAAATACAATGAAGAAGGGGAGTTTACACCTAACCCTATGGCTTTTACTACAAATAATGAATTAGTTGTTCAGTATATAATTGAATCTTCTGGTGGTGGAAGTACACCTGGTATAAGCGAAGCGACATTAAAAAACCCTAATTCAAGAGAAGCTACAGCAGAGCTAAAGAAATGGGCTATGAGTTTTGAAAAAGACAAAGTGCAGCAACCAAAGCCAGAGATTAGTGTTGGTGGTAACTATCAAACTCCAGAAGGATTAGTTTATATACCAAAAGGTCAGCCAGTTCCACAATTAGAACCTGTTAGAGGATTTGGTGGTGAAGATACTCCGTTGCCATATAAAATGAGAGAAGACTATAAACAGCATGTTCAAAATGTTAAAGATGGTCTTACTAGTGCTACTTGGAATGCGCCAATATATGAAACAGGTGTCACTAACTTATCTGAGGCGTTGAGTAAAATAACAAGCGGTCGAGGATTAAATAATCCTTATAGAGGCTATTTCGGGTTTGCTAAGGATATGCCTGAAATTGGGCCAGGTAGTGCTCCTTGGTTACAAGCTACTAAAGAATTAGAAAAAGCATTTGAAGGAACTGATCAAGAAGTTCCTAAGGATTTAATTGCTAGCTCAGTTGCTCAGCAACAGTTTAATAAGACCTATGATGAGATTAGAGATGGTAATTTAAAAGAGTATTTGTGGTCTGCAGACAACGACAATTATAGGCAGCAATTATTAGAATATTATAATATAAATACTAGAGATAAAAGTTTAGTAAACTCAATGGCTTTAATGGCTGTTAATCAAGCTGATTTAATAGAGTTTAGTGGAGACAATGCTGTAAATACATCTGTTAACAATTTTGAAGAAACATACAACAATCCTACAGCAGAGTTTGCGTTAGACGAGAATCAAACAATTATCAGCTTAAGGAATGGTAAAAGAGTTAATAAATCCACTTTTGATACTTATCTTAAAGCTAGAACAACTAAACAAAACCAGCTTAAATCTATGCTAGAGACTAGAGATAAAGTCTGGAAACTTCAAGATGAGCAAAGTGATATAGATGCAAACTTGAATTTGTTAGGTAAAGAATATGATGCTTGGAACTCAAGCATTGATGCTTTAGGTTTGGGGTTTGCTGATATTGGAACTGGATTACTATATCTAGCTGGTAAAGCTGTTAAGTACGCTTCTCCTTTTGCACCAAGTTACTACGCTGGCGCAACGGGAGCTGCTATAGATGGTGAAGATAATTTTATGTCAAATTTCTGGGATTCTTGGGATGATTTATGGGCAGATAAATATGATGACTATGCTAGATGGAAGACTAATGTTAAAGATAAATACGGAGAAGAAATAAGTTTTCATAGCAACAAGTATGGTCAGGGTGGCGCATTCACTAATGCAACAAACTTTGGGAGATTCGTAGGTATGGAAGTAGGTAAACAAATTCCTATTCTCGCTACTATGGTGGCTACTGGAGGTACTGCTGCTCCATGGGTTATTGGTGCTTACTCAGCTGGTCAACATTGGGCTGAAGGAGATTTAAGAGAATTTCACAGTGGAGTTGCTGAAAATGAATTCATACAAGGAATATCTGCTATTGGATATGGAGCTGCTGAAGGTGTGTTTGAGGCTTTAACTACTGTACCTATTTTAAAACGTGGTGCTAGCTTAATGCAGCGTAGCGGAGGAAAAAGCTTTTTGAATTATAAAAATTCAATGAAGCAATACTTTAAAGAAAATGCTTTACATTTAGCATCTGATCCAGTTATGGAGGCATCGTCAGAGTTTATGACAAGTATAGCTCAAAATGCAATTGATGGACGTCCACTGTTAGAAAATGCAGACCACGCTGCCTTTGTTGGAGGAATGTTTGGGTTTGGTATGAGTACTAGTCCTTTCTTAGCGGGAGCTATAGCTAGACAATTTACTGACTACGATTCTTTTGCAGAATTTAAAAAGAAAGACGACGCTGTAAGAGAAGCACAAATAGCTTTGGATTATTTAAAAGGAAATGGAAATATAAGTGAAGAATCTTTAGCAGTACAAGAAAAAGCTTTAAACGATTTACGTCAAGAGCAAAAAGATTTTGTTGCTACTAAATTTGGAGCAATAGAAAATACTATGGGTGGTAAAGCTTACGATAGTTTTATGGAAAATACTCGTAGACAAGCTAACACAAGCGCAGCTGCTAATGAAATGATTAGCGCAGGAGTAAGCAGTAAAATAATTCAAGAAGTAAAAAAAGATTTTGACATGCATCAGCTTAAAGCTGACATATGGAGAACTAATGGTAATTTTGGAAATAGTTTTACGTTACTAGAGGGAACAGATAGAAAAAGATATGACAGGTTGTGGCAGCAAGCTAAAAGTCAATTAGCGAAAGAAAACAATGGTAAAATTAGAGATGATCAAATTCCACGATTAGCAGAAGAACTATATCTAGGAGAAGAAGTAGACGCAAACTTTAAAGAAGTTAGCAGCGCTAGAAAATCTAATAAAAAGAAGTATTTAAAATTTGATACGAACGGAGAAGGATTAACTTATATAGATGATGTTTTAGAGACATCTAAGGAGATTATTCAGAATGATAATACATTAACTGACGAACAGAAAAAAGCTGAGATAAATGACTTAGAAAAAAACGTAAGAGGTTTTAAAGATGGCATAAGTGATAATAGTGCAATGGGTAGTATAGCTCGTGGGTCTTTGAGTGGATGGAATTTAATGTTTGATAAAAGAGGTGTGCTGACTACAAATGGGGATGCCACTGTTAGGAATGAAATACTAGGATTTAGAGAAAACGCTATTAAAAATAATGAAACTCAAATATTCACTCATGAGGCTAGTCACGCTGAGTTTGGTGAGATATTAGGTTATGATTCACAAGCATTTGAACCTTTAGCTCAAGATGTAAAAAAATACCTACAAGAAACACATCCAGATATATGGGAAGCTATGGTAGTGAGAAGAGGTTCAGAACTAAACAAGGCCGATGAAATAGTAATGAACTTTTTAGAGTATGTTGGTAAAGGTGATATTGATTTAGACAATAAGGCTGGTAAATTAATGGGAAGTTCTTTTGGGTTTAACGTAAATAATATATTCAAAAAAAATAAAAAATCCGATCTTGATCTTAAAGGAGCTAATGAAAGCATTCAGTACTTATACGATTTAGGTAAAGCTATATCAGAGGGAAGAGTTAATAGGGGGATGATTAGTGAATACAAAAAGAAAGCTGTTTTCAAGGAGATGAGAGACAACTATAAGAAAGCAAAGAAAACCGCTGAAAAAGAAGCTAAGAAAGCTCGAGAAAATAAAGCATTAAAGAGTCTTAAAAAAGAATTAGAAAACTTTAAATTCTCTGACACTAAGGAATATGACTCTGCAGCTGACATTCTTAAAGAATTAAATAATTTAGTCTCAAGTAACAAGGTTAAACCTGTTAAAAACTATCAGCAGCGAGTAAAAAAGTTGACAGAAAGATTTCAACAACTTAAAAAAGATGCTGGAGTTGTAGATAAAGTTCCAGAGTTTAAAGGTAAAATTGAAGATGAGTCTAATGCTGCTAGAAAAGAAAGAGTTAATCTAATAGAAAGATCATTTAGAGGAAGATTAGAAAGCTTCAGAGGTGGTAAACCTATGGAGGAAATAGTTAAAGCTTATGAGCATAAGATAGAAACTTTGTTTAAAAAGGGAGGATACTTTGCTACGGATTCATATCAAGGATTCGATAGTTTTAAAGAAGCGTTAGAAGAATTTACCCTGCTTGTTAATGCTGAGTTAATGAAATCTATACGAGCTTTTGATGCTAATAAGAATAATGATTTTGACGCGTATATAATGAGTCCTACTATACTAACTAATAAAGTTAAGTTAGCTAACAAAAAGATAGGATCACAAAACAAAAATCAAGGATTTAATGTAGGTTTAGAAGCTGCCTCAAGTGTTGCTGCTTCAGAAAACACTACTGTAGCAGAGATAGAATCTACTTTACGCGAGTTGCTAGGGGTTAAGAAAACAGATCCATTTTACGGAGCAGCAATGACCGCTGTTCAAGATGTTATGCAGGAAGGATTACCTAAGTTTGAATATACTCAACGTAAGAAAAAAGGTAAAGGTGAAACAGTAACCTTGTCTCAGGTTAAAAAAACCATGGCAACAAATCCTACGGGAGAAGTAAGAAGACAAGCTGAAAGAGATTTAGCAGGTATTTATCAAAATGTAAGATCTACTTTAGAAAGTAAGTACCAAAAAGCTTTAGACAAATCCATAAAAAAAGAATTTTTAAATACTAAAAATTATAATTCATTCTTAAAAAACCATCGTGGTAAGTTAATGAGAATGTTAGATATAGGCAATTTAGTTGCATTAGAAAGATTGGCAAAAGGAGATAAAATATTAACTAAAGTTGTTAAAAAAGATTTAAGTCCTAAAGAAGTTTTAAAATACGAAGGAAGTGGTAATCTTAAAACCGCAACTACTACGCAAGGTCCTACTTTATATAGTAGACTAAACCCAAGTGAAAAACAATTTACTGACTTTTTTAATGTGAGAGGAAGAAAAGATGCTTTAGCTAAAATTCTATCTGCTCATTTAGGTCTTGATGCTACAATGCAGAATTTAACTAGTGAGAAAGTTGTTAATGAAATAGCTGGAACAAACCCTGAGATTAAAGAAGAGTTAGGCCAACAAACAATTAAAGATTTTGCAGCCGCTATAAAACGTGGAACTTCGTTTAAGTTTTCTTTAGCCGAGACAGTCGGTATGGAAGGTAAAATAGCTGAAGATTATAAAGCATTACAACCAGCGTTACTTGATCAAATACTAAACATGGAAGTGTCAGATCCCATGTCTGTTAAGTTAGCTGTTGATGTTGTTTATTCTGATAAAAAGTTTGCGCCATATAGAAGTAAGGTTAAAAATGTGTTTGAAAAATTACTCAAGCCATATAGAAAAGCGGTAAAGCAAGAGGGTAAAACAGATTTTAATTTAGAAGAATATATAACTAGCGTTGAGTCTTCTTTAGATGCTGAAAATAGTATAGGTAAAATGTTTGGTCAAAAGCCAATGGCTCAAGCAAATCAAAACCCTACAGATATATCTAATTTTAAAAAGTTTGATAATAGAAATGCTCAGCAAAGATTATTAAATAGAGCTGGAAAAGATTCGGACGGTAAACAAAATCCAGTAACAGAAGAGATGAAAATTGAACAAGCAGCTCTTGACTTAAGATTTCAATACGGAAGACAGAATGGAACTAAACCAGGAACAGCAAAAGCTAGAGGATTTGTGTATGCTAATTCTAAACAATTGTTTAATGAATTCTTTACAGAAAATTATGGTTTTACAGAAGCTATATTAAAAAAGAAAGATGGAAAAAGAACTTTACAGTTTAAAAAAGCAGATGGAGAATTAACAGCGCCCATACCGTTTGATGCAAATCCAGTACAAAAAGTTACTGAACAAATGGTATTTAAAGAAATGTCTAAAGAAGAGATGGACTTTAGGGAGAAAATAGCTGATGAAGCTTTTAACTACGTGGTAGATAGTTATAAAGCAGCAAAGCAACTTTTAGATAATGGTGGAGCTACTAAGCTAGATATAGCTATGTTAATGAACATGTATGGTCAAGCTATGGAAGGACCGATAAGAGCTGCAGCGGTTTTTAAATACAAGCCAATAGACGCTCCTTTTACATCTCTTAGAAACAAAGATGGTAAGAAGAATTTTGAATATGAGCACGGTATACCTGCTAAGATATTTAATTTATTAGTAGCTGATGCTGTATTCTTTGATAACAAGAATATTGACTTACAAAAACTAAAAGATTCTTACGCTGTTGGAGCTATACCAGTAGATATGAATGAAAATTTTAGCGCATTCTTTGCGGATCGTATGCAGTTTGGTTACCAAGTAGGAGATATTGCACCTATGAGATGGTATAATCAGTTTACAAGAGGTAAAGCTGCATATGCTGTAGAAGACGTGAGAACTGGAGAAAAATTTGGAGAAAAAGAAGCTAAGTTGTGGGAGAGTATAAAAAAAGCTGAAGATTCTAATAAGTATTCATTATCTAATGACGTTGTAGACATGAGTAACTTAAATCAAGAAGAGATTTTAAGTTATGCTAGCACAATAGATGCCGCTCTAAATGTAGCTAGAGATCCTAACGCTCCAGTAAAAAAGATTAGAGTATTTGATTTTGATGATACGTTAGCTAGAACAAACAGCAACGTGTTATATACAATGCCTGATGGTACTACTGGTAAGTTGACCGCTGAGCAGTTTGCTAAAGACGGCGATGCTATGCTAAATGAAGGAGCTGTATGGGATTTTTCAGAGTTTAATAAAGTTATAGATGGTAAGAAAGGACCATTGTTTAATGTAGCTCAAAAGATACAAGAAGCTAGAGGTACAGATGAGGTTTTTGTATTAACTGCAAGATCACAAGAAGCTTCTACATCAATTAAGCAATTTCTAGATAACATAGGTTTAAATATTCCTATTAGAAATATAACAGGGCTAGGCAATAGTTCTCCATATGCTAAATCGCAATGGGTTATAGAAAAAGCAGCAGAAGGTTATAATGATTTTTATTTTGCTGATGACCATACAGGTAATGTAGACGCAGTGAAAGAAGCTTTAGATGTGATAGACGTTAAATCTAAGGTGCAACAAGCTAAATTTAAGTTTAGTGAAAATGTAGATGAAGAATTTAATAAGATACTAGAACATAGTTTAGGTATAGAATGGTATAAAGATTTTTCCGCTGCAAAAGGTAAAATATTAGGAGCTAAAAATCAGAAATTCAAATTACATCCATTCTCAGCTGAAGATTTTGAAGGATTGTTGTATCCATTATTAGGTAAAGGAAAGAAAGGAGAAGCTGCTTATAGTTGGATAGATGAACACTTGCTTAAACCTTATACAAGAGGACTTCAGAGTTTATCTACCGCTAGAATAAACTTGATAGACGATTATACTCAATTACAAAAAGATTTAATACCACCTAAAACTTTAAAGAAAGAAAATGAGACTGGATTTACTAATGAAAATTCTGCAAGAGTATATGCTTGGAATGCTTTAGGTTTTGATATTCCAGGTTTAACAAGTACTGACTTAAAAGAAATAAACGACTTTGTAAACAGCAATCCTGACTTAAAGTTATTTGCTGAATCTTTGTTGGACGTAAGTAAAGGAGATTATCCTCAACCAAGTAAAGATTGGCTAGGTGGAACAATTGGTACGGATTTATTAAATAGTTTAAACACTACAAAGAGAGCAGACTACTTATCTCAATGGAAACAGAATGTAGATATTATATTCTCAGAAAAAAACCTAAACAAACTTGAAGCAGCTTTAGGAGAGAAATATGTAGACGCGTTAAAGAATATTATAAAGCGAATGGAATCTGGTAGTAATAGATTATATACTAACAGTAAAATTGCAGATAATATTTTGAACTATTTAAATAATGCACAAGGTGTTGTTATGTTTTTAAATATGAGATCAGCTCTATTGCAAGGCATATCAGCAGCTAACTTTTTAAACTGGGATTTTAATAATCCTCTTAAAGCAGGTAAAGCTTTTGCTAATCAACCTCAGTATTGGAAGGATTTCATGGAGCTTATGAATAGTGAGTATTTAGTAGATAGAAGAAATGGTTTAAAAATGAACTTACAAGACGCTGAAATTGCTAATGTAACAAAAAGTGCTAAAAACAAAGCTAAAGCTGCCGTAAGCTATATAATTGAGAAAGGATATACACCTACTAAATTTATGGATAGTTTTGCTATCGCGTCAGGAGGTTCAACTTGGTATAGAAATAGAATTAATGATCTTATTAAAAACGAAGGTAAGACGGAGGCGGAAGCTAAATCTATAGCAATGGAAGAATTTGTAGAAATATCAGAAAAATCTCAACAATCAAGTGATCCTAGTAAGACTTCTTCTCAACAAGCAAGCACAGCAGGTAGGCTAATGTTGAACTGGGCTAATACTCAAATGCAGTATGTTAGATTACAGAAGAAAGCTATACAAGATATTGCAAATGGTAGAGGAGATACAAAGTCAAATGTATCTAAAATATTATATTACGGTGTAATACAAAACTTATGGTTTAATGCTGCTCATACAGCTTTATTTGCATTAGCTTTTAGTGATGATGATGAAGGAGAACGAGATTTATTAGAAAATGAAAAAGTTTTAAGAACAGTAAATGGATCTGTAGATAGTATTTTAAGAGGGTTAGGAATTGGTGGACACGTAGTGTCAGTATTAAAGAATTTTGGAATGGACTTATACGATAGAAGTGGAAGACCTTATCCTAAATATCAAGATGCGGCTTGGCAATTAATTAGAATGACGCCAGTTGTTTACTCTAAAGTATCGAGAGTAAAGCAAGCTTTATGGCAAATGGATAGTAAGGACAGAAGACAAGAAATGATTGATAAAGGATTTGACATAGATAATCCTGCATATGATGCTGCTGCTAAAGTAATTTCTGCCACAACTAACATACCACTAGACAGATTGCTATTGAAAGTAGACAATATAAGAGCTGCTGTAAGCTCTGAAACTGAAGTATGGATGAAAATTGGTTTACTTTTAGGATGGCCAGAATGGACGTTAAAAGATAAAAAAAGTAAAAAGGAAAAGCCTAAATGGGGACAATCCGAAACATCAACACAGAATGATAGTAGCTGGGGAAAAGCTACTGGAGGATATAAAAAAGAAAGTAACTGGGGAAAAGCTGTAACACAATGAAAATAAGTGAAGGAACTGAGTTCAAATTAGATATTAAAACAATAGTCAGTTTAATAGTTATTACATCTTCCTTTGTAGGAATGTACTATACATTACAAGACGACATAGCTGATGCTAA
>VMHT01151692.1_pt1 | contig 21174 bp, 20 predicted proteins | sample 4693611 | NCBI WGS metagenome assembly VMHT01 (sample SAMN12280063, study PRJNA550983) | marine metagenome | isolation source: seawater sampled from same location over 5 years 0.02-0.2 micron viral filtrate | place: USA: collected off the coast of southern California halfway between the port... ...
ACAAATAAAGTAATAGCAAGGTTGAATGAAGTTGCATTAACTTCAACAACCTTTTCTAGTGCTAGGGGTATACCAGTTCAATGCCAAAACGCAGTTAATGAATCTATACGTTTTATTAATCAGCGAGAGTTTAACTATCCTTTTAATCATGCTACTGCTACTCAGACACTGACAGCAGGTGTGGTTAGGTATAGTTTACCTACTTCTACTAAGACAGTAGACTACAATACATTTAGAATAGTCAAAGACAGTGACTTAGGTAATAGTGGGTATAAATTAAATCTACTTGATTATAATGATTATATAAATAGAGTTATAAATCAAGAAGATGAAATAAATACTACAACAACGAGTACAACACACACAGATAGCGTAACAACTATAACTGTTGCAAGTACATCAGGATTTGATAGTGCAGGTACAATAGTCATAGGTAATGAAACAATTACTTATACGGGAGTAACTAGTACTACATTTACAGGTTGCACAAGAGGTGCGAGTAGCACAACAGCTGCTTCAATAGCTAGTGGTGTCACAGTAGCACAGTTTGATAGAGGTGGTGTTCCTGAATTTGTAGTAAGAACACCTGATAATAATTATCTTCTATATCCATTTCCAAATAAATCATATGCAATAAAGTTTGATTACTATACATTTCCAAGTGACTTATCAGCACACGGAGACACAACAACTATACCTGATAGATTTGCACCTGTAATAATAGATGGTGCTACAGCATTTGTATATCAGTATAGAGGTGAGACACAACAATATCAATTAAACTTTGGTAGATTTGAGCAGGGTATAAAAAATATGCAGACCTTATTGGTAAATAAATTTTCATACTTACGTTCAACATTTATAGCTAGGACAGGTAGTACAGACGTTAGGGCGTTGTAATGGCAGATGAATCTCAAACATCTCCTTCAGCTTTTAACTGCGAAGGGGGTTTAGTTTTAAACAAATCTACCTTTATGATGCAACCGGGTGAAGCATTAGAGTTGAGAAACTTTGAACCTGCTGTTGATGGTGGCTACAGAAGAATAAATGGTTATTCAAAGTATGTGTCAGCAGTTGTACCTTTTACATCTAGTTCTGCTGAAAAGGTACTTATGGTAGCAACTTTTGGTGATGTTGTATTAGCAGCTAGAGGTACTAGTATATTTAGTGCGACTCCGGGTGGTTCATCGTGGACTAGTAGAGATAGTGGCAGAACAGGTGCAGGTAAGTATAACTTTGAACGGTTTAACTTTGATGGCACAGATAAAATAATAGTAGTAGATGGTGCAAATGCACCTACGGTATTTAATTCTAGTTTAGCTGCAGCAGATATTGCTGTAGATACTGTGGGTACAGGACAATCTACATCCTTGCTTGTGGCTATTGCTTCAGGTACAGGTATGAGTACAGGAGGAGGTGCTAGTGGAGGTACTATAACAGTTCCTGATACATCTCAATTTAATAGCTCTGGCTCTTTACTTATAGGTGATGAATTATTTACTTACACAGGTAAAACTAGCACAACTTTTACAGGTGTCGATAGAGCAACATCAAGCAGTGTTGCCGCAGACCATGCAGTTGGTGCGTTAGTAGCAGACCAATTTCCTCCTGCTGTAGCAGGTGCTAAACATGTTGCTGCTTTTAAAAACCATATGTTTTATGCAGGTATGAGTGCAAACAAACAAGAAGTTGTATTTAGCTCGCCATTTCAAGAAGGCTCTCTTAAAGTATCTATTGGAGCAGGTAGTTTTAAAGTTGATGATGAGATAACTGGAATTAAAGTTTTCCGTGATAATTTATTTATATTTTGTGAAACTAGAATATTTAAACTGTCAGGTAGTTCAGAAGCTAACTTTGCAGTATCAGACGTAACAAGAGACATAGGCTGTATCAATGGTGATACAATTCAAGAATTTGCAGGTGACTTAATATTCTTAGGTCCTGATGGATTAAGAACAGTTGCTGGTACTGCAAGAATTGGTGACGTTGAATTGGGTACTATAAGTTCTAACGTGCAGTCTATTTTTAATGATAACATAGCTAATGCTACAGAGTTTGAGTCGGCAGTTATAACTGATAAGACACAATACAGAATATTCTTTACTAAGTCAAGTGTTGGAGAAAATCAAACTAAAGGTATTATATGTGTACTCAAAGGACAGAAGTTTGAGTTCTCTGAAATAGTAGGCATAAGACCTGCATGTACAGACAGCTTTGTATCAGAAGGTAATGTAATAGTTTTACACGGTGCATATCAAACAGGGTATATATACAGACAAGAATCAGGTAATACATTTGATGGCACTAGTATATTAGGTCGTTATAGAAGTCCTGACTTAACATTTAATGACCCCGGAATACGTAAGCATATGCAAAGAGTTATTGTTAATTATAACCCTGAAGCAGCGGTAGATGCTGACTTGTTTGTTAGGTATGATTATGAAGATAAAGATTCTCCAAGACCATCAGCCTATCCTTTAGATTCTACAGATGTTGTTGCTATATACGGCACATCTGTTTATGGAACACCTACATATGGTGGTACATCACAGCCTTTAGTTAGGCAGTCAGTAGAGGGTTCAGGATTTGCTGTAGCATTAAGAGTGAATGATGGTGGTACAACTGCACCCTATTCATTAAAAGGGTTTCAATTAGAATATCAACTAGGAGCTAGAAGATAAATGGGTGATAATTATGTAAGACAAAAAACGTACACTGATGGTGACGTTATACAAGCAGCTCACACCAATGAAGAGTTTGACCAGCTAGTTGCAGCTTTTGCCGCAAGCAGTGGACACTCGCATGATGGTACTACAGGTAATGGTGGTGCTATTACTTCACTTGCAAGTAATACAGTAACAATAGGTGCAGGTACAACTAATCAAGACGTTGTTATAACTTTTGATGGTGAAGAAAGAGATGGACTTTTAAGATGGATAGGTCACGATAATAGTGGTACTGAGGATGACCATTTTAGATTTGATGATGATGTCATGCTTAATAGCACTGAAAAACTTTACTTCAATGATACAGGTACTTATATATTCAGTAATGCAGACGGTGACTTAGACTTAGTATCTGATGGCACAAGTGCTGATTCAATTAAACTAGCTAGTGCTGGTGGTGTTACTTTAGATGCGGCAGGAGATATAACCCTAGATGCAGACGGTGGGGATGTTGTCTTAAAAGATAATGGAACACAGTTTGGTTCACTTACTAATACATCAGGTAATCTTATACTTAAATCAGGCAGTACAACTGCTGTAACATTTAGTGGTGCTAATACTACTTTTGCAGGAACAGTAACTATAGGTTCTGCTGAAATATCAGAAGCTGAACTAGAAATACTAGATGGTGCTACAGTTACTACTGACGAATTAAATTACAATGACACAGGTGCATCTGTAGGTACAGTTGTTGCAAGTAAAACAGTTACAGTAGATGCAAACAAAGATGTATCTTCATTTAGAAACATAACTCTTTCAGGTGAATTAGATGCAGGGTCACTAGACGTTAGTGGTGATGCAGACATTGATGGTACACTAGAAGCTGATGCTATTACAGTTAATGGTACAGCTTTAGCTACAGTGATAGCAGGAACAACAGTTACAACAGCAACAAATGCGAATCATGTTAGTGTTGCTGATAATGAAAATACAAATGAAGAAAACTTAATACCCTTTATAGAAGATGCTTCTGCAACAGGTAATGTCGGTTTAGAATCTGATGGAGACTTTTCTTACAATCCAAGTACAGGTACAGTTACTGCTACTATATTTAAAGGTAACGTAGATGCTGTAGATGGTGACTTTGATGGAACACTAGAAGCAGATGCTATAACAGTTGGTGGAGTAGCTTTATCTGAAGTTATATCTGATACAGCAGGAGCTATGTTTTCAAGTAATACTGAATCAGGTGTTACTGTTACATATCAAGATGCTGACAATACAATAGACGTTGCAATAGATGCAGCACAGACAGGTATTACATCTTTACTTGCAACAGATATAAAGATTGGTGAAGACAACGAAACAAAGATAGACTTTGAGACAGCCGATGAGATACACTTCTATGCTGCTAATGCTGAACAAGTATATGTAGCTGATGGCATCTTTGGTCCTCAAACAGATAGTGATGTAGACTTAGGTACAACAGGTGTACGTTGGAAAGATGCTTACATAGATACCATTACTACCACAGGTGCAATAACCGTAGGTGGTGATTTAACAGTGAATGGTACTACCACTACCGTGAATAGCACAACAGTCACTATAGATGACCCTATCTTCACTCTAGGTGGTGATTCTGCTCCGGGTTCAGATGACAACAAAGATAGAGGTATTGAGTTTAGATATCACAATGGTTCTGCAGCTAAAGTAGGTTTCTTTGGTTGGGATGACAGTGCGAGTGCTTTTACTTTTATAGCAGATGCATCTAACTCTTCAGAAGTATTTAGTGGTACAGCAGGTAATGCAATCTTTACAAATGTCACAGGTACATTACAAACTGCAGCTCAAGCTAACGTAACATCACTAGGAACACTAACTGCTCTAACCGTTGACAATATAGCAATGGATGGAGCTACAATAGGTCATACAAGTGACACAGACTTAATTACATTAGCTAGTGGTGTAGTTACTGTAGCAGGTGAAGTCTCTATGACTACACTTGATATAGGTGGTACTAATGTAACTTCTACTGCAGCAGAGTTAAATATACTAGCAGGTAAAAGTTTCGTAGATGAAGATGATATGTCTTCTAATAGTGCAACAGGCATAGCATCACAGCAATCTATTAAAGCCTACGTAGATAGCAGTGTCGGTTCAGCAGCAAGTAAAGGCTTTGCCACAGCTATGGCAATAGCATTATAATAAGATTTTACTTGACAAAATAAGCAATACCGAGTATAATTATATAACATAAGGAAAAAGAAATGGCACAAGATTTTGAAAGAACCATTACCAAAGACATAGATGCATCTCTTGTAGATATAAGAGCTACGTCAAATAGTGATGATGCAATAGTTGGTATACGGATGGCTAATACGCACACTGCACAGATAACTGTAGACGTAGCTATTACTGACAATAGTGGTACTGTAACAGCTTACTTAATTAAATCTGCACCTATACCTGTCGGTGGTGCATTAGAGTTAATAGATGGTGGTTCAAAAATAATATTACAAACAGGTGATAAACTACAAGCGAAGTCAAGTGTAACAAATTCACTTGATGTTGTTGTCTCAGCAGTTGATACTATTAGTGAATAGGAGATAGAATGGCATATATAGGAAACTCATCACCTAGTAGGTTTGTATCTAATAGAACAAAAACTGCTTTTTCAGGTAACGGTATCTTAGTTGACTTTACACTAGAACAAGCTGTTGTTCAACCTGAAGATGTCCTAGTATCAGTAGATGGTGTTATACAAGAGCCAACCGTTGCTTATGGAATCATTAACGGAACTACATTAAGATTTACAGAAGCACCTTCTAGCAATGCAGGTAATAATATATTTGTGTATTATCTAGCTAGTCAGGTGGGTACAGCAGGACCACCTAATGATTCAGTAAGCACAGATACTTTAAAAAATAGTGCAGTTACTAATGCCAAAGTTGCAAACAGCACATTAGACCTTACATCTAAGGTTACTGGTGTATTGCCATTTGCAAATGGTGGTAATCAAACTGCATCTATAGCTGCTTATAAATGGGGTGCATTAGACCAAGATGATGCTAATACAACAATTCCAGCTACAATATCTGGTTCTAGTAGTATTATGGTTAATGTAGGAAGTGATTTAGCCACTAGTGGTGTTTATACTTGCCCAGTTGATGGTGTGTATAGAGCAACTATTTGGGGTATGGCAGGTGGAGATGGTACTAATAATTCTCAATCAAGTATTTTTAGTTGTTATCTTTCATTAAATGATGCCTTTCCAAGTGATGACCAGTATAGCATATATGTTAGCCCTGCTACTACTTATTCACAGTTTTCAGCTAACTTTCTAATTACTTGTAGTGCAACTAATACATTAAGGTGGGGCATACAAGCTAATAGACGAACTTTACACGCATCACATGGGCAAGCAACATTCAAATTGGAGCATCAAACATAATGGCATTAACTCAAATAACAGGTGATGGATTAGCACCAAGTGGATTTCCTACAAATTCTGTAATACAAGTTAAATATTTTCAACTTACAACTTCTCAAGATGAAGCATATGGAACAGCTAGTGCTAGTCAAGCAATAACTAATTTTACAGTTAATATAACACCTACGGCTTCAAATTCAATTTTTAAACTTGAATCTAATATAATATATGAATCAGCTAATGCTACACATAGTACAATGTGGTTTTTCTTTAGAGGTACTACAAAATTAGCGAACACTGATGGGTCTCCCGGAAATAGAATTATTGGTATATCTCCGGGATTAACATCTTTAGATGCAAATGCTGAATCAACTTTTGAACAGGCATCATTAGTTTATTTTGATGCTCCATCAACAACGTCTGCAATAGATTATAAGGTGGGTGTAATGACAACTGGAACTAATAATTTTTTTATTAATAGAACTGTTGATGATACTAACACAACTAGTTTTGACAGAGGTGTATCCTTTCTGTCAGTAACAGAGATAGCAGGGTAGGAGATAACATGGCATACATAGGAACATCTCCTTCAAATGGAGTTAGACGAGTCTTTGATTACACAGCTACTGCTGGACAGGACACATTTCAAAGTACAGATAATAATGGGCAGTCTCTTGTATACACAGACAGTGCCTACATAGACGTATATCAAAATGGTATCTTACTTTTACCTTCTGACTACGTAGCAACTTCAGGTACTACCGTTGTACTAGACGTACCTGCGATATTAGAAGACACAGTTCAAATTGTAGCATATGATGTGTTCTCCGTAGCTGACACAGTAAGTGCTAGTGATGGTGGTTCATTTGCAGGTAATGTAGGAATAGGTGGTACTCTTGCTGTTACAGGTGCTTTAACAGGAACTACAGCGACATTTACAACTGATGATAACAACCCACAACTTACATTAATATCTACTGATGCAGATGCGAGTAGTGGTCCTGTTTTAGAGCTATATCGCAACTCATCAAGTCCTGCTGATGATGATGTTTTGGGTGAAATAGAGTTTCATGGAGAAAATGATGCAGACGAAAAAATACAATATGGACTTATTGCTGCTAAACTTCAGGATGCTTCAGATGGAACTGAAGATGTTAGATTAAGTTTTAAAACAATAACAGCAGGTACTGAAAGAGAAAGAATTACAATTCAGCCAACCGAAACTGTATTTAATGAAGATAGTCAAGACCTAGACTTTCGTGTTGAATCAAATGGCAATGCAAATATGATTTTTGTTGATGGTGGTAATGACAAAGTTGGTATAGGAAATAATAACCCTAATGATTTTGGAAGTCTTGCTGCTGATTTAGTTATAGGAACAACATCAGGAGAACATGGTTTAACTATTGTTACTGGTACTGATGCTAGTGCAAGAATGCAATTTGCTGATAACACATCTTCTCCATTTGTTGGTGCTATTGAGTATGCTCATGGTAGTAGTAATTCTCTTATATTTTATACTGATGGTTCATCACGATTAACTATTAATGCTACAGGAAATTTAGTAAGTCCTGCAACATATTCCTCTACAACTGCAAATGCTACAAATATGAGAGTTGAATCTAATGGAGTTTTTGTAAGGTCAACTTCTTCAAGACGATATAAAAACACTATAGAAGATGCAACTAAAGGTCTTGCAGAATTACAAACATTAAGACCAGTAACGTATAAAGGTAATAATGATGGAGAAAAAGTTTTTGGTGGATTGATTGCTGAAGAAGTACATGATGCAGGATTAACAGAGTTTGTTGAGTATAATGAAAATGACGAACCTGATGCTTTAGCTTATGGTCATATGGTTTCGTTGTGTATCAAAGCAATTCAAGAACTTAAAACAGAACTTGATGAAGCAAAAGCTAGAATTACAGCATTGGAGAGCAAATAATGAGTAAAGCAGCAAAATTAGCAGTCATAGCAGGTAGAGCAGATACACTAGTAGACACAACTAATACAGGTGATGTGGCACTTAACTTTGGACAGTATCAAAACTTCATCTTAACTTTTACAGATAATGTAGTATTTACTAATCCAACTACAGAAGCTATAGGTCAATCAGGGTTTATTATTTGTATACAAGATGGAACAGGTAGTCGTGGTTTAACACTTAATGGAGACTATGAGACAGCAGGTGGTGTAGGCATTACATTAAGCACCAATGCTAACACAGTTGATATGATACCTTACGTGGTTCAGTCAGCTAGTAACATATTATTAGGACACGTACAAAAGGGTTTTGCATAGTGACATTTAATGGCAATGGTAATTTAACAGGGTCAGCACAATACTTTAATGATAAGGTATTCTATAATGGTGTTGCTACACAGTCATTGAGGTTTGATGATGGCAGTTCTCATAAATTGACTAAAGACTTTAGTGGCTCTTCTCCTGATAATGATAAAAAAATGACCATAAGTGTGTGGGTAAAAAGAGGGAATTTATCTGGAAGCACCCAAGTTATTATTGGTAATTATAATTCTGTTCGCTTTTTAGGAGAATTGGCTTGGGATGGAACAGATAAATTACGTTTTGACCCCGGAGGTGATGGCAATGGTTCTTCAAATTCTTATAGAGTAGAAACAACTGCTTTATTTAGAGATGTTAGTGCTTGGTATCACATTGTTCTAGCATATGATTCAACACAAGGCACAGATACTAATAGAGTTAAACTTTATGTAAATGGCACACAACAAACACTAACTGCACCATCTGGTCAGTCATTTCCTCCACTAAATTATGCACATCTTTATTCCTATGCAGGGGCAAATAATACAATAGGAGAGTTTGGAGCAGGTTTTAATTCTGGTTTTTTAGATGGATATTTATCTGAATTTAATTTTATAGATGGACTTTCATTTTTTTCTGATACATCAGGAACTCCAAATACATCATTTAATATTAACTCATTTGGTGAAACAAAAAATGGTGTATGGATAGCCAAAGAGTATGAGGGTTCATATGGCACTAATGGATATAGATTAGAGTTTAAACAAACTGGAACTGGTACTGCATCAACATCAACAATAGGTGCAGATACAAGTGGAAATAATAATCATTGGACATCTAGTGGTATAGTCGCATCTGATTGTGCCATGCCTGATAGTCCTGAGAATAATTTTCCTACGTTAAATCCTTTAGTTGTTACTGCTTCAGCAACAAACTCTTATGCAGAGGGTAATTTGCAAGGTGGAACTAGCAGTACTGGTGGTGGTAATATAACTGCAACTATGGCAATACCATCTGAAGGCAAATGGTATTGGGAATTTAAGTCTACCACTATAGGAAGTGGCATAAATTTAGGTTTATGGGAGCCAGATGCTAATGAAGATTTTTTTTACCAAGTTACACCTAGTATTGCTTATTTAAGTAATGCCAACAAAAGAATAAATAACTCAACTACAAGTTATGGAGCAAGTTGGGATAGTTCAAACATAATAGGTGTTGCTGTTGACATTGATGGTGGAACAGTAACCTTTTATAAAGACAATGCAAGTCAAGGTGCTATAACTTTTGATGGAAGTGGGTTATTACCAGTTTTTGGTGATAATACTGGTGGTTCAGGCTGTACTGCAAAAATTAATTTTGGTCAAGACCCAAGTTTTTCAGGTACATTAACTGGTGATGATATAGGAACTGAAACACCAAGTAATGGAGTAGGAGTATTTAAATATGCACCACCAACAGGCTATCTAGCATTATGTTCAGCTAACTTACCTGAACCAACCATAGGTCCTAATGTTGCTACACAAGCTGATAATTATTTTAATACAGTTCTTTGGACTGGGAATGGTACTAATCCAAGAACTATAAGTGGTGTAGGTTTTCAGCCAGATTGGATTTGGCATAAACCCCGTAACTTAGGCTATAACCATTTAGCTTGGGATAGTTCAAGAGGAGCAGGTTCAAATAGCCTACTAACACTTTTTCCAAATCTTACAAATGACGAGTCTGATTCCTTGCAAAGTCAAGGTAATGCCACATCATTTGATAGTGATGGATTTATTGTAAATGCAGGTTCATCTGGTGATAATCATGTAAATGATGCAAGTTATAATTATGTAGCGTGGAACTGGAAAGCAAATGGTGGCACAACCTCAAGCAATACAGATGGCTCTATAACAAGTACAGTACAAGCAAACACAACGGCAGGGTTTAGTATTGTTACTTATACTGGTAATGGAACAAATGGTGCAACTATTGGACATGGTTTAGGTGTTAAACCTGCTATGATTTCATTTAAGAATAGAGATTCAACAGCAGGTTGGGCAACATATCACAAAGAATTGGGTGCTACTAAGTTAATTTATCTTGATTTGACTAACGCATCAACTTCATCAGATGCTCATCTTAATAATACAGAACCAACAGATACCTTGATAACATTACATGACCACGTTTTAACAAATTCATCAGATGATTATGTAGCCTATTGTTTTGCAGAGATAGAGGGTTACAGCCGTTTTGGCAGTTTTCTTGGAAACGGTGATGCTGATGGTGCGTTTGTTCATACTGGATTTCGCCCTGCTTGGCTTATGGTGAAAAGATATGATTCAACTAATAATTGGCACATTTGGGATACTACAAGAGGAACTTCAAATCCAATGGGTAGTGGTTCACTATTAGTTGCTGATGATGTTTATTATGAATCGCAACTTGGTTCAGTATTAGACATTCTAAGTAATGGCTTCAAACCTCGTGCTAATTCTAATGGTTATAATGGTTCTGGTGCTTCATACATATATATGGCATTTGCCGAAACCCCTTTTAAGTATGCTAATGCAAGATAGGAGAAAATAATGGCGTGGTTACAAAATAAAAAAATTCTAAAAGTTGGTAAGAGTTTTACTGATGATAAAGGATTTAAACATCCCTATAATTGGGTAAGTATATATTCATCTGCCTATAAAAAGAAATGGGGTATCACTTGGAAAGATGAGCCTGATACTAGTTACGATGCTAGGTTTTATACTGCAAAAGACATTGAAAGAAAGATAGATGACCTCAAGGCTACGTGGATTGCTACCACAAAAACAACAGCTAATAGTCTTTTACGAAGTACTGATTGGTATGTGACTAGAAAAGCTGAAGTTGGAACTGCTATACCTTCTGATGTTACTAAATTTAGAACAGCAGTTAGGGATGCAACAGTCACAATAGAAAAAGCTATTAATGCTTGTTCAGAGTTAGATGGATTCAAGGCATTGTTTGACACACCTAAAGATGGTGGCAATGCTGTAATGTATAACTTTCCTAAAAGTATTTAAATGAAAATGAGTATGCAACCTGAATTAAAAGTACAACTAGAGCTTGATGCACACGAAAAAGAATGTGCTATCAGGTATCAGATGGTCAATGATAAACTAGAAGGTTTAGACAAAAGAATGTGGCGAATAGAAGCTATGTCTATGGTGGGAACTTTAGGTGTAGTAGCTTTGGTTGTCGCAATAGTAATGAAGTAAGGATAGAGTATGCAAACATTAAATAACTTACCTGAAGAAATGCAAATGGTTATTGCTAGGAACTTAGGTTATGATGGAAAGAAAGAAGGTTTTCCTGCCTATCTAATGTCCAATAGAAGAGTAGCAGATAAGTATACTGCTTTAGAAAATGCATTTAAAGGACAACAAGAGTTTAGACAACAGGCATTACAACAGAAGATGGCTGAGGGTGGTTTAATGAAACCCTTTGAGCAGAATCAACAACAGCCTATGGTTGGAGGTTACGTACCACCCCCCAAGCAATCCTTTGCAACAGGTGGTCAAGTAGCAGGGATAACTACAACTATGCCTACTGCTCCTACAATAAATGCTCCTGACAAACAACAGTATAACTTTGGAATACCTGAAGCTATAGAGCAAAATCCGGACTTTGGAAAGATAGTTGGTGGACCTGCTTTACCACCTGTTATAGACCCTAATTTACCTAACCCTGACCCTACTCCACCTGCATCTACAGTCAATGTAGAAACAACGCCTACAGTAGCACCCCCATCACAAAACTTTACAGGTACAACTAGAGAGGTTGTTGACACTAATCAATTTCTAGAAGATGGAACAACTCCTAATCCTAACTATAATAAACCTGTTTTAGGTGAGGATGGTAACCCTCTTACAGAAGAAGTAGGACCAACGATAGGAGATGTGTCTTCTCAAATGTTGACAACTCCCGGATTACCTGCTGGTTCAGAGGTACAAACAGTTGCTACAACTGCTACAGGAGACCAATTAGTAGGTGATAGTGTAGGTCAACTAACAGGTGATGTTGCATTAGGAACTGCACAAGCAAGTACAACCACAATAAATCAACAGGATGCTACAAGTGCTAACACAATGACAGCAGATACAGTAGCAACAGATGTTAATAAAGCTGTAGAAAACTTAAAGGGTGCAACAACAGTACTAGACTTGCAGTCTCAAGTATCAGCAGCACAACAAGAAACAAGTGCTGTATCTGGATTAGAAGCAGAGCAGGGTGTAGCCACAACAATGGAAAATCCTGTACAAAGAGAGATACAGGATGGTGAATTAATATCAGGTGCGGCTAATGCTGAAAAAGCAGCTAAGTATACTGAACAAATACAAGCAGCCACAGCATTACCTAGTGAAAAAGCTACTGTTCAAGGACAACTAGCAGGTCTTACTGCTAACTTTGATTCTAATAATCCACCACCTTGGGCTGCAGGAACATTACGTGCTGTATCAGCTAAGATGGCAGCTAGAGGAATGGGTGCATCATCAATGGCAGGGCAGGCTATGCTACAAGGTGCATTAGAGTCAGCACTTCCTATAGCACAAGCAGATGCCGCAACAACTGCAAGTTTTGAAGCACAGAATTTATCTAACAGACAAGCTAGAGCAATGTTAGCAGCAGAGCAACGTGCTACTTTTCTAGGGCAAGAGTTTGACCAAGAATTTAAAGCAAGAGTGCAAAACTCTGCTAGGATAGGTGACATAGCTGATAAGAACTTTACTGCTGAACAACAGATAGCACTAGAAAATGCTAAAGCTGCCCAGACAATGAACCTACAAAATCTAAGTAACAAACAAGCTCTTGTTATGGCTGAAGCCGCAGCACTTGCAGACTTAGACATGGCTAACTTAAGTAATAGACAACAGGCTGCTGTACAAAATGCAAATGCTTTCTTACAAAAGGATATGGCTGAACTATCTAACCAACAACAAGCAGATATGTTTTCAGCACAACAACAAGTACAAGCTTTGTTTACTGACCAAGCAGCCACAAATGCGGCTAAACAATTTAATGCTACGTCAGAAAATCAAGTAGACCAATTCTTTGCTTCTCTGACACAGGCGGCTAATCAGTTTAATGCATCACAGACAAATGCACAAGAACAGTTTAATGCAGGTCAAACAAATACAATAGAAAGATTTAATGCAGAGATTAATAACCAACGTGACCAATTCAATGCACAGAATCAAACTGTTATAGCACAGAGTAATGCTAATTGGAGAAGACAAATAGCAACAGAGGGAACTGCCGCCACCAATCGTGCTAATGAATTAAATGCTCAGAACATATTAGGTATAAGTCAAACTGCTTACAATAATTTATGGCAACACTATGGAGACACAATGGAGTGGGCATGGACATCAGCAGAGAATGAAAGAAGTCGTGTTATTGAATTAGCAATGGCTCAATTACAAGCTGACAGTGCTACTAATATACAAGCAATGAAAGACGATACAGCATCATCAACTGCTTTTGGTGGATTGATAGGTAAATTTATTACAGGTAGCATATTTGGAGGAGGAGGAGGATTATTCTAATGAATACTAACCCAGCATTAAATGCATATCGCAAGATTAAAGAACAAAAAGAAGAACCAAAAACTAATAAAGCAGGTGGTCTGCTAACACGTAGCAATGCTATTAAACGTGCAGGTAAGGCTGACCCTAAAGAAGAAGTGTCCATGCGAGTAGCTAGATACGTAAATGATATAAGGAATTACAATGCCTGAAGCACAACAACCCTCATTTAGCCGACCTATTCCCGGACAATCTCTCACAGCAGAGTTGGGTAATAGACCGTGGCAATCACCACCACAGTATTCTACACTAGAAGAAGCTATGGATTGGTACTTAGAAAGATTTGATAGTCAAGAAGTTATTGATGAACTTATGGCTGTTCTTGAATCAGGTATACCTATTAGTACTGTTGCTAACTCTATGCAGTTGGGTGCTGTCTTACAAGGTGTTCACAGTGTAGATGTAGGTGTATTGGTTATGCCTATAATTATGGAGATGATGAAATACCTAGCAGATAAAACAGATACTAAATATAAGATGGGTGATGAACCTGAAGAAACAGATAAACCTACAGATGCAGTAATGACATCAGCACTTAACGAATTAAAGAACCAACAACAAGGCTCTATGGAAACAGAGCCAATGGAAGAAGAGGAAGAAGAAGAACCAATGCCTGAACAGTCAGGTCTAATGGCAAGGAGAGCTTAATGGGTTTTAATTTTATGGCTGCCCTTGGTGGAGCAGCATCACAGATAACAAAAGATATAGAAGAGCAGGAGCAAGAGGTAAAGCTTCGTACTCGTACTATACTTGACAGACATGTAGCTGAAACTGCAGCTAATAGAAAAGAATATAAAGCCAATAAAAAGAAAGTACAAGAGCAACTTAACTCTATCGTATCTTACTTTGGTGATGACCCTGACAGGTGGAATAAAGCTAGAGCTATTGTAGCAGGTGGCGATGCTCATGTAGCTAAGATGTCACAATACTTTGCTAAAGCACAGAATAATAAACAAGATGTAAACGAGATATACAAACTTACTAAGAGTGAGAATGATGTAGGACTTAAGGGTATTGAAGATACTACTAATAGTCTTGTACAAATGGCACAGATTGCACAGCCTTCATTTGGTGCATCTGGACAGACAAGTAGCCTATTAGGTTCTACTGATATGTCTAAGGTATATCAACGTGGCAGACAAGAGTTTGAGAAGGCAGGTCTTTTAGATGCAGTACCTACAGCTACAGAAACAGGTGCTACATATGGTTCAGGTACATTAGATTTAAGCAAGATAAATACAGATGCTAAATCAATAGACCAACAAAAGGCTAACATACTTAATGACTTAACTAATTATGAAGTGGGTACTCCTGAACACGATGCGGCTTTAAAGAAGCAAGCAACTCTTAATGAGTTTGAAGAGAGTAATAGCCTAGCTTTAAAGATAGCTAAAGAACAAAATAAAACTAAAGGTCAAGCTGCTCGTAGTTTTTACATGACAACATTAAAGAATGGTCTATTAGGAATAGAGAATAAGTTTAAAGAAACTATAGTAAATGGTCCTGATGGAAAACCAATACAAGACCCTGCTAAGAAAGCAGAGTTTAAACAACAAAGTATAAAAAAATATAAGACTGACTTTGTCAATGACTTGTTAAGAAATCCGGGTGGTTTAAGTTCTAATGGCTTAGATGTTATACAAGCTGACCCTGAATTAAATGACATTTACCAGAATATAATGAAGAAGGAACAGGATAGAATAAAAGGTACAGCACAAAAAGAACAGGCACAAAAGATAGTATCTGAAAATAAAAGTGTAAATATAAATGTAGTTAAACAGCTAAGAAATATAAAGGCAGACATGACTAAAGAACAGTTATATAAATTTATACTACAGGCATACCCAAAAGTTCCGGGTGTAAGTGTTGAAGACCATGCGGCAAATATAAATAAGCTAGTAGAAGAAGCATATAAATAATGGTAGAAAAAGATATATACTCTATCTTCGACCAAGAGGAAGAAGAAGAGGAGAATAATATCATATCCTCTAGTAGTAGCTCTGTTACTCAAGAAGATAATAAAGATGATATGTATTCTATCTTTGACTCACAAGAAGAAGAGACTGTAGAAGAAACTGAAACAGTTGAGGATACTTCTGACTCCGATACTCCCACCCCAATGAATGAGCTATACACAAAGGCAGATGATGTAGAGTATGCTGATGAAACGTATGGTGATACCAAGAAAACAAAAAGCTATGATGAGTTTGTAAAGGATAAGAAGTTCCTATCCACTGCTAATGAATATATGATGGCTAGGTTTGGTGAGGACAAAGGACAACGAGAAGGTGAATCTGATTCAGAGTTTACTGACAGATTTATAGAACACTATCGTAACGTTAATGCTAATACATTAGACCTTATGGGTCAAGTGGATTGGACTCGTAGTGCTAAAGAAAAAGATAAAGCTAACTTCGGTGCTTTGTTTCGTGACATGGAACGTCTACCTTCATTCTATGAAGAAGGTGGTACTAGTTCCTTTGATGCTATCATGGACTACGGTGGAGCATTATTAACTGACCCCCTTACATATCTAGGTTTTGGTGCAGGTGCTGTTGCTAAGTTTGGTGCAACTAGTGCCGCAAAGAAACTATTATTATCTGGTGCTACTAAAGCAGAAGTTAAAAGACAATCAATGAAGCTTGGCTTAAAAGCTGCGGCTAAACCTCTTGCTGTAGAAGTTGCAGCAGGTGCAGGTGAAGGTGCATACTTTGCTAGTGCTGGTTCAGAGATAGATGTAGCTGCTAATCTTCGTGATGAAAAAGCAGGTGCAGGTGAAATGGCATTAAGTGGTGCTCTAGTAGGTGGTGCTGTAGGTGTATTAGGTGGTGTTGGAGCATTAGGTATAGGTAAGCTTGGTGTTGCAGGTGCTGAACGTTCTATTAAGCTACAGAAACAAGCTAAAGAATCCTTACTTAAAAAGAGAGCAGAGAAACTTAAAGCAGACGGTGCAACATCTAAAGAGATAGCTGATGCACACGACCCATTTAAAGAGATAGAAGCTGATAAGGCTATACTAGAAGGTAGAGAAATACTAGATGCCTTAGACCCTAAGACAGACTTAACACAAGCAAGCTTACAACCTGAACTAACTAAACGTGTAGCTAAAATTGCTACTGAAGTATTCAAGTCTATATCTAAGGATAAAGGCGAGCAAGCTGAAGCCTTTATGAAACCATACTTAGAAGGTAATAAAAATGCATCAACTGCCATAGCAGAGATACTTGCTAATCTAAATGCTGAAGGTGTAAAGATTGTAGACCAAGAAGTATTAGATGGTGCATTAGCTCGTGCAGGTTTAAACCAAGAGCAGTTTGCTAAGATAACTATGACATCTATTAGTGATGCAGGTAAGACACTTACTACAGCGAGTCCACTAGGTAAATTTATAAAGAGCTTACGTGAAGCTGACCCTGAGTTGGTTAAAGAGTTTGATAAGAAGTTTGGTAAGAATGAAGTTACTACAGGTATTATGGGTAATGCCTATGACTTTATGCAAAGACTAGACCGTGAACGTAGAGCCTTAATGGTTACACAAGTAGCCACTACAGTTCGTAACGTAGCCACAGGTGTAATGAGAGTTGGCTTTGAAGCAGGTGCAAACCTAGTAGAATCCTCTATATATAATATAGGAAGAGGTGTACAAAGTGCAGCTAAAGGTGAGTTCAGTGCTAGTGGTATTCAAAAGGGTATGAAAGATGTATTCTATGATACCACAGATACATTATTACGTACCATAGATGGCTTTGAGTCCAAAGAATTAACTGAAGGTTTACTTAAATATAATCCTGCATTGCTACGTCAGATAGACAGGTCTATGCAAGAGGTGACAGGTAATCAATCTCTATCTAAAACTACTAGATGGCTTAACGGTTTGAACATGGCACAGGATAAGTTGTTTAGAAGAGCAGTGTTTACAGCATCTTTAGATAAACAACTTAGAAGAATGGGTACTAATGTAAGAGAAGTTATTGCAGACGGTAGACCCTTACCTACAAAACAATTACAACAAGCAACAGAAGATGCCTTGTACTTTACATTCTCACGTGAGCCTAATAAAGGTGGTGGTAAAGTTGGAGATACACTAGGTAGTTTATTTGTAAAGGTTAACGAAGCCGTTGGTCCTCTTCCGGGATTACTAAATATACCTATTGGTACAGGTGCATTTCCATACGCTAGATTTATGGTTAATGCTATGCAGTTTAACTTACAGTACTCCCCGGGTAGTGTGATTGGTGCATTTAATAGTGGTGCTAAAGGACTATACAATGTATTTAAGAATAGAAAGTTACAAGACCAAGAGATAAAAGACTTAGCAGGAAGACAATTTACAGAAGCTAGAGAGAGATTAGGTAGAGGTATTGTCGGTAGTGCTGCTATGTTTGCGGCTTATAAACATCGTAAAGATTCACAGAATGATGGTACTAAATGGTATGAAGCTAAGACAGATGATGGTAGAGTCACAGACTTAAGACCATTCTTTCCACTAGCACCTTATCTATTAGTAGGCGAACTGCTAGTTAAGTTTGAGAATGGTGACTTGAATGGTATGTCAGGTAAGGAAGCACTTGAAGGATACACAGGTGCTATGTTTAGAGGTGGCTCTAGTTCATACTTAATTGATAATCTATTTCAAACTATAGGCAGTGAAGAAGGTGTAGATAGTTTAACAGGTGAAAAGATATCTGAATATATGAGTGGTTATCTAGGTGAGTTAGTAGGTGGTGCATTTACTCCACTTAAAGTGTTAAATGATATTGATGCTGCCTTTGATGTTGAAGCTGCTTATGTAAGAGATGCTAAACAGATAGAAGGATTTGGTGGAGTTGATAGAGGTATTGATTCATTTAAAAATGCTGCCACTAGAAACATGCCATACTTATCTAGATTATTACCTGTAGTAGAATCAGCTACTCGTGAAGGTCCTATCATTAGGCAGAGTCCACTAGGCTCACAACTAACAGGTCTAAGAAAAGAACAAGTACGTAATCCTGTAGAGTTAGAGCTAGTTAAATTTAATATGAAGAATTGGGATGTAATGCCCACAACAGGTAACAAACAAGCAGATGCCTATACTAAAAGATTTATGGGTAAGTTTGTAGAAAAGTATTTAGCTACTGAATTAGAATCGGAATACTATCAGGGTTTATCTAAGAACAGACAGAAGATAGCATTTAAAAACAAGCTATCCAAGTATAGAAAGTTAGCTAAAGAGTTTGCTAAAGCAATCGCAGTAGGTGAAGAGAAAGCTAAAGGAAAAGCTTACACTCCATTTGATAGGGTAGAGTGGAATAAACTAGGTAGTGATAAACGACAACTAGCCGATGAATATTATTTAGGTAAGTATGGTAAAACCATAATGGAAATGCAAGAAGCAGAGCCTGATAAGAATCACTTAATGATAGGCAAGATTCTTGGTAAAGCTTTAGTTAAGCCTTACCAATAAACCTAGTGACTTTATCTATCATCACCTGAACCTGCAAGCGTACCACGTTCTTTCCTATCATGTAATTTCTCTAAGTTATTCTGCATAATAGTATTTAAACTGACACCCAACTCATTAGCTAATACAGCACAGTACCAAAGAACATCTCCTATTTCATAGGCTATAGCTTCTTTGTTTCCTTTGCCATCACGTATTATCTTTTTTATTTTACCTGCTACCTCACCTGCTTCACTTGTTAAGCCTAGAGCTAGATACTCTAAGGCTTTTTCTTGTGGAAAGATAGCTGTGCTTTTTGCTCGTGCTTCATAAAAGTCAGCAGTCATTACTTCTGCTGTAACTATGTTATTCTGCATGTACTTCTTCGCTTCTTCTTCTAGCTTCAACATTCTTCACCTTCTTTAATTGCTGTGCATATGCAGAGTTATAACCACGTGACCACTCTCGTGACTGCATGGTGTTAGAGTTATAAGGATTCTCTGTCATAATAACCTTATTACCTCTGACAGTTTTTACATACTGTCTACCCTTGAAAGCATTGAAACCCCTCTCGAATTGTATTCGTAAGGGAGCATCATACTTACTTAGATTTGGATTCCTTTTCTTTCTGTGTTGCATCCTCTTGTCTCCTTTCAAAGTACTTTACTAGTACGTTTAGTTTACCATTAGCATTTTCTAATGCGGCGAGTTCTTTATCTATAGTATCAATTATAGTAGGGTGGTCTCCCACCCCAACAGGATTGGTCATCATAACCTCTACATTAGCTATGTGACCATTCATTTCTCCTAGTAGTTTAGTCTTTAATGCTTGTAATATCATTTCTCTCATGCTTCAACTCCCTTAAATGTTTTGATAACATCAGACGAGAACAACTTCTGTAAGCTAACTAAGTACATCTTACTTGCTTTGTTGTCTCCCCCTGCTACCCATTTCTTTGTGTCAAGCTTGTCAATAATCTTTTTTAAACTCTTGACATCAAAGACTAATGTGCAGAATGTCTCCTCTCCTACACACAGATTATGAAACCAATAGTCAGATTCAGTAGCGGCAATTCCACTAGGTTTACCGTAGCTTTCAAACTCGATAGCTATATTACCTGTTCTCTGCCACATACCTCTCTCACTTTTGACTTCTATCTTCTTATCTTGTAGCATCTCTGCTACTTGTTTTTCTCTTACTTTACCATACTCTAGGTCTATGTCAAACTTTTTTCTGTTCTCTTTACTTGGTGCTAGGTTTTCCATTTGTAACTCCCTTTCTCTTAGGCTTTAAGTGTAATAGTTCTCTTATGTGTAGCTTCCTACCTTTAAAGAACACGATTAAGTTTATTGTAGTGTTGATGGAAATGGCTATTAATAACCACCATTGCCACCAAAGTAATTCACTACCTTCTATCATTAACTAGCTTGTATGTCAACCATCTCACACGCATCTGCTGTGCAAGCTAATTCTCTACCACCACTAGTTGTATCTTCCTTCTCATAGTCTGCTAACTTAGACCAATCAATAGACTTAGGCATCCGTTGGCTCAACTCTAAGTACTCTTCTCTCTCTATGTCTTGGTATGGTGCTTGAGCATATGTATGGTCACTAAATGGCAGGAAAGATATACCGGATACTTCATCAAAGTTTTTATATACCCATGCTCCTACTTCCATCCACTCATCTTCCTTAACAGACACAGTAACAGAAGGCTTGTGTTCACACCAATGTCTCTGAAACATTAACCAATATTCTAGTTGTTCAATGGC
>VMHT01034751.1_pt1 | contig 21165 bp, 30 predicted proteins | sample 4693611 | NCBI WGS metagenome assembly VMHT01 (sample SAMN12280063, study PRJNA550983) | marine metagenome | isolation source: seawater sampled from same location over 5 years 0.02-0.2 micron viral filtrate | place: USA: collected off the coast of southern California halfway between the port... ...
GTGGTTGGGGGGGGGGGGGGGGGGGGGGGGGGGGGGGGGGGGGGGGGGGGGGGGTTCTTCCGTCTTGGCTGTCTCTTTGTTGCAGCATCATCTGCACTTGTCGATATTCGTCAGGTGTTAGCTGATTTAAAAGACCAATGTTTTGTGTTTTAGCATTAGGGTCTTTGCCAGAAACAGTATTATCTATATGTCCTGCTATGTGCATTTTAAACTCCTAATGAATAAGCACCTTGTAACAATTCAAGCAACCCTTTATTGGCTGCTGCACTGCCGTATGGATTAGTTTGCATATCTGGCATTTGTTGAGAAAACCCTGATCTTGATGCAGCTGTAATTGGACCAAAATCACTAGGTTTTGCTGCCATAGAATCAAATGCTGAGCCTATTTCACCTAACATATCTGCAGGCTTTTGGGGTGCTGCAGGAACACCTGTAGGTATACTTGGTATAGCTGGCGCACCAACCGCGCCACCTAGCGTCAGGCCTGTAATATTTGTCTGTCTATTCATATTAACAGGGGCAGTTGTCGCAGAAGCCACATTACTTGCTAAGGTGGGTGCTTGTACATTACCAGCAGCATTTATTGGTAAGTTGTTAAAATTAGTATTAGCTAGAATGCCTTGTGGAGAGATTGCACTAGCAACACTACCGCCTTGCCCCCCCATGATTGCTGCCAAAGTTGCTGGATCAATTGGTGGAATCATTAGCTATATACCTCATCAAGTTTCTTATAGTTTACGGCTTTATAGCCTGTCTTCGTATCCATAACCATTTCTGGATGAACCAATTCAAGCTCTTGTGCAATAACCCCGACACTGTCGCCTAACACAACACCTTCATTGTTTAAGCTAGCCTCAGCCTCATATGCGTCAGCATTCCAATCCCAAGTGTATAAACCAATGCCGTTAGCCAGCTCGCCTATCTTATTGATGTTTTCTTTTAGCCTGATATCACTACCCATAAATGCACCAGCCACCTGAGTACCCATATTGAGATAATCAAATAAGCCTAAGTCTTTTGTATTTTGCTGATTGGTAGGCACTGTAGCTGCACCTAGAGCATTTGATAGATACCCTATAGTTGAAGCTGGAGCACCAGAGAATCCTGCAAATTGACCTTTAGATGCGTCTATAAGCTGTTGTGCAATTAATTGGTCGACGTTGCCTTGATTCTGTAGGTTTCTTTGAACAGTTTGTCCCATATCAAAACCTAAATTGCCCATTGTTGCAGCCTGATTTGCAGCAGCCAACTGATTGCCTACAGCAAACTGATCAGCACCTACATTAAATGTATCAGCCTGATACTGCCTATTCAAATCAGCCTGTGCTTGATTCTGTGCGTTTGTATAGCCTTGCTGACGCAAACCGCCAACAGTAGCACCTACCCTGTCTAAAAAGTTACGCTGCATCTCAGCGTCCGCTACTCCCTGTCTAGAGCCACCATACGCACCAGCCTGACCAAACTGAAAGTCTTGCACGTTGCCAGCAATCTGATTAGCCCTTCCTAAATCTGCAATCGTCTGATCGACTACTTGTTGCTCGTATGGGTTTGTGTATTGTGATAAATCCATGCCTGCCATTTGACCTGCTTGGACATTTTCAGGTCGGTACATACCAGCATCTGCAGTAGCCGCTAGACCGCCTGTAATCGCGTTTGCAGCCTGCTGGTTAACATTACCACCACCAGTAACAAACTCTTGATACTGGCCGCCCATGCCCCCAAACATTGGATTGTACCCAGTTCCACTAACACCTACACCAGATGGGTCTTTGTTTGGAAAAGGATTTGTATCACCGAATTTTTTCCTACTACCGCCCATTATCCCCTACCTTGAGGATTTTGATCCCCGAATAACTTATCGTAAATTGCTGCTTGATTAGGATCACGCCTTTTAAATTCAGCAACCGCTTGGTCATATAAAGGAAACGCGCTATATCCAAACATAGTAGAACCATCATCGCCCATAAATTGAGTTGGCTCTGGCAACCCTGTTTGCTGTGCGTCTCTAGGCACTGCCAAACCAAATGCTGCTGCGGCATCTGCATTGTTTTGTCTAGCAGCCATCTGTGTTGGCGAATAAGCTGCAATATCAGGACCAATATACGGCATATAGCCGACCTGCTGTGCTGTTTCTGCCCTAGCTAAATTACGCTTGGTTGGCTCTCTTGCCCATGCAGGTATTTCTTGCTTCTGTGTAGAGCCGCCACCTTTACCGCCACCACCACTCATATCAAATATCCTTTGCTAATGTTGTGAAAATTTCCTCATAACCTTTGTCAGCTAACACACGCTTCCATCCACGTCTGCCTGCTATGCTCAGCCCTGTGCAGCCTTGCTCTTTAGCCCAAATTACCGCAGATTCATCCATATCCACTATCTGGTCCATTTCTCCTGCTGCTAGAAATATATGTAAGACTTTTTTTTGCGGAAAAACACATATTTCTGTAATCGCACACCCTCTTGGGGCTTCCCAAAATTGTAAATCTCCTGACAAGACACCATCTACAATATCCTTGTAGGTATGTGTTCCACCACTATATTCTAGTGCATCTTCTATCCAATGCTTGCAATTGTGCAATTTATCTACAATTCCATTTTCCATTTCCCGATTATACCACCTTTAGTGTAAGTTTACCCATACACCGTTTGCATAAACTCTTAACTTATTGGTTGAGCTGTCATAGTAAACCATGCCATTTACTGGGCTTGATGGCTGCGTAGTGGGTGTAAATACCAGATTAGAAGTGCCATTTTTAGCAACCAAAGATACAAAGCTGTTGTTTTTTGTGTAAACAGGTGACTGCTCTATTCTATCGTACAGCAGCATACCTTCTTCTTTAGCACTTGCTACACTAGCCTTTGCTGGCAACCTTGTCCGTACTTGCGTCAGGTAATCATTAAGCCTTTCTGCCCAATTCTTGGCCCAAACTAATGGCGGTGGTGGCGGTCTTTGCAGCGTCATCGTTTGCTTCCTGCTGCAGTATCAATACGCATTTTTCCTACCTTCCAGTTAACTAAGTTAACCCCATTAACTCGGTAGCGCATTTGTTTACCTTGAAACCTTACTGATGTCGGGTTAGCTAAGGTAAATGGGCCATGTGACTCCTCAGTTCCCTGCGGGAAATACCTTGTCTTAAAGGTAACATTAACATCACCTTGTGTTTTTTCGTCTGGTATAAGGCTTTTAACACTTATGACATTGTCCCCTTCACCCATTTTTATAGGTCCAGTTTCAGCATATGGTGTCGATGATCCATGCGCGAAATTAGTCTCATGGTCATAAATATTGCCAAGAGCATCAAAATATATAGGGTTTGTGTATACACCAACATCAATCAATGCTGTTCTATCAAGCTGCCCTATATTCCAATAGTTGTCCTTGTAATTAAATGCTACATATCTGTTATTTTCTAATGAGCTGCCACTAGGGTACATCCACCATATCTCGTTGAATTGACTGTTCTCTACAGAAACAACTTTAGAAATCTCTGCCCTGTTTATATCCTCGAACACATAATCATTTACGCTGCATGGCACTTCTTGAACAGATGATCCGTCATATGCAAAAAAGCCATTATAGGACATCCAAAATGCACCGTCTTTGATAGCGGTAGCTGCGTGTCTTGATATAATTCCACACTCATGACCAACTTGCTCGAAACCATAAACCACAGGCGGTCCTGCATATGAACCTATATGGGCATCTGTGGATGTTAATATTAATACTCTGCCTCTTACGTTCACACCACAAAGTATTTGACCACTCGAATTCAATGTATAGTCGCCTGCTTCATTGGTTGCGGCTGCTGTCCACGACGTATTATCTTCTCTATCACACCATGCTATTTTTCTTGGGTCAGAATTAGCAGCAAGTGCAAATAAAAATCTGTCATCAGTTACTAATATACTTTTAGCTGTCGGTGCGTTTAATAATGTTCTTGCCTCAATAGCAGGGTTTAGTGTCCACTCGTATATCCTGCCTTGTGCTGATGATGTTGTAGTACCACAGGCTATTAAGTTTTGTCCAAAATTACCTACTGACCATGTTGTTACTTCAATATTAATAGAGTTTGCTGGTCTTGGAGTACCGTAGTTATCTAAACCATAATAATAACCACCATAACCCTGATTTGATCCTGAGTTAACTTGACCAGCAGGGAATGCTTGTTTGGTTATTGTTGCAGATGTTGGCGAAAATGTTTCAGTGTTTGTGATTCCAGACTTTGTAATTTCAAATGTGGTTGCTGCAATATTAGCTATTATATAACTACCATTGATATCTACAGATGATGTAGAGCCAGCTCCAAACAATGCTAACGTAACGACATTACCTTCTTGCAAATTATGTGCAGCCGATGTTGTTACTTGAACAACAGTAGTAGACGTTGCCGCTGCTGCAGAAACACCGCCAGCAGTTATACTAGTGGCTGTTGGTGTTATATCGCTAACAACGCCTACGCTGCTTATATGATACAACTTGTTATATGTGCCTGCTGCTATATGTTTATTAAAAGAATTATCGGTCCAACTTAAAGCCCCCCTTGCTGCAGACGGGTCTGTTAATGTCACGTTTAATGTTTTTTTAATTATTCCACTTGTTGGGTCAAATGTTTCACCTTGTACGCAAGCTAAACCAGCTGTCGTCAAATTAATAAGAAGTGCAGTTGTGCTAGAGACTACAAAATCGTAAGCCCTGTCATTAATATTTAAACTTGAAACACTGCCTACACCAAAACCTGACAAAGTTATTTTCTTACTTTGATCGGATAAAACCAAACCATGTGGCGTAGAAGTGTTTATTAATAATGTTGTTGTCTGTAAAGCAGTTATAGTGCTTACAGAAACATTAACTGTCGCTGTGCGCTCTTGCCAACCACCAATAGGCCGCAAAGAATTCTGCTCCCATCTAACTAAATTGACATCACGCCACCTACCTTCAGAATCAAAATCTGTGCCATGATTAACTACACCAGCAGGTATATCTAAACTAATTAAAGCCACCTAAAATACCTCACAATAATTTTAAAGCTAATAATACGCCTATAAAAAAAGGATATACAGCTATTATCCAGCCTTCTAATCTTTTCATTCTATCTGAGCCCGAATCCAATCTACGCTCAATCATCTCTAATCGCATTGCACACTCAGATTCGTGCTTTTCTAATCTTGCTAATAATTCTTTAACGGTCATAATTTTGTTTGCCATAATAATTGCCTAAAATCTAACTGTGTAATGTATGCCGCCATCACCTTTGTGAACTTCCAAAGTTGAATTGTTTGCAACTGCCCAATTTTGAAAAATTTGTGCTACATTTTTAAAACAGCATGGTGGCAAAGATATACCCCATTCTTCTTCACAGATATGATAATTATCGCTTATAGTCCAATAAAACCCAGCCAACCCAGCGTTTTTAAGTTTTGTGCATATCCAATCAACCCAATTAGATTCGAAGTATATGCCTTGACCTTCGATCAAACAGCAAAAACCAAACTGTGCAATGTTATCTTCTCTTATAGATAAACCCATGACAGTGTATAAGTCATTGGTTTCAGGTTTTCTGCCCACAAATGTTATGAAGTCATTGCTTGGTGTATCGTTCAATTTGCGCCAAAAAAAATCACAGACTTCATCTGACCAAGCATTGCAGGTTGAAGCGTCACTTGTTGACAATAATTTCATTGCCGCATTGAGCAAATTTTTATTTGCTATTGACTCGGCTTCAGAAACACTTGACCAAGTGCTGTCAACAATATTAAAAGGTGAATCATAATTGCAACTATTTTCTTCAATGCTGTCATCTTCTAGGTCATCAAAATTTGTGATCAAAACAGTATTCATTGGTGCGATTTGTGCTGTCATTCGTTACTCGACTATAAATTGAATTGTTGGGTAAGGTGAACTGGCTGAGTATGGCATCCCTGCCCACTCAATAGTTGAATACAAATAACCAAGTTGATCAACTGCTGTTGCTGTTCTTGATGCGTAATCTTCGTAAGGAAAAACTTGACCATTAAAAATAAGTCGTCTCCACTCTTGCGTGACACCAGTGTAAGTTGACCCCTGCTGGTATGGTTTCCTTGTGGTAAATAAAATTTGTGAGGGCGTGCCCTGAGTTGCAGCTAATTCATAAACAGTTATATCTGCACCTGATAGCCCAGTGTAGGGTGAAGGTGATTGTGTAACACCACCATAGCTTTGCGCTCTATGACCACGCCTAACTGAATCATAAGCTGATTGCCCTTGCACCACAGTCAAAACACCAACAGTGAGTGGATCAACCTTGCTAGATATTGCGGCCGCACTAAACATCAAGCAAGCCCCGAGCCAAACACAACAATTTTGTCAGCATCAGTCACTAAGAATTCTGCAACACCGCCTTTTGCCACAGTAACAGTTGAAGAACTTGCTGGGGCAACGCCTGATATTAATTTATAAAAACCTGTGCCACCTGAAGTTGTGCAAGATATATCAACATCACCAGCGTTCACAACAAGCCATGTTTTGCCCTTGTCACCTATTAACACATCTGGAAACGTGTAAACTGGTGAACCAGTTGTTGCTGTGTTTATGGTCTTTTCACCAACATGACCAGACATTGTTTCATTGCCTGTTTGAATGTTGTGTGTCAATGAAGCTGTGATTGTGCTTGGTACAGATGTAAGATAACCAGCACTGGCATGATTGCCCCAGCCATGCGCTGTTGTTGCTTTTGTACCTATGTCAGCAACGTCTTGGCCGTCAACAGTCCCAGATACAGTTATATTGCCGTTTACATCTATACCTGTAGCTGTAGTAGCTAGTTTTGCTGTAGCATGACTAGCCGCATTGTGCCAGATTTGTACTGCTCCACCTTCAACACCTTTTATGAATTTGTTGCTATTTGTATCTTCTAAAGTAAGATCATCAGCTTGGAGTATAAGGTTGCCTGAGCCAGTTTCCTTAATTGTAGAATTACCGTTGGAGCTTTTATGGGTAATTGTTAAGGCATTACTAGCTCCAAGAGTTATTGTTTCATCATCACCTAATGACAAGCCATCAGCAGTTACAGTGCCATTGACATTTAAACCAGCAGACACAACCTCCGCACGAACATTAGTTTCATCAGTTCCACAATAGAACCTTGTACCAGTGTGTTGGTTGCCTACCTTGATTCTTGTGTAGCTAACAGTTGTATCAGTGCTTAACTCTGAATCAATCTTTACACCACCTTCATCGTGAACAGTAATTTTAGAAAGGTCTCTGTTATTACCATGGATAACTACTGCATCGCCTTTGATGTTTAAGTTACCACCGCCTTGCTCCAGTAGATTTGTTGTAGTACCAGATGTTTTAATAGAAAACGACTCTGTGCCATCTGTTTGCTCAAAGCGTAACTCATGGCCGTTCTGGATAGTGATGTTGCCATCAGTTTCCATGTTACCGTTTAGAGCTATGCTTGTAGCAGTTACAGTGCCTGTTACATTAATACCAGCCGCAACACTGCCTGTACCATCAGAAGTTTTTAACTTGATATTTCCATCAGAATAAAGAGCCACATCTTTGTTGTCGAAAGTTTGAATAAAACTTTTTGAAGCGGCTGAATTTGTGATGTTTATGTTTTCGCCTTGTATCTGTAAATTTGCGCTATTATTATTTTCTTTTATAATAGATTTATTAGTTGTGCCGTCATGGTATATCTGAAAGTCAGTCCCATCGCCAAGTTTAATTCTCTCATCATCACCCATGACAAGACCATCAGCAGTTACAGTGCCTGTTACGTCTATACCAGAGACTGTTGTTTCTATTTTTTTACTATGGTTATGATAAAGCTCAACTGCTCCGTCTGTTATAAACTTTGCTTTAGTTTCACTGTTGGCTGAATTAACTATTTCTAATTCGTCAGCACCTATTTTTAAACTACCTGTGCCATCGCCTGAATTACCTTCTAAGATATAACTGTGATTACCGTTATGATAGATTTCTAAGTCACTACCTGTACCAAGAGTAATCTTTTCGCCATCACCCATGACAAGACCGTCAGCAGTAATAAAGCCAGATACGGTTGTAGCACCAGTTAGATTACCTGTTACATTACCAGTTACATTACCTGTTACGTCGCCTGTAAGTGATCCTGTTAAGGCTGTAGCGTTAAGTGTTCCAGCTACAGTAACAGTATTAGTGCCGACAGTTATAAGGTCAGGATCACCTACAGTACCTATGTTGCTGCCGTCTATTTTGACATTATCAACAACTATTGCCGTAAGTGTTGTGCCGCCACTCAACAAAGAATCTAAGTTGGTTAGATTCGTATTGATGCTTGTGCCCCAAGTGCCTTCCGCACCGTCTATCTCTGGTAGAATAAGGCTATAATTGCTTGTAGAACCGTCTGCCATAATTGTTTCCTATGATGCTAATGCTGTTCGTTTCCACATATATACTGTTATATAAGGTTGGATATTGTTATGCCCTGTTACTGTGCCGTTTGTTAAGGCTCTGTTGGCGGATGTGTATGTGTTTTGTCTCATTTCATATTGATCGCTATAAAGCATTTTGTTGCCAGAAGAATCAAAAGTTGAATCTTCAGTATTGTTAGATACACCATCCATTTTAATGAACCTGTCAAAACTGTTAGACGCATCTGATTCTTTTTTGTTCCACTGATGATTATGATTTATTTCTGCTTGTGTAAGCGTATGGTTGTATTCGCCAGCTGTAGCTTCTGATGTGCTGAATACTACAGATTCACTGTTGCTGTCTGTACCAGTTCCTACACCCACCAATGTACGGCCAGCACCGAATGCTGCCCAAGTGCCGCCATATATTGTTGCAGGATCAGCGTTTGATGTAGAAATGAATATAGAATCTACAGGATAAACTATGTTAAATATATTTTTCAGTCTTGCGTCAGTAGCGTCGCCAGTGCTTAACTTCGTGTTTAAATCAGCAACATCAACACCATCAACTGTGCCTGTCACAGTTATATTATCGTTGACTGTGAGCTCGCCTGACGTTGTTAATGTACCATTGACAGTTAACGCGCCATTAGCAAGTGCCATTAAATCTTCATCGTCAGTTGTGAAACCAATATTGCTGCCGTCAATCGTGACGTTATTACATATAATTTTTTCTAGCGTCGCACTGGTAGTTGCACTAACAGTAGTACAGGCTAAGGTAGTAAATGCACCAGTGTTAGGTGTTCCAGCACCTATCGGAGCGTTATCAATTGATCCGCTGTTTATATCTATGCCAGATATAGGTGAATTACCACTGAGTAGGTCGTCTGTTTTTACCCAGTTTGCATTCAGCAGCGTACCCCAATTATCTAATTCAGCACCTACCGTTGGTGTATAAAAATTATAGTCTGTTGTTGTGCTCATATATCACCTAATTTTGTATTCTAACCTCTGTCCAAGTTTCTGGGGTTTCTGTTACCGATGACCATGTCTCATCTGACTCAGTCACCGCTGTCCATGACTCTGTATCTTCTGTTACCTCAACCCATGTTATACGTATTACTGATAACATTTGAGTTGATTCCCTGCTTAATGCAGAGCCTGAAAGAAGCCTCGTTGCAGTTTGGTACTTTCCGTAGTCATATAAATATACACCGTACCTCATGCATCTATCATCTGTATTTGTAACTGGTTAGCGTCTATCTGTATCTGTGTGGCGTTGTTGCCATCCAGAGAGCTTGTTAGCTGCGAAGCCACAAGCTGATTGCCGCCAGTTGCTGCATCATATATAGCCACATGAGTAATCACGCCAAATGACTCGCCTAGATTCCAATTTAATGCCACAGGGTTTTTCACTGTGTTACCGCCATCAATAACAAAATTTGATTGCTTCCTAGCATACGATGCCGTTGCTACCTCATTACTAACAGTTGGTGCAGCTGTATGCAGCCCAACATACAACGCTGTAGGTGCAGTGTAACTTACACCTGTAAACACATGGTTCAATATTGCAGCATCTAAAAAGTTAGTAAATGCCATTAATATATCCTTCTCGACAAACCTGTATCTAAGCCTCTACGACGCATTCTAAGGCCGTCTACGCCAAATTCAGCTGCCTGCCCTTCATCCTCTAGCCTTTTAATTGATGCAGCGTACAGCTGTGCGAAGACCGTCATACGCTGGTCGTCATTTAAATATGGAGCAGAATGCAGCAGCGATCCGTACAAATAAATATCAGGAGCTTCAGTAAGCAGCCAATTAGACGTATTGCTGTCACTCAATGCAGGTATCTTCTTGTAATAATGCAGCTCAAACGTCGTTGATGCGTTAGGCGATGGAAATACCTCAAACTGGTCCTCAATATGGCAGTAAAATTTAGGCGTTCCTGCTTCATTTGCTCGATTCATCCTGCGCTCATCCATAGCTGCTACGCTTAACAACTCTAATGCCTTTGTGTTGCCTGTAGTTATGCGTAAACGCTTCGTCTGAACCCAATCAGACGGTCTGGCGATGTATCTGTCGGTAGATGTTGTTGTCACCCTATCTTCCATCTGCCAATGACGCAAATCTCTGTCGATTTGTGCCTGTGCTAAATCAATAAACGTAGGAATTACAGATGTTAAGTCTGTTCTGTTCAAATAATCAGCAATTGTTGTCTTTAACTCTGCAAATGTTGTTATAGCCATAATTCAGTCTCTGTTGCGGTGTGTCGATTTTACCACTTTTTTACTTAAAATGCTTTAGTTAGCTATCTGCAGCAAGCCTTGGTTAGCCTCTGGCAATAATGGTATTTCTACTTTTGGTGTTTTAGGCTTTAACGGTAAATAGAACGTCAAAGCACCCATAGCAGCTAATGCAGCGTAACCAATTCTTGGTGCTACCTCTTCCTGCACAGGTTCAGGCAGTGAATAGTAAACATCTTGTATTTGCGTAATTCTTTTTGCTAAGTTCTCTTTGATTGAAACATTTGTCAGTGGATCAGGCGTATTCATAACGAAATTTATAGCAGGCATCAATACTTCACCAGCTTGCTCGCCTAACAATGCTGCAGCGTCTTTTGTAGATTGATTATAATCACCAAAGAAACTAGGCTTGTCCATCTGAGCTTGGAATCGGCCAGATTCTGGCTCGATTGCGCTGCCTAAGCCGCCAACAAGCATCCTAAATCCATCTTCAAAGGTTCTAGCTACTAGCCTTGCTGCATCTTGTAATGCCTCAGCCTCAACCTTAGCTACGACAGCAGGTCCATATTCGTATGTGCTACTAGGTGGTGCAGCGAGTTTTTCCAAGACAGGTTTTGCTTTTTGTATTGCTGCATTAGATTCTTTAGCTGACTCGGTGATTGGCTTGCTTACAGATATATCGTCAAATAAACCATCAGTGTCTGCATACGGCCCTAATATCTCTTCAACAAGATTATCATAAATAACCAACTGTCTTTCTTGAGGCACTGTTGCCCCAGCGTAATTTTCCGAGGCAAAAAGCGGAGTTTCATCTACTGGCTCGCCAAAAAGACCTTTCCTTAAAGGTATACTACGCACCTCATCTCTTAACTCTACATTCCTCGCCTCTACTTCTCCTGCAGTGTCTGTGTATACTCTGAATGGCGACAATATTTCATCTGGATTAAGATTACGCTGCACCTCTCGCATCTTTTCGTTTATCAAACCACGATTTTTTTGTGTTCTTAAATCTCCAGCTGCTTGTGCCTCTTCTATTGTGCTTTGTGAAATATCTCCTTGTTTCAAGGCAGCCTCATACTTCGCAGCTAATGCAGTCAATCTATCTATTTCAGCCTGACCGCCCTTATTAACATACTGATCAGAAATTGTTAAAACTTGATCAATGTACTCTGGATCAGAACCACGAGCAAAACCTTCACGCGCTTGTATTGCGTGCTGCAGCTCATGCAGTAAAAGACTTCTAAATTCTTTTTGTGTAACGCCTGCCCCTATATATATTTTATCTGCACCACCAAGGTAATAGGCTTCGTTGGGTGGCAACTCATTAGTAATAGCAACCTTTATATCCTTTAAGCTGCCAGCAACGCGAGAGCCGCGCACTTTTTCATCAGCATCCAAGTCACCGTAATCAGCCAAATATCTAGGCTCGCCATATTTTTCTATAAGATCAGACTGCTCCATCGTTAGTGGTTCACGCGGCATACCGTACCTATCCGCATAATGCCTATCGTCAGCAATATCCTTTAATTCTTTTGGCTGGTACTGATCTAACAGCTCTGGGTCGTCAAAAAACTGCCACAATTTATATGTTTCTTCTGTAAGATCGTCATCAGTAGCACCTACAAGCTCAATTCTTTCTGACAAAAAATCTATAAGGTTATTCTCTTCTAAAAAATCTAAATTGATTTTGCTGTTTGTGTTTGGTAGCTCTGTACGCCATTTGTTGTCAGCACCGCTTCTCTCCCATCCTGTTGCACGAAATATGCTTGTCTTGTCTTGCCCTTCATCTTCCATGCGTTTAGCGGTTTCTAGCATATCTTTTCTGCTGAATCCTAGCTTAGAAGCTAGGCCAACAATTGATGCATCAGCCTCTTCAGACTGCCCTGCAGCCAACAAACCACTAGCACCAGCTACACCTGTGACACCTGACATTATGTTTGATGACTCGTCATCTAAACCTGCAGCGTTAACGGACCTAATATTCTTACCATCTAATGCTATGTAGCTATACTGATCCTCGCCAAACATTGGCTTGCCATCTGGCCTTTCATAAAGATTTGTATATCTAATAGTGTCGTAACCAGAATCCTTAATTGCTTTTCTAATCCTACCTAGATATTTTTTATTGAGATCAGAATTCATGTAGCCAAACGGTTGCAAGTCACCTGTTGTTTCATATTCTTTCAACGCTTTATTAGTTAAGGTTGGTGACTTTAGGTTTTCTTTGCGTCTAACTTCTACAATTTCATTTTTGATTTCTGTAATATTTTTTATAAGTTTTTGGAATTTAGGGTCATTACTGTGTAGCAAGCTACCCTTTTCAATGTTCAATATACCGTTAATAACTGTGTCCGATTCATTCCAATTACCAAAATCTGGCAACTCAAGCACCTCACCTTTTTTAAGATAAAAAGGCATTATCCTTGATTCTGTTCCTGCTATTGGAAAAAACTCACCCTCAGCTGGCTCAACAAATAGATTAGGGTCATCTGGCAGCGTATCGCCATCTTCAAGATCATATGGGAAAGCCTTTGATTTTAGTCGCTCATTTGCATGGCCTTTTGCACCAACATGGAAACCAATATCATTTTGAAAAAGGTCCAAATTATCATCATCAAATGTTTCAGTGCCATGATAGTAAATGTTATCGGTGTCAAAACCTTTGTCTGCCAGCCTAGCAACACTTGGCAGCTTGGCTAAAATACTGGCATCAGTATCCTCAGATTGAGCTGCAGTTAATAAACCAGTAGCTGCTGCTGTGCCACCAAACCCAGCCAAGATATTATCAGTGTCATCTTGTTCGCCTTTTGCATTAACTGATCGAATATCTTTTGGATCAAACATTGCCAGTGTTGTTTGCACACCATCATCATTTTCTGCAAGCAACATACTGTCGTAACCTTTTTCTTTTAAGAAGTTTACAACTTCAGGCTTTTCATAGACTAAATACTTGCCTTTTCGATATGCGTCTATTACATAGGGGTCTTTTGTTTCGTCTAAAAAAAACTGCCCTGTAGGGTTATCAAATTGATCTAAAACTGGTTGTTCACCGCCTTGTAATTTAAGTATCTCATCTACAATTTCTGGTTCGTTTTGCGGATCAAATGTCTTTTTGGCTCTCGTAAAAACAGGGTAAATTGAACTGTCTGCCATTCTCTCGGCTTCAATAAATTTTCTACGTTCAGGGTAATAAACTTCTTGGTAATATTTGCTTTTTTCTTCTTCAGTTGTTATCTCTTTTATTATTTTTTCATGCTTTTCATCAAAGCGTTTTCTTTCGGCTTTTAAGCTGTCAAGTGTGCTTGTGTCACCCTGCCTCTCTGTAAATTTGCCTTTACCTAACCAGTCGTTAGCAAACTGTGGGTCTGGCGTTAAAAATATCAATCCGTCGGAATAGCCAGCTTTAAACTTATCTATGTCTTGTTTGCTGGCATGATAAAAAACGCGGTCGGTGTTGAAGCCTTTTTCTTTGAGTTTAGAAATATTAGCTAATTTTGCTATAGGATTAGCATCCGCCTCTTCGCTGCCTAACGCTGCAGCTCCCAGCAAACCTAATGATGCAGCAGTAGCTAATGGATTTGCGCTTACCTTAATACCTTTAGCTTCTAACCTACGCAGCAAGTCTTCATCAATAATACCGCCATAAGGTGACACTTCAGCTGCTCGCCTCATATCGCTAAACGCTTCTCTTGGCCCAGAATCACCCATGCTTAAGGGTCGGCCATAAATACCACCATCAGATTTGTATTGTGCAGTAGGGTCTAAATCTATGAGAGTTGCATCAGTGTCTAACCGCCCGATAAAGTCGCCAGCAACAGCGTCTGGATAAATAATATTGCCCTGACCAGATAGGTTGCCAGCATCAACATCAAGCAAGCCAACATTTTGGAATCCCATCGTAGGTGCAGTTAATTGTGATGGATCAGCGATTGCAAGCCTTGCCTGCGGTAAAGATATGCCACCCTTATCTCGGTAGCCCTTGTCCATTATCTGCTGCTGTATAAATTTTCTGACTCTATCAGGCTGCATAGCGATTTGTGCTGGTGCTCTTGGGTCGTCGATACCAACAAAATCTGGCACTCTATCCCTTATATCAGCATTGAGTTTTTTCTTAACAGCTGCAGGCATATTAGCCGACGCATAAGACATCATAACGCCAGATGTCATTTCACCAGAAAAATCACTGCCTGAAGGTGTCATTCGCCAATTAATGAGCGCAGGGTTTCTGCCATATTGTTGTTTTAAATTTGAACCAGCTTGCAGCATTTGATTTATAGGGATTGTCCCAGATGCCCACAACGGACCATCTTTCATAAAGTCTTGGCCGCCAGTTAGGCTTACTGGATAGGCTAAATTTTTATCCCCGATACCTACTACCTGACCACCTGCTGCTGTACGGTCAGACATTGTTGAGAGATATGGGTAGCCTTCTAGGTCGCTAAGTGTAACTGTTGGCGAAGCATCATAACCGCCCTCAACAACAGGCTTGCCATACTGATCTCTGGGCTTAACCTTCGGCACACTTCTAAGCTCAAAGCCTTCGTCATATTCTTCAGGCTCAAATATATAATCAAGTATACCTTTCGCTCTTGCACCGATGCCTTTTGCTTTTGACATTACACTACCACTTTGTACGATTAGCCCAGTAAGCTGCTGACATCTTGCCTTTCTTGATGTTCTTAGCGTGTCTGGCTTTGAATGATTTAGCACGTTTGGTCATGGTCTTGTCGCCAGTTTTACCCTGCTGACCGAACCGTATAGTCTTCACCTCGTCGCCATCCTTAGCCACCACAACGTGCGATTTAGTTTTATGGCTTGGTGTGCGCTTAGGTTTGTTAAAGCCGCTAACGCCTGCCCTAGCCAATCTAGGGTCTTTTTTCTTAGGCACTATTACTTACCCTTTGTCTTTTTCTTTTTTTTCTTTTTGGTTGGCTTGCTGCTGTATGACTTATACATTGCTATTTCCTCTTCTTAACCTTTTTAGGTTTCTTTGCTGTCTTTGCTGCTGCCTTAAATGCTGCTGCAGTTGGTGCACCTTTTGATCCTGCCTTACGCATTTTTTCCTTGCTGCCTGCCTTAATACGCTTTCGCTTCTTATGGATATTCTTGTACAAACTCATGACGACTCCCTTTTGGCCCGATTATACCACGCCTTGGATATTTCTCTTAATAGGCGTTCCCCAATCTCTTTTGGGCTTGTTGCCTACAGCTAGATACCTGAATGCATCTGCAGCGTGTGATGTCCAATCATGCAGCGGCCTGCCACGAAACGATTGATTCTTCTCATCATAGTCACGACGGTACTGTGACAAACAGTCTATACCCCTGCTGCACTTTTCCTTGTCAAACCAGCAAGTAGCAAGCATGGACCTTGATGCCTGTATACCATCATCAATCATCAGCTGCGGAGCTATCGTGATGGGCCTTACGCCAAGATTACCCAGAGTTTCTAGCCTAGACTTGCCTGTGCCTAACTCTCTCACCCTGACATCGTGCGGCAGCACATGGTCGCCATACACATAACCTTTGCTGTTTAATACTTGTACATAGTGGTCCAGACCAACACCGCTGCACTCGTAGTAATCTATCAGCCTAACCTCTGCACCAACAAACTGAGCGAACCAGATAGCTGTAGAATCGCCAACACCTAAGTCCCAAGCCGTCGTAACAGGCACAGCAGGGTCGTAAGGCACTGCAGCAATACGATTAGACTGCCTGCAATCACGCATCTCTGTGGCGTAGTATGCACCGTCTACATGGACCAAAAAGTCGCCTTCCCAAATATGGTCATAGGATTCAGGTCGCAGGTTAAAATCTTCTTGTCTAGCGAGCTCTAGCACATTAGGAAAGAATGGATTATCACGCCAGTTGATCTCACATATCTTCATGCCATCAGGCGATGACTCCCTGAATCGTTTATGCGTTGATGAATTTTTGTTCTCTGGATTCCATGTTACCCATATCTCTGAGTTTTCTTCTCGGACCGTAGGGATTAATTTGGACCATGCAGTCTCTGTAACGCCCTCTGCCTCATCTACCCAGCACAAGAGTATCTTTGCCTTAGACTTGATGGAATCTAGGTTACGACGCAGCCCAGAGAACGTGTAAGTGATCTTACCGTCTTTGGACCTGATGTAAGTTGCACCTATCTCATAGTAGTCAAGTAAGAAGTCGCAGCTCCTGATGGCCGATTTAACCTCCTCTAGCGACGATTCTTCTAGGCTGTTCAAATGCTCACGCCCACAGAGAATCTGTCCCTGACGGCCTTCCATGCCCCACATATACCCTCTTACAGCTGTCATCAGTGCAAAGCTAACAGTCTTGCCTGATCCACGACCACCCCATGCACACCGATACCTAGCATCACCTTGAAATAGGCTGACTAGTTTGGGAGGCAGCTGAATGGTAGCAATGTTAGTCATTAGGTGTCTCAGCAGCCACTAGCTGCACAATGGTGGGCTTAAATGTCTGGTCGCTAGATGTTACATCTACAGAGGATTTGTCACCCCACTTCCTTGGTGTCATTCTGGCACACTTCCACTTGCGTGAATCTATACGCAGCTTAGCTCTAGCAATCTCATTGTTGTCGGCTGCTTCTGATAGCTCATCAGCTAAATCAACCACTTCATCCGCATAGAAGTCTGCCTGATAGTCTCTGGCCCTCGCGTACTGCTCCGAAAACTGCTGCTTATCGGGCTCAGTAAGCCATTTCATTAGGGTAGACATTGATGGCATATTGTCATCACGACAGATTTGTCGGGCAGATTCGCCTAGGGAAAGGCGGTAACAGATAGTGGAGGCTAACTCTTCAGTAAAAATAGATGGTCGCATGGTCACTCACAGATACAGACTATTTCATAACAGGTGCACTTCTTGCTGATTTTACCACAGGCTAGGTAATATGTATCGTCTAAGGCCATACGGTCCTTCTCAGATAGTGCAGCTGCGAATGCGTTGATCAAGTCAATAACGGATTCGTCGATGTCGTAATCATCCGCATTCAGCTGCAGCATGGTCACCTCTGACCGAGCAATGCCTCTATCTGTTTGTGCTGCTCAACAGTTAACCAGTAGGTTTTTTGTTTCAATCCCTGCTCGGCTCTCTGTTTTCGCATATTACGCATTAGCTCAGCTTTTGATTTTGGTTGTTTTTTACTCATGAGCTTTCTCTGGTCCTAAAAAATCCATCATATTGTGGATACTTAGCCATAAACTTATGAGCGTAATGTTTAGACCAATTATTGTTCACCTTGAACGATCCTTTTTGCTGGATCATGGTTTCCCAACGGATTTGATGAAATATTGCATTTGCAGAGTAGTTGCCTCGATATTGTGCAGCCTGCAGTGCAAATTTCTCAAACATCTCCCAAACTTCAGGATTTTCAGCGTCATAATAATTGAAATCCTTTTGATTATAGCTCATATTGTCCTCCTGCCACTAACTTATTCATTGTATGCTCAATAACGCCATCACAAAGAAAATCAGCAATATCTTCAAAATTGTCTGTGTAGCCGCTATCCAAAACAATACTCATAACATCATGGTTGATGATAGAGCCTTTCTTGCCAGTTAAAACAAACACGCTGGTGCAGTCCATACTCTCGACATTCTCAACAACCTTATCGTAATCAGTCGTAGCCTTGCACAACCAATCGCCTTCTTCACCGCAGCAAACAGCTAATTTATAACCGTCGCTGAGTAAACTTTTAACTACAGATTTATACGTCTTCATTTTATACCTCCTAGTAATTATAAAATTCAGCGCGATGATCGCGTGTATTTCGCTCATAGCTCTCGAAGTATTTTTTAGAGCAGCGGCTGTAGTAGATTGGGCCTTCAAGCCACTGGTACTCCTGCTCGCGGTGTGCAAGGTAGGCACGATAGCTTGAAAACCTCTTAACATCGTTAACCTCAAACTGGTCACAATCACTTGAAGTGTAATGGAAATACACAGGCATAGGGTTTAATTTCTTAAAAAACTCACAAGTGTTGTAACGTATGTCTGACAATGTTGGTGGTCTAACGACAAACTTTTTACTGCCAATAGTAAAAATCCATTTATTTCGGCTCATGTTATTTGCAAAAATTCGGAATGGACCTGCAACCAAATCAAGGTGGTAACGGTCGCCCTCTGTTAGATATAAAAACTGCATGCCTAAAAATTTGATATTCTTCATTAACTTATCTCCTTATTTGTAAAATCCGACAAGCTGGCCTCTAGATATTGCTGCATGACGATTAATATCTCTGGCAATGTCTGATGGCTTAGCAGGGCCGCTGACAATCTTTATGTCACGCGCTTGGACCGTAACACTATGATGGAATTGCTTAGCATCAGTAAACTCAGTGACGCTGCCAGAACCATCGACGAAATTTTGCACTATTAATTTATGTTTCATATGTGTCTCTCCGTAGTTTGCATAAGACGCACCCTAAGATGCGTTTCGGCTAATAAAGCCTCGTCAATTATGCTAAGTCTATTTCTGGCCGACCTTCTCTGTCGCCATCATACCAGCTCATAACTGTATTTTGATCCCACTGGTCTAGCTCGAAAAACTCAACGTCATCTTGTGGCGTATCTTCGCTGTAAAGCTCAAAGGAATAGCTGATGTTACGCGATGAATCATAAAAGTTAATAATTCGATCGTCTTCTGAAGATGCGGTAATGACCTGCTCACCATTATATGTTCTGCCAGTTTTAAAAGTAATCGTTTTCATGTTCATTTTTTACTCTCCGTAGTTGATTTAAATTACCAGTGTTTATTTAAGCACAGGTAACTGTTACTTGCAAGTCTTTGCGTTCGATAAATTCAGATCGGACCTTCCAATCGCAGCAGCCAGAGACAATGTAGCTATCAATGGTGCAGTGTGGGTGTCCGTAGAGGATGGATTCGCCAGCTTCAAACCTTACAGTCATCGGCTGGCATGGTTTTTCGCAGCATTCACAGATGGTCGTGTAATGACCGAACATTAATGGGTGTCCTGCTTTTCTAAATCTTCCAGCAGCACTTCTTGCTCAAGAGAATACTCATAATGTGCTTTGTCCCACGTTTTAACAGCCGTCTCATATACGCTGGTAATAAAAGCTGCACGATCCGCATGATAACCATGCTCCATCCAGCCTCGCACCGATACTTCAAGCTCATGCTGGTAGTAGCCTTGTTCGGCAGCAGCTGACATATTGTTGCCTCGATCATCAGATGGCTGCTCTTCATCGTAACCCAGTGCCTTGCCGAGCAGAGATACGCTGCCATTAACACCTCGATAAGTGTCCTCAACAAGTTGTCTGGTTTCTTCCAATGCAGCGGTAGCTGCAGCTAAACGATTTTTTATGTCACTGTTATCCATGATATATCTCCTTATATCTATCTTCGATTTGGTCTAAATATTGGTTTGCAAAATCCCACAAAACAGAACCGCCAGAATCATTGCAAGTGTCAATTATATCCATTGCAGCTTCATATGTCATTTCGGGTTTTTTAGTTAAGGCAGCCTTAAACAACTTAGTTAATGCTGCAGGCTCTAGGCTATCCATTAGGACATCTTCCCAGACTTCTATAAGCCTGTCTTCAGCACCAGCCAGCCACGCCTTGAGAAATACTTCACAAGCTATGTTAGTTGACCATTCTTCTGGCCTACGCTGATATTTTTTTACTATCATACTTACTCTCCGTAGTGGGGGGGGGGATGGGGGAGCTTTCACTCCCCGCTGATTAACTCTTGTCTTGGCTTTACGTTATGTGGTGCGTAATTTTGGATTCTCGGTCCGATGCCATGTAAGGTTTCGCATTTTATTCTTTTTGGAGTAAATCCAACTACTTTACTCATAACCCAACAATCATCATCTATATCAGCTAATTTAACCCAAACTTTGTCGCCTACTTTCATTTTTTTTACTCTCCGTAGTGGTGCTTCTCTAAAAAATGAGATCATTATATAGGAGTAACCGTTACTGTCAACACTTTTGCCCAATTCTTTTAAGATTATCGCTAACTTGTTGTTTCCAATCGTGTAATAAGTCTTCTAGCTCCACCCTGTTTAGCTTACTTGTCACGTTTTTCTGCAGCATCTCATCAACCTTTTCACGACCGTACATATCCACCATGTAGAGCGTGTAAGCCTTCTCAGTGTTACCGTATTTCATACCAAAGCCGTTGCAGCCTTTGCATTGCGGATGCACGTTTTCCTCTACTAGAGCCCACATATTTCTACCGCCTTGGCCCTTGGCTACAAAATGACCGCCATCCATATTGTCGTTCCATTGCCTTACCACGCCACAAGTCACGCAGCTGCAATATCCGTCGTCGTCGGCTGCCTTCAGCCTCACAAGCTGCTGTAGGACCTCTAAGCACTGCTTACGCAGTTGCTGTACGGTTTTCTTTTTGGGCATCTAGATATTCTTGTGATGGGAATGGCACACAAACCTTGCCTGATGTTTTTTCGATCAATGCTCGGTTAATAACGTCGTAAACTTCTGACACTTGCTGCTTGTTCAGGATTTTTGTGCTGCCTTTTGTGTTGTCCTGCATCAGCGATTCCATAGGGAACA
>VMHT01080583.1_pt1 | contig 21164 bp, 20 predicted proteins | sample 4693611 | NCBI WGS metagenome assembly VMHT01 (sample SAMN12280063, study PRJNA550983) | marine metagenome | isolation source: seawater sampled from same location over 5 years 0.02-0.2 micron viral filtrate | place: USA: collected off the coast of southern California halfway between the port... ...
AGATGGTACATCAGGTACAGATGGCTCTTCAGGTACGAACGGTACAGACGGCTCTTCAGGTACGAACGGTACAGATGGTACAGATGGTTCTTCAGGTACAAATGGTACAGATGGTAGTTCTGGCACGAATGGTACGGATGGCTCTTCTGGTACGGATGGAACAAATGGTACAGATGGTAGTTCAGGCACGAATGGTACGGATGGCTCTTCTGGTACGAATGGAACAGATGGTACAGATGGCTCTTCAGGTACAAATGGTACGGATGGTAGTTCTGGTACGAATGGTACAGACGGTACAGATGGTACAGATGGTACATCTGGATTCTCTGGCGTAGATGGTATAGATGGTACAGATGGTACATCAGGTACAGATGGCTCTTCTGGTACAAACGGTACAGACGGTAGTTCTGGTACAAACGGTACTGACGGTAGTTCTGGTACGAATGGTACTGACGGTAGTTCTGGTACAAATGGTACAGATGGTAGTTCTGGTACGAATGGTACAGATGGTAGTTCTGGATTCTCTGGTGTAGATGGACAAGATGGTACAGATGGTACATCGGGTACAAATGGTACGGATGGTTCTTCAGGTACAAACGGTACGGATGGTAGTTCTGGTACAAATGGTACGGATGGCTCTTCTGGTACAAATGGTACAGATGGTAGTTCAGGTACAAACGGTACAGACGGTACAGATGGTACAGATGGTAGTTCGGGTACAGATGGTACAGACGGCTCTTCAGGCACCAACGGTACAGACGGTAGTTCTGGTACAAACGGTACAGATGGTAGCTCAGGAACAGATGGTAGTTCGGGTACAGATGGTACAGATGGTACAGATGGCTCTTCTGGTACGAATGGTACAGATGGCTCTTCTGGTACAAATGGTACAGATGGTAGTTCTGGATTTTCTGGTGTAGATGGACAAGATGGTACAGATGGTTCATCAGGAACAGATGGTACGGATGGTAGTTCAGGTACGAATGGTACTGACGGTAGTTCTGGTACGAATGGTACTGATGGTTCTTCTGGTACAAACGGTACGGATGGTTCTTCAGGCACCAACGGAACAGATGGTAGTTCTGGATTCTCTGGTGTAGATGGACAAGATGGTACAGATGGTACATCAGGTACAGACGGTACAGACGGCAGTTCAGGTACAAATGGAACAGATGGTTCTTCAGGTACAAATGGAACAGATGGTTCTTCAGGTACAAATGGTACGAACGGTACAGATGGTTCTTCAGGCACTAACGGAACAGATGGCAGTTCAGGTACAAATGGAACAGATGGTTCTTCAGGTACAAATGGTACGGATGGTTCTTCAGGTACAAATGGAACAGATGGTTCTTCAGGCACGAATGGTACTGACGGTTCTTCTGGTACAAATGGTACAGATGGCTCTTCTGGTACAAATGGTACGGATGGTAGTTCAGGTACAAACGGTACAGATGGTTCTTCAGGCACCAACGGAACAGATGGTAGTTCAGGTACAAATGGTACTGACGGTAGTTCTGGTACAGATGGAAGTTCTGGTACGAATGGTACAGATGGAAGTTCTGGTACGAATGGTACGGATGGTAGTTCAGGTACGGATGGTACTTCAGGATATACTGGTGACAAATATAAAACTTTTTCAAATGATACATTTGGTTTAGGTAATGCAGGATCTCTTACTGTAGAGGGCGGATTAGCATATACACCCGCGCAATCTATAGTAATTGCAAGAGATGCTAATAATTATCAAGAATGTGTTGTTATTTCATATGTAGATAATGGTAATGGTACTGGTACTTTAACATTTGGGTCTCCTACTGATACAGTTGGCGGAGGTGTCCATGGTTATTTCGATATAAACTTAGATGGTGCAACTGGTGGAGATGGTAGTTCTGGTACGGATGGTACTGACGGTAGTTCAGGCACGAATGGTACTGACGGCTCTTCAGGTACGAATGGTACAGATGGCTCTTCAGGTACGAATGGTACGGATGGTAGTTCTGGTACAAATGGTACGGATGGTTCTTCTGGTACAGATGGTACATCTGGATTCTCTGGCGTAGATGGTATAGATGGTACAGATGGTACTTCGGGTACTGACGGTACGGATGGCTCTTCAGGTACAAATGGTACGGATGGTTCTTCAGGTACAAACGGTACAGACGGTAGTTCGGGTACGAATGGTACAGACGGCTCTTCAGGTACGAATGGTACTGACGGTTCTTCTGGTACAGATGGTACGGATGGCTCTTCAGGTACAAATGGTACGGATGGTAGTTCTGGTACAAACGGTACAGACGGTAGTTCTGGTACGAATGGTACAGATGGTAGTTCTGGTACGAATGGTACAAATGGTACAGATGGCAGTTCTGGTACAAATGGTACTGACGGTTCTTCTGGTACAAATGGTACTGACGGTTCTTCTGGTACAAATGGTACAGATGGTACAGATGGTACAGATGGTTCTTCAGGTACAAATGGTACGGATGGTAGTTCAGGTACGGATGGTACGGATGGCTCTTCTGGTACAAACGGTACAGATGGTACAGATGGCTCTTCTGGTACAAACGGTACAGATGGTAGTTCTGGTGTAGATGGTCAAGACGGTACAGATGGTACAGATGGTAGTTCTGGTACAAATGGTACAGATGGTTCTTCAGGCACAAATGGTACGGATGGCTCTTCTGGTACGAATGGAACAGATGGTACAGATGGCTCTTCAGGTACAAATGGTACGGATGGTAGTTCTGGTACGAATGGTACAGATGGTACAGATGGCTCTTCAGGTACAAATGGTACAGATGGCTCTTCAGGTACGAATGGTACAAACGGTACAGATGGTTCTTCTGGTACAAACGGTACAGATGGTTCTTCTGGTACAAATGGTACTGACGGTTCTTCTGGTACAGATGGTACTGACGGTTCTTCTGGTACAAATGGTACGGATGGCTCTTCAGGTACGAACGGTACAGATGGTACAGATGGTAGTTCTGGTACAAATGGTACAGATGGTAGTTCTGGTACAAACGGTACGGATGGCTCTTCTGGTACAAACGGAACAGATGGTAGTTCAGGCACGAATGGTACAGACGGTACAGATGGCTCTTCAGGTACAAATGGTACGGATGGCTCTTCAGGTACAGATGGTACAGATGGCTCTTCTGGTACGAATGGTACGGATGGTTCTTCAGGTACGAATGGTACAGATGGCTCTTCTGGTGTAGATGGAGCTACAGGTCCCCAGGGACCAAAAGGAGATACTGGTAACTTTGGTGGTGCTTCTTTTGATTATACATTAAATACACAATCTATTGGTAATCCAACAGGTGGTATGTCAGATGGTAGAGTAAGATTTAATAATACTACACAAAATAGTTCTACTATAGTATACATGTCACAGGATGACGATAATAATAATGAAATAACTTCATTCTTAAATACTATCGACTCTTCTTCATCTGCTATTAAAGGACATCTTAGGGTTTCTAAAAAAGAAGATTCTTCTGCATATATTATATTTGGTATTACAGATTTAACAGATTCCGGTAATTATTTTACATTAAACGTAACTCAAGTAGCTAGCTCTGCCACATCTCCATTTACAAATAATGAAGATGTAATATTATCTTTTGTTGTAACAGGTAATAAAGGTGACTCGGGCGCGGATGGTACGGATGGTAGTTCTGGTACAAACGGTACGGATGGCTCTTCTGGTACAAACGGTACAGATGGCTCTTCTGGTACAAATGGTACAGACGGCTCTTCTGGTACGAATGGTACAGACGGCTCTTCTGGTACAAATGGTACAGATGGTAGTTCTGGTACAAACGGTACGGATGGTACAGATGGTAGCTCAGGTACAAATGGTACAGACGGCTCTTCTGGTACGAATGGTACGGATGGTTCTTCAGGTACAAACGGTACGGATGGTACAGATGGTAGCTCAGGTACGAATGGTACAGACGGTAGTTCTGGTACAAACGGTACGGATGGTAGTTCGGGTACGAATGGTACAGACGGCTCTTCAGGTACAAATGGTACAGATGGTACAGATGGTAGCTCAGGTACGAATGGTACAGATGGTTCTTCTGGTACAAACGGTACAGACGGCTCTTCAGGTACAAATGGTACTGACGGTTCTTCTGGTACAAATGGTACAGATGGCTCTTCAGGTACGAATGGTACAGATGGCTCTTCAGGTACGAATGGTACAGATGGATCTTCAGGTACAAATGGTACAAATGGTACAGATGGCTCTTCAGGTACGAATGGTACAGATGGCTCTTCAGGTACGAATGGTACAGATGGATCTTCAGGTACAAATGGTACAGATGGTACAGATGGCTCTTCAGGTACGAATGGTACTGACGGTAGTTCGGGTACAAATGGTACAGATGGCAGCTCAGGTACAAATGGTACAGACGGTTCTTCTGGTACAAATGGTACGAACGGTACAGATGGTAGCTCAGGTACGAACGGTACTGACGGTAGTTCTGGTACAAACGGTACAGATGGTAGCTCAGGTACGAACGGTACAGACGGTTCTTCTGGTACAAATGGTACAGATGGTACAGATGGTACAGATGGCTCTTCTGGTACGAATGGTACTGACGGTAGTTCTGGTACAAACGGTACAGATGGCTCTTCAGGTACAAATGGTACAGATGGCTCTTCTGGTACAAACGGTACGGATGGCTCTTCAGGTACGAATGGTACAGATGGTTCTTCAGGTACAAATGGTACAGATGGCTCTTCAGGTGTAGATGGTGTTGATGCTGATGTTTCAACAATTTCAAATACTAACGTTAATAACAGAGTTGTTACTATGACGGGTTCATCACCTGTATTCAATGGTGAATCAAACCTTACATTTGATGGATCCTCTTTAGTAGGTCCAACTCAATTTGCGGCGGTATCTGGAAACAATGCTTCTAAATACAGAATGTGGGGTAACTCTTCAACGTATGGTATTGGTATGGTATCAAGTCAAACATTTGGTTATTTGAACGATTATGCCATGGTATTCCAAATGAGTAATACAGCTTCTAGGGGTTGGAAATGGCAGTATGATGGACAGGCGGCTTCAACTGGAGCTATGTCGTTAACTACAGAGGGTAAACTTTACGTTAATGACTTGGTAACCGCAAAAGAATATACATTTATTGACGGTGGCGAAATTCAAAGCGATGGTAACACAATGAGGTTTATACTTTAAAAATAAATAAGATTATTATCTATGGACATTTTTAGAGAATTTAAAAGTACTTTTTCTGATAACTTTGGTATCGCGGGCGATCCTACATCAACATATATTGCAGTACAGTCTACTGTAGGTACTAGTGCTACGGCATATATTGATTATATAAATAATAATGGTGTAAAAGCTACATATACTGCATCTCAAATTGGAAGTTCAGCAGGTTGGTTTATTGTTATCTGGGAATGGAATGTATCTGTAGCCGGATTTCCTCTTGCTAGTATTTTAGATGAGGATGATGGTTTATCGGCTGCAGATTTATCAGATTATTTAGGAGATATTCAAAATGGTGTTTATGGTACATGTATGTTTGCAATCGGTTCTAAAGGTTGGATTAATAGCGATCAACAACTTTATGATCAGATGGTAGAACTGAGATCAGGTATGTTTCAAAAATTGGTTGGCACTTCAGGGAATACTGTAAGTAATTCGTATGCAGCAATAGGATACTATAATGAACAATTTGCAATTGCACAGCTTTTAACTGAAGATTTTCAAAGAGGCGGTAGTTTTACTATGGCATATACACAATTTCACCCAGAGACTATTGATTCAAATAATATAGGATATATTGGTTATTTAAGAGATATGTTAATTGGAAGGGGTATAAGAGAAATGGAAGGAAATGGAACATTATTTCAAAATGCATTTAACCCAAAAACTAATACATCACAATTATCTTTTTTAAGAGTTAGCCCTGGTGAATATGTTAGATTATCAGCCACTGCTATCCTAACAAATGACTCCCAAATATACGGTAGTTATATACAATTTAAAATAGAAGAGAAATCTTCAGGTACTTCTGTAGGTTCATCAACTCTTACATTTAGAAATAATAACTGGACGGATGTAGAGTTATATTATCAATTACAAAATGCTAACTCAGATGAAATAGAAGTTACAGCAATTGTTGGTGGAGTAACTAATAATTGCGAGACTCAACATTATGGTATTACTTCCTCTGGTAGAGTAAGAAATATGGAATTATATAAATGTGGCTTTACAGATCCTGAGCCTACTGAGGAACTTAGAGTTACAGAACATACAGTTACTGCTGGAGATTTAATTACATCTCCTGGTTTTTGGAATCCTATGAATGCATCAAGCTTTGCTGATACTGCCACTACTGGAAAATGGTATTTGACAGATCAAAACTTACATACAAACGGTAACCAATTAAGGAATTGGTATTCTGATATTATAGGATATTCATGGCCTAAAACGTTTGGAACAGGTGCAACTGGAGATTATTTAGATTCCGCTTGTAATTCGGCAGATTTTAGAATTGGTACACCTTATGGAAATACGCATTTCGCAGGTTCAATGTGGCCATATGATAGTGGTAAATTTAGAAGAGAACATAGGAATTATGGCCAAGATTCTGTAATCGAAGATTATCAAATCGGAGATTCAATAAATTCTATAAATGAAGGACCTGGTGGAAAAGGTTCAGGTTCACATGCACAATATGGTAATAAAGTTAGAATAGATCCTAGTAAACATTATATATTAGGATGGTGGGTACAAGTAAATGATTGGGAATCTAATAATAATGTTACTGCCTATAATAGAATTAGTATGATTGCAAGGGGCTTTGAAAAGGGCACTGCAGCGGGCGAGGATGGGTTTGATTCTACCCCTGTAAAATTATTAGATCAAACAGGAACACCAATTCCAGATAATGAATTAGCTACGATGTCAGTATCTGCAGATTTTTATCAAGCTAATCCAAAATACTTTGGAGATTGGAAATTATATTATGCAATGTTTTTACCATATGAATCTACTCAAACATATAGAGATAAATGGGTGGATGCATTTTGGGGTACTTGGTCTGGATTACAAGAAATAGGCGAGGGTAGTACCGACGGTATGATGACTGGTTTTCCAGGTACTGCTAATGAATTGGCAACATGTAGAGCTGGTTATATTGCAGAAATGACAGAAACAACAACGTATATTGCTGCTAATCTAAGAATAGAATGGCATAAAGATACTAACGGCATGATTACTGGATTTCAACCATTTGCAATGGAAATAGACCCTTTAAATTTTAAGAAAGATGCTAATGGTAATCATATAGTAGCTTGGAATTATAGAACAGTTTAAAAAATGAATATATACATTATATCAGCATAAAAAGAAAAATAAGAGAATGGCGAATTTAAAAGCAGGAGCTACCATTAATGGTTTCACAATATTACACGCAGGTAACTTTGACCCTGTAAATTATACCAGCCTTAAAGGCGATAAGGGTGATACTGGATCTAACGGACCGCAGGGTGATAAAGGCCCTAAAGGAGATACAGGTCTAGTAGGACCTCCGGGTGTTGATGGCTCAGATGGTGGAGTTGGTGCTCCAGGTGCTAATGGTGTAGATGGTACTCCAGGTCAGAAAGGTGATACAGGTACTCCAGGAGCTGATGGCTCAGATGGTGCAGTTGGTGCTCCAGGTGCAGATGGTGTAGATGGTACTCCAGGTCAGAAAGGTGATACAGGTACTCCAGGAGCTGATGGCTCAGATGGTGGAGTTGGTGCTCCAGGTGCAGATGGTGTAGATGGTACTCCAGGTCAGAAAGGTGATACAGGTGCTCCAGGAGCTGATGGCTCAGATGGTGGAGTTGGTGCTCCAGGTGCAGATGGTTCAAATGGCTCAAATGGTACTCCAGGTGCCGATGGATCAGACGGTGGCCCAGGTGAAAAAGGGGAACCAGGCTTAGATGGTACTCCAGGAAGTAATGGTTTAGACGGAGGACCTGGTGCTCCGGGTGCAGATGGTTCAAATGGCTCAAATGGTACTCCAGGTGCCGATGGATCAGACGGTGGCCCAGGTGAGAAAGGGGCTCCAGGCTCAAATGGCTCAAATGGTACTCCAGGTTCCGATGGTGAAAATGGTGGACCTGGTGAAAAAGGTGATCCAGGTGAAAATGGTACTCCAGGAAGTAATGGATTAGACGGTGGCGCAGGTGCTAAAGGAGAGCCAGGCTCAAATGGCTCAAATGGTAATCCAGGTGCTGATGGATCAGACGGCGGCCCAGGTGAAAAAGGGGCTCCAGGCTCAAATGGCTCAAATGGTACTCCAGGAAGTAATGGTGCAAATGGCGGTCCAGGTGCTAAAGGAGAACCAGGAAGTAACGGTACTCCAGGAAGTAATGGATTAAACGGAGGCCCAGGTGTTAAAGGAGAACCAGGAAGTAATGGAACTCCAGGAAGTAATGGAACTCCAGGAAGTAATGGAACTCCAGGTGCTAAAGGAGAACCAGGTTCAAATGGTACTCCAGGAAGTAATGGTACTCCAGGAAGTAATGGAACTAATGGTGGCCCAGGACAAAAGGGTGAACCAGGCTCAAATGGTACTCCAGGAAGTGCTGGAGGTCCAGGACAAAAAGGTGTAGCAGGCCCACCAGGTGCACAAGGTTCTTCAGGAGGATCTGGATCAAAAGGTCAAAAAGGAGAACCAGGTCCAACAGGCCCAAGTGGATTTTCAGATTCAAGACTTAAAACAATAGACGGGCCTTTAGAAAATGTTCTTCCTAAAATACAAGGTTTACGTGGCGTTATTTGGGAACCTAACCAAACAGCAGTAGATGCTGGAATTATTCCTGTAATAACTAATTCTAAAAGAATTGGTGTAATAGCACAGGATGTACAAAATGTTTTCCCAGAAATAGTACACCCAGTAGGAGATACTGGTGGGTATTTAGGGGTTGATTATTCTAAGTTACCCGCTATTTTAATACAAGCAATTAAAGAGTTAGACGTAAAGATAACTGAGATAGAAACACAACTAGGAAGCTAATACATGGCAACATTTAATAATAAATTAACAATCGGCGGTAATAGAGTTTTAGATGCTACTAACCTTAACGATACTAACTTTCCAGATTTAAAAGGAGAGAAGTCATCTGCGACTGGTAATACAGGAGCTAAGGGTATAATAGGTCTTGATGGAGAAGAAGGCGATAAGGGTGCAAAAGGCACAGTTGGTTCTGATGGCAACAAGGGTGCAAAGGGCATTAAAGGCCAACCAGGTGCAAGTCCGGCTAAAGGTGGTGATGGTGATGGAGGTCCTGCTGGTTCTGATGGTGACAAAGGTGCAAAGGGCATTAAAGGCCAACCAGGTGCAAGTCCTGCTAAAGGTGGTGATGGTGATAAAGGCCCTGCTGGTTCTGATGGTGACAAAGGTGCAAAAGGTTTGCCAGGCTCAAATGGTACGCCAGGTAGTAATGGTAATGATGGTAGGGATGGTAGTTCAGGCCCTCAAGGTTTACCAGGTAAAAATGGTAAAGATGGTACAGATGGTAGTCCGGGTGGTCCAGGCCCTAAAGGAGAACCTGGAGGTAATGGAACACCAGGAAGTAATGGTAATGATGGTAGGGATGGTGGCCCAGGCCCTAAAGGCCAACCAGGTGAAAGCGGAACACCAGGTAGTAATGGTAATGATGGTAGGGATGGTAGTTCAGGCCCTCTAGGTTTACCAGGTGAAAGTGGTAGAGATGGTACAAATGGTAGTCCGGGTAGCCCAGGCCCTAAAGGCCAACCGGGTGAAAGCGGAACACCGGGTGCTGATGCTGCCCCTGGTTCAAATGGTGGCCCAGGCCCTAAAGGCCAACCAGGTGAAAGCGGAACACCAGGTATTGATGGCGGTAACGGTAAAGATGGTAGCGCAGGCCCTCAAGGTTTACCAGGTGAAGATGGTAGTGACGGTTCTAATGGTACTCCAGGTAGCGCAGGCCCTCCAGGTAATCCAGGTGAAGATGGTTCAAATGGTACTCCAGGTAGTAATGGTTCAAATGGTACTCCAGGCTCGAAAGGTCAACCTGGTGAAAATGGTTCAAATGGTACACCAGGTAGTAATGGTGGTGATGGTAAAGATGGTAGCCCAGGCCCTAAAGGTGATCCAGGTGAAAACGGTAAAAATGGTGCAAATGGTGGCTCAGGACCTCAAGGTGATCCAGGTGAAACTGGTCCCACAGGACCTCAAGGTTGGACCGGTCCTCAGGGGCAAAAAGGTGATGCAGGAGACATAGGACCTCCAGGATCTGGTGGCGGTGAGCCGAAAGAACAACACCGAATGACTAATTTTGATAGAGGTACTGCATATGGTACATATGAATGTGATGGTGTTTCGTATAGCTGGGCTTTAGGTTCAGGTCAAACTATTGATTTATGTGCTGATCCAGGTAGTGTAAGGTGTAATTATGGTGGATGTAGAGGATTAAGAGTCCAGGTAATTAGCCTTTGTGAAACATGTGGACTGGGTGGAGACTTTGGAGAAAGGTAAATAAAGTAAAGAATTATGAATAATGTTGTATCAGATATAAGACTAATGTCTATAGAGTCTCTTGAACAGTCTATAGAAAAAATAAGACAATTACAGTCATACTATTTTCGTACAAATGAAACTGCTAGATCCTTTGGATGGGATAGTGAATCATTTTGGGAAAATGGTATTGAACCTAAGCATATTGGGTTAATGGCACAGGATCTTCAGGCTATAGAACCACTTCTTGTAAATGAAATTGAATTTGCACCCGGATATTATAGAATAGAGTATAATCAGTTAAATGTTCTTTTAATCGAAGCTATAAAAAATTTAAATACTAGAGCAGAATCTATTAAACAAACTTTAGGTATGTCGGCGGCTGATACATTTTCTACAACTACTAAATCTGCAACATGGAGCTACAATCCAATTCAATATGAATTAGACACCTTAGGTGCTAAAGGAGCTAACTTTACTATAAATATTACAGAAACTAATCACAACAAGTTTTGGTGTAATTATACTATAAGTGGAAATATATCTATTTCGGATTTTAATAACGAATCTGATTTTTTCCAGTTAGATAATGAAATGCATGGGAATGTTAATATAAAAAATGGAACTGGAAGTATACATTTTGACTTTAAAAATTCAGCATGGAATGTTGGTAAAAATCTTACTATAACTCTATGGGAAAAAGATAGTGAAGGTATTTCTACAAGTTCACAGTCTATTACTATACAATTACAGGATTAATATAAACATTTTTCAATTTACTCATATAATATGTAAATAATATATTATATCATATGAATAATCCTATACCTAAAAATGTTCTACAATATACTAAAGAAGTAGATCTTCAAAATTATTACTGGTTTCGAAATGCTTTTTCTAAAGAAGATGTAGATAAAGTATTAGACTTGTGCTCTCAACTAGAAGAAACAAGAGCTGGTGTAATAGGAACTGAAAATGAAGATTTAGTAAGAACTTCTATAATAAAATGGATTCCTAAAACTGAAAATTTTCAGTGGATATATGAAAAATTAATGGCCCTTTCTGTTACGGCTAATAATGAAATGTGGAATTTTGATTTAGTATCTTCTTTAGAAAGTATACAATACACAGAATACTATGCTTCAGAAAACGGACATTATGGTTGGCACCAAGATATAGGTACTGGTGAATTACCATCTAAAAGAAAGGTATCAATTACTATTCAGCTTTCGGAAGATGATGAATATGAAGGTGGTGATCTACAAATATGTACTGGCGGTTTAGGAGATGGTAATTTAGATAGAACTAAAACATGTCCAAGAGGAAAGGGTGTTGGTGTTTTATTTCCAAGTTATATGATGCATAGAGTTACTCCTGTAACTAAAGGTGTTAGAAAAAGTCTAGTACTTTGGGTAGGCGGAAGCTCATATAGATAATTTTAATATGAAAATACTTTTTTGGGTAGGTTACTATAAAAATAACTGGGGGCCAGATTCAACTAACTTAGCAGGTTCAGAAATTGCTACAATAAATATTGTAGAAAATTTAAAACTTTTTGGCCATGAGATTGTAGTGTCTGGTGATGTTATAGATTCTCATAAAAATGGTGTAACATGGTGTAACCTAGATAAAATACATAAAAATCATTTTGATTCTTTTGATATTATAGTAGGTCTTAATTATGCAAACGTTGTAAAGGAATTTGAAAAGTATAATTGCAAAAAGATTTTATGGGCTCATAACACAGAAATTTACAAATGGTGGAGAGGTAAAGAATTAGAAGATTATGATAGCATATTAGACTATCGTACTAAACAAATAGATAAGATTATATGTTTAACTAGCTGGCATGTTAATGCTATTCACAAATGGCACAGTTGGCATAGTGACTCTACTGAAATAATTGCAAATGGGATTAATAAAAAAGATTTTATAGGTAGGCCTAATAAAAAGATAAATAGTTTTATATGGTCCTCCGCAGTAGATAGGGGTCTAGAAGATTTACTTAAAAATTGGCATAAAATAAAATCAGTTTTACCAAATGCAACTTTAAAAGTATTCTTTCCTGAATATAGTTATCAAGTATCTCCGGAACTGACTAATAAAATAGTAAACTCTAAAGAAGAATTAATCAATATAGGTATAGAAATTATAGGTCCTGTAGATCAAAAAACATTACATGACGCAATGTTAAGATCAGAATATTGGTGTTATCTAACTGACTATGAAGAAACATATTGTATTACTGCTTTAGAAATGCAATATGCTGGAGTATTACCCATAGTTACTAAAGTTGCTGCATTAAAAGAAACAGTAATAAGCGGTATCATGTTAGAAAATACGGAAACAAAATGGGACGCTTTAGTAAAAACATTATCTAAGCTTTCGCCTTCTCTTAAAAAGTTTTCTCAAAATAAAGCTATAGAATGGGCAAGTAGACAAACATGGTATTCTAGATCTATAGAGTGGGATAGCCTACTTAAACATTTAGTAAAAGAAGATAAAAATAAAATATGAAAATAGATAAAATTTATGTAATATCTTTAGATGCTGGAGTTGTTTCAGCACAAGATAGAATAGTTAATAAGTTAAGAGATTTTAAATTTAAAAATCAAACGCCTTATGAAATTATGCAGGCATATGATGCTAGGACCGGTGATTTTCCAGATGGAGTTTCAACATATCAAAGCTGGAATTTAGGTAAAGATAATTGGAATGAATGGTGGCAAAGAGATGTATTACCAGGTGAAGTTGGATGTGGTATTAGTCACTCTATGATTTGGAAGAAAATGATAGAAGATGGAGTAGAACGTGCATTAATATTAGAAGATGATTTTAAAACTAACAATAGTATTGATGATTTACCAGAACCTCAAAATCCATTTGATCTAATATGGTTAGGCAGGGGCGTAATAAATAAAGATGAATCTAGTATGGGAGATTGTTGGGTTAAGCCTAAAAATTCATATAGAACACATTCATACTTATTAACATTAGAGGGCGCTAAAAAATTAGCAAATACAAACTACTTTAATAATATAATTCCAGTAGATGAGTTTTTATCAGCATGTACATATTCGCATAGAAGACCTGATATTGTTAAATTATTTCCACCTATATTAAATGCATTAGCACATAAAGACGAACATTTTACATGGCAAGATAGATCAAAAGCTGAATCTACAATAGAATCAATACAAAAACCTGATTATGGTAATTTTGAAGTATTAGACGATTCGGATTGGGAAGCTTGGAAGGAGAAGTATTTAAATTTAACTACATTAAAGGGTGAATGGGATTTAATGGTTGATGATTTAGGACATAATATATATGAGTTTCCACTATTTACAGAAAGATTTTGTAGAGAAATAGTGGCTATGGCAGAAGCTAAAGATAAGTGGACTATTGATAGACATGCTAATTATCCTACAAATGATGTATTGTTAAATGAGATAGGACTTAATAATATCTATGATAGAGTTTTACATGAAGTGGTTAGACCTCTTTGTATTCATTTATGGAAATTAGAAGGACCTTCATGGGATGCTTTTTCTAATGAAAACTTTATGGCAAGATATACTATGTCTAGACAATCACATCTAGCGCTACACCATGATAGAAGCCACTTAACGTTAGTTGTAAAACTTAATGATGAATTTGATGGTGGAGGAACTTGGTTCCCTAAATATAATCTATTGTCAAATCCAGAACGTATTGGTACTGCAACAATCCATCCTGGAATGATTACACACCAACATGGCGCAAGGCCAATATATGCAGGTAGAAGATATATTGCAGTATCTTTTATTAGAACACATGATGAACCTTAAATAATAAAAATAATATGAAGAGAGAATTAAATTTAAAATCAATAACAGGAGATGATGGACATCTTGTTTCTCCAGTTTTAAATAAAGGATGTAAAAATTACTTAATTGATATTGATGGTACAGTTACAGATGATGTACCAAACGAAGAACCAGAGAGAATGTCAGTAGTCTTACCGTATCAGGGATCTGTAGAGACTCTTAATAAATGGTATGACGAAGGACATGTAATTACTTTCTTTACTTCAAGAACTGAAGAGGTAAGAGATATTACAGAGACTTGGTTAAATAAACATGGATTCAAATACCATGGTCTATTAATGGGTAAACCTAGAGGTGGTAACTATCACTGGGTTGATAACCATATTGTCAAAGGTACAAGATATGAAGGTAAATGGGCTGATTTGGTTAGAGAAGAAAGAACTATAGAAGTATTTCCTTCTTAAAGTATCATAGATATATAATCTATGATTATTAAAAATCTTAAATCATTTATTGCTGAACGTGAAGGAGGCTTGCATAAAGTTATTATGTGTGTATCTACTGAACTTACAGATTTTAAATACGTTACTGATGATAGCTGTTTTGCAAATCGGTATATGGAATTATTTACTAAAGGTAGTAAACCTAAAGTAGCTAATTTGCCAGTAATTAACTTTTGTAACATTCATACTAAAACGTTATTAGATGCTGGAACTCCAAAGGAATTAATCTATAATCCTGAAGAGAAAAAGATGGAAATCGCATCTAAAGTAAAGTGGCACAAAACTCACGCAAATTCAAAGCACGTTCCCAATACAGTTTCTGATGAAAAAGATTTAAATCAGTTAAAGTTCCCTATCATAGCGAAACCTGATAACAGATATTCAGGCCAGGGTATTATTAAAATAGATACTATTAAAGAAGCTAATGATATGGATCTTTCTGACTTTGAAGTTTTTAGTGAGAAGATAGACATCGCTGAAGAACATAGAATAATGATGTGGAGGGGTGAGCCTGTTATGTGGGTACAAAGAGTACACGGTAACGAGGAGACCAAAAAGATGACAAAGAAGAAAGAAGATAAGTTATATTTTAAATATGTCTTAAAGGATTTAAAGAATATGCCAGAAGATTGGCAGGTTGTATTTAATGAAATGGCAGACGTTCATAAAGAACTAGACATATATTCAATAGACCTAATGGTTGACACTAAAGGAAAACCTTGGGTAGTAGAGATGTCTTCTGAATTTGCGCCTCTTTATGGTGTAATGGCACAACTTTACAAAAAAGTCTATCATGATTATTATGGTAAAAAATTAAATCCGAGCGAAGAAGCACAGATAGATATGTACCAAAAGAAAGATATTGAAAGCACAATTAACTTTGATAAAAAAAGATTTAGTATAGAGTAATTATGGCTAAAACAGATTATAGATGTATGCAAATATGTATTTGGTTACACCATATGCATGTAGATCCTATGTTTGATTTTTTAAACGGTAGGATTAAAGAAGCACCTGACTATTATCTTAGCCATGATGTTGTACCGAGTTCTATTACAGGTGGTTATGTTCAAATCGCACTTTCTTTTGAAGCTTATTCTTTACTAACCTCTACTAAGGACTGGGAAGCTTCTAACGGTTGGATGACTTAAACGACAAATTATGAAAAAAAATGAAAGAAAGGATTACCTATTAAACCACAAAGGCAAGAAGTATAAAGCCGATAGTTTTATAGGATTAATCTGGAAGTTTTTAAGAAACAAATAAGACTTCGAACGTATAAAGAACACTTAGTTAACGCTAAGTGTTTTTTAGTATAAAAGGATTAAAGATTTAAAAGATGTACACAATAGACGAATTAAAACAAATGATATTCATCGACATTGAGACAGCAACTCAGAAAGAGACGTTTCAAGAGATTATCGATGAGAACCCCGAATTAGAACAGTATTGGAACTTAAAGACTATGCAATTAGTTCAGAAGAATCCAGTTGAATTAGCAGAGTTTGAAGATCCACATAAGATGTTTCCAAGAATGGCTGGTCTAAATCCAGAATGGGGTAGAATTGTTTGTATCTCTATTGGTCAATTACAATTTGATGAAACAGGCTTTCCTAATGGTTTTAAGGCTGTCTCATTCAATGGCACTGATGAAGGTAAGATACTAAAGGATTTTCACGATATGTCCTCTAAGATCATGCAAAAGTACCCAGGAATGAAATGGGTAGGTCACTTCATCAAAGGTTTTGATATGCCTTATATAATTAAAAGATCGTTGATTAATAATGTAAAAGTACCAAGGCACTTCCATCTACATAAAATGAAGCCTTGGGAAAACTGCCTCTTAGATACGAAAGAGGTTTGGCAATTCGGAGGTTGGGACTCTGCTAAACTAGGACTCATTTCAGAAGTCCTAGGCATCCCCTCCCCAAAAGATGCCATGTCAGGTTCAGAAGTTTCTGAATATTACTGGAATGACAGACACGATGAGATAAAAACTTATTGTGAGAAAGATATTAAGGCTACCGCAAACGTCATATTAAAAATGTCGGGTATGCCAATATGTCACTAAAATCTACTTCAATTTAATAAAACAGTGACAAGTCGTCACAAAAACAGCTTTGGCATACTTTTTTCACTATTAGTATTGTGCATAAGCACATAAACTAAATAAAAATTTAAAACATGTATTTAACAAATTTATCAAAACTAAACAACGGATCGTTTCACGACGCATTCGATTCATTTTTTAACTTCCCAACATTAAGAAAAGATTGGGACACATTAGGAATTACTGGACCAGACTATAAAGTGGGTGAAGACTCTTTAATGGTTAGTCTACCAGGTTTTAGCAAGAAGGATATTAACATTGAAGTTGAAGGTCAGATCTTAACGATCTCTGCTGAAGAAAAAGAAGATAGCTTTGCAAAGTCTTTTACTAAGCAGTTTAGATTTCCAAACGAAACTGATATGGACACTCTTGCAGCTACAATGAAAGATGGTATCTTAACTCTTAACTTTAAGAACTCAAACAACAAGAAGACAATCTCTATCAAATAAGGTAGAGATTTCTTCAAAATAGTTGCCATAGAATTTTTTTATGTCAATTATTTTTCGTATATTAGTACTGTAACTAAAAATTAAACATGGAAGGATTCAATATCGACGACTATCTTAACGACCCAGAATTTGAAGGCAAACTAGAGAACTATCGTGAAAAGATGATTCTTGAGGCCATTGAGCATAATTATCAGAACATTGTAAAGCAAGGTTTATCTGATTGGCATTTACGTGAAATGACTCATACAAATCTAACTGGGCTAAAAGAAACACTAATTTATATGACAAAACACTTTATTGATATTGAGCAATATGAAAAGTGTGCCGTGCTACAAAAAGAGCTAAATAAGATAGAAGAGATATTGGAACGAGTTTAAAAAGATATATAATAAACGCACATCCACTTAACGGAAGTGCGGGCCCCCGAAATAAACCCGTCGAAGACTTAGTGTTTTCGCGGGTTTTTTTATTGCAGATATTATGATGATATATAATTTATGAAGTATATTTTAACATTGGAAAAGTATCAGGCATACTCAGATTTTAAAAGAAGCTGGGGTTCTCCAGTAGAAATGAGAGAGGATGTAGAGTTTTGTCTTGGTAGACTATTACCTAAAGAAAATATGATAAAATCTATTGACGATCAGTCTAAAGATAAAGGTATTAAATTCTTTGTAGAATTAGAGTCTGGCGATTACATCCACATGTATAAAACATCTGCATATAGAATGCAACCAGAAGGATGGGAGTACTACTTTAATAAAAAGAAAATAAAATACCAAGAATTAAAGAATAAACTAGAAGAAGACTTTATGTCAAAGCTAGAAACATTCTTAAAATACTTTAAGTCTTATGATTTTTACTATCAATATATTGATGATGGTAGACAGTGGGAAGCTGCAAAGAGAAACAATAAAGTAATTGTAGATATGTATAATAACTTGTCAAATAACGAAAAGAAACAAGCTAAAAAACAAATAGTAAAACACTTTAAATCTAAAGAGCTTAAGCCTCAAGTAGATCAGGTGTTTCCAAATTAATAAATATGAAGCATATAAAACTTTTTGAAGATTTTGCTAGTGACAATCCAGATCTAGAAAGATCTAGGCAATTCCAAGGTAGTATAGAAGACCTACACTCATGGATGAGTCGTAAGGCAAAAGAGACTGGCCATTCAGGTGAAACAAATCCATATAAAGATACTATAATGGTAAATGGCCCATATAAAGGATCGAAGGATGAGACATTACCTTATCAAGATTTTCAAAATGGAAAGTCAGACTTAATTAAGAATAGACATGGACGACAAGATAGCTAAAGATATAGTAAAGCAACTTAAAAGAATTGCTGACGCAATGGAGGCAAATAATAAACGTGAAACTGTAGCTGAAAAACGTAAAGCTAAATTAGAGTCTTTACAAGTTAGAGAAATACGTAACACTTCTAAAACTGAAAGAGAGTGAGCCACTACCAAACTTTAGGTGTAGATAAAACGGCGACTCAAGCAGAAATTAAAAAAGCTTATAGGAAACTTAGTATGCAACACCACCCTGATAGAGGTGGGAATACTAAAAGATTTCAAGAAATAGCAGATGCATATAATATAGTTGGTGATGAAACTAAACGCCAGCAATATGATGCTATGCAATCAAATCCATTTGCTAATTTTGGTAATATGGGTGGAATGGATGGAAACTTTGGAGATTTGTTTAATCAAATGTTTGGTCAACAAAGACAACAAAGTAAGGGAAATGATTTACGTGTACAAATGCACATTTCTTTTAGTGAAGCCTTTTATGGGTGTACTAAAGTATTTAATATAGATGGTAGGCCTATTACACTAGGTATTAGACCTGGTGCTAAATCTAATCAAAAATTAATCTTAAGGGGCCAAGGCCAAGCACATCCATTTAATAGCCAATTACCTAATGGCGATATAATAGTAGAACTAAGCGTCGAATTAAATTCAGAAAATATAATAGACCCTCAAAATAATATTTGGAGAGATATAAGTATGCCTTGGTATGATATTATGATAGGGGGTAAAGTTAGTATTAGCACAATAGATGGCGCTGTTTCTATAAATATTCCTAAAAATACAAAACCTGGAAAAGTACTTAGATTAAAAGAACGAGGATGGCCAGACTATAATACCGGAGTAAGGGGTAATTTAATGGTAAAATTAATTCCAACATACCCGGATTTAAACGATGAGCAACTTGAATATATAAAAAAAGTACAAATAAAATAAATGGATTATTTTAGTAAAAGAAATAGAAGAAGGTTTGATAGATTTCAAACTATTATAGAAGGCTTATTAGTTAATGATAAGGGCCAATTCTTTAATTTACTTTACGGGGCAATGATAGAACACCCATCTTATGTTATTTTATCTGATATGCCTATTGATAGAAAGTTTAATCTATTAGATGAGATGATGGAATATTATGAGTCACATGAGGATTATGAGAAATGTGCTAAATTATTAAAAATTCAAAAAGAGGTTAAGTAATATGCTAATAGTAAAATTAGAGAAGAAAACAAATATCGAAAAGGCACTTAAGCAATTAAAATCTAAAGTTATTAGAACAAAGCAGCTTAAAAATCTTAGGGATAGAAAACATTTTACCAAAAAGTCGGAAAAGCAGCGTTTACAAAAGAGTAAGGCTATTTATATACAGAAGTTAAAAACCGACGAAGAATTAAATTCTTAACCAAATTTCAAATATAATATACTAATAATTTTAAAGTAAACATATCTATATCAGATATGGTACTTAAATATATAATAATGTAAAGTAGGTGTGTAAATACCTAAGATTAAAAAGAATAAAAACGTTATGAGTGGGTTTATCTCAAATACAGATAAAGATAGTTTAATGAGAGCTAGTTATTATCAAATAACTAGAAATTTTACAAAAACTGTAAACCGCTTTGTTGCGTTTAAAGATGAGGATAAGTTAATTGAAATACCTCATGGTATTGGGCAACGTTCTAAATTTATAGATTTATTAATTAAATATTTTGAATCATTGGAAGAATATGAAAAGTGTAATAAATTAATGAAGTTAAAAGATCTAGTCATAATGGCTGGGGACTAAATATATTTAAACTATGGCAAGAACCTCTAGAGCAGCATCGATCGCTGCAGGCATTAAGCAAATCAGATTAAGAAACGGACAACGTGACTATGTTGAAACAATAGCTAAAAATGATATAACATTTTGTTATGGACCTGCAGGAACTTCAAAAACATTTACAGCATGTTATAGTGCTTTACAAATGTTGCAGAATAAAGAGATTAAAGAAATTATATTATGTAAGCCAATCCAAGAAGCTGGTGAAAAGCTTGGACATTTACCAGGTGGTATTGAAGATAAAGTCGATCCCTATATGAAATCATATAAATCTAATCTAGTTAAAATTATCGGGCATGAATTAACCGAGACTCTATTTGAAAAAAAGATAATTAGATTTGAACCATTAGCTTATATGCGAGGAGATACATTTGATGATGCGCTTATGGTTTTAGATGAAGCTCAAAATGCTAACTTTAAACAATTAATGTTATTCGTAACTAGAATGGGTAGTAAAAGTAAAGTTGTAGTTACTGGGGATGTTAGTCAAGCAGACATTCAAGCGTCGCAAGTTAGCCTACCTGATTTTATTGAACTTATACAAGATGTAAAAGGAGTTGGAACTCACATCTTTACAGAGAAAGATATTGTTAGGGCTAAAATATTACAAGAGGTAGTAGTTCGTTACGACAAATGGAA
>VMHT01183855.1_pt1 | contig 21160 bp, 19 predicted proteins | sample 4693611 | NCBI WGS metagenome assembly VMHT01 (sample SAMN12280063, study PRJNA550983) | marine metagenome | isolation source: seawater sampled from same location over 5 years 0.02-0.2 micron viral filtrate | place: USA: collected off the coast of southern California halfway between the port... ...
CCAATGGGAGCAATGAATAGAATAATTAATGGTATACACCCTGATGTTTTTCTAGAGTCAGGCGACTGTGTAATTTTTTCATCTAAAATTATTCCAGGAAATGAAAAAAAATTATACCAACTTCAAAATCAAATAGTTAAAAATAATATAGAGATTATTAGTGAAGAAAATGCATTTGTACACGTTTCTGGACATCCAAACAGAGATGATCTTAAAGATATGTATAAATGGGTTAAACCGCAATGTGTAATTCCTGTTCATGGCGAACATAGACATATGGTTGAACATGTTGATTTTGCAAAAGAAATGCAAGTTCCTAAAACTTTATTAATAGAAAATGGTGATATTATAAAGATTCTTCCCGGCAGCGCTCCAAAAATTATTGATAAAGCACCTTCAGGTAGATTTTATTTAGACGGTAATTTAGGTGTAGAAGCGGATTCTCAGTCAATAAAAGATAGAAAAAATTTATCTGTCAATGGATATTTAGAAATAACAATTATAGTTTCAAATAATGGCAAAATAAAAAAACCAATTATCTCTTTTAAAGGAATTCCTGAAAAAAATGAAAATGATACTTTTATATTTGATGTAGAAGACGAGATTTTTAGTATTTGTAAAACTTTTTCATTACAGACCAAAAATCAAGAGAAAAATTTGATAGAAACTATTAAACAAAATTGTAGAAAAATAGTTAAAAGCAAAACTGGAAAAAGACCTTTTACAAATATCAATATTGCAAGAATCTAATGGGCATCACTGGATCAATAATAGTGTATGTAATGATTTGGTGGATAATTTTTTTTTCAATACTTCCAGTAGGTATTAAGTCTAATAAAGAAGTTTTTAGAGACTCAATAGAAGGAATTGATCCAGGTGCTCCTAAAAACCCAAAAATAGTGAAAAAATTTTTAATAACAACTATAATTACCTCAATACTTTTTATTATGATATATTATATTGTAGACTTAGGTTTCTTTAATTTAAGGAATTTTTTACAATAATGTATCTATCAAAGTTATTTATACCAATTACAAAAGACCTTCCGTCAGAAGCTAAAATAAAATCACATCAACTAATGCTTAGGACGGGAATGATCAAACAATCAGCTGCCGGTATCTACTCATGGCTACCTCTTGGTTTTAAAGTTATGAAAAAAATTGAACAAATTGTAAGAGAAGAACAAAATTTAATTGGTGCTCAAGAAATGTTAATGCCAACTATTCAGTCGTCAGATATTTGGAAAGAAAGCGGAAGATATGATGATTATGGCGAAGAGATGTTAAGAATAAAAGATAGGCAAGGGCGCGAAATGCTTTATGGACCAACTAACGAAGAATTAATAACCGATATATTTAGAACAAGTGTAAAATCTTACAAATCTCTTCCACAAATACTCTACCACATTCAATGGAAATTTAGAGACGAAGTAAGACCTAGATTTGGCATAATGAGGTGCAGAGAATTTTATATGAAAGATGCTTACTCATTTGACTTAAATGATGAGGATGCAAAAAAATCTTATAATAAAATGTTTTATTCATATATAAAAACTTTTAATCGTCTTGGATTAAAAGCAATTCCCATGGCTGCGGACACAGGACCAATAGGTGGAAATTTATCACATGAATTTATTATCTTAGCGGAGACAGGTGAAAGTCAAATATATGCCGATAAAAAGATATTTGAAATAGATGTAAGTAAATATGATTCATCAGATAATTCGTTAAAAAAAATGAGAGAAGATTTTTCTTCAATTTATGCAGTTACAGATGAAAAATTTAAAGAAAATGAATTTAATGATAACGTAAAAAAAGATAATCAAATTAAAACAAGAGGAATAGAAGTAGGTCACATTTTCTATTTCGGGGATAAGTATTCGAAACCTTTAAACTGCTTAATTGATAATCAGGGAGGAAAAAAAACTGCAGTAAAAATGGGTTCTTACGGTATTGGAGTTTCAAGATTGGTAGGAGCCACAATTGAGGCTAACTACAATAAGGATATAATGAAGTGGCCTAAGTCAATCTCACCATTTGATGCTGTTATTATTCCAAGCTTTAGCAAAAATAATAAAGAAAACCTGGAAAAAGCGGAAAAGCTATACAAAGAATTAAAAAAACAAAATATTGACGTATTGTTAGATGATGTAGAGGAGAATATGTCTAATAAATTTAAAAAACACGATTTAATAGGTGTGCCTTATCAAATAATAATAGGTTCCAAATCAGAAGAAAGTAAATTTGAATTTAAAGAGTTAAATTCAAAAAGTGAAATACTGAGTTTGGAAAATATTGAGTTAAAACTTAAAAAATAAATTGTTTACAAAAGCAGAGAGATTAATTTCATTAAGAAACTTAAGGCCTAAAAAAAAAGAAGGATTTTTAAAAGTAATATCAATCTTTTCTTTTTTAGGAATAATGTTAGGTGTAGCTATTTTAATAATTGTTATGTCGGTAATGAATGGATTTAAGACAGACTTAACGAATAAAATTTTAGGTTTAAATCCTCATATAGTTATTCAATCTAATGGTTTTAAAATTGAAAATAATTTTATAATTAATTTAAAAAATCAATTTAAAGACATCAATATTTCAAAATCATACTCAGGAGAGGGTATTGTGATTAGCAATAATAATGCAAAGGGTATTATTATTAAGGGACTAGATACAAAAAAAGAAGAAAATTTGAATTTTCTAAAACAAAATATTACTAGAGGAAATTTAAAAAAATTCAAAAAAAATACTGCTTTTATAGGTTCAGAACTATCTTACAATTTAAATTTAGATGTAGGTGATAAAATTAATTTAACATCTTCTGCTTTTATAGCCACACCATTTGGAGGGTTACCTAAACAAGAAACTTTTATAGTTTCTGGAGTTTTTAATACTGGCTTCTACGAATTTGATCAAAATTTTGTTTTTTTAAATCTCACTGACGCATTATCAATTTTTGACAAAATAAAAAATGATCAAAATTTAGAAATTTATATAAAAGATCCAATGAAAGCCGACTATTATAAAAAAATAATACAAGAAAAAAATGAAAATTATTTTGTTTATTCATGGACAGATTTGAACAAATCTTTTTTTAGCGCCTTAAAAGTTGAGAGAAATGTTATGTTTATTATTTTAACTTTAATTGTTGTTGTAGCTGCATTTAACATTATTTCTGGACTTACTATTCTAATTAAAAATAAAACTAAAGAAATAGCAATTTTAAAAACTTTAGGATTAAGCAATTATTCAATAAAAAAGTCATTTTTTCTAACAGGTTTTACAATAGGTTTATTTGCTACAATAGCTGGCATTATTTTTGGAATTATTTTTTCTTTTTATATAGAGGAAATCAGAATAGTTTTATCAAATACTTTTAATCTTGAAATTTTTCCGTCAGATGTATATTTTTTAGAGAAATTACCTAGTGAAATTAATCTCTATTCTATATTTTTAATATTTATTTTTTCTCTTACTATCTCAGCTTTAGCATCATACCTTCCAGCTATGACAATTTCTAAAATGAAAACATTTAAAGCATTAAAATATGATTAAAACTTTATTAGAAACGGTAAACCTTAAAAAAACATTTATTCATAAGAATGGAAGTATTGAGTTATTTGATAATGTGAACCTGAAGGTAAAACAAGGGGATTTGATAGCCTTGATAGGCCCTTCTGGTTCAGGGAAATCTTCTTTTTTACATTTGCTTGCGTTGCTAGATTTTCCTAGTAAAGGCAAAATAATTCTTAAAGATAATGATACCAAAAATCTTAATGAAGAACAAAAAGATGAAATTAGAAGAAATAAAATTTCAATTATTTTCCAAGATAATAATTTACTTGGAGATTTCACAGTATTAGAGAATACAATTATGCCTTTAATTATTAGAGGTGAAAAAGAAACATCATCAATTATTAAGGCAAAAAAAATTTTAAAAGAAATGAAAATTTTAAACAGAATTAATCATTTTCCTAGTGAGTTATCAGGTGGAGAACAGCAAAGAACTGCAATCGCAAGAACTTTAATAGCTGAGACTGATTTAATTTTAGCTGATGAGCCCACAGGCAATCTAGATTATAAAACTTCTGAAGATATTTTTTCATATTTTTTAAAATTAAAAAAAATGAACAAAGCAATAATTTTTGCAACTCACAATAGAGAACTTGCTAACAAGGCTGATTATAAGTTGAGTATTTCTAAAGGTAAGATAAAACGGGTTAATGCCTGAGATTATAAAAGAGTTTAATAATATAAAAATACACACGCAATATTCAATCTGTGAAGGCGCTATTAAAATTGACGAATTAGCTGATCATTGTAAAAAAAATAAAATAAAAGCCCTAGGGTTATCTGACAGTAATAATTTATGTGGAGCATTAGAGTTTGCTGAAAAAATTAGTAAGGCAGGAACACAACCAATTATTGGTACTCAAATTAATATTTTTTATGAGAATATAATTGGTAAAGTAACTTTATTTGCTACCTCAGAAAAGGGTTATGGAAATCTTACAAAATTATCCTCCCAAAGTTATTTAAGTAAAAAAGACTCATATGAACCAAGTTGTAATATTGAAGATTTAATAGCGAATAACGAAGATCTTATTTTGTTAACTGGCAACTACAAAGATCTATTCGGTAAACTATTTTACGCAAATAAAGAAAAGATAGTTAATCAATTAATTAAAAAATTAAAAGAAAATTTTGGAAACCGTTTGTACATTGAAATTCAAAGGCATGAAGAAATTCAAGAAAAAAACTATGAAATATTTTTACTTAAAATTTCATCTTCATATGATTTACCACTAATCGCATCTCAGGAGGTTTATTATTTAGATAAAGACATGTCAGAAGCACATGATGTTTTAATATGTATTGGAGAAAAAAAATTTGCAGATGATCAAAATAGATTTAGATATAGCAAAGAACATTACTTAAAAAAAACCAATGATTTAGAAAAATTATTTAAGGACATACCTGAGGCTTTAGAAAATAATTATAATTTCCCTTTAAGGTTTAGCTTTAAGCCAAAAAAATCGAAACCAATCTTACCTTCTATATCAAACAATAAAAATTTAACTCCTGTTCATGATTTGATGAACAAAGCTAAAGAGGGTTTAGAGTTAAGGCTTAGAAAATTTATTTATAAAAAAAATATTAATAAACCTCAGGATGAAATTAAAATAATTTATCAAGACCGGTTATCTCATGAATTAGATATTATAAACTCAATGGATTATTCAAGTTATTTTTTAATAGTATCTGACTATATAAAATGGGCAAAAAAAAATTCTATACCCGTTGGTCCTGGAAGAGGATCTGGAGCAGGTTCTTTAGTTGCATATTGCTTGGATATTACTGACTTAGATCCAATAGAATTCGATTTAATTTTTGAGAGATTTTTGAATCCAGATCGAATTTCAATGCCTGATTTTGATATTGATTTTTGTGAGGAACAAAGAGATAAAGTTTTTGAATATCTAAGAACTAGATATAAAGACGGTGTTGCCCATATAATTACTTTTGGAAAATTAAAAGCTAGAATGGCATTGAGGGATGTAGGAAGAGTTTTAGGGCTACCTTACGGACATGTTGATAAAATCTGTAAAATGGTTCCTTTTGATCCATCAAGACCTTTAACTCTCCAAGAGTCAATTGATAGAGAGCCTAGATTTAAAGAAGAAATTAGAAATAATAATAAAGTAAAGAAGTTAATTGAACTTTCTTTAAAGTTAGAAGGATTAAACCGTAATATGGCGACCCACGCAGCTGGTGTTGTAATAGCAGGAAATAAATTAGCTGAACAATTTCCACTTTATGTTGATCAAAGTTCAAATTTAATATTACCTTCAACTCAATATGACATGTATTCTTCTGAGAATGCAGGGTTAGTCAAATTTGATCTACTAGGGCTTAAGACCTTAACAGTCATAGATAAAACTTTAAAAAGATTAAAATTAAAAAAAATTAGTTTTGATATCAGTGAAATTAATCTTGAAGATGAAGAGGTTTACAAACTTTTGTCAACTGGAGAAACAACAGGTTTATTTCAATTAGAAAGCACAGGAATGAGAGAAGCTATTAAACAAATGAAGCCGAATAAATTTGATGACATAATAGCATTAGTAGCTCTTTACAGGCCAGGTCCAATGAGCAATATTCCCATTTATAACGAATGTAAAAATGGAATTAAAACTCCTAATTATATACATCCTGTTTTAAAAAAAATATTAGAACCAACTTACGGTATTATTATCTACCAAGAACAAGTTATGCAAATAGCACAAACTCTTGCGGGGTTTACAGCAGGTGAAGCTGATATTTTACGAAGAGCCATGGGTAAAAAAAAAAAAGCTGAGTTAGACAAGCAAAAAGAAAGATTTATCAATGGGGCTACAAAAAATGGTATAAAAAAGGATGTAGCAAATTTCGTCTTTACTAAAATTGAGCCTTTTGCTCAATATGGTTTTAACAAAAGTCATGCCGCTGCTTACGCTTTGATTGCTTATCAAACTGCTTTTTTGAAAACTTATTATAAGGAAGATTTTATTGCAGCAACAATGTCAACAGAACTAAAAAATTCTTCCAAATTAAGAGAGTTTGTTGAAGAATTAAGGAGATTAAAAATTACTATAGTCAAACCATGTATTAATGAGTGTTTTGCAGAATTCAAAGCAGAAAAAAATAAAATTTACTATGGTCTTGGCGCTATAAAGAACGTTGGCTTTGAAGCTATTTCAAATATAATTAATGAAAGAGAAAAAAATGGAAAATTTTCATCTCTGGTAGATTTTGTAAATAGAGTAGAATCAAAAGATGTGAATAAGTTACAATTGGAGGGCTTAGTTAAATCTGGCGTATTTGATAAATTTAACTTAAATAGAAATAAAATCTTTACTTCAATCCCAAAAATAATTCAACAAATTAAAAATATCAATGAAGATAAATCAAATAATCAAACTAATTTATTTGAGAGTATAAATTCAAGTGAAAACTTTGAATTTATAGAATCAAATTCTTGGAGTAAAAAACAACTTTTATATGAAGAATTTAAATCATTGGGTTTTTATATATCTGACCATCCATTGAATGAGTATAAGGAAATTTTCAATCAATTAAAAATAATTTCCTATAAGGATTTTTTAAAAAATAATAATAGTGAAGCACTAGTTTCCGGCACTATTATGTCTATACAAGAAAAAAAAAGTGCTAAAGGAACTCCTTTTGCAATTATTAAATTTAGTGACAACCAAGGTGAGTTTGAGCTTTTTCTATTTTCAGAAATTTTAATACAAAATCGAGATAAATTAAAAGAGTCTGAGTCTTTTGTATTAACTTTGCAAAAAGATAAAATAATTAATGAATCAACTCAAAGACGTATAAATGTTAAAAAAATATTAAGCATAGAGAGCGTAATTGACGAGCCTTATCAAAAAGTCACTATAGAATTAGCTGAAAATTACAAGATTGATGAAATTAATAAAATCTTACAAAACAAAGGACAAACGAAAGTAGATTTAATTATTAACGCTAAAAATAGAAGAATTCATTACAATTTAAAGAACTCCAGAAAATTCGACTTTAAACAATTAAAAACCCTAAAAAGTAAGGAATATGTCAAAAAAATAACAGTTTAGAAGGTTGATTTTTTAGCTTGGTTGTATATATCAGTAATTAATTTCGCACACAGTTAAAAGGGCATAGCCCTCCCGGTCCATAATTATGGAGCAACTGTGGTGGATTAACCGGAAAAAAACATGAACGTACCAAAAGTAGACATTAAACAATTATTAGAGGCCGGAGTTCATCTCGGGCACAAAACTTTAAGATGGAATCCTAAAATGAAGCAATACATTTTTGGGGAAAAAAATTCTATACACATTATAGACTTAACTCAAACGGTAGAATTTTTGAAAAACGCTTTAGTTCAAGTTCATAAAACGATCGCGAGTGGTGGCAAGATATTGATTGTTTCTACAAAAAAACAAGCCTCAGAACAAGTAAGTGATTTAGCTAAAGAAACAGGACAATTTTTTGTTAATTATAGGTGGCTTGGTGGAATGTTAACTAATTGGAATACAATACAAAATTCCATTAAAAGACTAAAAAAATTAAATGAACAACTATCAAAAGAAAACATTGGTTTTACAAAAAAAGAAATTTTAAAATTTGGCAAAGAAAAAGAGAAACTTAACAGATCATTAGGCGGAATTTCAGAAATGAAAAAAACCCCAGACTTAATTTTTATTATAGATACAAATATAGAGTCATTAGCCGTTGCAGAAGCTAAAAAACTTAAAATTCCTATTGTTGCCGTTTTAGATACTAATTCAGACCCAACTGATATAGATTTTCCAATTCCTGGTAATGACGATGCAAGAAGATCTATAAATCTTTATTGTGATCTATTAAAAAACACTATTAAAGATGCAGAAAAATTTATAAAAGATGCTGATAGCAAAGAAGTAAAAAAACTGGAAAAAAAGCCTGAAATAAAATCAGTTAATATAAAAAAATAATTTTAAGCATTCATCAAATGTCAAATAAAGAATTACTAGATAATATTAAAAAACTCAGGGAAATGACAGGAGTTGGATTTAAAGACTGTAAATTAGCACTTGACGATTCCAATGGTGACATTGATAAATCAATAGAATTTTTAAGAAAAAAAGGAATAGCTAAAGCTTCTAAAAAAATGAGCAGAACTGCTTCTGAAGGACTGGCATTAGTCAAAGAAGATAAGGGAGAAATATCTATAATTGAAATTAATAGCGAAACAGACTTTGTTGCAAAAAATAAAGATTTTATATCCTTTTGTAAAGAACTATCAGATATCAATTTCAGCCTTAAAGGTGATTTAGATAAAATTAAAGAAACAAAGATGAAAAACAGTTTATCTGTCAAAGATAATTTAGTAGCTTTAATTGCTAAGATTGGTGAGAAAATTACAATTAGAAGAACAAAATTTTTTGACAACAAAACTGGATTAAATTTTTCATATGTGCATTCTGCTATTGAAGAAAACATAGGTAAAATAGTTTCTGCTGTAAAGCTTGACGGTGTAGAAAAAGGAAAAAATGATGAAATTGGAATAAAATTATCGATGCATATTGCTGCATCAAATCCCTTAGCGATAGATAAAGAGGGAATAAATAAAGAAATAATAGACAAAGAGCTTGAGATTATAAAAGCAGAAATTTTAAATTCTGGTAAACCTGCTGAAATGGCAGATAAAATTTCAACAGGAAAAATATCAAAATTTATTAATGACAATACTCTATTAAACCAAATCTGGATAATGGATCCCAAAAAGAAAGTAATAGATATACTTAAAGAAAATAATCTCGATAAAGAATTAAAAATATTAGATTTTGTTAGATTTAAAGTTGGTGAAGGGGTTTAAACATGAGCTCAGAGTTTAATGAGAATAATTATTCGTCTAAGATGAATAAAAGTATTCAATCATTAAAAAAAGATTTATCTACTTTACGCACAGGAAGAGCTAATCCAAATATGCTGGACACAACAAAAGTAGATGTATATGGCCAATTAATGCCAATAGATCAACTTGCAACAATTAGTGTTCCAGAGGCAAGACTTATATCAATACAGGTATGGGATAAATCAAATGTAGCTTTAATTGACTCCGCGATACAAAAGTCAGATTTGGGTATCAATCCTCAAATAGATGGTCAAATTATTAGACTAAGAATTCCTGATTTAACAGAAGACAGAAGAAAAGATTTAATTAAAATATTAAAAAATATGGGGGAAAAGGGAAAAATATCAATTAGAAATATTAGAAGAGAAGCTAATGAAGATTTAAAAAAAAAATTAAAAGATAAAATTATATCAGAAGATGAAAATAAAAATTTTGAAAAAAATATTCAAAAGTTGACAGATACAAATATACAAAACATAGAAAAAATTCTAACAGACAAAGAAAAAGAGATCCTACAAATATGAATAAGCTTAACCATGTTGCCTTTATCATGGACGGTAATGGCAGGTGGGGAAAAAAGAAAAATAAAGGACGGAATTACGGACATTTACAGGGAGTTAAAACAGTACAAAAAATTGTTAAATCTTCACTAAAATTAAAAATACCAATAATAACTTTTTATGTTTTTTCCACAGAAAATTGGAAACGACCTAAGGCTGAAATAAATTTTCTTTTTAAATTAATAGTAAGTTATTTTAATAAAGAACTTAAAAACGTCACTGAAAATGGTATTAAAATTAATATTATTGGAAAGACTAATGAGCTACCATTAAAAACTAGAAATTCTTTGAAAAAAGCTATTAAAATAACTAAAAAAAATAGAAAAATAATTGTTAATTTAGCAATAAATTATGGTTCAAAAGATGAAATTACGCAATCCTTAAAGACTTTAAAAAAGAATAATAAGAAAATAAATGAAAAAAATATTAAACAAAATCTTTATACTAAAAATTTGCTAGATCCTGATATATTGATAAGAACAGGAGGTCGAAGAAGATTAAGTAATTTTATGTTGTGGCAACTTGCTTATGCAGAAATTTACTTCTTAGATAAATTATGGCCAGATTTTAATTATAGTGATCTTACAAAAATATTAAGAAGTTATGTTAAAACAAAAAGAAATTTTGGGTCAATTTAATATGCTAAGTAACTTAAAAAAAAGAATTTTAACCTCATTTATATTATTTTTCCTATTATCATTAATGATAATTGATACTTTTGTTCTAACTTATTTTTTAATTATTATTAGCGCATTCTCTTTAATAGAGTATTTCAAAATGATCTCGATAATTTTTAAAAAGAATAAATTAAAACAATTATTGTGCAATTTATTTTTTATTATTTATATTTTTGCTTTAAGTAGTTATTTTGTAATATTTTCATCTTTTTTTCATTTAAAACTAATTATTTTTATAATACTTTTTACTTGCGTTGCTTCAGATGTAGGTGGATTTGTATTTGGAAAAATATTTAAAGGACTAAAATTAACAAAAATAAGTCCAAATAAAACTATCTCTGGTTCGATTGGTTCTTTTTTATTTTCTATTTTATTTATTACTTTTATTTTTTTTCAATTTACAGGTACACTCAATCTATTAGTTCCAGTAATTGGTTTTATAATTTCACTAGGAGTCCAAATTGGAGATTTATTTTTTTCATCTTTGAAAAGAAAATCATCACTTAAAGACACAGGAAATTATCTTCCCGGTCACGGCGGAATTCTTGATAGAATAGACGGAATACTTTTAGGATTACCTGTGGGATTTCTTTCTATAGTATTGATTTATTAATATGAAAAAAATTGTCTCAATCTTAGGGTCCACAGGATCAATTGGCTTAAACTCACTTAAAATTCTTAATACTAAAAAAAATTTATATAGTTTCAATTTATTCGCAGCAGATAAAAATTATAAATTAATTTGCGATCAAATTAAGGAGTTTAAACCTAAAGTTTTCTTAATTAATAATGAAAAAATTTTTAATAAAGTTAAAGAAAAATTTAAAAAAAAAAAATTAAAATTATTAACCAATTAAATAAAAATAATTCTCTTTTCAAATTATCTGATATTACTATAGCAGCTATACCGGGAATAGCTGGATTAGAACCAACTATTACAATGACGCAAAAAAGTAAAAAAATTTTGATTGCAAACAAAGAATCTATTATTTGTGGATGGAATTTAATAAGTAAAGCTGCAAAAAAAGCAAATACTAAAGTTATACCAATCGACTCTGAGCATTTTTCAATAATGAAACTCTTAGAAAGTCAGAAACTTAATAACGTTAGAAAAATTTATATTACTGCTTCTGGCGGTCCTTTTTTAAATCACAACCTATCTAAGCTTAAAAAAGTTAGTCCTAAGGCAGCTTTAAAACATCCAAAATGGAAAATGGGAAAAAAAATATCAATCGATTCAGCTTCTTTAATGAATAAAATGCTAGAATTAATTGAAGCGGAGAAACTCTTTTCTGTTGATTTAGCTAAGTTTGAAGTTGTTATTCACCCAGAGTCATTGGTACATGCTATTGTTGAATTTAAAAATGGTATTTATAAATTACTTTACCATGAAACAACTATGATAATTCCTTTAGCTAATGCAATTTTTGAAAATAATTTTGACCTAAATAATCTAGCAGAATTTAATAAAAAAAAAGAAATTTCAATTTTAAAAAATTTGACTTTTTTAAAGGTAGATCCAAAGAGATTTCCAATTATCAATCTGAAGAATAGGGTTCATGAATATTATTCATCTCCAATAATCATTAATGCAGTTAATGAAATATTAGTTGATCAATTTCTTAAGAAAAAAATAGGTTTTATGTCTTTTTATAAACGCATATTGGATATACTCAGTGATAGAAATTATAAGAAATATGCTATAAGAATACCTAAAAACATTAATCAAGTATTTCAAATAGATAAATGGGCAAGAGATACTACGTATGAAAAAATTAATATAAGATGATTAAATTATTACTTACTTTTATAACAATCATTTCTCTTACAACTTCATTACAAGCAGAAATTGTTAAAAATATTCTAATAAATGGTAATAAAAGAGTAAGTTCTGAAACAATTAAAATCTATGGAGATTTTAAATTAGATGATGATTTATACGAAAAGGATTTGAATAAAATATTATCAAATTTATATTCAACTAATTTTTTTAGTGATGTAAATGTTCAATTATTAAATAATACTCTAAAAATAGATTTAATAGAATACCCGGTAATTAATAATTTAGTAATTTTAGGTGAACCGAGTAAAAAATATTTAGAGCAGTTGCAAAAAGCATTAAGTTTAAAAGAAAAGGACTCTTTTATTAAAAGTAATTTAAAAAAAGACACCAATATAATCAAACAACTATATTCCAGTCTTGGATATAATTTTGTTAAAGTAGAAACGAAAATAAGAAACACAAGCGAAGGTAATGTAGACTTAATTTTTGACATCGAAAAAGGTGAGACTACAAAAATTACAAAAATAACTTTTTTAGGCGATAAAAAAATTAGAGAAAGAAGACTTAGAGATGTTATTGCAAGTAGCGAAGATAAGTTCTGGAAAGTTATTTCAAGAAATAGTCGGTATAGTGAAAATAGAGTAAACTTAGATACTAGGTTGTTAGCAAATTATTATAAATCTATAGGATATTATGATGTTAAAATTTCTTCTAATTCTGCAGAAATTAAAAAGAGTGGAAACGTTGAGTTAATTTATTCCATAGATGCTGGAACAAGATACTCTATAAATAAAATTACTACAAATGTTGATCCAGTTTTTGATAAAGATTTATTTTATTCTTTGAATGATAAATATCAGAAGGTAATAGGCTCATACTACTCTCCATTTAAAATAACAAAATTACTTGAGGAAATAGATGAGCTTATAGCTGATAATGATTTACAGTTTGTTGAGCACAACGTTGAAAAATCAGTTAATAATGACTCAATTGATATTAAATTTAATATTTTTGAGGGTGAAAAAATCTTAGTTGAAAGAATAAACATAACAGGTAATAACATAACTAATGAGTCTGTGATTAGAGGTGAATTAGTAATTGACGAGGGGGATCCATTTACAAAATTAGGTTTGGATAAGTCCATAGCAAATATTAAGTCAAGAAATATATTTCGTGATGTTAAATCTAATCAATCCGAGGGCTCATCAAAAGATTTAAAAGTTATTGATATAAAAGTAGAAGAAAAACCAACAGGGGAAATAAGTGCTGGAGCAGGTATAGGAACAAATGGTGGATCATTTGCGTTTAACGTCAAAGAAAACAATTGGCTTGGTGAAGGTAAAAATGTTGGTTTTAATGCAGATGTTTCTGCAGACTCTCTAAAAGGTTCTATAGATTATTCAGACCCAAATTATGATTTTTTAGGTAATTCTATTAATTACTCACTTAGCAGTTCTTCAAATGACGCTTCAGATGCAGGTTATGAAAATACATTAACATCAGCTGGCATAAGCACCGCATTTGAACAATATAAAGATGTTTACGCTTCATTAGGTTTATCAGCAAGCTATGATGACTTAAAGACTAATTCAACAGCTACAGATTCAATAAAAAAACAAAGTGGTACATTTTCAGAGGTTGCAGCTACCTATGGTTTTTCATTTGACAAGAGAAACAGATCATTCATGCCAACTGACGGATCAATAATTGGCTTTAAACAAAGTCTACCCATTTATGCTGATAAATCTTTTATAGGCAACAACCTGACTGTAAGTAAATATAAAACTATTTCAGAAAACGTAATAACAGCTGTTAAATTTTATGGTGCTTCAATAAATGGTATTAACGACGATGTAAGGTTAAATAAACGAGTTAATTTAAGTAATAAGAGATTAAGAGGATTTAAAAAAAATAAAGTGGGTCCAAAAGATGGAAAAGATTTTGTTGGAGGTAATTTTGCCTCTGCCATAAATTTTGAAGCTAGTTTGCCAAATTTGCTACCAGAGTCTACTAAAACTGATGTAGGTTTATTTTTAGATTTTGGAAATGTTTGGGGAGTAGATTACGACAGTACTGTTGGTAACAGTAATAAACTAAGATCAAGCACTGGAGTACAAGTTAGCTGGTTATCTCCTTTAGGTCCCCTTGCTTTTACATTTGCCAAAAACTTGTCTAAAGCAGGAACAGACGGAGTAGAAGGTTTTAACTTTAATTTAGGAACTACGTTTTAATGACTTTAATAAAAAAATTTACTTTTTTATCAATTCTATTTTTTATTCTTCAAACAAGTTTATACAGTGAGACACCTCACTTTGTAGATTTTAAGTATATTTTAAATCAAAGTAAAGCCGGTAAACAGGCTCAAGTATATCTAAAAAATAAGTTAAATAACGGAATTTCAAATTTACAAAAGAAAGAAAAAATAATTCAAGAAGAAGAAAAAAAAATTATAAAAAAAAAGAAAGTTATATCTGCAGAAGAGTATAAAAAAGAAGTCAAGAAATTGAGGGACAAAGTTACAGCTCTTCAAAAAGAAAGAAATAATCTACTTCAAAGTGTTTCAAAACAAAGAGCTAAAGCAAAAACAGAGCTTCTTAAAAATGTTAATCCAATTATTCAGGAATATATGAACGCTAATAAAATTAGAATGGTGATAGACAAAAAAAGCATATTACTAGCTGAAGACAGTTTAGACTTAACTAGTAAAATTATTACTCTATTAAATAAAAAAATTACATCTATCAAATTAAATTAATTTATTTAATGAAACCCATTATTTTTTTTCGAAAAAAAAATTTTTATTCTTTACAGTTTCTTTTTCCTAATTTAAAATTTAAAAAAAATCTCAAGATAAGTGAAGTTAAAACTTTAAGTAAATCAAAAAAAAATGACTTAACTTTTTTTGACTCAATAAAATATAAAAATGACGCTTTATCCACAAAAGCCTCTTATTGTATTACAACTGAAAAACTAGAAAAATTTCTTCCCAGTTACACAAAAAAGATTATTGTTAAAAACGTTTTATATGAATTAGCTAAAGTTCTAAAGAAAATTTATCCCATGGCTGATATTGACTATCCAGATCTGTCACTTAAAACCTCAAATACTAAAAAGTATAAAGGTGTAAAGTTTGGTAACAATGTTTTAGTTGGTAATAATGTGAAAATTGGTAAAAATTCTTTAATTGGAGCTAATACAATTATAGAGCACGATGTTTTTATAGGCAAAGATTGTGTTATTGGTTCTCAGGTAATTTTAAAAAATTCAATTTTAGGAAACAACGTTGTGATACAAGATAACTGCAAAATAGGTCAAAAGGGTTTTGGATTTATACCCATTAAAGATAAAAATTTAAAATTTCCTCACGTTGGAAAAGTATTAATTGATGACAATGTTGAAATTGGTTCTTCATGTACTATAGATAGAGGATCCATAGATGATACTGAAATTGGTAAAAACACTTATTTAGATAATCAGGTTCATTTAGCTCATAATGTTAAAATTGGATCTAATTGCATGATTGCTGGTCAGGTTGGTTTTGCAGGAAGCTCGACTATTGGTAATAATGTTTCAATAGGTGGTCAAGCAGGAATTTCAGGTCATCTTACAATTGGAGACAATGTTAAAATTGGTGGAGGTAGCGGCGTTATTAGAAATGTTGAGTCAAATCAAGTTGTCATGGGCTATCCAGCTGTACCTTTTAAAAAATTTTTAAAGGACTCAAAAAATGACTGAAATAGAAATTGATAAGAAAAAAATTGAAAGTCTTTTGCCTCATAGAGAGCCAATGCTTTTAATAGATAAATTAACAAAAATAGTTCCATTAAAATCTGCTACGGCAATTATGTATGTAAAAAAAAACGGATTTTATGTTCAAGGTCATTTTCCAGGTCAACCGGTCATGCCAGGTGTATTGATTGTAGAGGCATTTGGTCAAGCTGCTGCAGCTTTAACGGCCCACGGTATAGATCCAAAAGAATATGCTAACAAATTAGTTTATTTAATGGGAGTCGACAGAGCAAGATTTAGAAATCCTGTAATTCCTGATTGTGAATTGCATTTAGAAATAGAAGCAATAAGATCTCATGGAAGAGTTTGGAAATATAAAGGTACAGCAAAAGTGGATGGAAAGAGAATGGCAGATGCTGAATGGTCAGCAACTATCGTTGACAAAAAAAAATGATACACAAATCAAGCGTAGTCGATTCAAAGGCCAAAATTTTTAAAAATGTAAAAATTGGACCTTTTTGTTATGTAGGTCCTGATGTTCAGCTTGATGAAAACGTAGAATTGATTTCTAATGTACATATTGAAGGAAACACTAAAATAGGAAAAGGGACAAAAATATTTCCTTTTGCCAGTATTGGTACACAGCCGCAAGATTTAAAATATAATAATGAAAAAAACAGCACCACAATAGGCGATCACAACGTAGTAAGAGAATATGTAACTATTAATCCGGGAACAAAAGGCGGTGGTTTACAAACAGTTATAGGAAATAATTGTTTATTCATGATTTCTTCTCACGTAGCTCATGATTGTAAAATTGGAAATAATGTAATAATTGCAAACAACGTCCCACTTGGGGGACATGTAACAATAGAAGATTCAGTAGTTATAGGAGGAAATTCTGCTGTACAACAATTTACAAGAATTGGGAGATTAGCAATGATTGGAGGAATGACCGGGGTATTAAAAGATGTCATACCATTTGGATTATCAATTGGAAATAGAAATTATTTGCAAGGATTAAATTTAATTGGTTTAAGAAGAAAAAAATATGAAAATCAAAAGATAATGGGCTTAGATAAGGCTTATAAAGAAATATTTTCTTCAAAGAATCTTCACGAAAATCTGAGTAAAATAAATGGTGAATTTAAGGGCAATGAATTAGTGAATGAAGTTATAGCTTTTATAGAAAAAGATAAAAAAAGACCAATTTGTTTACCACAAAATTAAGATAATTATGATCGGGCTTATTTTTGGAGAAACAGATTTTCCAAAACAAATCTTAAAAAAAATAAGAAATAAAGAAAATTATCTTATAATAGATCTAACAAAAAAAAAATTTTTTCAAAAAAATAAAAAATCATACTCAGTTTCAGTCGGCCAATTTGGAAAAATATTAAATATTTTAAAAAAAAATAAATGCAGAAAAGTTCTTTTTGCTGGAAAAGTGAGTAAACCAAATTTTTCTAAAATTAAATTAGATTTTAAGGGAGTTTATTATATTCCTAGAATAATCAGGAGTGCTAAATTAGGTGATGCAGCTATATTAAAAGAAATAATTAAAATATTTAAGAAAGAGAAGATTAGTACAATAAGTTCAACATTTTTTACTCCAGAACTTAGTTTAAATAAAGGTAATTATTCAAAAATAAAACCTGACACTCAAGATAAAAAAGACATCCTTCAAGCTGTTAGAGCATTAAGAAAAACTAAAGCATATAATTATAGTCAAGCTGCAGTATCTCGAAATAATAAAGTTATAGCTATTGAAGGTAAAGAAGGAACTCAAAAAATGCTCAAAAAAATTGAAAATAAATGTGGCGGTATTTTAGTGAAGTTTCCAAAAAAAAAACAAGATATTAGAGTAGATCTGCCTACAGTTGGCTTCCAAACATTCAAACAATGTAAATTGGCTGGACTTAAGGGAATAGTTTTAAAGCATAAAAGAAATATTCTTTTAGATAAAAAAAAATGTATAAAATATGCAGACAAGAATAAAATGTTTATCACAATAATATGACAAAAATAATTATTTTTTTTTTAATATGTTTATTTTGTTTTAAGAACGTATATGCCAATGAACCTAAACTTGAAGAAGTTTTCAAAGGCTTAGATAAACCTTGGAGCCTATCTTTTATTGATAATGAAAATATTATTTTAACAGAAAAATCAGGAAATTTACTTTATTTAAATTTGATCGACAAAAAAGTGATTAAATTAAAACATAATCTTGATATATTAGAAGACGGTCAAGGTGGTTTACTAGATGTTCTTTATAATGATCAAAATATTTATGTATCTTTTTCAGAAAATAGAGGCAATAATAATTCAAGTACTTCAGTAGCTAAAGGAAAATTTAATACAGATACTATATATTTTAAAAATATTTTTAGAGCTGAGCCAGCAATTAATTCAGGTTATCATTTCGGTTCTAGATTGGTCGTAAAAAATAATCATATATATATTACAGTAGGTGAAAGAGGACAGGGGATGATTGCTCAAGATCCAACAAAACATCCAGGCAGCATTATCAGAATTAATTTAGATGGATCTATCCCAAAAGATAATCCAAAATTTAATAATAAAATAGATTGGTTGCCAGAAATATTTCAAATTGGAGTGAGGAATCCTCAGGGAATATCATTGTCCCCATTTGATGGTGAAATATATTTAACTAACCATGGTCCAAGAGGAGGGGATTGGCTCGGTATAGCTAAATATGGAGAAAATTATGGATGGAAAATATTAGGCTGGGGAGGAACTAATTATTCTGGAACTAAAATAGGTCCTAAATGGAAACCAGGTTTCACTAAACCTATTAAATATTGGATACCTTCAATAGCAGCAAGTGCATTAGTTATTTATAAAGGAGAAGAATTTAAAAAGTGGAACGGCGATGCTTTAATTACATCATTAAAAGATAAATCTCTTCGAAGAGTTAAATTCAAAGACAATAGTTTTTTAAAAGAAGAAATAATTTTTAAAGGGAATATAGGAAGAATTAGAGATATTAAAGTTAAAAAAAAAACAGGAGAAATTTTTTTATTAACTGATTTAGGATCAATTTGGAGAATGAGCAAGTGAAAAAAATATTTATTTTAACAGGAGAAGCATCGGGCGATAAGCTGGCATCAAAAGTAGTAAATAATTTAAATAAAATCAATCCAAATTTAAAGTATTTGTCAGTTGGAGGTGATAATTTAAAATCTCTAGGTATAAAATCAATATATGATTTAAAAGAAATTACTTATTTAGGATTTACTAATGTGATCTTTAATATTTTTAGAATAAATAAAAAGATTAATGAAACAGTTAAATCTATTATTGAATATGAGCCAGATTTATTATTTACAGTCGACAGTCCCGATTTTACATTAAGAGTTGCTGAAAAAATTAAAAAAACAAATTCAAATATAAAAACTGTTCATTATGTTGCTCCACAGGTTTGGGTGTGGAGAGAAGGTAGAGTTAAAAAAATTAAAAGATTTGTAGATCATATACTATTACTTTTTAATTTTGAAAAACCTTATTTTGATAAAGAAAAAGTTAGCAACGAATTTGTCGGCCATCCTTTACTTGAGGATAAGGCTGAAGGTAAAATTGATTTAAACCAAATTATTGGAAGAAATAGAGCTATAATATCAGTTTTTCCAGGCAGTCGTAAGTCTGAAATTGAAGTTTTGACGCCAATATTATTAGAATTTATCAAATCAATGAATGTAAAATATAAAGATTTTACATATGTTTTTCATGCTACGAAAACTTTTAATAATTTAATTTATTCTTTTATTAAACCCAGTAATTTTAAAAATTGTGAGGTAATAAGTGATGATAAAATTAAATCTCATATTTTAAAAAAATCTGTATTTGCTATAGCGAAATCAGGTACAGTATCTTTAGAAATTTGTAATGCAAAAATTCCTTCAATTATTTTATATAAAATGGGCATAATTAATTTTTTTATTGTCAAAATGTTAGTTAAAACAAAATTTGCCAACATAATTAATATCGCTGCAAAAGAAGAAATTATTCCTGAATTACTTCAATCCAATTGTAATGCTGATAATATTTTTAAAAAAGTAGATGATTTTATTCAAAATCCAGAGAAAATTAAAAATCAAATTGATAAAACCCAAGTCATTTTAAAAGGTTTAAAAACAGACAATTCTTCAAGTGAATTGGCAGCTAAATCAATAATTAGAATCTTGCAGAATCAGGCATAAAATTGCTCAAATTAAAGATGATTTAATACCCAATTCGTACATATAGTTAGACAAACTAATAGTATTTAACGTGTATTAAATTATAATTCTGTTATGGAACTGATTCTTGTAATAGCTATAGGAGCGATAGTGGCTGGCACAGGTATTATCAATCCTGGATCTAAAAATATTGAAGAAGTCGAAAAAACTCCTCAAACTGAGGTGTTAACGCCAGTTGTTAAGGAGGTTAAACCTGATCCTGAACCTGAACCTGAACCTGAACCTGAGCCAACGCCCGCAGTTGTTAAAGAACCAGAAGCAGAACCTGAACCAGAGCCAGAGCCAGAGCCAGAGCCAGAGACTCAAGAAGACCAACCTAAAGAAGAAGTAAATACTGAGCAAACTCAAGAACAAGATGCAAAACCAGAAGAAGAAACAACAACTATTCAGGAAGAAGTTAAGGAAGAGTTTAAAGATGAAAGTTTTAGTATCTTAAATATTATTCTTTATATATTAGGAGCTATTGCAGTCATAGCGGCTGGAATATATTTTTTTATGAGAAGAGAACCCGCTCAAAGCGCAGCTGATATTGCAAGAGAACAAACGAGTTCAGAATCAACTCCTGAACCTCAAAAAGAACAGCCAGCTCAAGAAGAAACTTATTCAGAGCCAGAATCTCCGACTGAAACAGAGCAACCAGTTCAAGATGAAACACAGACAGAAACTTCAGAAACAAAAGAAAATTCTACTTCAGAAAATATAAACGATCAG
>VMHT01022864.1_pt1 | contig 21147 bp, 34 predicted proteins | sample 4693611 | NCBI WGS metagenome assembly VMHT01 (sample SAMN12280063, study PRJNA550983) | marine metagenome | isolation source: seawater sampled from same location over 5 years 0.02-0.2 micron viral filtrate | place: USA: collected off the coast of southern California halfway between the port... ...
GCATTGGGATTAAACTTAACACCGCCAATAGTTAACACGGCACAATCAGGTGCAGTGCCTAATGTTTCCAAATCAATCATTGCATGTATTGTCATTTAGTTTCCTTTTCGCAAACACGTTTCCTTAATGAGCTTGTGCTGAACCTATGGTCACGTTTGTTAAAATGCAAATCTATACCACGCTTACGACATACGTCTTTTCCAGTAAATTCTTTTTCTCTGTATTCTTCGCCTAAAAACCTTACATCAATTGCAAACAATTCTAGTATGTCAATTAGGTCTTCTTCTGTTTGGTATGGAACTATCTCGTCAACTAGATGCAATGCATTAAGTTGTGCATAACGTTCTACCATTGTTTGTATTGGTTTGTTTTTAGTATCAGGTCGATCAATAGTTGGATCGCTTTGTAATCCTACAATTAAATAATCGCAATGTTCTTTTGCTTCTCTCAACATGCCAATATGTCCTGCATGGAGTAAATCAAAAGTGCTACATGTAAATCCTACTTTATTAATGATCATATCGTTTCCCATCAAATACGCATACAAAATATGCACCAAATGGACCTGCTGATACCTTATGGAATACTCCATCTGGAATTAGAATAACATCACCTTCTATAAAGTTAATGCTTTCTTCACCTAATTGCATTTTGCCTGAACCTCCTACAAAGAAGTATATTTCTTCTTGGCCTTCGTGTGAATGACCGTTTGTAGCACAATTAGGTTGTAATCTAGTAGAACTAAGCACTAGATTTTTAAGAGTCTTGTTATCAGTAACTGTATAACGTTCGTCTTGTTTGGCTATCTCGCCCTGTATATCATTTATGTTTACTTTCATAGTCAGAATACCTCATTTGTTATATGTATTATAACATCAAAAGTTTAAGTTGTCAAATGTTTTTTTAGGCTGATTCTTCCATAACTACATCAAGTGGGTAGTTATGTTTTCTTGCGTCTGTAACTGTTTCAATACATTTTTGTTCTGCTACTTCGTAACTATAAGCACCAGCAATTGATCTGCCTTTTTCGTGAACTTCTAATGTAATTACGTTTGCTTCTTCTGTGCTTTTATTAAAATATGTCATCAATACCTGTATAACATATTCCATTGGAGTTACGTTATCATTTAGAAATACTACCATATACTTGTTTGGTGATTTCAGTGCGGTCTTCTTTTTTGCTGCTGTTGTTATTTCTTCTTGTGACATTTTTTACCTTATTAATAAATTTTTAGTAGAGTGTAGGGGTTAATCCCCTACACCGTTAACGTTAGTATTTACTTGATTTTAATTGAACGTGCTTTTTTCTCTTCTGGCACGATACGCTCTAATTCAATATAAAGCATTCCGTTTTCCATTTGAGCACCGTTTACAACTACATCATCTGCAAGTGTCCAAACTCGTTTGAACTTGCGTTGTGCAATACCTTTGTGCAACCATTCCACATCCACCGAAGTTTCTTCTGGGTCATGTGAGATTGTTAGCTTTCCACCTTCTGCTGTAATATCTAAATCTTCTTTAGTAACTCCAGCTAGTGCAATTTCAATTTGAAATTTGTCACCTTCTTTACGAATATTATATGGTGGGTAGCCTGTGCTTGCTACGTTATTTTCTGCATATTGGAACATGTCAGAAATGATTCTGTCAAAGCCAACTGCATATGGTGTGATCTTATTTAGATCAAGTGTTGTTAATGTTTTCATCTTTTATCTCCTTTTAAGCAAGATGTTAATTATGGGACCCTTTCGGCATCCCGCCTATTCGTATACTACATGTATACAAATTCTGTTTAGTATAGCCTTTTCTTTTCGATGCCGTCTTTGGCTATACGTTTGCGATGTCTGGCACGAGCCGCAGCCTCGGCCTTTAATCGCTTTTCTGTATTACTTACAAAATGCTGGCGTTCACGTAGTTCTTGCATCATGCCATCATTCATTAATTTTTTCTTTAATTTACGCATTGCTTGTTCTACATTGTTGTTTCTCACTTCAACGGACAATCCGTAATTCTTATCGTCTCTGTTATGTTTATTCCTATCTCTAGGATTGTTATTATACTTTGCCATTTGTTTCCTATTTCACACGTCCAATTACTCTATTGTTTTGACTATTTATCGTTTCATACTCAACTTCTATTAATTCTGCGAAGTTATTCAATAGATCTCTTGCCATGTCTTGTCGGCCCCTTTCGCGACCTTTTAAAACAACAGTCACCGTGACTTTTGCTTTTTGTTCTAAAAACTTTTTAGCATGATTGGCCTTTGTTTGTAAATCATGTAAATCTATGTTAAGGCCCATCCGTATTTCTTTTTGATCTACTATGTTCTCACGCTGTCGTTTTTTGTCTGCTTTTTCTTTTTGTTTTTGTTCATACAAAAACTTGTTTGTTTCCATTATTCTGCATAACGGTGGATCAACTTTATGATTTATAAGTATTAAATCTAAGTCTTGATCTTTAGCTTGTTGTAATGCTTTATTTAATGGCATTACCACTGATTCACTATCTCTAGCTATTACCCTGACGTCTTTTGCTTTGATACTTTCATTAGCAATAATACGTTGTTTTGGATTTTTCTGATTTTTCATATTATCCTTTTATCATCAACGGCGGGTGTCCATTGGTGATAGTTTCATCTGTTATAATAATTTTTTTCACTCCGCTTTCTTTTAGTTGTGGTAACTGGTATTGTGTTTCCACAAGTGCTGAATCCAGTATCTTTCTTAATCCTCTTGCACCGAGGTCTTGTTCAATTGCAATATTGGCAATCTCTTCCAATGCTTTTATATTAAACTCTATTTCTATTTTGTCAAGTGAAAAAAGCACTTTTATTTGATCTATTATACTATCTTGGGGTTCTGTAAGAATTTTTACCAATTCTTCCTTGGTTAGTTCACTTAAAACGTTTACACTTGGTAGTCTTCCTACAAATTCTGGTATAAGTCCATACTGAACTAAGTCACGTGTTTGTAGGTGTAATTCCCAATTATCTAGTTGTTCTTGTTTATCTTCGTTAAAGCCAATCTTACTTTGACCAATGCGTTGCTTAACAAGATCTGATAATCCTATAAATGCACCACCTACTATAAACAATATATTAGTAGTATCTATATCTACTTTTTCTGGGTTTGCCTGAGGCTTATTTGGAACTGTTACTACTGTTCCTTCCATAAGTTTTAATAGACTTTGCTGAACACCTTCACCTGATACATCACGACTTAAACTTACCATGTCATTTCGTTTTGCTTTTTTATCAATTTCGTCTACGTATATAATTCCTAGTTGTGCTTTTTCTATATCATAATCAGCTGCTTGAAACAACTTATCCAGTAGCACTTCTGTGTCGTCGCCTGCATATCCACTTTCGGTTATAGTAGTAGCATCTGTAACTACAAATGGAACATCTAAATATGATGCTAATGTAGAAGCAATAAGTGTTTTGCCTGTGCCTGTTGGGCCTGCAATTAACACATTGTTCTTTTGTAGGTTTACTTGTGTAGTGTTCATAATACGCTTGTAGTGGTTGTATACTGCAACACTAAGCGTCTTTTTAGCACGGTCTTGTCCTATTACATATCTATTTAAGTGTTCATGCAGTTGTGTTGGTGTAGACTGTTTAAGACGGGTTACAACCGTAGGCGTATTATTTTCTTTGCTTTTTTCTTTGATTAAAATATCGTGACAAAGATCTACACATCCATCACAAATGTGCGTCCCATCATTTCCAGCTAATAACTTTTTGGTTTGATGTTTGTTTTTACCGCAAAAATTACAGTATGGATTACTCATCTGGCATTCCTGGATATCTTGTATCTATATCTAAAAATTTGTTTAGTTCTTCCAAATTGTTAATTGTAATATAATTGCTTGTTGCATTAATAAGTTTGATTGCTTCTCGTCTTACTTGTTTTTCACTATAAAAGATTACTGTATGATTTGTATCAGTTCTTTTCATAAGTGCCGCCATAATATCTTCCCATGCACATGTATCTAGATCAACTAACATGTATTCACATGTTCTGCTTACATGCCACATCCAAGGCAAACTATTTGTTTTTGTTTCTACTTGTTGCACATTAAAAACTACACTTGATCTAATAAACTTTTCAAATAACAATTTGAAATTATTAATCAGTTCTTCGTTTGTGCTTGTAATTAGAACGTTTACTCCATTCTCTGATAGGAATAAATCTGGTGCGGTTACAGTGTAACTGCTGTTATCGTTTAAATTCATCTACTATTTCTTGGTGTCCCTAATAATATCCTTAAATACTTCATGTATTGTTTTAGTGTCTGCTGTTTTCATTAACTCTGCTGTAGCATTATCTTCTTCAAACATTTGTTCTAAACGTTTCTTAACAATATCAACATCAGTTGTTTTTTCGTCAAGTTCCATTTTGCTTACAATATTATTTACCAAGGCTAGTCGGCCTTCAGATTTGCGATGTTTTTCATTAGCTTCTATCTGTTCTTTAATACGGTGATAGTTGCGATGCGTAGGTGAATACACTACACCTTTAAATTCTATGTCCTGCTCAGAACTAGGCTCTGGTGCTTTAGGTGTTACTTTTGGGCTTTGAGTTTCCTTACTTGCCTTCTTTTGTTTGACAACTTTCTCCACCAATTTAGCCTCTGGTGTCTTCTCAGTAATTTTATCTTCATGGCGAATCCTCTTTTTTCTAGGGTATTCTTCAACAAGAGATATACCTGAAATAACCAATACAATTGCTAATGGATCGAATACTATAACAAGTAGTAGTATTACCCATCTAACTGCATCTTCAAGTGAATCTCTATCTGCTTCATCGCCATATACTAATTCTGCAATATATTTTACAGGACCTACATCAGCTTCAAGTTCTCTACTTTCGGCTTCTATAGCATATTTTTGTTCAAACAGTGTATCTAAATTTAGTTCAAAATCTTTAATTTTAACTTGTAATTCTTCTATCTGTGGTTCAACATCTGTGTCAGTTGCTGTTCCCAATTGATCACGCAAACGAGTGATAAGATCATTTGTTTGTGCTATTGTTTTATCTGCTGCTTGTCTTAATTTAATAATATCTTCTTGTGATGCTTCTCTAATTTTTCCAAGTTGGAATAGAGCCATCATTCTACTCTTTTCAATTTTGTCACGGAATTCTGTAACTTTATCGGCTGTTCTAGTTCCCATTCTTCCGTCTTGTGCAGCACCTACTAAACCTTGTAATGCTCTTATGTTATTTTCTTCAACATAAGTATTCATTTTTTCTAATGTAGCATCTGCTTGTGCGGCTTGCTTCTCATATGGTTCAGCGGCTGTTGCCAATGAATCTTGTGTAAATTTAATATCGTCTTTTAATCTATCGTATACAGTTGTTATACTTGCTTCTGCTATTCTAATCTTTTCTTGTATACCATCATCTGTGCTTGTATCTGCTGTTGAAAGTTTTTCAATTTTACCTTCAGCACGTGTAATCTCACCTTCAGCACGTGTAATTTCTACTTCAATGCGTTCTAGTTGTGCAACACCTTCTAACATAGATGCGTTTTGTTCTACGTGTGCTTTTGATAAGAATCCAAAAATGCCCATGCTTGTAATAAACATAAGCAATGCAACTGCAAAAACCAAGTATGATTTTATGAGAAACTTTCCAGTTTTCCATTTTAAATGTAACCATATAGCTGATGTAATTTTACCAATCTCTAATGCTGTTCCCATTACAATAACAGGAATAGCTGCCGCGGCAAATATTGCAATTAGTCCAATGATAGAATAATAGGCTGCAATTGCACTAATTACTAGTGCTATAAAAATTGTCCAAAATCCAAAAATTCTCATCATAATAATTTCTCTACTGCTTTATCTAAAATAGATACTTGACAGCGTGTCCTTCGTCTACCAACGCTTCGTTGATATTTAATCGTGTTTTATCTTCTAATTGGTTGTATACTACACCTAGCACACGCCCATACTTGCCTCGTTTGTTAAGAATTGTTTCTACTACAAACTCGCTATTCAAAAGTTCAGTAAGTCTTTGCTTTGCTGCAAGTCCTTTTTCTTTTTCGGCTACATCTTTTGTTTTTGTGTCGGGTGTGTTAATTCCATATAATCTAATTCGTTTTCGAACTATGGTATCAAATCCTAAATCTATTTCTGCATCGATAGTATCGCCATCTACTACTCGAATAAGTTTTGCTTTATATGTATACATTGTTTTATCTGTCAACCAATCTATTTGACACTAAGTAGTGTCGTTATTATATATTTATGCTATTTTTAGGGGATATTAAGTAGTATTTTTTCTTTTTGCGTCATCTAACCACTTTTTAGCGATGTGACTGGTTGGAGCTGATGATATAAATGATCTGATACTTTTATATACACTATCAAAGTTTTCTTTGCGTTCTGGGTCTTCTAACCCTCCACTGTTGTCTACAACATGAAAGTTTTTTGCACCAAATACTTGCTGAAACTTCATAATGTTTTCTTGAACTCTTTGCCACATAGTTTGCACCATGTCTGCTGGTATTGTTCTAGCTCTTGCAGCATTACGTTCTTGTGCTACTTGTAAATTAGTATTAACGAATAACATTAAGCACTCGTATCCTAAACTTTTTAATTTTTCAGATTGCTCTTTTACTCGTTGAACATCTTTACCTGTTCCGTCAATGATTAATCCAATACGACCATCTATGTATATGTTTTGTCTTTTATCAGTAAGTTGTTTTGCACGATTACGAAGTTCTTGTCCTTGATCACTAGCAACTGCATCCGGATTACCTAGATCTAAATCTTGCTTATTTGCTAGGTATTCGTAGATGTCGTCACTGTTTACTGGTTTTAATCCTAGTCCAGCGAGTATTTTATTTGCTACATAACTTTTACCAGAACCAGGGCCGCCAGCTAAAAATACAGCCTTAAATATGGCTGGATCATTAGGACCTTCGTCTATCATCTGTTCTAGTATGTCGTATATTTTCATATTAGTATTTATACATTATTACTAATACGATATATATTACGCTTTACGAGTTACTACTTTATCAGCAAGTCCATATGCAACTGCTTCTTCGGCACTCATAAAATTATCACGTTCCATTGCCGCTTCTAATTCTTCAAATGTTTTACCTGCACTATTATGTTTAACATAAGTTTCTGTTAGATTCTTTTTCATCTTAAGAATCTCGTCAACTTGAATTTGCATATCAGTTGCTTGTCCACCTGCACCACCACTTGGTTGGTGAATCATTGTGCGTGAGTTTGGCAATACTAAACGCTTGCCGGGTTCTCCTGCCATAGCAAGGAAACTACCCATGCTACATGCTTGACCCATTACAATTGTGCTTACTGGAGATTTAATAAACTGCATTGTGTCATAAATTCCAAGTCCGGCTGTAACTGCTCCACCTGGACTATTAATATAAAAATTAATATCTTCTGCACTATTTTGTGATTCTAAAAACAACATTTGTGCAACTACTAAATTAGCAGTCATGTCGTTTACTTCTCCAGTTAACATTACAATACGATCTTTTAATAGACGACTGTAAATATCGTAACTTCTTTCTCCGCGGCCTGTTTGTTCGACCACCATTGGTACTAATGCCATTTTATTCTTCTCCGTTATATCTTGCTTGTAAGTCAAAAATTATACTATATCTCTTCCAAGTATCATCACTTGGGTTGTGTTTCATTCCGTGCATACTTGGTTGCCACCCACTGCGTTCACTAAATTCACCAAAGAACCACAGTGTGTTATTCTCTGATAGTTCTTTTACATAGTTACGTTCTTTTGTTATATGGTCTTCTATGTAAAACTCTACTACGTTTTCACCTAAGTGTAATCCACCTAATGTTTCATCACAATGTATATCGCCAAATCTGTCTGTGTTGTGTTTTTTATGATCTATGATATTTCCTGCATTTGCAGTAGGATGAGAGTATTCAATAACCATAAGTTTGTGCAAAGTTTTTGCAACATCTACATGTTGATCTTGAAAACATTCATTGTAATAATGTTGTAATACTGGAACAAACTCTTTGTGTAAATCTGTAAAATACTTTAGTTCAGGAAAATTTTCTTTTAGTTTCTCACCAGTCCAATCATATATGTAACATTTCCTACGCAACACATAATCATCTACACCACAATCTTCGTTATACCAACTTTCTGGTCCTGTCATTGTGTCTATATCAAAACCAAATACAGGCCCAACATGATTTAAAGAATAGCTTTTATCTGGAACATTTTCGTCTTGCCATGTTTCAATTCTATATGTATCATCTGGATCAATATCGTTGTATTCAATAAACTTTTGTTTGTCTAATACTGCAAACAATGAACTTGCCATATCAAATCTGTCAGCAAACTTTGTTTCCAATGCTTGTGATTTTTCTAGTGCCAGTTTGGCACAATGTTGATTATCAAGTAACTGTTCTTTAGTATACATTAATTATGCTTTCTTTTTTGCACTGCCATCTTTAGCGTGAATGATAATTTCTCCATTAGGACTATGTTCTAAATCTATAAGTTGTTCTGCACTAAGCATGTGTAAAACTACATCTACACCTTCTGTAACACCTTGTTTGTGACCGGCTCTAAAATTATGCCAGGCGCATAAAAAAACAAATAGGCCCATGCCCCATACTATCGGATCTTTAATTAGTTCTAACATCATTGTCATTTCCTTTATTTGTTATAATATATAATACACTATTTTATAGTTAAAGTCAATCAAAATAGCGTTCATTTTTAATTACAGAATTACTGCTACATGCATTAACACACACATGACACGCATTGCCATCAAAACTGTCTTTTAGTTTTTGCCACCAAGTGTCGCTCATTATAGTTTCTAAATCATTGTGATACAAACTATTCCAATATTCACCTCTGCCTTCTTTAATAAAGTTTAGAGTTTGTTCTCTATAATTAACATATGTAAATGCTCCATTAAACATACAACATGGAATAACATACCCATGTGCATTTACGTATATCTTTTTATAAGTAAAACATCTATCTTTGATTGTGTATGATTCAAACTCAGGTAATTCAATTGTTCCACCTTGTCCTACTGCTACTTTTTTATTAATTTTGTTATTAGCGGCAGACATTATATCATGTATGTCATCTTCTGATGTGACATCCCAATCTTGTTGGAATCGTTCACACCCATATTCTTCTGATAATGCTTTTGCTTGTTCTACTTGATGTTCATTCCATGGAAATGTAATAAACTTCCATATTGCACGACCGCCACCATCTATAAATGCTCGCATGTTTGCTACTACTTTATTATAGTCTACACCAATACGATATATACCATTTGTATCTTCTAATCCATCTAACGAAAATTTAATCCAACTATGCTTGTTAAACTTCTGCCCCAAATCATAGAACATTTTTTCAGTTCGTAATCCACCATTTGTATGTAAATTAATTGCTGCATTTGGTCTATGCTTATAGATAATATCTATAATTTCCATAAAATTTGGATGTGCAATAGGTTCACCCACTAATCCAACTAAGTCAACAAAACAATCATCTGCAATACGACTGTTCTCAAACACTCGTTCGATTACATCCAACTCTAAGTTGACACCTAATTTTACATGTGGGTTGTGATATAGTTCGCCGTCTTGCACTACATATCTATGACAAGGTGGACAATAACTATTGCATACTGTGTTGAGGTCGAACTCAACTGTATCTATTTCTTTGTAAAGCATACAAGTATTTAGTTAATGCCAATTAAGGCATTAACTCTACGCTTTGCATTGCTTGTTCCCAGATTTCAGTATGCTTGACTTTGGTCATTGCATGCAACAAAAGAGATACTTCTGATTTGTATACTTTTGCAAAATGTAGATCGTTTTCAGCAATATCCCAACTGTTGTCAATAATGTCTGCACACTTTACAAACTGTGCTTCAGTTGATGCATTTGCACTGTGCATACGGTCAATTGATTTACGCTTTGCTCTATTACCATCCTCAGGTAAACTAATATCAGTAAGACCTTCAACGATACTTGCAACCTCAACACCAAACATCTTAGTGATAAGAATAGGTGTAACATCTGTATCTTCCACAGTATCATGCAACCATGCCGCGGCAATCATTTCATCTGTTCCGCCATGCTTTTCTACAATAGCCGCTACCCGTTGTGGGTGAACAATGTAGTCATCACCTGAGTATTTACGTTTTTGTCCTACTGCGGCATGAGCCGCCGTTGCAAACATTTTTGCTTCTACTACCATATTATTGTCCTAAAAAGTCTGTTTTCAATACTTCCAAACGATCTGCAGCTTGATTCAATTCAAACTCATCAGCCATATCATTAAACCAGCTATAAAAGTTTTCACCAACTGCATCAGCAATACCGTCCATGTGAAGATCTGCGTCAACGTAGTTCCAATTAACTTCATTGTTCTCATCAATGTTTTCTGGGTTAGTTGCTGCTTGGTTAAATGCTTTTGTAAATTTTGCGTTTGACATAGTGTATTCCTTTTTAGTTAACTTATACTAATAATATACACTAAGACGTCTTGGTTGTCAACCGGAAAATGCTATTTTTCTGAAAGTTTTTTTAGGAAATATTCTCGTTTGGAATATTCATATCTATGCACCCAATTGTGTCTTGGGTCTGCTGTTCTTAGGAATTCTTCATAGTAATAGTATGTGCAGAACACTAGTTTTCCACTGCTCATACGCTTGGGCATCCATGTCCATTGTTTATCAGATCGTATGGGTTTCATGCATTTGTGTTAAAATACCATAGGTATCTTGCCATTCTTTTACTGCAAATACAGTATGGCCCATTCCTATTAATGCTTGTGCAATATCATGATCGTTTCCGCCCTTCATGGTCTTGTCACCAAAGAAAATAATTTCTTCGTAGTCTAAGTCTTTGAGTATTTGTGCTTTACCACAACCTTGTTGTGTTATATCTATTCCTGTTTCACCAGCTACAGTTGACATGATATTGTATTCTTCGCCAAATGCTGTGTTAAATTCCTTTGAAATATCTTCACGTTCTTTGTGATACGTATCATACAACACATAATCTTTTCGTTGTTGTGCTGTGCATTTTCTTCCAACAATACTAAAATTTAATAGTCCAGGACGTTCATCAAAATGCCATCCTGACTTTTGTGGGAACCCACTATGATTTAATCTGTTTTCTAAATATTTCCATGGTGCTTCTGCTAATGTCCATTCGTTACGATATACATTAGTAAAGTTTTCATATGCATCGTTTCCACTGCAATTATATACACGTTTAGCACCACTGTATATAATGTTACCTACTTGTTCTACTGTTTTGCTTTTATCACTTCCTGTGACCAGATATACATGATTGTGCAAACAGAATTCGTAGAAGAATTGATTAAAATTAAAATCCATTCTTCCACGACTTGGTGTTAGTGTTCCATCTACATCGAACACATATGCTTTATTCATTAATGACATTACCTATTTTTACTTCATCGACCATATAGTCGATAACATCTGTTATAGTTTCAAAGCCCATTAACTCCCAGGCCTCATGTGCATTTTCAAGTTCATGCACTGCTTGGCTTTGTGTTAACTGCCCAAGTCTTACTCTATCAATTGTGGTTTCTAGCTTTTCTTCTGCTTTATCCCACGCCCATTGCATTGTTTTTGACATATTGTTCCTTTCTATTTTAAATAATGTGGACCAGTCCATGCTACACTGTAGTTCTCAAATACGTTACCACGTGCGGCATTACGAGCAGGAGCATTGTAACCAGCGGCTTTAAGTATGTCGCCTTTCTTAAATAACTTGTCGTTATCAGTGTTAACAATAAAGCCCCATACACCATTATCTTTGACAATTTTAATGTATTTCTTACCGTATTTTACTTGCACATCATTATCGAAGTTAGCAATCTGATTAGCAAAGTAACTGCCTGGTTCTGGTGTTCCACGATCACCTGCTGTAGCAAATTTAATGTAGTCTGCTTTGATTTTACCAATTAGTGTTTGTATTTCGTTTTGCATTTTCAACTCCTGTTTTATTAGCTTATATATACAATATACACTAAGATGTCTTGGTTGTCAACCAGAAAATGCATCTTTTTTTAATTAATTTTGCAAGAATGCACACAAACGGTACACGGAGTTGTAGTTAAATCGTTATATAGACTTTGCCACCAGTTATTCTGCATTATATCTTCAAAACTGTTATGATATAAACTATTCCAGTCTGGATTATTGCCATTGATATATGGGACCATTTCATCCATGTATGATTCATCTGTTAATCCTGAATTAAACATACAACACGGTAATACTTTGCCTTCGTAGTTTATATAAATTGCTTCTTCGTCAAAGCATCTATTTTTAATTACTGGGTTTAATTGAAATTCTTTCATCTCGTATCTTCTAGGTGATTGATGACCTTTAGGTGCAAGTGTCTTTGGATGAAACTTTTTATATGCTTCCATGTATCTTGTAAATAATTCAGAACCTTCATCTCTGTTTTTTTCTGGTCTAAAGGCCCTTATTCCCATTGATGTTCCTAATTCTCGAGCTTGTTCTACTTGATGTGAGTTATGTGGGAATATCAAATACTTCCAAATTGCAATACCGCCTGCATCAATAAATGCCTGCATGTTTTCCATTATCTTATCCCAATTTACACCTACACGATATAAATGATTAGTATCTTCTAATCCATCAATTGCAAATTGTGTTTGTGCATCATTTTTACCTTGCTTTAGTTTTTCAGCAAGTTCTTTGAAAAATTCAACAGAACGTAATCCGCCATTGGTATGAATATTAACTTTTGCATATGGTTTGCGTTTATATACTATGTCAATAATATCTAAAAATTCTTGGTGGGCAATTGGTTCGCCTACTAATCCAACAAAGTCAACTTTTATATCTTCTATTAGTCTTGGACTTTGTAATGCACGATCTATAACATCGATATCAATACTGGTATTAAATGGCAGATAGGGATTCATATACATTTCGCCATTTACCATCGTATGTCTATGGCAACCTGGACAATAAGCATTGCAAGTAACATTTAAATCAAACTGTAGTGAATCTATCTTTTTATAAAGCATGTATATATTTATACTTTACTTTCTGCTCATTCCACATGGCTCTGGGTTCAATCGTTGCCATTCTTTGAATTGATCAATGACTTCTTCTTTTACATCCTGATAAACCATATCGTGTATGCTACTTGCACACCACTCACAAAAAGTAACAGGTAATATACCAAAGTATCCTTTTATACCGCCTGCATCTTCATCATATTCACTATCGCAAATGTTACACGTATCTTTATGTTCTAGTGTTTTCATAATTTTGGATTTGTGACTCTGCTGCCCATTCGGCTAATAAATTAATTGACTTGTTTTTCAATGTCGGCGACATTGCTTTAATTTTCATTTGCCAATCAGCAAAGAGCTTTTCGAATAGTTTTTTCTTTTGAATTTTACCCAAGATCATTTGTATCTCCATTTATCATAATAGTGTATATTATAACAAGAAGTCTTGGTTATGTCAACCTATTGTTTTTCGACTACTGCTGGCTTGATTACAAACGCTTCTGGTTTGATTACTTGTGTTTTTTGATCTACAAATATTCCTAATTGGCATATGTAGAATCCTGTAAATGAAGGTTTCCATGTGCCAGGATACATTGTTTTTGGCATAAACAATGCAAATTCTGTTTTTATATTTTTTGCTGGTTCGATAATTACTGGAAGTGGTTTTGCTAAATGATGATGAGTAAGTGTAATTATATCTGTTGTGTCTACATTATATAAATGAACATCAAATCCAGTCATATTACACTTTACATATCTATCATATGTTCCTTGAAATTCTAATACCGTATTATCAGTATTAATTGGCTGTATTATTGCACCACGTAGATTTTCTAATGGATGAGCTTGTTGTAATTTAACATACGAATAAACCATACAAGATAGACATACGACCAACAGCACCAATGCCGTTGATAGTGCATATGTTACTAACTTGTCTTTTTTATATATGTCCATAATGCTATTTATCAATCATCCCAATGATTTTCGCCATTTAACTGCTTATTAAACTCATATATGGTATCTTCCATCTCTTCTATCGTAAGTCTAAAATTCCACTTGTTAAATTGTATAGCAACAAAACTTGCTGGTTTGCACTCTGGTCTTGGACCAACTGTGCGTTCTTCCCAAAATACTTTGCCCATCCAAGTTTCAATTCCATTTACGCCACCATTATTCCATTCTTTACAAATAATATGCATATCTGGAATACTTAGTCTATCAGTAAATACTGCATTGTCTGATAATCTAAAACTAAGTTGAACTGCGTTTTCTTTCTTAAAAACGTAAATTTTAAGTGTATTTTTAAAAGGTAAAAATTCTGACTTTGGTGTTGTATCTAATTCTAATTCTGATACTGTATCTATGTTATCTGATGGCATCGTATGCGTCCTTTAATTCATTTACTTTATCTATATCGTATTCTTGATGTTCATTGTAGTCTTTAATATATGCGGCTATCCATTCACTTGGTGGTGGCTCTATTCCAACACTATCCCATAGTGTATATATTTCCGGAGCTTTCATCCATTGTGGTTGCTTTATTAATCTATCTGAATTTTTCTCAGATATTTCTTGATCCCATTCCATACGTTCTATAAATTTTTCTGCAACTTGTTCTGTTCCTGGCCATACATGATCATATCCGCTAAAGTTAGCATTTCTATCATCTTCCATAAGGTAATTGTATTCACGTGCTGCCCATGTGCTAATTGCTTCGCTCCACTGACTAATTATTGGATTGACTATAATAACATTTTGAGTCCTGCTCCATTTCCATACATCTTGATAATTCTGTGCATGTAATAGTAATGCAATGGAACGCTTATTACTAATATTAAGTAATCCATTCAATTGATCTTCTGAAATATTCATTTCGTTACGCACATCAAAGTTATACCATTTTTTATCTTCTTCGTCTAGGTTCCAGTAATCATCATGCACTCGTATCTTACCTAACGGGCCTGCTTCGTGATCTACTTCCTTGCCGTCTAGTTCGTATGTTGCCCAGTGTTCTCCTGGGCCGCTGTTTCCGTGCAATTCTGGACTGTTGTTTAACAAATATGGTATTTCCATTTGATTAATACAACTTTGGCTTACTACCAAATATAGTGTGTGCATATTTTTTCCTTGTAATTAATTAGGGTAAAACCTGTCCGATAGCTATCGTCCTAAGAGTGTTGACATGCAAGCAATGAATCTCTACCCGGGCCAATTTTGGTTTACCCTATATTAATATTTATACCTTAATATAAAACTGGATATTTATTCCTGTTTTTAGTGAATTAAAGTTTGGTCGTCTACGTGTTACACAACTTGCGTGTAACTGGCATGCATCAAATACTAATGCATTGCCGGGCTGAAATGGAAACACTGCTTCCAAATCAAAGTCACATATATTACCCTCGTCTATGTGTGGAAATATATAATCTGTATTTTCTAATGTTGGAGTATCTATTGTTTCTAGATCTGGATACTCACGTGCAATCTCATACATGCTTTTGTCTTGTGAACTTTGTCCAACACGATCAAATGTTATGCTTGTTCCAATATGTCGTTGCTTAAAAAATGCTGTGTAGGCTTCTGCACCTGCTGTAATGCCCAATGGTATTACACAACTTTTATATGGTATTAGATTTTCTGCCCAATCAAATTCTGTTTCAGCTTCTGTCATTAGGTCCACGTGTGCATCATGCAACTGTGTAGTAATGTAATAATTACCTGTGTGATGTTCGCTGAAGTCGTGTTTTAGTATTGATTCAAACTTATCTTGCATCCATGAAAAGTCTTCAAACAAACGTGTAACATTTAGTATAGGTTGTATATTACTGCTTGAGTCTGTCCAACGCAAATCGTCTGCATTTTGAAATTGATATAAAGTTAATTGATGTAAGTCACGTTCAGTAAATACGTTTTCTTCGCACCGTGCTGGTTCAAAGTTATTTACAATAGTATTTCTGTGCTTATCAAGTAACTCACTATAAATCATTGTTCCACAAATGCTCTTTCAACTACATAAGTTCCTGGTGTCTTGTTGTTGCCTTCTTCAAATCCTTCAACTTCTAACCATTCTACTAGTTCATTGTTCATTGGAATACTTCCGCATATCATAATTCTGTCATGTTCTGGATCTAACGTTGGTAAGTCTAATGCTTCTTGCACTTTGCCTTCATACATTGCTGTTGTTACACGGCCTTCGTTTTCATATGGTTGTCTTGTGACAGTAGGATAAAACTTAAACTTGCCTTCTGTTACATGTTGGTATATTTCATCTTCGTTTAGATTTCTAAACATTGCATCGAATGGAAGTTCTGCTACTGTTCTTGCACCCCATACTAAAATAACATTGTCATAATATTCATATGTGTCTACTCCACGTGCTAATGATAGGAAAGGTGCAACACCTGTGCCTGTTGCTAGTAAGTATAAATTACGCCCTGGTTTTATATTTGCATGAACTAGTGTGCCTACTGCTTTATCATTAACTAAAATTTTATCACCTGGAACTACGTGTTGCAGTCTACTTGTTAGTGGTCCGTCTTGCACCTTAATACTATAAAATTCAATAGTATCCTGATGATTAGGACTTGCTACACTGTATGCTCGCATAATTGGTTTGTTCTTTTGTAGTTTTTCAGACCAGTTGTTTAATCCAATCATTACAAATTCACCATCTCTAAATCTTAATCCAGGATCTCTCGCTACTGTAAAATGAAATAAGTCGTCTGTGTAATGCTGAACTTTCAGCACTTCTAATTCTAATATTGCCATGTTATAATTTGTTTCCTATGTATAGTTCGTGCATGTATGACGTTATTTGAGCGTCTAAGACGCCCTTTTAACGTAATAGTAGCTGTTATTCTCTTCTCTTACTACATCTGCTGTAGCAAACCAATTGTTTCCGTGTATGCATATATCACCCTTGATATATAACTGTCCGTCTGGTCCTATTGTAGTATCACAATAAAAGGTATCACCCATAATACCATCTTGTTCTGGTGCTTCATCAACAAAAGTTTTATTAATTGCATTTGGTCCTACTTCACTCATACCCCAATTTGCAATAACTGTTGCTCCTTTTTCTACAAACGCTTTTATATGGTTAGCTGGTATTACATCACTGCCCATACAAACAATCTTACCGGTTAAGTCACAGTCAGCAAATGATTTAGTCTTCATAACTGCGTCACACATTTGCGGTGGTAAAAATGTATGTGTGAACTCACTAAACTCTTTTATAAATTTAAATGCATTAAATGATGTAACTTTTATATCACATCCTAATGTAAATGCTGGTAATGTTTGTAATAGTAATCCGCCTGCATGTGTCATTCTGGTGCAAGTGTATACTTTACTTTTGGAAGTAAGCTGTTGCACTTCAATTGCAACCTTATTACATGCTTCTAAGTTTTCAGGAGTTCTAAATATTTGTTTTGGTTCACCTGTAGTTCCACTTGAAGTTACTGTGCATCCTTTATCCAAGATCTGTTGCATACGTATCCTTCATTTTTTCATACTCTGTCATTAGTTGTTGTGTAATAGGTCCTGACTTTTGTGTTGCAGTAACACCACCACTTGAACTAGTGATAAACACTTCTGTTGCATTGTTAAATTGTTCTTGTGATATTGGCAGTCTACAAAACATAATGCCATTGTTTCGTGCAATATCTTCTACTACTGTCATTGTAATGCCTTTAAGAACATTCTTATCTGCGGTGTATATAACTCCATTAGATACGATGCCAACATTAAATCCTGGACCTTCTGTGACATGTCCATCTACATCTACAAGAATAGTTGTATCTGCATCTGCTGGTTTGTTACGCTGACTCATTGTTAAGTCTAGCCATGCCATGTTTTTATATTCTTGTCCATAGTAATCATCACTAACTCTGTTTGTATTTGTATCTAGTTGTAAATTTACAATTGGGTTGTTTGCAATAGGATAACTAGGCTTGATATACATAGCAAAATGTATTGGACAGTTTTCTATGTCTCGTGGATTGCCACTTGGAGGAGCTCCACGCCATACAAGGAACCAAACAAACGCATTTGTAACATCATTTAGTTTTTTAAGTTCTTTAACAATGGCCAATCTATCTACATCTGGTAGCTCTAGTCCATATCGCTTTGCACTGTTTTCGAATCTTGTTGAATGTCTGTCATAACAAAATGCTTTACCGTTATATACTGGCATAACATCATATGTAGCATCACAGTGTATAAATCCAAAGTCCAATATGCTTGGACCAATTTCTCTTAATGGCTTATATTCGCCATCTCTATATGCTATTAAATCTAATACATTAGTCATCAAAATGCACCTTTTGTAATTGTGGGTCGTCTGGTAGTTTTTTCTTAAGAGTTTTTAACCTATTAAGTCTCCACTCTAGTAATTTAAAATCTAGAACCCAAGGAAAAATTGCATGTATCAAACTACCGATACAAACAAACACTAGGAAGAAAAATTCCATAATGGCAAGTTTGAAATGCCAAAGGTATCCGATAATTCCATTTAAATGTTCTACATTTGCTTTATATTTTGCATCTTTTAGATGCTTACGATTGAACCACATAGTTCCCTCTCAATCTATTTCTTCTTTTTGTATACTCTTGTATATTCAGCTTCCATACTGTTTGCAGTGTATAGTATAACATGATATCCGAATGCTTGTCAAGTATTCCTTGCTTTGCAAGTAGACCCATTAGTCTATGATTACGTGCAGCTTTACCATTTGAATGTTCGTGATCAACATTAGTTGTTATGTATAGTTCATCTGATGGGATCCACTCAATAAATTTTGGAATCATTTCACGTTGTGTAATACTATTCCAGTCGCCTTTGCCTAATCCTTTAAAGTTATCATTGTGTGGTAATTCACAACCTCTAAACATTATACGCCATGCATTTGGTCCTACTTCAGGTAACGGATGACAGCCTGCTACTGCTACAATTTCGTCATTGACAATAGCACAAAAATACTCGCCTTGTTCTTTGCACCAATCATACTTCATAGCTTTTGGACTAATATTATTTTGGTAGCCTAGTTCTTTTGCTTTATCACAAAACTCATGTAACTCGGGTAGCAATTCATCTGTAATTGGAACTATTTTCATTTTAATAAAAAGTCCCTTACCTTGTTGTATTTAGTTTCATTAAACTGTAGGTTAAATCTATCGCACATTTCTTTAAAAATATCCATGTCTAACATATCTTTTATTGACTCAATAACAAAATCATCTGGTGTTGTGTTTGTTTCGTAGTTTAGTAATGTATTGTTTAGTAATTGTTTTACTTGTTCTTTTGTGTATAATTCACTAATAGGGGTTTTTGTTTTACCTACTTTAAATTTCCATGTAGTTTTCATAAATCTATCTAAGTCTTTGTGTAGCACAACAAGGTGCTTTCCTTTAAAGTAACTACGTGCTTCATCTAAATCGCCATGTGTTATATATGTTAACAACTTGTCTTTGTATTCTATAACTGGACGTTCAGGTAATCCACTGCGTCTTGCATAATCCAATGCAGGTGGTATAGTTGTATTATCAGCAAATCTTCTATCGTAATGAAAGCGACTGAGTTCTGCATTTAATATAGTATTGCATGGCTCCCATGGGTGTGTTCCATTGTGAGGATGATCATACCAAGCAACATTATCACAACTTGATATAAGTCTACCAATTTGGTGACCTTTTGATCCCATGTTTACATTGATTACAATTACTGGATTCATAGTGTTTTTACTAGCTCGTGTATTTCTTCCCATGTGTTCCAACAATCTAATTGAAACTGCCATCTAGGTTCTGATGTTTTACTAACTGAATGCCATTTACTTCCTGAGTTAAGTATTACAATAACTGGTCTATATGTATATGTGTGTAGTATTTCTGAATTTTTTGATTCGTGTAAGTTTAATGTTTGTGGGAATGTTAATGGAAATGTAATACAAGCAGGTCGTTTAGCATCTATATGACATGCTAATCCGTTCTCACTCATGTCACTTTTTATTAATGACCATCCATTTAATCCAGTTCCATGTTCGTGATTATCAGTTGGTGGGTCTAATCTAATATCAAAGTCTTTGAATACATTAAGATAGTGTTGCACAATTGATTCTTTTGCTACAGTTGGATCGTAACAAACTTGTTGAGGCGTTGACTTTCCATAAGCATTAACATAATGCTCAAACTTATAGTCTTGCACAACATCTAAGAACTTGTCAGGATTGAATTCTACCTGTGGTAGTTCTATTATGTATCTACTACTATTCCATCCGTCCGTGTGCATACCATTCTCTTTTTATGTTTGTATTCGTCGTCGACTGCTCCTGCACCTACTAACAAATTATCTCTTGTTGAAGTTGCTCTACCATGTCCTGTTTCAACAAATTCAATTTCAACTGCTTCTTCTACATCATTAACAAAGTCATAATCAAACTTAACTCTCCAAGGATAATTTACATCTCCTCTAAACATTTTAGCGTCATTGTATTTTAATAATTCTTCTGATAAATTATATTGTGAGGCAAATGTTTTAATGTCTTGATACACTAATTCTCTGTCGTCTAAACTTAATTGATCTCTGAATCCTATATTCTTCATTGCAAGAGTATATTCATACTTTTCAGTTCTAAATAACAAATGATCTACGTATGCTTGATGCAATATACCATCTGTGCTTTTTATATATTCATAAAAACTATCGTAAAATTCACGTAATGTTGCAATTCCATGTTTATCGCAATATGTTGCTAGTTCACGTGTAAAGTTAAACTCGTGTCCTAATCTGGTGCACCATGTCCATTCAAACATTTCACGCATCTCATCTCTATTCATATACTTTGTAGACACAATCTGGTTCATCCATTCTCTTACCGGACGATACTTTGGATTAGCTACACCAGGAAACTGAACAGGTTCAAATTCTATTTCGTGTTCTTTTAAACTTGCTTCTGATGCCAGTTCTGCGCCTGGTAGTAGTGCTACTGCGTATATGTCACAACTGATACCGTCAGCAACTACTTCTATGTATCCATCTTTCCAACTATCAACAGTTTCACCTGGATTACCTAGCATA